>Ga0209507_1001912_pt1 | contig 15243 bp, 11 predicted proteins | sample AD_UKC028_MetaG_FD_184414 | JGI IMG/M metagenome (GOLD analysis project Ga0209507, IMG submission 184414) | Active sludge microbial communities of municipal wastewater-treating anaerobic digesters from USA - AD_UKC028_MetaG (SPAdes) (version 2) | ecosystem: Engineered > Bioreactor > Anaerobic >...
GCCAGCGGTGGTGCTCACCTGGATCACTGGCCAGGTGCCGTGGGTGACAAGGCTGCGTTGCAGAATGGCGCCAAGCTGTTCGTAAATTACTGCCTGAATTGTCACGGCGCTTCCAGCCTGCGTTACAACAAGTTGACGGAAATTGGCCTGACCGAGCAGCAAGTCAAGGACAACCTGATGTTCACCACCGACAAGATCGGCGAACAGATGCGTGTCGCTGCCCGCACCGACGAGCAGAAGCTTTGGTTTGGTGCCGCGCCGCCGGACCTGACCGTCATCTCACGTGCCCGTGCTTCGGAAATGGGTTCGGGGGCCGACTGGCTCTACACCTATCTGCGCACCTTCTACCGCGACGAAAAGCGTCCGACCGGCTGGAACAATGTGGTGTTCGAGAACGTCGGCATGCCGAACCCGCTGTGGCAACTGCAAGGTCAGCAAGTGCTGAATCACGAAACGCACAAGCTTGAACTGGCTGTTCCGGGGCAGCTATCGCCGGCCGAGTTCGACAAGGCGGTTTCCGACCTCGTCAGCTTCATGGTGTGGATGGCCGAGCCGCAACAGGAATTCCGCCAGCGTCTTGGCTGGTTCGTTCTGGCTTTCCTGGCCGTGCTCTTCGTGCTTGCCTACGCGCTGAAGAAAGAATACTGGAAAGACATTCACTGATCCTTTCCAGTCTAGCTGACGGCATCGCGGGTTTGGCTTAGGCCGGCCCCCGATGCCGAATCTCATTTTGAGGGGTACCACCAATGATGAACCTCTACTCGGGCACCACCTGCCCTTTCAGTCATCGCTGCCGCATCGTCCTTTACGAAAAGGGCATGGATTTTCAGGTCATCGATGTCGACATGTTCAACAAGCCGGAAGATCTGGCGGTCATCAATCCGCACAACCGCGTGCCGGTACTGGTCGAACGCGATCTCGTGCTCTTCGAGCCCAACATCATCAACGAATATATCGATGAGCGCTTCCCGCATCCGCAGTTGATGCCGGCCGACCCGATCATGCGCGCCCGTGCGCGCCAGTTGCTGGTCGGTATGGAGCGGGAAATCTTTTCGTTCATGGAAGCGATCGAGAAGAATGCCAAGACCGCCGACAAGGCGCGCCAGGAAATCCGCGCGCGCCTGACCGAGATCGTTCCGATCTTCAACAAGCAGAAATTCATGCTGGGCGATGAGTTTTCCATGCTCGACGTTGCCATCGCGCCCTTGCTCTGGCGTCTGGATCATTACGGGATCGATCTCGGCAAGGCTGCCGCCCCGCTGATGAAGTACGCCGAACGCATTTTCAGCCGGCAGGGCTTTATCGACGCGCTGACACCGTCCGAAAAGGCAATGCGCAAGTAAGGCATGGAACTTCCCTCGACCAAACCGTATCTCCTGCGCGCAATCTGGGAGTGGTGTAATGACAATGCCTTTACACCGTACATCGCCGTTCAGGTCGATGCGCGAACCAATGTGCCACGCGAATTCATTCGCGACGGGCAGATCGTCCTCAATCTGGGTATGGAAGCGACCAACAAGTTGCAGATCGGCAACGATTTGATCGAGTTTCAGGCGCGCTTTGGCGGCGTCGCTCGTCAGTTGTCGGTGCCTGTGAGCCAGGTGTCGGCGATTTACGCACGGGAAAACGGTGCCGGCATGGCCTTCGAGGTTGGGAGTGACGACCTTGCAAGCGATGCGTTGGAGGTGCCGGAAACCGAGCCCGAGGGAGCCGTTGACGAAAATCCCGAGCCGCCACGCCCTGATGGAGGGCGCCCGAAGCTTCAGCGCATCAAATAGGGACGACGGTTGCGGTCGACGCACCAAAACGGGGAGATTTCCACTGGAGATCTCCCCGTTCCACGTCCAAGTCCATGATTCTTCTATATGGCATGGGTGTTGCTCCAGGCATGCCCGGAAGGAAAATCATGAGAACCGAAGTCAAATCCACTTGTTGCTACTGCGGCGTCGGCTGCGGCGTGCTGATCGAAACCGAAGACGGCAGGATAACCGGCGTTCGAGGCGATCCTGATCACCCGGCCAACCGCGGCCGTTTGTGTACCAAGGGTGCCACCCTGGGCCAGACGGCGGAGCCTGCGTATCGCCTCCATCATCCCGAGCGCCGGGCTATCCGGCAGGGGCGGCGCGAAACGCTAAGCTGGGACGCTGCTCTCGACGAGGCGGCGGATCGCTTCGCCGACACCATCCGCGCCCACGGGCCCGACTCCGTGGCCTTCTACATATCCGGCCAACTGATGACCGAGGACTACTATGTCTTCAACAAACTGGCCAAGGGGCTGATCGGTACCAACAACGTCGATACCAATTCGCGCCTCTGCATGTCGTCGGCGGTAGCGGGCTACAAGCAGACGCTGGGCGCCGACGCACCGCCTTGCAGCTACGCGGACATCCTGCAGGCCAAGGTCATTTTCATTGCCGGCGCAAATCCGGCCGTCGCGCACCCGATCGTCTTCCGTTACGTCGAGGATGCCCGCGCCGCCAACCCAGATCTCAAAATCATCGTCGCCGACCCGCGCCGCTCCGAGAGCGCCGAGATTGCCGATTTGCACCTGCCGATCAAGCCGGGCACCGACATTGCGCTGTTCAACGGCATGCTCAACATCCTCATCAACGAGGGGATGATCGATGAGGACTACATCGCCGCGCATACCGGTGGATTCGCAGCCCTGCGTGAAATCGTCAGGAACTATCCACCTGCCATCGCCGCCGATATCTGCGGTATTCCGACGGCCGACCTGCTGCAGGCGGCGCGCTGGTTTGGCAGCAGCGGCGCCTCGCTGTCCATGTACTGCCAGGGCCTTAACCAGTCGTCGCACGGCACCCACAACAATGCCGGCATCATCCACCTGCACCTCGCCACCGGCCAGATCGGCAAGCCCGGCGCCGGGCCTTTCTCGTTGACCGGGCAGCCCAATGCCATGGGCGGTCGTGAAGTCGGCGGGCTGGCCAACCTGTTGTCAGCGCACCGCGATCTCGCCAACCCTGCCCACCGGGCCGAAATGGCCCGCTTCTGGGGAGTGCCTTTCGTGCCCGCCAAACCGGGCAAGGCTGCGGTCGACCTGTTCAAAAGCCTTAAAACGGGCGAAGTCAAGGCGGTCTGGATCGCCTGCACCAATCCCGCGCAATCGCTGCCCAACCAGGCGGCTGTGCGCGAAGCGCTGCAGACCGCCGAGTATGTGGTGTTGCAGGAAGCCTACGGCAACACCGATACGGCCGACTATGCCGACCTCTTGCTGCCGGCCAGCGGCTGGGGCGAGAAATTCGGTACGGTGACGAATTCGGAGCGTTGCATCACCCGGGTGCAGGCGGCCGTTCAGCCGCCGGGCGAGGCGCGTCACGACTGGCAGATCGTTGTCGATTTCGCTCGCCGGCTGGGCCGGAAGCTGGGCCACGATGGTGTGGATCGGCTGTTCCCCTATGCCGATGCCGAAGCCATCTTCAACGAACACCGCGAAAGCACGCGTGGCCGCGATCTCGATATTACCGGCCTGAGCTATGCCTTGCTCGACGCCCAAGGGCCGCAGCAGTGGCCATTTCCTCAGGGCGCAGCCACCGGAAAGGAGCGGCTTTATGAAGATGCCGTCTTTCCGACGGCGGATGGAAAGGCGCGCTTTGTGGCCGTCGAACACCGGTCGACGATGGACGTTCCCGATGCCGAATGGCCGATCAGCCTGCTCTCCGGCCGCATGCGCGATCACTGGCATGGCATGAGCCGTACCGGCACCGTGCCACGTCTGTTCAACCTGGAAGACGAGCCGCTGCTTGCCATGCATCCCTGCGACATGCGCCACCGGAACCTTGAAAGCGGCGATCTGGTGCGCGTGGTCAACGCCCGGGGCGCACTCGTCGTCCGGGTCGAGGAACGCGCAGGGTTGCAGCGCGGCCGCGCCTGGATGCCGATGCACTGGGGTAGCCAGTTCATGAATTCACCCGGTTACAACGCCATTGCCTGCGATGCCGTCGACGCCTATTCGATGCAGCCGGAACTCAAGCATGCGGCGGTGCAAATCAGCAAGATTGATCTGCCTTACCCGCTGGCCATCGTCCGTCGCTGCGCCAGCCGCAGCGATGCGCTGGCGCTGATGCAGGAAGGCAGATCAAAGATTTCCGCCTTCCCCTATGCGACGATAGGCATGTACGGACGCGGCAGCCCGCTGGTGGTTTTCAGGGCAGCAGCGGAAGACGCGCTTGCAGAAGAAACGATTGCCGAACTGGATCGCCTGTTCGGCATGGAAAGCGATGAAGGAGCCATTGTCTATCGGGATGCGCGGCGTAGTATTGCCAAGAAGGCGATCGCTCGCGATGGCCGCTTGCTCGGTGTGCGTCTGGCTGGCGAAACGCTCGCCCAGAGCTGGCTGAAGCGGGCGATGGCCGAGGATGAGCTGGACGCCAGCCTGATACGCCTGGCACTGGCCCCCAGTGCCAAGCCGCCGGTGACGATGGCGCCGCGCAACATTGTCTGCAAGTGCGCCGATGTCAGCGACGTACAGATTCAAAAGGAGCTGGCGGCGGGCGCCGATCTCGCCGGCCTCCAGGAAAAACTGAAATGCGGTACCTTCTGCGGATCATGTGTGCCCGATATCAAGCGCATGGTGGCAGAAAGTGCGACACAACAAGCTGCGGCCGCCTGAACGCAGCGGGAGGAGACCATGAGTTACGCCCAGTACATCAAGGAAATCGGCCGTGGCGCCGATGGCGCGCGCGATCTGTCGCGTGACGACGCCTACCGTCTCTACGGGGCCATGCTCGATGGCGGCGTACCCGATCTCGAATTGGGCGCGATCATCCTCGGCTTGCGCGTCAAAGGCGAATCGCTCGATGAAATGCTCGGTTTCCTGAGCGCCACCGAAGAGCGCATACATGCGATGCAGCGTCCGCATGGCCGCGTCCGCCCGGTTGTCCTGCCGACCTACAACGGCGCGCGCAAGGAGGCCAACCTGACGCCCTTGCTGGCACTGATGCTGCAGCGCTTCGGCGTACCCGTGCTGGTGCATGGGCTGCTCGAAGGGTACGGGCGGATCACCAGCGGCCACGTTTTTCGCGAGTTGGGCATCATGCCTTCGGCGTCGGTCACCCAGGCGCAGGTTGCGCTGGGTGAAAAGGGGCTGGCCTTCGTGCCGCTCAGCGCCCTGTCACCGGGAATCCACAATCTGTTGGCCTTGCGCGCCCGGCTCGGCGTGCGCAACAGTGCGCACAGCCTGGTCAAGATGCTTGACCCCTTCCGCGGGAACGGTGTGCTGGTCGCCGCGGCGACACACCCGGATTTCATCGATCTGATGCGCGACATGCTGCTGGCGCTGGATCGTCCCGGCATTCTGCTGCGCGGTACCGAAGGCGAACCCTACGCCAACCCCAAGCGCCGGCCGCGCCTCGAATACGTGCATGACGCCAACGCAGACATCCTGTTCGAAGCCGAGCACGACAGCTTGCGGGCGCTGCCCAATCTCCCCGATGCTACCGATGCGGCCAGTACCGCGGCGTGGATACAGCGTGTCCTCGATCATCAGCTGCCGATGCCCAAACCCATCGCCAACCAGTTGGCGTGCTGTCTGCTCGCCTCCGGCTACGCCGAGGATCTCAACCAGGCGAAAGCCATTGTGGCGGTCGAAGCGGGGAGTCTTTCCCCGGCAGCCGGCTAGTCCGACGCCAACGCGAATCCCCGTTTTGTTGCACCGCAACCGATAGTTTCGCCCCGCTTTGGTGCGGGCCTGTTGCGGTCGACTGCCTTGAAACACCAAAAATCATGAACTTAGCCAGTTGGCACGGTGATTGCTGTATCTGACCGAGACAGCGAATCTGCCGCCAACGAGGGCGGCTTGGGCCGAACGGCCCATCCTGTGGCAACGACGTCATGCGCTGAAGTGAATTTTGCACCTCCGGGTGCGCGCAACGTTGGAGCCAAAAATGAGCAAACCCCGCCTCGTCCTGATCGGCAACGGCATGGCCGGTGTCCGCACCGTCGAAGAACTGCTGAAAATCAAGCCGGATCATTACGACATCACGATCTTCGGTGCCGAACCCCACCCGAACTACAACCGTATCCTGCTTTCGCCCGTGCTGGCCGGCGAAATGCAGGTCAAGGACATCATCCTCAACGAACTCGACTGGTACGCCGAGAACAGCATCAAGCTGCACACCGGCAAGCAGATCAAGAGCATCGACCGTGTAAAACGCAAGGTCATCGCCGAAGACGGCACCGAGGAGGAATACGACCGCCTGCTGATCGCCACCGGCTCGACGCCGTTCATGCTGCCGATTCCCGGCAACGACCTGCCGGGCGTCATCGGTTACCGCGACATCAAGGACACCGACGAGATGATCGATGCCGCGACCAAGCACAAGCACGCGGTCGTCATCGGCGGCGGTCTGCTCGGGCTGGAAGCCGCCAACGGCCTCAAGCTGCGCGGCATGGACGTGACCGTGGTGCACATCGGCCCCTGGCTGCTCGAACGCCAGCTCGACGAAGTGGCCGGCAAGATGCTGCAGAAGTCGCTGGAGGACAAGGGACTCAAGTTCCTGCTGCAAACCCAGACCGAGGCGCTGATCCAGGGCGAGAGCGGCCGTGTTGCCGCGATCCGCTTCAAGGACGGCCTGCAGATTCCGGCCGACCTCGTGGTGATGGCTGCCGGCATCCGCCCCAACTACGCGCTGGCCGAGAAATCGGGCATCTACTGCAACCGTGGCATTGTCGTCAATGACACGATGCAGACCTACGATCCGAAGGTCTACGCCGTCGGCGAATGCGTCAGCCACCGCGGCATCGCCTACGGCCTGGTCGCGCCGCTGTTCGAGCAGGCCAAGGTTGCCGCTAACCACCTGGCAGGCTACGGTATCGGACGCTACACCGGTTCCGTGACGTCGACCAAGCTGAAAGTGACCGGCATCGACCTGTTCTCGGCCGGTGAGTACATGGGCGGCGAGGGCACCGAGGAAATCGTCCTCAACGACCCCTACGGCGGCGTTTACAAGAAGCTGGTGATCAAGGACAACAAGCTGGTCGGCGGCGTGATGTATGGCGATACCGCCGATGGCCCGTGGTATTTCCAGCTGCTCAAGGACAAGCGCGACATTCACGACATCCGCGATTCGCTGATCTTCGGCCAGAACCTGGTCGGCGACGTCGGCCACGCCGGCAACAGCAAGGCTGCCGAGATGGCCGACAGCGCCGAGGTTTGCGGCTGTAACGGCGTGACCAAGGGCACCATCGTCAAGGCGATCAAGGAAAAGGGGCTGTTCACGCTGGACGAGGTCAAGAAGCACACCAAGGCCGCGTCCTCCTGCGGTTCCTGTGCCGGCCTCGTCGAGCAGATCCTGGCTTCCACCATCGGCGGCGCCTACACCCCGGCGGCGCTCGACAGCAAGCCGATCTGCGGCTGCACCGAGCAATCGCACAAGGCGGTGCGCGAAGCCATCGTGGCTCGGCATCTGACGACCAAGGAAGCCGTGTTCGCGGCGCTGGAGTGGAAGACGCCAAACGGCTGCGACAAGTGCCGCCCGGCCATCAACTACTACCTGATTTCCAGCTTCCCGCACGAAGCCAAGGACGACCCGCAGTCGCGCTTCATCAACGAGCGCGCCCATGCCAACATCCAGAAGGACGGCACCTATTCGGTCGTGCCGCGCATGTGGGGCGGCCTGACGACGCCGAACGAACTGCGCGCCATCGCCGATGCGGCCGAGAAGTACAAGGTGCCGACCGTCAAGGTCACCGGCGGCCAGCGCATCGACCTGCTTGGCGTCAAGAAGGAAGACCTGCCGCTGATGTGGGCCGACCTCAATGCTGCCGGAATGGTTTCCGGTCATGCCTACGGCAAGTCGATCCGCACCGTGAAAACCTGCGTCGGCGCCGAGCACTGTCGCTTCGGCACGCAGTTGGCCATGTCGATGGGCATCAAGCTGGAAAAGATGCTGTTCGACATGTACTCGCCGCACAAGGTCAAGCTGGCCGTTTCCGGCTGCCCGCGCAACTGCGCCGAGGCCGGCATCAAGGATGTCGGGGTGATCGGCGTCGATTCCGGCTACGAGCTGTACATCGGCGGCAACGGCGGCATCAAGACCGAGGTCGCGCAGTTCCTGTGCAAGGTCAAGACCGATGAGGAGGTCATGGAGTACTCCGGCGCCTTCCTGCAGCTTTACCGTGAGGAAGGCTGGTACCTGGAGCGCACCTGCCACTACATGGAGCGCGTCGGCCTCGACTACATCAAGAGCAAGATCCTGGAAGACGACGAAGGGCGTCAGGCCTACTACCAGCGTCTGCTCGACTCGCTGAAGGATGCCCGCGACCCCTGGGAAACCAGCCGCGAAGGCGATGCCATCAAGCAGTTCATTCCCATCAAGGTCGAAGCCTGATTACCCGAATACGAGAGAACAACATGAGCAACTGGAAACTGATCTGCAAGCTGGAAGACATCCCGCAACTGGGCTCGCGCGTCGTTCATTGGCCGGAGCGCGGCAAGATTGCCGTCTTCCGCACTTCGGAAGACGAAGTCTTCGCCATGCACGACAAGTGCCCGCACAAGGGCGGCCCGTTGTCGCAGGGCATTGTGCATGGCAAGCGGGTGACCTGCCCGCTGCACGGCTGGAATCTCGAAATGGCCACCGGCCAGGCCGTGGCGCCGGATGTCGGCGGCTGCAAGACCTTCGAGGTTAAGGTCGAAAACGGGGAGGTCTACCTGGCGGCTTAAACGGCAGATGCAGTACCCGGGCCGCCTTGTCGGGCGGCCCGGAAAACCCTGAGGGGTTCGGGTTTCCCGGGCGAAAGAGAGCCGGCCGGGGAACACCAATAACAAACCATATCCGAAAAGGAAAGCATCATGGCCTATCTTGCGCCTACCGAATTCGTCACGAAAATGATCGATGCCGGTGAATCCAAAGTCTTCATGTCCACCCGCGACACCCTGATCCGCGCCTACATGGCCGGCGCCATCCTGTCGCTGGCCGCTGCCTTCGCGGTCACCGTCAACGTCCAGACCGGCCAGCCGCTGGCCGGCGCCATGCTGTTCCCGGTCGGCTTCATCCTGCTCTACCTGCTCGGCTTCGATCTCCTGACCGGTGTGTTCACCCTGGCGCCGCTGGCGCTGATCGACAAGCGGCCCGGTGTCACGATAGGCGGCATCCTGCGCAACTGGGGGCTGGTGTTCGTCGGCAACTTTGCCGGTGCGCTGACGGTGGCGGTGATGATGGCCATCATCTTCACTTATGGCTTCACCGAACCGCCCAATGCGGTGGCGCAGAAAATCGGCACCATCGGCGAAGGCCGCACCGTCGGCTATGCCGCGCACGGCGCCGCCGGCATGCTGACGCTGTTCATCCGCGGCGTGCTGTGCAACTGGATGGTGTCGACCGGCGTCGTCGGCGCCATGGTGTCGACTCATGTCAGCGGCAAGGTCATCACGATGTGGATGCCGATCATGCTCTTCTTCTACATGGGCTTCGAGCACTCCATCGTCAATATGTACCTGTTTCCGTCGGGTCTGATGCTGGGCGGCAACTTCTCGATCTACGACTACATGGTCTGGAACGAAATCCCGACCGTCATCGGCAATCTGGTTGGCGGCCTCTCCTTCGTTGGTCTGACGCTGTATTCGACGCACGTTCGCACCGCGCCCAAGCGCAAGGCGATGTAAGCGCCGCAAAAATGGAATCGGGCCCCCGTCCGTCGGTCGGGGGCTTTTCAATTTCGGCCGAAATTCCGGGTCGACCGCAACAGGCCTCCGGCAATGCCGGTGCAGGCCGGTCTTTCGCGGCAATCGACGGCAATTCCGGCGGGGGAGGCAAACCGTCATGGCACGGCATTTGAAGATCGCTGTCGGGCAGTATTCCGACAAGGGGCGCAAGGAACTCAACCAGGATTTCCACGGGGTCACCCTGCCCAGGGAGCCGCAGCTTTCGGCCAAGGGCATCGCCGTGGCGCTGGCCGACGGCATCAGCAGCAGCCAGGTCAGCCAGGAGGCGGCGCAGTCGGCGGTGACCGGCTTTCTCGAAGACTATTACTGCACCTCGGATGCCTGGTCGGTCAAGAAGTCCGGTGAGCATGTCCTGACCGCCACCAATTCGTGGCTGCATTCGCAGACCCAGCAAAGCCAGCATAAATTCGACCGCGAGCGCGGCTATGTCTGCACCTTCAGCGGGCTGATCATCAAGTCCACGACGGCGCACCTGTTCCATGTCGGCGATGCGCGCATCTACCGTCTGCGTGGCGGCGAACTGACTCAACTGACCGAGGATCATCGTGTCCGGGTCTCCTCGCAGCAGAGCTATCTTGCTCGCGCACTGGGCATGGGGCGTAATGTCGAGATCGACTATCAGCCGGTGCAGCTGGCGGTGGGCGATCTCTTGCTGCTGGCGACCGACGGGGTTTATGAATTTGTCGATGCCGATTTCGTTCACGCCGCCATTCGTGACGGCGCCGATCTCGACGCCGCCGCCCGGGCCATCGTCGAAGAAGCCCTGCGGCGCGGGAGCGATGACAACCTGACCATTCAACTGGTTCGTATCGAAGCGCTTCCCGACCCGGAGGCCAATGAGGTCTATCGCCAGATATCCGACCTGCCGTGCCCGCCGCTGCTGGATGCGCGTGCCGAGTTCGAGGGCTACCAGATCGTGCGCGAGATCAAGGGCAGCGCCCGCAGCCACATCTATCTGGCGGTCGATGGCGATTCCGGCGAGCGCGTGGTCATCAAGACGCCTTCCGTCGACATGCAGGCCAACCCGGCGGCGCTCGAACGCTTCCTGCTCGAAGAGTGGATCGCCCGCCGCATCAACAGCGCGCATGTCCTGAAGCCATGCTTGCAGACACGGCAGCGCCGGAGCATCTACGTCGTTACCGAATACATCGAGGGCCAGACCCTGACGCAATGGATGATCGACAACCCCAGGCCCGATCTGCCGACGGTACGCGCCATTCTGGAGCAGGTCGCCAAGGGCCTGCAGGCCTTCCACCGGCTGGAGATGATCCATCAGGATCTGAAGCCGGACAACATCATGATCGACGGCACCGGCACGGTGAAGATCATCGATTTCGGCGCCACCCGCGTTGCCGGGCTGGAAGAAGTGGAAACGCCCATCGAGCAGATCAACCTGCTCGGCGCGGCACTCTACGCGGCGCCGGAATATTTTCTTGGCGAACAGGGCAGCCAGCGCGCCGACCTCTACTCGCTCGGCATCATCGCCTACCAGATGCTCTCCGGCGGCTTTCCCTACGGCACGCAGGTGCCCAAGTCGCGCACCAAAGCGGCGCAGAAAAAGCTCGCCTACAAGAGCGTGCTCAGCGAGGAGCGCGAAATTCCCGCCTGGGTCGACGACGCCATCCGCAAGGCCGTGCACCCCGACCCGCTGGCGCGCTACGACGAAATTTCGGAATTCATCTACGACCTGCACCACCCGAACAAGGATTTCCTCAACAAGACCCGCCCGCCGCTCATCGAGCGCAACCCGGTGATCTTCTGGAAGGGGGTTTCATTCGTGCTTGCCGTATTGCTCGTCGTTTCGCTGGCGACACGGGCGCACGGCATTGCCTGATGCGGTCGACCTGAATTTTTGGCCAAAAACGGAAAGCTAGTGCGCCCTGACCTCGCTGGCGACCCAATTCAGAAAATCGCCGCGCGGGCAACTGTCGATGCGTCCGCGCCCGCTGCCTTCGACGATCTCGTAGACGACCAGGTCGAACTCGGGCGTTGACGAAGGCCGCTCGTCTACGATGCGCCGCACCGACCAATCCGGGCCGGGCCGGTTGTTGCCATAAACGCCGCCGATGCGCAGGGCGAAGGCGGGGGCGGCGTTGTCGGAGGCCGCGATGGCCAGCGCGGCATTGAAAATCTCGGCCAGTTCCTCGGGACTGATGTCGAGCACTACCCGTTGCCGGGCCATCGCCGCCTCGACTTGGGCTTGCGCAATGGTCGGGAAACCCGGTGCCGCCTTGGCGACCGGCGCGGCGGCCCGCATTAGCGCAAGCGGGTAGCGACGCCAGGGAAAGGCGTAGTTGTAGAGCGTGCCCAATAACACGATGAGCAGCGCATTGATCGCCAGCGGCGTCACGGCGTAGCGGAAACCCAGCGCGTGCACCGCGCTTCCGCCGATCACGGCTGTCAGCGCCGTTGCCCCGCCCGGCGGGTGGATGCAACGCAAGGCGTGCATGGCGAGAATGGCCAGGCCGACCGCGCAAGCGCCGGCCAGCCCGGGGCCGGGGATGAGCTGCTGGCAGGCGACGCCGATGACGGCCGAGACGACATGCCCGCCGATGACCGCCCAGGGTTGCGTCAGCGGGCTGTGCGGCACGGCGAAGACAAGCACGGCAGTGGCGCCGAGCGAGGGCACGACGAGCGGCGCGAAAGCCGGGCCCAGCATCGCCTGGGTGGCATACCAGACGATCACGATACCGAGCAGGCCGCCGACCGCAGCGACGATTTTTTCGCTGTTTCTGTAGTGTGCGTTGGGCCAGCCGAACCATAGGCCGAGGCGGTTCCAGTGGAAGGCAAGACGGGTCATACGGAGCTCCTTGGAACCGGAAGGGTGAAAATTGCTGCACCGCAATGAAGAGCGATGCATTGAATTGGTGCGCTTTGATTGGCTAGGGCGAAGCGAAAACCCCGATTTTGGCGCCAAACGGGCTTGGCACGGTAATCGCTTACTCCCAAATAGCGCCGTAGCACCTACCAATGGAGGTAGGTGGATGACAACGATGTCCACGTTGATCTAATCCTTTCAAACTAGAGGTCGTCTTCGACCCCGCTACGAGAGCAAGCATCATGGACAAAAAATCATTCCTCCAGGCCGGTCACACCCCCACGCTGTTGGCTGCCTTCCTGTATTTCGACCTCGCCTTCATGGTCTGGGTACTGCTTGGCCCGCTGGGCATCGGCATCGCCAAGGATCTTGGCTTGTCGCATGCCGAAAAGGGCCTGATGGTTGCCACGCCGGTTCTGGCCGGCGCACTGTTGCGCATCGTCATGGGCATTCTGGTCGATCGCCTGTCGCCCAAGAAGGCGGCCATCATCGGCCAGGTTGTCGTCATTGCGGCCATGGCTTACGCCTGGCAGGTCGGCGTGCATTCCTACGCCGAAGTGCTGATCCTCGGCCTCTTCCTCGGCGTCGCCGGCGCATCGTTTGCCGCCGCCTTGCCGCTGGCCTCGCGCTGGTATCCGGCCGAGCATCAAGGCACGGCGATGGGCATTGCCGGCGCCGGCAACTCCGGCACTGCGCTTGCCGCGCTGTTCGCCCCGGGGCTGGCCGCCGCCTTCGGCTGGACCAACGTCTTCGGCATCGTGCTGATCCCGCTGGTCATCGTGCTGATCGCCTTCTGCTTCATGGCCAAGGACGCGCCGGACGCACCGCCGCCAAAAACCCTGGCCGAGTACATGAAGGTCTTGAAGGACAAGGACGCCTGGTGGTTCATGTTCTTCTACTCGGTCACCTTCGGCGGCTTCGTCGGTCTGGCTTCCTCGCTGGTCATCTACTTCAACACGCAATATGGCCTCGACCCCAAGATGGCTGGCTTCTTCACCGCCGGCTGCGTCTTTGCCGGCTCGCTAGTGCGGCCGATCGGCGGTAACGTGGCCGACCGCATCGGCGGCGTCAAGTCGCTGACCGTCATGTACATCTTCGCCGCGATCTTCCTCGCCATCGTCAGCTTCGGCTTGCCGGAAGCCTGGATGGCGCTGGTCGTTTTCGTCTGCGCCATGTTGTCGCTCGGCATGGGTAACGGTGCGGTGTTCCAGCTGGTGCCGCAGCGCTTCAAGAAGGAAATCGGCGTCATGACCGGCCTCGTCGGCATGGCCGGTGGCGTCGGCGGCTTCTACCTGGCTTCCAGCCTCGGCTATTCGAAACAACTCACCGGCAGCTACCAGGTCGGCTTCCTGATCTTCGCCGGCCTCGCCGTGCTGGCCCTGGTCGGGCTGACCGGCGTCAAGACCCGCTGGCGCACGACCTGGGGTGCCAGCCACCTGACAGCCGCCAAGATCTGATTCCGCGACCCCGACAGAGAGAAAACAATGAAAAGAAGGCAATTTCTGGTGTCGACCGCAACAGCCCTGTTCGTCCCGGCGGTTTTTGCCGCCGAGGCGGGCAAGGGCAGCCTGAGCATCGGCGCCGCGATCAACAAGGCCGGCCGCCAGCGCATGTTGTCGCAGCGCATGGCCAAGGCCTTCGCGATGCAGACGGCCGGCGTCATGCCGGACAAGGCGAGCAGCCTGCTTGAGCAGTCGCGCAAGCTGTTCGAGGCGCAGCTGGCCGAGTTGAAGACGCTGGCGCCGAGCGAGGCGATCCAGACGGCGCTCGCCGACCTCGACAAGGCGTGGGCCAGCTATCGCGAAGTGCTGGGCAAGCCGCGCACGCCCGAAAATGCCCGCCTGGTGCTGGCCGAATCCGAGAAGACGCTGCGCGCCGCGCATGTGTTGACCGGTCTCTACGAGAAACAGGCGGGAAGCGGCGCCGGCCACCTGGTCAATCTTTCCGGCCGGCAGCGCATGCTGTCGCAGCGCATGGCCAAATGCTTCCTGTTCGAGCAGTCGGGGGTCGCTGCCGAGGCGCTCAAGCAGGAGCAGGAGGCCGCCCGGCGCGATTTCGTCGCGGCGCTGGCCGAGCTGAACGCGGCGCCCCAGAACACCGCCGAAATTCGCACCGAACTGACGCTGGCCAATACCCAGTGGCTGTTCTTCGAGCAGGCGCTGAACGGCCAGGAGCGCAACCGGGAAGTCGCCGCGCGCAACGTGGCGACGACCAGCGAACGCATTCTGGAAGTGATGGACAGCCTGACCGGGCAGTACGAAAAACTGGTGCGCGGCTGATGCCGCAAGCCAGCTGCAGGCGGCGAGGGGGTTAATATCCTGGTCATGGAAAAAGCGCAGAAAAACCGTCTGCAATTCGCCATCGGCCATTCGTCGCTGACCGGCCCGCGCGAGCGCAACGAGGATTATTGCGGCATCGCCACACCCGAGGGGCAGGAGCTCGAAAACAAGGGCGTCATCGCTGCCGTCGCCGACGGTATCGGCGGCCACAAGGGCGGGCGCGAGGCGGCCGAGTACACGGTGCGCGGCCTCCTTTCGGACTATTTCGCGACCCCCGACACCTGGGGCGTGCCGCGCGCCATCGAGGCGGTGACCACCGCGCTCAATCGCTGGGTGATCGCCGAGGGCAGCCGCAATGCCGAGCTGGCTGGCATGGCGACGACGCTCTCGGTCGTCGTTTTGCGCGGTCGACGCTTCTACACCGCGCATATCGGCGACAGTCGCATCTATCGCCTGCAGGA
>Ga0209507_1001914_pt1 | contig 15241 bp, 14 predicted proteins | sample AD_UKC028_MetaG_FD_184414 | JGI IMG/M metagenome (GOLD analysis project Ga0209507, IMG submission 184414) | Active sludge microbial communities of municipal wastewater-treating anaerobic digesters from USA - AD_UKC028_MetaG (SPAdes) (version 2) | ecosystem: Engineered > Bioreactor > Anaerobic >...
CCACGTCCTCGTCGCTGGTAGCAACTGCAGCGCCGCCGCCCAGGAAGCCGCCAGCCTCAGTGGCGTGAGCACCGTCAAAGTCGCCGACGCCGCCCACTACCAAAGCCAGACCGCCGAGAATCTGACGGCACTGGTCATCGCCAACGCATCGGGCTACAGCCACATCCTCGCTCCGGCCACCACCTTCGGCAAGAACCTGGCCCCCAGAATCGCTGCCTTGCTCGACGTCGCGCAAATCTCTGAAATCACCGGTGTCGAATCCGCTGATACCTTTGTCCGTCCGATCTACGCCGGCAATGCCCTGGCCACCGTCAAGAGCGCCGACGCCGTCAAGGTCATCACCGTGCGCACCACGGCCTTTGATGCGGTCAACCGGGAAAATGCCGCGAAAATCGAAAGCATCGCCGCCGCCAACGACACCGCCCAAAGCACTCTCACGAACAGAGAACTGACCAAGTCCGAGCGTCCTGAACTCGGTGCCGCCAAGATCATCGTTTCCGGTGGTCGGGGTCTGGGCAGTGGTGAGAACTACCACACCCTGCTTGAACCGCTCGCCGACAAGCTCGGTGCGGCGCTTGGTGCAAGTCGGGCCGCCGTCGATGCCGGCTTTGTGCCGAACGACTATCAGGTTGGCCAGACCGGCAAAATCGTCGCCCCGCAGCTTTACATCGCGGTCGGCATCTCGGGTGCCATCCAGCATCTGGCCGGGATGAAGGAGTCGAAAGTCATCGTCGCCATCAACAAGGATCCCGATGCGCCGATCTTCCAGGTCGCCGATTACGGACTGGTAGCCGACCTGTTCGAAACCATTCCGGCCCTCGTCGCCGCCGTCTAATCAAGAAATACGGAGAGAAAACCCATGAGCACCTATATCGCCCCGATTCGCGACATGCAGTTCGTCCTCAACGAAGTGGCCGGCCTCGAAGAAATCTGCGCCCTGCCCGGTAACGAGGAATGCTCCGTCGATCTCGTCGAGTCCATCCTCGACGAAGCCTCCAAGTTCGCCACCGGCGTCCTCGACCCGATCAACAGCGTCGGCGACCGCACTGGTCACGTCTGCAAGGATGGCGTCGTGACGACGGCGCCCGGCTTCAAGGAAGCCTACAAGCTGTTCGCCGAAACCGGCTGGAATTCCATGCCCTTCGACCCGGAATACGGCGGCCAGGGCCTGCCGGCGGTCGTCTCGATGGCCGTCAATGAAATGTGGAAGGGCGCCAACATGGCCTTCGGCCTGTGCCCGATGCTGACCGGCGGCGCCATCGAAGCCATCGCCCACCACGCTTCCGACGAACTCAAGCAAAAATACCTGCCGAAGATGATCGAAGGCACATGGACCGGCACCATGAACCTGACCGAGCCGAACGCCGGTTCCGATCTGGCCGCGATTTCCTCCAAGGCCAAGGCCGTCGGCGATGGCAGCTATCTGGTCAGCGGCACCAAGATCTTCATCACCTGGGGCGAGCATGACGTCGCCGAGAACATCGTTCACCTCGTGCTGGCCCGTCTGCCGGATGCGCCGCCGGGACTGAAGGGTATTTCGCTCTTCTTGGTGCCGAAATTCCTGGTCAATGAAGACGGTTCGCTGGGCAAGCGCAACGACCTGATCTGCGCTTCGATCGAACACAAGCTCGGCATCCACGGCAGCCCGACCGCCGTCATGTCCTACGGCGAGAACGAAGGCGCCGTCGGCTACCTGATTGGCGACGAGAACAAGGGCATCGGCTACATGTTCACGATGATGAACCACGCCCGCGTCAATGTCGGTCTGGAAGGTGTCGGCATCGCCGAGCGCGCCTACCAGCACGCGCTGTGGTACGCCCGCGAACGCGTTCAGGGGGCGCCGGTTGGCGACAAGTCCGGTGTCAAGAAGACCATCCTGCATCACCCGGATGTCCGCCGCATGCTCATGGACATCAAGTCGCGCACCGAAGCCATGCGCACGCTGGCCTACTACACTGCCGCCAACATCGACCGCGCCCACGCCGGCAATGCCGCCGCCCAGGCTCGCGTCGATCTGCTGACCCCGGTCGTCAAGGGCTGGAGCACGGAGCAGGGCGTCGAGCTGTCGTCGACCGCACTGCAGGTCTTCGGGGGCGTTGGCTTCGTCGAGGAAACCGGCGCTGCCCAGTACTACCGCGATTCGCGGATCACCACCATTTACGAAGGGACGACGGCGATCCAGGCCAACGACCTGGTCGGCCGCAAGCTGGCCCGCGAAAAGGTGCCGGGTGCTGCCATGAAGACGCTGATTGCCGAAATGACGGCAACGGCAGACGAGATCGCCGGCAACGCCGATCTGGCTGGCATCGCTGCCAACCTGAAGGCTGGCATTGCTGCGCAGCAGAAGGTGACGGACTGGATTATCGCCAACTACGAGAGCAATCCGCAGGCAGTCCATGCCGGTTCCGTGCCTTTCCTCAAGCAGACCGGCATCGTCGTCGGCGGCTGGTTGATGGCCAAGTCGGCCGCCATTGCCGTCAAGCACATTGCCGAAGGCACCACCGACGACTTCTACAAGGCCAAGCTGGCCACGGCGACTTACTTTGCTGCCCACCAACTGCCGTTTGCCACCGCTTATGCCGCCGAAATTACCGGTGGCAGCGATTCGGTGTTTGGCTTGCCTGAAAACCTGTTCTGATCATGACCATGCGCACCGATCGTGATGCGATGGAATACGATGTCGTGATCATCGGCGGCGGCCCTTCGGGGCTGTCGTCGGCGATCCGCATCAAGCAACTGGCCGAGCAGGCCGGCAAGGAGGTTTCCGTCTGCCTGCTCGAAAAAGGCTCGGAAATCGGCGCCCACATCCTGTCCGGTGCCGTGCTCGAACCGCACGCCCTGTCCGAGCTTTTCCCCGACTGGCAGGAACGCGGCGCGCCGCTCAATACGCCGGCTGGTGAAGACAAGCTGCTGTACCTGACCGAAACCGGCTCGTACAAGCTGCCGACGCCGCCGCAGATGGGCAACCACGGCAATTACATCATCAGCCTGGGCAATCTGGCCCGCTGGCTCGGTGAGCAGGCCGAGGCGCTGGGCGTCGAGATCTACCCCGGTTTCGCGGCGGCCGAAGTGCTTTACCACGAGGACGGCTCGGTCAAGGGCGTCGCTACCGGCGATCTCGGCATCGGCAAGGATGGCCAGCCCGGCCACAATTTCCAGCCGGGCATGGAGTTGCATGCCAAACAGACCATCTTCGCCGAAGGCTGCCGCGGTTCGCTGACCAAGGAGCTGTTCGCCAAGTTCAACCTGCGCGACGGCGTCGATCCGCAAACCTACGGCATCGGCATCAAGGAGCTGTGGGAAATCGATCCGGCCAAACACCAGCCGGGGCTGATCGTGCACACCGTGGGCTGGCCGCTGCAGAGCGATACCTACGGTGGCTCTTTCCTCTATCACCTGGAAAACAACCTCGTCGCCATCGGCATGGTCGTCGGTCTGGATTACAAGAATCCGTGGCTGTCGCCCTACGAGGAATTCCAGCGCTACAAGACGCATCCGGCCATTCGCGGTTACTTCGAAGGCGGCCGGCGCATTTCCTACGGCGCCCGTGCTCTGTCCGAAGGCGGCTACCAGTCGGTGCCCAAGCTGACTTTCCCGGGCGGTCTGTTGATCGGCGACACGGCCGGTTTCCTCAATGTGCCCAAGATCAAGGGCACGCACATGGCGATGAAGTCGGGCATGGTCGCGGCCGAAGCGGTCTTCGAGCACCTGTTCAAGGAAAATGCCGGCGCCGAAGCGACCGAGTACGCCGAGCAGATCCAGAAGTCGTGGCTGTGGGAAGAGTTGTACCAGGTCCGCAACATCCGCCCGGCCTTCAAGTGGGGTCTGTGGGGCGCGCTGGCTTATGGCGCCATCGACACCTTCGTCTTCAAGGGCAAGGCGCCGTGGACCCTGCATCACCACGACGACCACACCCAACTCGGCGACAAGAACAGCCATCCAAAGATTGCCTACCCGAAACCGGACGGTGCGCTGACTTTCGACCGCCTGTCCTCGGTCTTCCTCTCGGCCACCAACCACGAGGAAAACCAGCAGACGCATCTGCGCCTCAAGGATGAAAGCGTCGCCATCAGCGTCAATTACGCCAAGTACGGTTCGCCGGAAACGCGTTATTGCCCGGCCGGGGTGTACGAAATCCTCGGCGAGGACGAAGGCAAGCCGCGCCTGCAGATCAACGGGCAGAACTGCCTGCATTGCAAGACCTGCGACATCAAGGACCCGACCCAGAACATCAACTGGACGGTTCCGGAAGGTGGCGGTGGGCCGAACTATCCAAACATGTAAATGAAGCCGAGTTGACCGGGGAACTCCCACGGTCAACCGGAAAAAAGACAAAAAACGAGAACAGCACAACCGTATTAATCACGCACGTATCAGGAGGGGTCATGTCACTACCCAGTATTCAGGAAAAAATCCGGGGCAACCCGAAGTTCGCGGAATTGGTCGGCAAGCGTACGCGCTTTGCGATCATTCTTTCGCTCGTCGTCTTGTTGCCTTACTACACCTTCATGTTCTTCGTCTCGACCCAGCCGCAGCTCTTTGCGACCAAGCTGACCGAAGGCGGCATCGTGACCATCGGCTGGCCGATTGCCGCACTGATCATCATTGGCGGCTGGCTGCTGACGGGTGTTTACGTCAGCCGCGCCAACGGCGAGTTCGACAGCATCACGGCCGAAGTGCTCAAGGAGGCCCGCAAATGAAGCGCTCCCTTACCGCACTGATTGCCGGCAGCCTGCTCGCCGTCTCGTTTACCGTTTTTGCAGCCGGCGGCGCCATTGAGGGTGTCGAGAAGCAGCCGATCAACGTCAGCGCCATCGCCATGTTCATGATCTTCGTGCTGGCCACGCTCGGCATCACCAAGTGGGCGGCTGGCAAGACCAAGACGACGGCCGACTTCTATACTGCTGGCGGCGGCATCACCGGCTTCCAGAACGGCCTGGCCATTGCCGGCGACTACATGTCGGCGGCGACCCTGCTCGGTATCACTTCGATGGTCTATTTCAAAGGCTACGACGGCTTTGTCTATGCAGTCTGTTTCTTCATCGGCTGGCCGATCATCCTGTTCCTGATGGCCGAGCGCCTGCGTAACCTCGGCAAGTTCACCTTTGCCGACATCGCCTCCTACCGTCTCGACCAGAACCGCATCCGTACCTTTGCGGCGATCGGTTCGCTGACCGTGGTCTGCTTCTACCTGATCGTGCAGATGGTCGGTGCGGGCCAATTGATCCAGCTTTTGTTCGGTCTGGAATACAACTACGCCGTGGTCGTGGTCGGTATCCTGATGATGGTCTACGTCACCTTCGGCGGCATGACCGCAACGACCTGGGTGCAGATCATCAAGGCCTGTCTGCTGCTCGGCGGTGGTATCACGCTGATGCTGCTGACCCTGGCGCAATTTGGCTGGTCGCTCGACAACCTGTTCAGCAAGGCCATCGAGTCGCACAAGCTGGGCGAAAAGATGATGGCGCCGGGTTCGCTGATGGCTGATCCGATCTCCGCCTTCTCGCTGTCGCTGGGCCTGCTCTTCGGTACCGCCGGCCTGCCGCACATCATGATGCGTTTCTTCACCGTGCCGAACGCCAAGGAAGCCCGCAAATCGGTGTTCTACGCTACCGGCTTCATCGGTCTATTCTTCCTCGTCACCATCGTTCTCGGCGCGGCTGCGATCTCCATCGTTGGCACCAACCCGGCCTTCTTCGAAGGCGGCCAAGTTGGCGGCAAGCTGATCGGTGGCGGCAACATGCCAGTCATGCACCTCGCCAAGGCAGTTGGCGGCGACATCTTCCTCGGCTTCCTGTCGGCTGTCGCCTTCGCCACCATCCTCGCCGTGGTTTCCGGCCTGGCCCTGGCTGGCGCATCGGCCATCTCGCATGACCTGTATGCCCGCGTGATCAAGAAGGGTACGGCATCGAGCGCGCAGGAAATGCGGGTGACTCGTTTCGCCTCCGTTGGTCTGGGTATCACGGCCATCCTGCTCGGCATCGCCTTCAAGGACCAGAACGTGCTGTTCCTCGTTGCGCTGGCTTTTGGCGTCGCCTCGTCGGTCAACTTCCCGGTGCTGATTCTTTCGATGTACTGGAAAGGCCTGACCACGCGCGGCGCGCTGTGGGGCGGCATTGCCGGTCTGGTTTCGTCGGTTGGCCTGGTGATTCTTTCGCCGACCGTCTGGGTCAAGATCCTCGGCAACACGGCCGCCATCTTTCCGTACGACCATCCGGCCATCGTTTCGATGACACTTGCCTTCTTCGTCACCTGGCTGCTCTCCGTCACTGACAAGAGCGCCCGTGCCGCGAATGAAAAGGAAGCCTTCGAAGAGCAGTACATCCGTGCCCAGACCGGGCTAGGCGCCGCGGCCGCATCGGCACACTGATCACTCTGTGGTCGAGACAAGGGGAGAACAGCCCCCGCGTCTCATTTCAACGGGGCCCGCGGGCCCCGTTTTTTGTTTCAGCCCTTTTCAGGCAGTACGATATTGACTTCCAGGACCTCGTAGCGGTCCTGCTTTTCCAGCGAAACCTTGATGTCGTCCGGGTTCACCTTGACATACTTGGAGATCACAGCGATCAATTCGCGCTGCAGGTCGGGCAGGAAGTTGGCGCTGCCACCGCCATCGCGTTCATGGGCGATGATCAGTTGCAGGCGTTCCTTGGCCAAGTGCGCGGTTTTCGGCTTGTTGCCGAAGAGCATGGAGAGCAGCGACATCTCACTTGCCTCCGAACAGGCGCTTGAGCAAGCCCGGCTTGACGTAATCGACGAAACGCAGCGGCTTGTCTTCACCGAGGAAACGGGTGATGACGTCGTGGTAGGCCTCGGCGGCGTCGGTGTCTTTCTGGTGGATGACCGGCGCGCCCTGGTTGGAAGCCTGCAGCACTTCTTCCGATTCCGGGATGACGCCGATGATGGGCACCCGCAGGATTTCCTGGATGTCCTTGTAGGAGAGCATTTCGCCGGCCTCGACACGGGTCGGGTTGTAGCGGGTGATCAGCAGGTGTTCCTTGACCGGGTCGCGGCCTTCGATGGCGCGGCGCGACTTGGCCTGCAGGATGCCGAGGATGCGATCGGAGTCGCGCACCGAGGAGACTTCCGGGTTGGTGACGACGAGAGCCTCGTCGGCGAAGGTCAGCGCCATCACGGCGCCGGATTCGATACCGGCGGGCGAGTCGCAGACGATGTAGTCGAAGCCCTGGTGTTCCAGTTCCTTCAACACCTTCTCGACGCCTTCCTCGGTCAGCGCATCCTTGTCGCGCGTCTGCGAGGCGGGCAGCACGTAGAGATTGTCGGCGTGCTTGTCCTTGATCAGCGCCTGGGTCAGCGTCGCTTCGCCGTTGATGACGTTGATCAGGTCATAAACTACGCGGCGTTCGCAGCCCATGATGAGGTCGAGATTGCGCAGGCCGACATCGAAGTCAATGACGGCCGTCTTGAAGCCGCGCTGCGCGAGGCCGGTGGAAAAGCTGGCGCTGGTGGTGGTCTTGCCGACCCCGCCTTTGCCGGAAGTGACGACGATGATTCTGGTCATGTGATGTTCTCGCTGGGGGAGTTGCTGGAAATTATTTACGGCTTATCTGAGTGCCAGGGCGGCGACGTTCAGGCGCAGTTCGCCACCGTCTTCGAGCAGGCTGACGGTGGTCGGCTGGCGGGTCAGTTCGGTTGGCACGCCGCCTTCGAAAGTGCGGTAGATGCCGGCGACGGAAACCAGTTCGGCTTCCATGCTGGTGGTGAAGATACGCGCCGTCTTGTCGCCGCCAGCGCCGGCCAGGGCGCGGCCGCGCAGCGGGGCGTAAACGTGGATGTTGCCGTCGGCAATGACTTCGGCGCCGGCGCTGATCATGGCGGTGACGATCAGGTCGCTGCCGCGTGCATAGAAACGCTGGCCGGAACGCAGGGGCTTGTCGAGGATGACGGTACGCGGCGCGGGTTCCGGCACGGGCGGCGGTGGCGGGGGAGGGGGGTCGACGGCGGGTGGAGGCGGCTCCGCGGCCTTGGTGCGCGGCGCGCGGCTCAAGGCGTCGGCGCCTACCGGCGGCAGCCCGGCGGCGGCAGCTGCGGCAGCAAGAGCCTCCGGCAGTCCGCGGGTGGCGACGGCGGAGAGGCCGGAATTGCGCAGCAGATCGCGGATCTGCGCCCAGTCGACACTATCCGGGAGGTCTTCGGCGTTGCTGAAATCGAGGACCGCCAGTTCGTCCTCGAAGAAATCCGGGCTGTTGCCGGTGAGGTCGGCCAGTGCGGCGTGCAGCGTGGCGGGGTCGGTGGTGCTGAGTTGCGTCTGGATGATCTTGAGCGACGTGCCCTTGAACTGAATCGGTAAATCTTTTGCCATGCCTGCTGCGGTGTTGCTGAAAGGGCTCCAATTATCCCACAGGCGGGTGACCGGAAAATGAAATTTGGCTGTTTTCGGGTGTCGACCGCAACAGGCGAGTCGTGATTGCCGTCTGCATGCAGGCGCCGGTCGCAACTTAGGAATCGTCCGCAATCCGGCTCGGCATAGGGGTATACCCCTATGCAAAGTTGCATATGATGGCATCCAATCTGAATGCCGACCGTGCAATAATTCCGCAATCGTGAATCAATTGCAGTATCGACCATTCCGGATGGTGAGAGGGCTTGTGCCGGTAAATGCAATCGACATTCGCCACCGGATAACGGCAAAGCCTTCAGGAGAAACGATGAGTGATTTCATTCTGGAAACGCGCGGTCTGACCAAGGACTTCAAGGGTTTTACCGCGGTTTCCGATGTCAATCTCAAGGTCCGGCGCGGCCACATCCACGCGCTGATCGGCCCGAACGGAGCGGGCAAGACGACGGTATTCAATCTCGTCACCAAATTCCTGCCGCCTACGGCCGGCACCATCTTGTTCAAGGGTGAGGACATCACCCGCGAAGCGCCCGCCGTCACGGCGCGTCGCGGTTTTGTCCGCTCCTTTCAGATTTCGGCGACCTTCCCGCACCTGACGGTGCTGGAAAACGTACGTATCGGGCTGCAGCGCAAGCTGGGCACCGAATTCCATTTCTGGAAATCGGAAAAAAGCCTGAATAAACTCAACGACGAGGCGATGGCGCTGCTCGAGGCGGTCGACCTCACCAGCTTTGCCGAAACGGTGACGGCGGAAATGCCTTATGGCCGCAAGCGGGCACTGGAGATTGCCACGACGCTGGCGCTGGAGCCGGACATGATGCTGCTCGACGAGCCGACGCAGGGCATGGGGCACGAGGACATCGCGCGCGTCGTCGAACTGATCCGCAAGGTGTCGGCCAACCGTACCATCCTGATGGTTGAGCACAATCTCTCGGTAGTGGCCAATCTGTGCGACCGGATCACCGTGCTGACGCGCGGCAGCGTGCTGGCCGAGGGGAATTATGAAGAAGTCTCGAAGAATCCGAAGGTGCTCGAAGCCTACGTCGGTTCCGACAACATGAACGACGCCCACCATTGAGCAGAAGACGACCATGACCAGTGCTTTCAAACCGAAGCCCGAATTCCTGCGCCTAACCGACCTGCATTCCTTTTACGGCGAATCGCACATCCTGCATGGGATTGATCTGAGCGTCAGCAAGGGCGAATGCATCACGCTGCTGGGCCGCAATGGTTCGGGACGGACGACCACGCTGAAGTCGATCATGGGTCTGGTTGGCCGGCGGACCGGCTCGATCATGCTCAACGGCAATGAAATCATCAACGTGCCAACCCACAAGATTGCCCACCACGGCGTCGGCTATTGCCCCGAAGAGCGGGCCATTTTTGCCTCGCTCAGCGCGGAAGAGAACCTGACCCTGCCGCCGATCATCGCCAGCGGCGGCATGTCGGTGGACGAGCTCTACGCGATGTTCCCGAATCTCAGCGAACGCCGCAACAGCCCCGGCGGCAAGCTTTCCGGGGGAGAGCAGCAGATGCTGGCGATGGCGCGTATCTTGCGCACCGGGGCCAAGCTGCTGCTGCTCGACGAAATCACCGAAGGCCTGGCCCCGGTGATCGTCAAGAAACTGGGCGAGGTCATCACCGAGCTCAAGAAACGCGGCTTCACCATCATTCTTGTCGAACAAAATTTCCGTTTCGCGGCACCGCTGGCCGATCGGCATTACGTGCTCGAACATGGAGAAATAATTGCCACCATTACCCAGGAAGAACTCCCGGGCAAGATGGACTGGCTGCATCACAGGCTCGGTGTATAACCCGGCTTGCCAACCCTCTGGAGGAGTTACCCATGCAATTCAAAAAATTTAAAACAACTGCCTGCGCCGCCGCCCTGGCAGCGCTGTCTTTTGGCGCCCAGGCACAGATTTCCGGTGGTTCGGTCAAGATTGGCGTTCTGACCGATCTCTCCGGCACCTATTCCGACCTCGCCGGCTCCGGTGCCGTACTGGCTACCAAGATGGCGATCGAAGACTTCATCGCCAACGAAAAGCCCAATTTCAAGATCGAAATGGTGACGGCCGATCACCAGAACAAGGCCGACATCGCCTCGAACAAGGCGCGTGAATGGATCGAACGGGAAAGCGTTGATACCGTCACGGAACTGGTTACCACCTCAACAGCGCTGGCAGTGATGAAAGTCGCCAAGGAAAAAGACCGCGTCGTGATCATGAATGGCCCGGCCTCGACGCCAATCACCAACGAGCAGTGCAACGACGTTTCGGTACATTACACCTACGATACCTACGCACTGGCCAACGGGACGGCGAGGGCGGTGACGACTCAGGGCGGCAAGAACTGGTTCTTCCTGACCGCCGACTACGCCTTCGGCCAGGCCCTGGAGAAGGATGCATCCGCCGTGGTGACGGCCAACGGCGGCAAGGTGCTCGGTTCGGTGCGCCATCCCTTCCCCGGCTCCGATTTCTCGTCCTTTCTGCTCAAGGCCCAGTCCTCCGGCGCGCAGGTGATCGGTCTGGCCAACGCCGGCGCCGACACTACCAACGCCATCAAGCAGGCGGCCGAATTCGGTGTCACGCCCAAGCAGTCGCTCGCCGGCCTCCTGATGTTCATCACCGACATCCACGCTCTCGGCCTCAAGCCGACGCAGGGCATGTTCCTGACTACCGGCTTCTACTGGGATCGCACTGACGAAACTCGCGCCTGGTCGAAGCGCTTCTTCGACAAGCAGAAAAAGATGCCGACCATGGTGCAGGCGGGGCAGTACTCGTCGATCTATCACTACCTGAAGGCGGTCAAGGCGGCTGGCACCGACGATACGTCTAAGGTCATGGCGATGATGCGGAAAACGCCAATCAACGACTTCTTCGCCAAGAACGGCCAGATTCGTCAAGACGGCCGCATGGTCCATGACATGTACCTGGTGCAGGTGAAAAAGCCAGCCGATTCGAAGTATCCGTGGGACTACTACACCATCAAGGCAACCATCCCTGCCGCCGAGGCCTTCCAGCCCCTGGCGCAGTCGCGCTGTCCGCTGGTCAAAATGTAAGTAGCGTTATTGCAATGCCCGGCGCGGACAGTGCGTCGCGCCGGGTCTGGAGTCTTCCATGGAAATTTTCGGAATACCGACCGCCTTGCTCGGCAGCCAGTTGCTGGTGGGGCTGATCAATGGTTCGTTCTACGCCATTCTCAGTCTCGGGCTGGCCATCATCTTCGGCCTCTTGAACATCATCAATTTCGCCCACGGCGCGCAATACATGATGGGGGCCTTCGTCGCCTGGATCGCGCTGACCCGCTTCGGCATCAACTACTGGGTCTCGCTGATCGCCGCGCCGCTGATCGTCGGCATTGTCGGCGTATTGATCGAACGCCTGATGCTGCGCCGCCTGTACAAGCTGGATCACCTTTACGGGCTGCTGCTGACCTTTGGCCTAGCGCTGATCTTCGAAGGCATCTTCCGTGACCAGTTCGGCATTTCCGGCGAAAGCTACGAGGTTCCCGAACTGCTGTCCGGCGGTGTCAATCTTGGCTTCATGTTCCTGCCCATCTATCGCGGCTGGGTGATCATCGCTTCGCTGACCGTCTGCTTCGGCACCTGGTACATGATCGAACGGACCAAACTGGGCGCCTATCTCCGTGCCGGCACGGAAAATTCGCAAATCGTGCAGGCGCTGGGCATCAACGTGCCTCTGCTGATTACCTTCACCTACGGCTACGGCGTGGCGCTTGCCGCCTTTGCCGGCGTGCTGGCGGCACCGATCTTCCAGGTCAATCCGCTGATGGGCTCCAACCTGATCATCGTCGTCTTCGCCGTGGTCGTCATCGGCGGCATGGGCTCGATCATGGGCTCGATCCTGACCGGTCTCGGGCTCGGCCTGATCGAAGGCCTGACCAAGGTGTTCTATCCGGAAGCCTCCAGCGTGGTGGTTTTCGTGATCATGGTCATCGTTCTGCTGGTGCGGCCGGCAGGTCTCTTCGGCAAGTCCTGACGCGGCAAAGGGAAATCCACATGAACTCGTCTGAAACTTTTCTGGAGTCGAAGCTGCCGCTGCTGTTCGCCGCGCTGTTCGTCCTCGGTCTGATCGCACCGTTTGCGGTCTACCCCACTTTTTTGATGAAAATCCTCTGCTATGGCCTGTTCGCCTGCGCCTTCAACCTGCTGCTCGGTTTTGCCGGGCTGCTCTCGTTCGGCCACGCTGCCTTCCTCGGCACGGCGGGCTACGTTTGCGGCCTGATGGTGCGCGATGTCGGCGTTACACCGGAAGTCGGCATCCTCGCCGGTACGGTATCAGCCGGCTTGCTCGGCTGGTTGTTCGGCTGGTTGGCCATCAAGCGCACCGGCATCTACTTCGCGATGATTACCCTGGCCCTGGCCCAGATGGTTTTCTTCCTCGCCATCCAGATCAAGGCGACGGGCGGTGAAGACGGCCTGCAGGGCGTCCCGCGCGGCAACCTGTTCGGCATTGTCGATCTCTCCGACAACATCACCATGTATTACCTGGTGTTTGCCATCTTCTGCTTCGGTTTTTTCGTCATCTACCGAACCATTCATTCCCCCTTCGGGCAGATTCTTAAGGCCATCCGCGAGAACGAGCCGCGCGCCATTTCGCTCGGCTACGACGTCAACAAGTTCAAGCTGATCGCCTTCATTATCTCCGCCGCCCTGGCCGGCATGGCCGGAGCGACCAAGACGCTGGTCTTCCAACTGGCATCGCTGACTGATGTGCACTGGCACATGTCGGGTGAAGTGGTGCTGATGACCTTGCTCGGCGGCTTGGGCACCATACTCGGTCCGCTCGTCGGGGCCGCGACCATCGTCGCCCTGCAAACCCAGCTGGCGGATTCCGTCGGTTCTTGGGTGACGGTCATCATGGGTGCGATTTTCGTGCTGTGCGTGCTGAGCTTCCGGCGCGGCATGGTAGGAGAACTGCAGGCGCTGATCAAACGATCGGGCGTCAACTGACACAATTTAAGGGGCCTGCGGGCCCCTTTTTCTGCAGCATCGATAACCGCAAGGTTCAAATGGCCTTTGCGATTCGTATCAAGGAAATATTGCCGGCACCCCGGCAGAATCGTCGCTGATTGCCATTCCGGCAAGCCATTCAAGGAGCCAAGATGCAAACCATTCATGCCTGCAACCACACCACCGCGGAAGCACTGTACCCGTTCGATGCGCGCGGTATCGCCAAGCGTTTCCGTCACGCCGCCATCTTCGGCGCGCTGGATGCGCTGCAGCCCGGCGAAACCATGCGTTTCTGCAATGACCACGACCCGCTGCCGCTGCTCGCCCAGCTGCAGGCCCGCTACGGTGCCAGCTTGACCATCGAATACAAGCAGCGCGAGCCGGGCGCCATCGTGATCGACTTCGGCGTCGTTGCCTGATTGATTCTTACCGCGAGCCTGACCCTTCTCGCTTTGCTGGGCAGCGCCGTTCTGGCGCTGAGCGGGGTCGGTTCGCCGCTGGCGGTGGCGCATCTGGCGTTCGCCGTCGGCATCGTGCCGCTGATATTTGCGGCCATGAGCCATTTCGTGCCGGTGCTGACGCGCACCGGCGACCCCGGGCGCCTGATCGCCCGGCTACCGGGCGCCGCGCAACTGACGGGTCTGGTGGCCGTCGTTGCCATGCAGGGCGTGCTGCCTTACTGGCTATTGCATGCGGCGGCTGCGGTCGACCTCGTTCTGGCCGCCATTTTGCTCAACTGGATCGCCGGCCGGGCGCGCGCCACGCTGGGTTCGCCGCACCCCGGCTGGCGCTGGTATGGCGCGGCGCTCGGCTGCCTGATGATGGCGCTACTGGCAGTGCTGCTGATCCCCGTGCTGCCCTCGTACTGGAAGGCACTACGTGTTTTTCACCTGCACCTGAATACCCTTGGGCTGGTCGGCCTGGCGGCACTCGGCACCTTGCCTGTATTGCTGCCAACAGCGCTCGGCAAACCTGACCCGGAAGCCGGTAGCTGGTTGCGCCGCCGTCTGTGGCTGGTGGCCGGCGGAGCGCTGGTCATTGCCACCGGCGCCGCGGTCATCTGGCCCTTCGCGGCGCCGGGTGCGGCGCTGATGCTGGTAGCGGCGCTCGGGCTGGTCGGCCAGTGGGGCCGGCGCTTCGGATTCAAGGTCATGCTGGCCGATGGCGTTGCCACTTCGCTGCTGGCCGCCGTGGCCGGCTTGCTGGTGACGCTGGCGGCCGGGGTGGCGCATGGGGCAGGGTTGCTGCCGCCGTATCCGACCTTGCTTGCCTGGGTTGCAGGCTTCCTGTTGCCGCTGGTCACCGGAGCGTTGAGTCAGCTGCTGCCGGTCTGGCGCTGGTCGGGCCCGGCGCTGCCGGCGCGTCACATCATGCGGCAAAAGCTCGCCGCCTCGGGCAGCCTGCGGGCGGCTCTCTTTCTCGCAGCGGCGCTGGCGTTGCTCGGTGGTTTCGCACTCGCGGCCGTGCTTCTGGTGGCTAGCGCCTTGCTGCTCTTCATTGCCGGCCTGCTGCAAGCCGTGCGCGTGTCGCGGTCGACGCGGTAAAATCACGTTTTTCGCTTTTCAGGGCTTCACCATGCGCTATCTCTCGACCCGCGGTCACGCCGCGCCCCAGGCTTTCTGCGACATCCTCCTCGGCGGCCTGGCGCCGGATGGCGGCCTCTACCTGCCGGAAAGCTACCCGCAGATCAGCCGCGCTGAACTCGATGCCTGGCGCCAGCTGTCGTATGCCGATCTCGCCTACGAGATTCTCTCCAAGTTCATTGCCGACATTCCGCTGGCCGACCTCAAAGCGCTGGTCGCCAAGACCTACACCGCCGAGGTCTATTGCCATACCCGCAACGGCGGCGATGCTGCCCAGATCACGCCGCTGACCAAGCTGGAAGATGGTCTCTACACCCAGGAACTGTC
>Ga0209507_1001921_pt1 | contig 15201 bp, 8 predicted proteins | sample AD_UKC028_MetaG_FD_184414 | JGI IMG/M metagenome (GOLD analysis project Ga0209507, IMG submission 184414) | Active sludge microbial communities of municipal wastewater-treating anaerobic digesters from USA - AD_UKC028_MetaG (SPAdes) (version 2) | ecosystem: Engineered > Bioreactor > Anaerobic >...
CAACCGCAGGTCGCCGTAGTCGTCGTCGGCCGTCGCCGGTATCCCGTCCGGGCCGATGTCCGGCGGCCGAACGAACAGCGGATCCGCCCCCGTGTTACCCACACCCCCAAGGCTCCCCGTCCAACCCTGGACACAGCTGTGGTTGACCTCCACCACGCTGCCCAAAACCTGTCGATCCTCGCTCTGATCGGACACGCAGAACGGAACCGCGTTCCGGCAGTTGTGGTTCCCCCACAGGACGCAGTTCGTCAGCCGGAACGTCCCACCCGTCAGCCCACCGCCGTTGGTACTGGAAAGCCCCGATATCGCCGAGTAGTTCCCCGCCACCGTGCAGTTGATCAGTGTGCACTGGTTCGCACCGTCCCACCAATCGTTGTAGATGGCTCCACCCCAGTAACTCACCGCGTTCCCGACGAACACGCAGTTCACCAGTGTCGGATGCGCGCCGGAGACATTGAACAGGCCCCCGCCCCCTCCTGTCGCCCACTTCGCGCTGTTTCCAAGAAATCGACAGTTGATCAGCCGGGGCGCACTGCCATTGGAGTTGGCCATACCCCCGCCGGCAGGACCAAGGTTGCCCTCGAACAGGCAATTCACCACCAGGGGATGGCTGTCGTTGTCATTACAGATCCCCGCGCCATGGCCATTCGTACGGTTGTTGCGGAACACGCAATCCCTGATCGTCGGGTGGCTCGAGCTGGCAAAGATCCCTCCACCGCCCCCCTGAGCATCATTGCCGTTTCCGGTGAACACGCAATTCCGGATCGTCGGATGACCCGACTGGCTGTACATCCCGCTGCCCTTGTCCGCCGGGTCGAACCCGCCGTCCGCATTTCCCCCCGTAACCGTGAAGCCGTCCAGCACCGCCGAGGCATCCACCCCGCTGCCGGTCACCACGTGATACGCGTTCTCCGCAATATTGACGAAGTCCGGCTGATCGTCGCCGTTCAGGTCCCCGCTCAGAATGGTCTCGTGGGCTTGCGGGTTACGCTCGGCCCACGTGCCTCCTCCCGCCGGGAAGCCGCCGTATAGCGCTACTCCGCTGACCAGCTGGAACGTCGCTGAACGCGAATCCTGAGCGACGGTCCGGGCTGTGGGCTTGTACGTACCCGCAGCTACCCAAACCTCGCCCACCTGGCCGACTGCGCCCGCGGCAATGGCCAGCGCATCCTGTACGCCTGGTAGCGCCGCTGCCCAGCTCGAACCATCTCCCCCCGGCGCCACCCCAGCGCGCACGTGCAAACGGGCCGGCACCGGCTCGTCGTCGTCCTCTTTCACCGTGATGAGCACGTCGGGCGCACCAGGCATGCCCACTCGGAAGGTCGCAACTCCATCCAGGTAGTCACCGTCCGGGTTCGCCCGGATCACGACCACCTGCTCCTGGCCGTAGCTCGTCGAGTCGAATGACAGCGCACCGCCCGATTCCACCGCGAGGTCGTCATCTCCGTCGAGATGCACCGTGCTCACCTGAAGCACGCCCTGCGGGTTTAACGCCGGCCGGACGCGGAACGAGGCCGTTCCCCCCTCCGGGATGATCAAGGATGGCGGGTCCACCAGAATCCGCTGCTGCGGAGCTTCGTATGCTCCCATGTCACAGTAGAGTCCGCTGCCCGGAGGGTTGCCCACATCGGCGGCCACCGGATCGTCGGTGATTCGCGGATTGTCCAGGAGATCCAGGGGAAGCGGCTCGATTGTGTCCCCATCTCCATCCAGATCCGATTCATCCGCCGGCAGTGCCGCGTTATCCCCCGCGTCGGCGACCGGTGATCCGGCCTGCAACCGCAGGTCGCCGTAGTCGTCGTCGGCCGTCGCCGGTATCCCGTCCGGGCCGATGTCCGGCGGCCGAACGAACAGCGGATCCGCCCCCGTGTTACCCACACCCCCAAGGCTCCCCGTCCAACCCCGGACACAGCTGTGGTTCACCACGATCGTGTTTCCGCTCACCTGCTCCACTTCACCCTCATCAAAGACACAGAACGCCTCGGGAGCTTTACACCTGCGATTCCCCCACACAATGCAGTTGATCAGTTCAATAACCACCCCCTGCAAACCCGCAGCCATAGGTTGCGGCCATCCCTCCCGAACGTAGTTCCCCACCACCGTGCAATTGACCAGCGTGAAACGGTTCAGACCGCTCCACCCGGAGCCATCGATCGCCCCGCCAAAGTAACTCACCGAATTGCCCACCAACAAGCAGTTCACCAGCATGCAACTGGCGCCGTCGGCATTGCAGATACCGCCCCCTAAAGAACCCCCGCTCATCCCGTCACTGTTACCCCGGAACACGCAGTTGATCACTCGCGGTGCGCTGCCGCTGAAATTAGCCATCCCGCCGCCATTAGAAGCGATGTTGCCTTCGAACAGGCAGTTCACCACCAACGGGCAGCTTCCGGCGTCGTTCCAGATGCCCCCTCCCCGTGACCCGGCACCACCACCGCTAGTTGCCCTGTTGTTGCGGAACACGCAGTTTGTCAACGTCGGATGGCTGGCCCCGTTGTAAATGCCAGTGCCGCCGGACCCAGTATTGCCGATGAACAAGCAGTTCCGAATCGTCGGATGGCCCGCCTGGTTGTACATCCCCCCGCCCTTGTAGGCCGGGTCGAAGGATCCATCAGCGTTTCCGGCGGCGATGGTGAAGCCGTCCAGCACCGCCGAGGCATCCACCCCGCTGCCGGTCACCACGTGATACGCGTTCTCCGCAATATTGACGAAGTCCGGCTGATCGTCCCCGTTCAGGTCCCCGCTCAGAATGGTCTCGTGGGCTTGCGGGTTACGCTCGGCCCACGTGCCACCCGCCGCCGGGAAGCCACCGTACACTTCGACGCCACTGACCAATTGGAACGTCACCGAACGTGGATAGTGCTCAAAAGTCCGAATAGAGGGCCGGTAGGTACCTGCAGCCACCCAGACCTTGTCGCCAACCGCCGCCGCAGTCAATGCAGATTGCAGATCCGTCCACGCATCGGCCCAGCTTGTGCCGTTGCTGGCCCCACCGGCATTCGCTCGCACGTAGTGCACGGCAGCATGAGCGGGCACCTCCGCCAGGCCCCATACAAGGCCCAGGATAGCACAGCTCCGGATCCATACACCTTGATGCCTGCAGGGCAGAGGCATGCCACTTCCTCCTCGCCGCCTCATCTACTCGCACTCTTGTTGGCAGCGGTGACTTTCGGTTTCCAGGTCAAAGAAGGGAATCACGGTATACTGCTCCGAAGTGTAAATGCCTTTTCGTATCCGGATGAACCCCACGTGCCCGTCGGCGAACGCCACGTTGTGGTAACCCGACCGGCTGTGCCATTCGATATGTGATTCCGGCGTGAGTTCACGCCACCAGGTATTGTACCAGCCGTAGTCCGCGACCAGCAGGAGCTTTGCGGTGTTCTTCAGATCCGAGATCGAAACGCTCCCGGTGCGCTCGCTGACCCGTGCTACGAGGTCCCGACATGGTTCATCCGGACTTGCCGTTACTTCTGGCGGGCCGACGAGCAGATGGTTCATCAGGTAGCTGTTACCAAAATCTTCGTGGCACGTGGGGCTGATGCGCAAGGGTGGGCTGCCACAGTCAAATGGGCAATGGAAAGGCTCGGCCTTTCCTACCACTTTCGGCAGGCCCAGATATGGATTGAGCGGTTTCTTGCCGCGGTAGGCGGACGTGCGGCCCTGCTTGCCGCCGTAGTTGATCTCGTAGTTGTCTCTGGCCTTGACCGATTTCAGAAACCTACCCTTCGAGTCGTTCAGGTAGGCCTGCCAGCCTGAGGCGATGTGCCGTAGGTTCGACTGGCATTGCACCTGCTTAGCCTGCTGCCGGGCCTGATGCAAGGCGGGCAGGAGAATCGCCGCCAACAGGGCGATGATGCCGACGACCACCAGCAGTTCAAGCAGGGTGAAACCCGGCAGCAGCCTGGCGCGCCTCCAGCCGGGGGGCTCGGTGCCCAACGTCTCACGGCGGGCGACCATCACTGCCCCCCCTTTTTGGACTGGTCAGCCTCTGCACGCTGCGTCGTCGCAGTCGGACTCGGCAGCAGTTGCCTCAGTCGGGCATCGGCGACCGGCGGCCAGTACGAAGGCCGGGTCTCCACACTCAACCTGAAGAGGCGGACCGCCTCGTCCACGCGGCCCGCCTCCAGCTCCCGCTCGCCAGCGGCCAGGTACGCCAGCGCCGGCTCCGAGGGCAGATCACGCAGGAGGCTTTCGAGCGGGTAAGAGGGATCCAGCAGAAACTGGATGGCGATGTCCTCAGGAACTCGGGATGCTGGTCCTCTATTGGATTCACCCGACGCTGGAGCTGAAGCCGTGGTCGTGTTCACGAACAGCCGTGCAGTGTCCATCCGGCCTGACTCCCATTCCCTGAGGAACCAACCTAACCGGTGACGGTGAAGCGTACGGTCCGCCTCGGCCAGGCGGGCATCAAGCTGCTGGTTCGCAGACACGATGCCGCGATTGACCACATCAAGCTCGCGGACAGCATCCTGCTCCTTGCGGTAGAATCCGGTGCTGATCGCACCAAATCCGATCAAGGCGACGATCAGCGTGGCGATCACCGACGTATGGAAGTAGTGCTTGAGGGCCAGTTTCCGCAGCATGTACAGTGAGCTGTCCGACTTGGCCGCCACGGGCTTGCCGTCCAGCCACGCCTCCAGGTCCGCCTGCAACTCGCTCACCGACCCGTAGCGTCGATCAGGCTCCTTGGCCATCGCCCGAAGGATGATGGCATCAAGCTCCGAGTTCAATGCTCGCGAGATCTTGGATGGCCGGGGTGGATCCGTCTGACGGATGTTGTTCAGCGCTTCGGCCATGTCGCAGTTCGTCTTGTAGGGCGCAGAACCGGTGAGCAACTCGTAGAGCATCACGCCCAGCGAGTACAGATCTGTCCGTGCGTCAACCTGATCTGGATCGCCCTGGGTCTGTTCCGGCGACATGTATGCCAGCGTGCCCATCACTCCGCCCGGCATGGTAACCAGGTCGGGGCGCGATTCGTGTGAGTCTTCCCCGATGGCCTTGGCCAGACCGAAGTCCACGACATAGGGCTTGCCTTCCTCGTCCACCAGAATGTTGGTGGGCTTCAGGTCGCGATGAATGACACCATGGCGGTGCGCATAGGCGATCGCGTCGCACACCTGGCAGACAAGCTCCACAAGCTGACGAATGCTCGGCTTCGCGAGACGGGCGTAGGCATCGAGAGGCTGACCGTCCACGTAGTCCATCGCGAAGAAGTATCGACCATGGGCGATACCGCTGTCGTGGATGGTCACGATGTGGGGGTGACGCAGGGCGGCCGCCAGTCGGACTTCCCGCTCGAACCTCCACCGAGAATGTTGGCCTGCAAACGGCCCCTCGAGAATGACTTTGACCGCGACCTTGCGGCGGGTGGAGAGCTGAATCGCCTCGTAGACTACGCCTTGGCCACCTCGGTGCAGTTCGCTCTGGATCTCGTAGTCTGGCATGTAGCCGGACGGAACGCTCGAGTCGACCTCGTCGGGCAACAAGGCGGACGGGCGTGCGCATGCCCGCCGGAGGTCCTCAAGGAAGCCCACTTCCTTCTGGCGCGCCTTGAGTCTCTGGTGGCAAGCGTCACAGGCCTTGATGTGATCCGCGACCGGGACCGGCCAGGTTGCCGAGAAGTGTGTCCCCTTGGCCAGTTCCTCGATCTCGTCATCGGAAAGACAAGGAGCCATGGCCCATCCGCTACCAGCAGTCGTCCAGTATTCGCCGAAGCTCCGACATGCGATAGATCACGCGAGTCTTGACCTGGTACACGAGGTCGCGGGAAACACCCAGTTCCTCGGCGATCTCAGCCGGTTTACGACCTTCCAGCGCGTAGAGCTCGAAGATCCTCATGGTCTTGGGTTCGACCTCCTTCCTGACCTCTTCGAGACAGGCACGAAGCAAGGCATCACGCCATTCCTCCTCCCAGGCCTGCTCCGCGCTGCGTTCGTCGAGAGCCTGGAGCAGGCAATCCATGCCGCCGGTTCCCCCAAGGGCGGCGGCTTCCTTGCGACGACGCCGGTTGACGTCTGCAATCTTGTTCTTGGCCACACCCATGAGATAGGTACGTAGCCGGCCTTTGGCTGGATCGTACCGCCCAGCCCGATAGCCCTCGGCAAACGCGACCAGCGTCTCCTGGGCAACCTCTTCCGCGTCGTGCGGGCGGATCCCCATCCGGCGTATAAACGCAGTCAGAGGCGGGAGATACCGACGACAGAACTCCGTCCAGTGGAGGTCGTCGGCCCGGTCGTGCAGCCCCTCGAGCAGAGAGATGGTGGTGGTTGTGATGCTCGACACGCGGCCGCTCCTCATCAACCGCCCTAAGCCGATCCTACGGAGATACCAGCCCCAATTCACCATTGTCCACATGACCGTCCCCAAAGTAAAGGACTATCCGGGCTTTCCGCGGCAACCGGCGGCGGCTTGGCGGTTCATGAGCGGGCCTGGAAGACGAAGACGCCATGCCTACGGCCTCGTTCTCCGGGCCCCCCTTGGCTGCCACGACCAAGCCTCAAAGCCGTTGTGCGGCGGCATCCGGTTCCCACACATCGCTATAAGCCCCTACCCCTCCCCCAAAAAAGCCCTCTGGGTGGGATAGTCGATCCCGTTTTTCCCGGAGGAGCGAACGCACGCTATCGTTGCACCGTATGACCTTTGTCTGGAGCCCGGAACGCATCTCCGGACGTTGAACCCCCCGAACTCATCATTCCCTGGCCGGGAACTCGCGCACCGTCTCCCTCCTCAGACATTCGAGAACTAGGAGCCGATCTGACATCACCGGACCGGTCTTGCCCCAACCTCCCGCCATGGGTCAGTGGTTCCGCGCGGTTTACCGGCAATCTCACGCAAGAACTGGAAGACTCGTGTCAGGGCCGGTTCGAGTTGCCGAAAGTCAGTCGGAGCCCGTGGTACGGCCGATCCGACAGGGCCAGAGAGGACCTTGGAGATTCTCGCCATGGCTATTGAATGTAGATGTGAATGCGGGCATCGCATCAGGGTTCCTAATCGGTTGGCGGGTAGGAGCGGGCGATGCCAGGCCTGCCATCGGAAGCTCAGGATCCCGACCGAAGAACCAAGTATAGCCCGGACAGATTCGCGATGCCACCGTCAATCATTGAAGCCCAGCACAGTGGCAGCATGCACCAACTCGCGAATGGCGATCACCGCTGAGGAGATTGCCATGGTGCTGGCAGAGCCACTCACCATCGGCCAGCCTTTCGATTCCGGCTGCTATGACCTGATGTCGGAGTCGGAAGATCCTCAACGGCCCTATTGCGGCAAACGCGGCGTAAGCTGGCCAGAGAGTCATGCCGCACTGGCACAATCCACGAAGGTCTGTCCACCCATCCCTGCCTATCCGCCTTCGTGGCGGGAAATCCTGCAGGTGCCCTTCCTGCCCGATACCGCCGGCCGAGCGATGGTTCTCACCTTCTACTATCTCCTACTTGGTCTCGGTGTCCACATTCTGACGAGACTCCTAGCGTTTTGCGGTGCCACGCCTCTCGCGACGTGCTGGCACTTCGGCGGCGGCATCTGGCTGGCTTTCTGGCTCAGTGGCAGGTACTTGAACTTGGTCGCGGAGTACGAGCAAGGGCCCTCTTCGAAGGAAGGACGCCGGCGTGCCCGACAGAACTTCTTCGACACACCTGCCGTCTTGCTGTTTACGATTGGTCCAGTGCATCTGGTGTACTTGGCCTTCACGAATCTCGGAGCCCCGGGTGATCAACAGGCTCAGGGCTTCAGCGTGCTGCGGCTGCTGCTATCGCTCCTATGGATGTTGTTTTATGGCCCAATGGCATTCGGGGTGGCCGGGGCCTACGGCTGGTGGAACCCCTTCCGCGTCCTCAGCACCATCTGGAGATGCCTCGGCGCATACCTGCTGGTGAGCGCATACATGTGGATACTCATCCTCGTCGGCGCTGCCCTCGTTGCTGTCGGCCTCCACTGCCTCGCGTTTCTCCTCTCCGTCGACCTGTCAACACACTCAAGCCTAGCGGCGAGTTGGAGATACGACTACCTCTTCCTGCTCGGTCTTCCCCTCACCATGCTCATCATGCAGCACGTCACCGTGACGGGATGGGCGATGATGGGTCTGCTCCTTCGCCGAAATCGCCTCTGCTGATTTCTCCTGCAGCCGTGTCAAGGGATTTATTCTGCCAGGGAAGCTGAGAATTCGTGTCAGGGCCGGCTCGAGTGACCGAAAGTCCGTTGGAAGCCATGGTACGGACGTCTGTTTTCAACTGCTGACCTTGTTTGGGAGGATTTCGTCATGCGAAGGATATCGAGGATACACCTCATCGTTCTCATCTGTACGGTGCTTTTCGGAAGCGGGATTGCGCACGGCAAGATCGTCTACGTGAACGCATCCGTATCCGGCGGTGCGAATACCGGAGGCGACTGGCCGAACGCATACGTGCACCTAGCCAGCGCTCTGGTCGATGCCCAGGCGGGTGACGAAATCTGGGTAGCACAGGGGAAGTACATGCCGGACGGGGGCAGGACCCCTCCAGGCGGAACGCATGTCCCTGGCAATGGGGACCCGGCCGCTACGTTCGAACTGAAGAGCGGCATCAGGATGTACGGTGGCTTCTCCGGTGCGGAGATGAACCTCTCGGATCGTGATGTCAGCACGTACCCGACCACTCTAAGCGGTGATCTCAACGAGAACGACGGGGCGAATTTCGCGGATAACGATGAGAACAGCTACTGCGTTGTGACCGGCGATTTCCTCGATTCCAGCTCTGTCCTGGACGGAGTCACGGTTACGGGAGGCAACACCCTGGCCATTTCGGGTGGCTACACGGGTGGCGGCATGTACATCTCGAATGGCAGTTCCACGCTGGTCAATTGCACGTTCAGGGGCAACTTCGGCTGGGCAGGCGGCGGTTTGGTGATCGGCTGGGAAGGTAGTCCCACCCTGGTGAATTGCGCGTTCATAGAGAACGCCGCAGTTACCAGCGGTGGCGGGTTGAATGTCATTTGGGACAGTCCAACGCTGATCAACTGCGCGTTCAGCGGGAACCACGCAGGGCGGCTCGGCGGTGGGATGGCCAACGGCTTTGGCCGTCCCACGCTAGTCAACTGCACGTTAAGTGGGAACTCAGCTGATGAAAGCGGTGACGGGATCTATACCTCCTCTGGCAACCCATCGCTGATCAACTGCATCGTGTGGGGTAACGGCGCTCCTCAACTGACTGGAGAATTCGCGGTCAGCCATAGCTGCATTCAAGATGGCTGGCCCGGCCAGGGGAACACCAGCGCCGATCCGTTGCTGCTCTCCGTGGGTGGCGGCGACCTGCGTGTACGTCAAGGGTCACCATGTATCGACGCTGGCAAGAACGCGGCTCTTCCAAGCGGTGTGACGGTCGATATCAGCGGACAAGCTCGTTTCATCGATGACCCGGCAACCGCAGACTGCCTCTACGCCCCGGAAACGTGTGGCACGGCCCCGATTGTCGACATGGGCGCGTATGAGTTTGTTCCGCCAGGGCCCGGTGATCTCGACATCGATGGCGATGGCATCCCCGATACCTCAGACAATTGCCCAAACGTTGCCAACCCCGATCAGTCTGACTGTGACCATGATGGCAAGGGCGATGTTTGTGCCATCGCCGACGGCTCCAGCCTGGACTGCAACGGTAACGGCGTGCCGGACGGATGCGACACCGACGTCCGCCCTCCTGCTGGTCTGACCCACTGGTGGCCTGCCGAGGGAAACGCCCACGACATCGCGGGAGGTGTGAATGCCTTGCTTTCCGGAGGCGTTATGTTCGTTTCCGGTAAGGCAGGACAAGCCTTTGCTTTTGATGGTTCAACTGGTCTAGTTGACTTGGGCCCGGAGATCGGGAATTTCGGTTCGGATGACTTCAGCATCCTCTTCTGGATTCGTACCGAGGCTAGCCGCCTGGAGGACATCCTGGGAAAACGTAGCGCCTGTGACCACGGAAACTTCTTTGATATTCGCCGGATTGCTGACGGTCGGCTATCCGTTGAACTCGACCAGGACAGCGCTGGTACGAACTACATCCACTTGTATACCAATCAGTCGGTTAGCGACGGCCAGCGACACTTGATTGGCATCACGCGACAAGGGACGACAGTAAGGGTATTTGTGGATGGGGTGCTGGATGTGGTACAAACCACCCCAGAAGTCACGGTCATCGACAATGATGCACACTGCCACCTGGGAAAGGGGCCATGTGCGGGATGCGGCGGCTATGCCTTTAGTGGCGAGCTGGACGAGATCCAGTGGTATTCGCGTGCACTGAGCGCGGAAGAGATCCAAAGTACTCTGGAACAAGGAGGCGTTGCCGTAAGCCTAGACTGCAACTCGAATGGCGTTCCCGATGAATGCGAGGCCGATTTGGACCAGGACGGTCTGATTGACCCTTGCGATAATTGCCCCGCCAAGCCTAACTCACGCCAGGAAGACGCAGACGGCGACGGGGTGGGTGATGCCTGCGACAACTGCCCGACCACGGCCAATGCTGATCAGACAGATACCGACGGTGACGGTATAGGCGATGCATGCGACGGTCTGTTCACTACATCCGCCGTCTCCCGCTCCTGGCACGCGGCTTCTGGTAGCTTCGATATTCCTTTGCCGCTGGGCTGTACGAGCACGGTCACTGAGTGCCGGCTGGGCACCCCCCTTGTGCTGGTAGTGACTTTCTCGAAGCCTGTGGTACCAGCCGACGGGGAGTTGGACAATGAGATCACGCTCTCGGCCGGGTGGGCCCTGACCAGTATCGACGGGGCCGAGCTCACCATCGAAGTCTCCGAGCTCACGGATGCGATGTGCTTGCAGGTCAAGCTCAACGGACTGGTCGATACGGATGGCCGCCCGCTGGATGGCTCGACCGAGCTGTGCGTGGTCCTCTCGACCGGCGACGTGAACGGCGACGGCAGAGTGAACGTGCTGGACATGACGCGAATCAGGAATAACACCGGCGTATCTTTGACTCCGGCAAACTTCCGCTGTGACGTGAACGGAGATGGTCGGATCAACACGCTGGATATGACCGTCGTCCGCAAGAACCTCGGCAAGCAGACCGTCATCTGCCCGCCCCTACCGCCGGGGGTACTTTCGATTGCAGAGCCTGACGGCTTGGCCAGTACCGGCTACGAGGGCGGCCCATTCACGCCATCCAGCAAGACCTATCTCCTGGCCAACACCGGTGGCTTGCCGATCACCTGGACGGCCGCCGAGACCCAGGCGTGGATCACCGTCTCCAAGACCGGCGGCACACTTGCCGCAGGAGCCTCGGACACGGTGGAGGTCTCGATCAACGCCGAGGCGAATGACTTGGCTTCCGGCAGCTACAGCGACACTTTGACCTTCGCCAACACCACAAACGCCAACGGAGACACGACGCGTGTGGTGAGTCTGACGGTGAATGCGTCCGTCATTCCGCCCGGCATGGTCCCTATTCCCGCTGATGAGTTTCAGATGGGCAACTCTTTAGACCCCACCGAGGGACACTCGAGCGAACTGCCTGTGCATGCGGTTTACACAGATGCCTTCTGCATGGACAAGTACGAGGTGACCAACCAGCAATATGCCGATGCCCTGAACTGGGCCTGGGGCGAGGGGGGATGGATCACGGTCACAGACGACGTGGTCTACAAGGCCGGAAGCGGGACCGGTTTCCCGTTTTGCGACACCACCAAGAGTAGCTACGAGAGCGGGATCACCTGGAACGGGAGCACGTTCGGCGTGGCCTCGGGTAAGGAGGGCTATCCAATGCTGCGCGTAAGCTGGTATGGGGCAGTGGCCTACGCGAATTGGCGAAGTGGCATGGAAGGTAAGCCGTTGTGCTACGATCTTTCCACGTGGGAGTGCAGTTTCGGCCGCGGCTATCGTCTCCCGACGGAGGCGGAATGGGAGAAGGCCGCCCGTGGAGATGTAGCAGGCCATCGGTTTCCATGGTCGGATTCGGACGACATCCAGCACGCCCGGGCAAACTACCTTAGCTTCTCCACTTATTCGTATGACACGAGTCCGACGCGTGGTTTCCACCCGACGTTCAGCACAGGCAGTTTTCCCTGGATCGGCCCAGTGGGTAGCTTCACTGTGAATGGCTACGGGCTGCACGACGTGGCCGGTAACGTGTCCGAGTGGTGTAACGATTGGTGGGGCGGCACGTACTACAGCACCAGCCCGCTCAACGACCCCCATGGACCAGTAAGTGGTGAGTTTCGTGTTGTTCGTGGGGGAAGCTGGAGTAGCGCTCCCTACTTCTGCAGAGTAGCATGCCGCAGCGGCAGCAGTGCAGAGGTCCGGATCAACCACCTTGGTTTTCGGCTCGCCTTGAACTCGGAGTAGTTCCCTACGCCTTTGCGCTCGCTCCAGAAACGTGCTGGCCAACCTCACACGCGCCAGTGGAACGGCCGTACCGAAAGCGAACCATCTATCCCGCGACGGAACGCGGTGTTCGCTATGAGTATTCACCTTCAGCAGCCAATAAACGCACGCGTTCGAAGCACCGGAACAAACAGACATCTGCGAACACGCCAAGGAGAACTCAGATGAAAGCTAGCCCCGCCTTAGTCTTTGCCATGGTATCCATCGGTCTCGCGGCTGCGGCCTCCGATGCCCAGACATGTTCGCCGGCATGGACGGATCGTTTCACACTGCCGGACAACGGCCTAGACGGCCCTGTCAGGGCACTCGCATCTTTCGACCCTGACGGAACAGGGCCCGTTGCACCGTCCCTCTACGTTGGTGGCTTGTTTACCAGGGCCGGCACCATCAGTGCCAAGAACATTGTCCGATGGAACGGCCAATCCTGGGCTTCCCTGGGCGGCGCCAACGGTAGCGTTCAGGCATTGGAAATCCTCGACGACGACGGGGTGGGGCCAAATGCCCCTGCACTGTACGCCGGTGGTTTCTTCACGACAATAGGCCCGACGAACGTCAGTGCAAACCACGTGGCCAAGTGGGATGGCTCCACATGGAGCAGATTGGGCGATGGCCTGGGCGCGGGAGGTTATCCAGTCTATGATCTGGCAATCTTTGACGACGGATCTGGTCCCGCCTTGTACGCGGCAGGCGCCTTTTACGGAACTCTCAACCGGATTGCCAAGTGGAGTGGTTCCTCCTGGCTGCCGCTTGGGGACGGATCGGGGCTGACTAATACCGTTTACGCTCTGGAGCCCTTCAACGGTTCGCTGTACGCGGCGGGGGTTTTCACACAAGCAGGCGGGAAACCGGCGAACAACATCGCGCGGTGGAACGGCAGTGCGTGGTCGCCCCTTCTCGGCGGCACCAATGACGGCGTCCATGATCTGCGCGTCTTTGATGATGGCTCCGGCCCGGCACTCTATGCGACTGGCGTGTTCACCGAGGTCTACAACCAGACCAAAGTCACCGCCAACTATGTAGCGCGATGGAACGGCCAAGAGTGGTCAGCCCTCGACACCGGCTTCAACGCAACCGGCGAGGCGTTGGCAATCTTCCGGGACGGCACGATCCCGAGGTTATACGCCGGTGGTCTCTTCACGGAAGCCAGCGGCGTCAGTACCAACCATGTGGCACAGTGGAATGGCAGCACTTGGGTTCCTTTGGGCGGCGGTCTGGATAACAATGCTTGGGCCATCGCCTCATTTGATGCTGGCTCGGGGCCGGCCCTTTACGTGGGGGGGGAGTTCACGTCTGCTGACGCCGGCTCCGCAAACCCGATCAGCGCGGGCAGAATCGCCGAGTGGGTATCTCCCACGTCCCCGGTCATCACTCAGCAGCCGGCGAATCAGACTGGCTGTGTGGGTGAAGAGGTGTGCTTCAGCGTGACCGCTACGGGCGCGACCTCGTACCAGTGGCAGTCGGCCGCAAGTTGTACGGGGACGTTCAGCAATATCTCCGGTGCGACCAGTGCTCAATACTGCTTCACGGCAGCCCTGGGTGACAGCGGGAAGGGATACCAAGTGGTGGTAACCAATAGCTGTGGCTCCACCACCTCCCACTGTGCGACTTTGACGTTAGGCGCCGGTTCACCAGACGGTGTTGTCACCTGCCGCGCGGTCGTCGTTGGCATTTCCGACTACCCTGGCACTGCCAACGATCTAGACTACGCAGCCAAGGACGCTCAGGATTTCCGCACCCAGCTCATGCTCGATACGCGCTGGAGCAGCAGTAACATGGCCCTGCTAACCAACTCGCAGGCGACGCGGGCCGCCATCCAATCTGCCCTCCAGTCGATACTGGCCGCGGCGGACGCGGACGACGTCTGCGTCTTCTATTACGCAGGTCATGGCCGCACGGTAACAGACGCCGTACCGCTGGATGAGGCCGACAACCTCGATGAGACTCTCTGTGTTTATGATGGCGACATCACCGACGACGAACTGTCCAGCTGGACCTGCTGGACCTGCGCGGGTGTTTTCGCCGTGTTTCTGGATTCTTGTTTCAGCGGCGGAGCGATCAGAATGGCCTCACCCGGTCTGAGAACCATCAACCCCGCCGGACCGGTTCCCTTGCCGGGTGACGGTTTTGCCACTGATCTGGTGCTCCGCACAAGGGATCTCAATGACTGTACGTCCAGGATCGTGGTCTCGACCGCCTGCGATGACGATGAGCTATCGGTCGAGAGCCCGATCTGGCAACACGGGCTCTATACCCATTGTCTACTAAACGCCATGAGCTCGGCGAGTCTCGACACGAACTCCAATGGCGAGCTTTCGATCGAGGAAGCTCAACCCTCTATTTCGCTATGCGTAACAGCGGCTAACCCCAATCAGCATCCACAATTGCACGACGGGAATGGTACCGCGCAAGCGGGTTTTGTAGCGATTCTGGTATGCCCCGTTATCGCCGATGTGCCCAACGGCGCGCACGCTGCCGGCACTGCCTACACCGGTCCGACACCAACACTTACCCAGGGTACGACCCCAGTGATTTGGTCGCTGGTGTCCGGCCCGACCGGTATGACCATCAACGCGTCGACTGGCGTGGTCAGTTGGCCCACACCCACTGCCACAGGCAGCCCATTCACGATAACGATCCGAGCTACCAACTCCGCCGGATACGATGACGAAACCTGGACCCTGACTGTCAATGTCCCGGGGGACCGTACCGTCAGCCTAGTCTGCGGCGCCCCGACCGCAACCGTAAACGTGACTGTTGTGCTCGCCTCGGGGGGAAACGAAAACGTCCTGGGATTCAGCATCAACTACGACAGCGCAGTGCTCACGTATGTCTCGGTTGTTGCAGGCCCTGAT
>Ga0209507_1001923_pt1 | contig 15168 bp, 9 predicted proteins | sample AD_UKC028_MetaG_FD_184414 | JGI IMG/M metagenome (GOLD analysis project Ga0209507, IMG submission 184414) | Active sludge microbial communities of municipal wastewater-treating anaerobic digesters from USA - AD_UKC028_MetaG (SPAdes) (version 2) | ecosystem: Engineered > Bioreactor > Anaerobic >...
AGCGCGTCGCGCGTTCGAGCGCCAGCCACAGGGCATGCGGTGTTTCCCCGTCAGCGACGAAGCCGTTGGCGGTACGGTCGGCCAGCGTGGACTCGCTGACGTCGATCACGGTATCGGCAAGGCCGCCGGTGGCGCGCACGATGGGCGGCGTGCCATAGCGCAGGCTGTACATCTGATTGAGGCCGCAGGGCTCGAAGCGCGATGGCATCAGGAAACTGTCGGCACCGGCCTCGATGCGATGGGCCAGGGCTTCGTCAAAGCCGAGACGGACGGCGATCTGCCCGGGATGGCGGGCAGCGAGGGCGCTGAAGCCGGCTTCCAGTATCTTGTCGCCGCTGCCGAGGATAGCCAGCTGGGCCGGCAGGTGGGTGATCCCGTCGCCCAGCGTAAGGACGAGATCGAGTCCCTTCTGGTGTGTCAGGCGGCTGATGATGCCAAACAGCGGTCGATCATCCGCCGGGTTGAGCCCCATTTCCTGTTGCAGCGCGCGTTTGTTGTCGCGCTTCGCTGCCAGCCGGTTGGCGGCATAGGGCGCGGCCAGCGCGGGATCGCCAGCCGGGTTCCAGATTGCCGTGTCGACGCCGTTCAGAATGCCGCGCAGCGAACCGGCGCGATGGCGCAGCAAGGGGGCGAGTCCGTAGCCGAAATGTTCGTCCTGGATTTCGCGGGCGTAGGTCGGGCTGACCGTCGAGATCAGCGTCGCCAGTTGCAGGCCGGCCTTGAGGAAGGAAAGCTGGCCATGGTATTCGACGCCGTGCATGTGCCAGGCGTGTTCGGGCAGGCCGAGCGCGGACAAGGTAGCCGGGCGCGAAATTGCCCTGGAAGGCAATATTGTGCACGGTGACGACGCTGGCGGCGCCGCCTTCGTAATGCAGCCAGGCCGGGGCGAGCGCCGTCTGCCAGTCGTTGGTGTGGACGACATCGGGCCGCCAGGCGAGCGGCGAGGCGGCTTGCCCGAGCAGCGCGGCGACCCGCGAAAGCAGGCCGAAGCGGATGCCGTTATCGGTCCAGTCGTGGCCGAGCGCGTCGAGATAGGGGTTGCCCGGGCGCGCGAAAAGCGGTGGGCAGTCGAGCAGGATCAGCGGCAGGCCGTCGGCCTCGGCGGCGAGCAGACGGGCAGGCGGCAGCGACGGCGCGAGAGGCGGTAGTTCGGCGAGCAGGGTGGCTTGTGGAAGGGCAGCGAGCATTGCCGGATAGGCTGGGATCAGCACGCGGATGTCGTGGTGGGCGCGGTACAGCGCCGCCGGCAAGGCGGCGGCGACGTCGCCGAGGCCGCCGGTCTTGACCCAGGGGGCCATTTCCGAGGTGGCGAAGAGAATCGAAAGGCGGCTCATCGGTTTCTCAGGGCAGCCAACAGGCCGCGGGTCGAGGCGTCGAAGGCGCTGCTGTCGGCATCCTCTTCGAGGAGCGGGATCAGCTTGCTGGCGAGCCGTTTGCCGAGTTCGACGCCCCACTGGTCGAAGGAGTTGAGGTTCCACAGTACGCCGAGGCAGAACACCTTGTGCTCGTAGAGCGCGATCAATTGGCCCAGCGTGTAAGGATCGAGGGCGGGCAGGAGCAGCGTGGTCGACGGCTGATTACCGGGGAAGACCTTGTACGGCACCAGAGTTTCCGGAATGCCGGCGGTGCGCGCTTCGTCGGCGGTCTGGCCGAAGGCGAGGGCGGCGGACTGGGCGAGGCAGTTGGCGAGCAACGGAATATGGTGGCCGGACAGCGGAAAATCGCTGTCGCGCAGGGCGATGAAGTCGCACGGAATGGTCCGGCCACCCTGATGCAGCAACTGGTAGAACGAATGCTGGCCGTTGGTGCCGGCTTCGCCCCAGAGTACCGGGCAGGTCGCGACGCCGACCGGCTGGCCGTCGCGATCGGTCTGTTTGCCGTTGCTTTCCATTTCCAGTTGCTGCAGATAGGCAGGCAACAGGGCGAGCGACTGGCTGTAGGGCAGAATCGCCATGCTTGGCGCGCCGAGGAAATCGGTATTCCACAGGGCGAGCAGTGCCAGCGTCAGTGGCAGGTTGGCGGTCGCCGGCGCATCGATGAAGTGCTTGTCCATGGCGCGGGCGCCGGCCAGCAGTTGTTTGAACTGGCGCCAGCCGATGGCCAGCGCCAGCGACAGGCCGATCGCCGACCACAGCGAGAAGCGGCCGCCGACCCAATCCCAGAACTCGAAGACATTTGCGGCGGGAATGCCGAACTGGCGGGTCAATTCGAGATCGGTCGACAGCGCGACGAAATGGTTGGCGATGGCGCTTTTGCGGCCGGCAGCGGCGAGCAGCCAGTCGCGGGCCGAGTAGGCGTTGGCCAGCGTTTCCTGGGTCGTGAAGGTCTTGCTGGCGACGATGAACAGCGTCGTGCGCGGGTTAAGGCGGCCGAGCAGGGGGGCGATGTCGGCGCCGTCGACATTGGCGATGAAATGAACGGTGAGGTCCGGCAAATGCTGGGCGCTCAGCGCCCTGGCCGCCATGCGCGGCCCGAGGTCGGAACCGCCGATGCCGATATTCACGACATCGGTGATGCGCTCGCCGGCAAAGCCGCGCCAGCTGCCGTCGTGCACGCGTTCGCAGAAATCCTGCATGCGTTCGAGCACGGCGCGCACTTCGGGCGGTTCGTCCTTGTCGGCACGCAACGCCATGTGGCGGACCGCGCGCTGCTCGGTGTGATTGATCGCTGCTCCAGCAAGCATCTTCTGCTTCCAGCCGTCGAGGTCGGCGGCTGCGGCCAGCGCGTGCAGCAGGGACAGCGTTTCACCGTTGATGCGTTGCTTGGAAAAATCCAGCAGCAGGCCGTCCTGGTGCAGCGAAAAGTTTTCAAAGCGCTGCGGATCGGCGGCGAACAGTTCGCGCAGGTGTAGCGGTCGAACAGCCTCGGCGTGCGCGGCGAGCGCCCGCCAGGCGGGGGTGTCAACGAGGCTCATAGCCAGACCATTAAACCCGTTTCAAATTGGTGGATGAGTGAAGGATGTGTCGGAAAGATGCGCAGCTGGTATTCCAGCTTGCCGCAAAGTTCCGGCGTCAGTTCCAGCGTGTACAGCGCTTCTCCGTCGTTGGTGTTGCCCGAGTATTTCAGCGGATAGCGGTGGGCACGGCGAATGAAGTTTTTCTGACTGGGGCGACCGAACAGCGCTTCGACCGTAACATCTTTATCCGTCAGTCCGTTGAGTTGGACGGCGAGTTCGAGATGCAGCGCGTTGCCAAACCTCATGCGGGGCTCAGTGCTATCCAGGCGACGCATGCGCACGCCGGGCCAGGCGGAACGGACTTTGGATTTCCATTGGGCGATGTCATGGGCGACGACAAAATTGTTGGCTGCGAAACGTCGACCGGCGATTGAGGCCGGGGCATAAAATTTGTTGACGTATTCGCTGACCATGCGGGTCACGTTGAAACGTGGCGAAATGGTCGCGATCGAACGCTTGGACATCGCCACCCAGTCCGGCGAGAAACCCATCGGCCCGGTCTTGTAATAGGTCGGGATGACCTGGTCCTGCAGCAGCTCGTAAAGTGTGCGTGCCTCCTCGGCGTCACGGTCGTCGTCATTCAGATGGGCGTCGGCAGGTTTGATCGCCCAGCCGTTGGCGGCTTTTCCGTCCGCGCCGCCATTATCGTACCCTTCACCCCACCAGCCATCGAGTACCGAGAGGTTGAGGGCGCCGTTGATCGCCGCCTTCATGCCCGAAGTACCGGAGGCTTCAAGCGGGTAGATCGGATTGTTGAGCCAGACGTCGACCCCGGCGACCAGGCTGCGCGACAGGTTCAGGTCGTAGCCTTCGAGAAGCAGGATGCGCCCCTCGAATTCCGGCAGCTTGGACATTTCCGCAATCTTGCGAATGGTGTCCTGGCCGGGTTGGTCAGCTGGGTGCGCCTTGCCGGCGAACAGAAAGAGGACGGGACGATCGGCCTGGCAGATGATTTCCCTCAGCCATGCCACATCCTTGAAAAGCAGCGCCGCCCGCTTGTAGGTGGCAAAACGGCGAGCAAAACCGATGGTCAGGATGTTCGGATTGTCCGGATCGGCAAATTTGAGCAGGCGGTCGAGATGTGTTGGCGAACCATGGTTGCGCTGATGTTGGCGGCGAATGGTGGCGCACACCCGGTGCAACAGTTGCGACTTCAGTTGCTGGCGAATGCTCCAGAAGGTGGCGTCAGGAATTCGGTAGGCGCCTTCCCAGGTCGCCGCTTCAGTTTGCCGCTCCTGCCAGCCGATACCGAGATAGCGCTCGAAGGTTTCAAACCAGTCAGTAGCGAGGAATGTCTGCAAATGGACGCCGTTGGTAACGTAATCCATCGGGTTCTCGGCCGGCTCGATCTGCGGCCACAGGTGGCTACAGATTTCCGATGAGACGTCACCATGGATGCGCGACACGCCATTGTGGTGGCGCGAGCCGCGCAGCGCCAGTGCGGTCATGTTGAAATCAGCCTTGCCCGGTTCGGTGCCGAGCGCCATCAGTTGTTCCCAGGGCAGGCCGAGGTCGTAACACCAGTTCGAGAAATAGTGGCGAATGGTCTCTGCCGAGAAGTGGTCGTGTCCGGCCGGGACCGGCGTGTGGGTGGTGAATACCGTGTTGGTGGCGACGGCTTCGAGTGCGGCCTCGAACGGCATGCCCTTGCTGATCATGCTGTACATGCGCTCGAGAATCAGGAAGGCGGCATGGCCTTCGTTGATGTGCCAGATCGTCGGTTTCAGGTCGAGCGCCGCGAGGGCGCGTGCGCCACCGACGCCGAGCAGGATTTCCTGTTCGATGCGTGTCGTTTTGTCGCCGCCGTACAGACGGTGGGTGATTTCACGGTCCAGCTCCGAGTTTTGCGGCAGCCAGGTGTCAAGCAGAACGAGCCTGACGTGGCCGACCCTGACTTCCCAGATCTTGGCGTATATGGTGCGGCCGGGAAAATCGACGCTGACCAGGATGTCGTTGCCCTGGGCGTCGACGAACGGCGAAACCGGCAGGTCGTCGAAGTCGGAATCGTTGTAGGTGGCCTGCTGCTGGCCGTTGGCATCGAGCGTCTGCTGGAAGTAGCCCTGGCGATAGAGCAGGCCGACGCCGATGAAGGGCAGGCCCATGTCGCTCGCCGCCTTGCAATGGTCGCCGGCGAGGATGCCGAGGCCGCCGGAGTAGATCGGCAGGCTGGAGTGGAAACCGAATTCGGCGCAGAAGTAGGCGATCAGGTCGTCTTCCTTGAACTGGTGGCCATGCACATGCGCCATGCTGGGCCGCTCGTGATAGCTGTCGTAAGCCGCAAGGACGCGGTTCAGCGCACCCTGGAAGATCGGGTTTTCGGCGGCGGCTTCCAGTTTTTTCTGGTCGGCGCGTTTGAGGAAAATCTTGGGATTGTGATTGCTTGCCTGCCAGAGCGGGTGTGAGAGGCTGGAGAACAGGCTGCGCGTATGACTGTCCCAGCTGTACCACAGATTGTTGGCAAGCTCTTCGAGGCGGGCAAGCCGTTCCGGGATGTGCGGGTTGACTTCAAGCGTGTAGATGGTTCCGGTCATGTCGGGTCAGGTTCTATTGTCAGTTGAAGTTGCAGGGTACAGGCTTCATCGGGAATGACCCAGCTCAGGTCGAGTTCGACGGACTGCATTATTTTTTCAAAGCCGGCTTCGGATTGCGAAACGGTCTGTTGCGGTCGACCGTGAATTTCGGCCGAAATTGTACTGCCCACCCGGATGTTGCCTCCCAGGACGCTATCGGCGAGCGTCAGCCCGTTGGTCTCGGCAAGTTCGAGTGGCGTTCCGAATCCGCCGGGAATGCTGCCATCGGTCAGCATGTAGCGGCCGAGAAAGCCGTCGCAACTGGGCATTGCCAGATTGAGGCGGGTCGTCAGGCGCCGTCCGGCGAGGCCGGTGAGCTGCCATTTGATCGTTGTCGTCGCATCGTTCAGCGCATAGGACTTGATGATGCCGAGACGGGCGAAGCGCAGGGCGTCCGGCGCAGCCTGCGCATAATCATCGACGGCGACGCCGTCGAGTTGATCGAGAAACAGGGCGCGCGGCAGGACGTCGGGTACGATATCTTCTGCCGTCACCGGATGCTTGAAGCGGATGACATCGTGCGCCGAGGCGATGCCTTCGCCGTGGTGCTCGGTCGGCGCCTTGCCGATCTTGTCGTGGTAATGCTCGTGGTAACGGCGCAGCGTGTCGCCAAAATTGTGGCTCAGTGCATAGCTGCTGAATTCGTGGGCCGCCGCCAGGCCGTCGTTGCGCACGACCAGTTGCAGTTGCGCGTTGTGGGCGAACACTTCATTTTTGCCATCGAAATCGAGGTCGACCGCAACGCTTGCCGGGCGTGGTTGCAGATCGTCGAGTTGTGCTTCCAAGGCGATGATGTTATTCCATACGGCGCGCCGCAGGTGCGGCAGGTAGAGGCCGCCGAACAGGCCGTGCCAGTAAGCATCGTTGGCCTGGGCGCGGTAGAGGGCGTCAGTCAGTTCCGGCGGCGTATCGGGCAGCGCGGCGAGGCGGGCCGACAGCGCCTGCATGCGCTTGTGCATCCAGTTGGCTTCCGGATAGCGCGACAGGAAGTTGCGCCAGATGCCGCCGCGCATGAACGGCCGGTGCAGGTCGCCGCGGCCGGCGGCTTTCTCGCCGGCGACGAAGTTCGCGTAAATGCCGGCCGCCGGCATCGGCAACGTCCATTCGTTCATTTCGCTGTACGACGTGGTCGGCAGATAGACGATACCGTGCGTTGCGTGGGCGGCGTGAAAATCTGCGTAGGTGGCGGTGCGGATCTTCGGGCTGGCCAGCACGCCTTCGATCAGCGCCTTGAGCCAGCCGCGGTTATAGACCCAGTCGTAGGTTTCAGGCCAAATGCCGAATTTCTCGATGTCGTCGAAATAAATTGCGGCGCTCTGCCCCTGATCGGCCAGATGTTCGAGATAGCCGATGACGTCGTGCGCTGGCGAGAAGGGCAGCCGGTAGCGCAGCGCTTCTGAAATCGGGAACAGGTCGAGCCGGGTGCCGTCTTCCTCGGTGCTGAAGAAACCGTCGAGTTCGGCGGCCTGCTTGCCGGTACAGAAGAAGTGGTAATCGTCGACAGTGACGTACTGGATACCGGTTTCGGCCAAAGCCGGTACCACAGACGACTCCCAGACGCGCTCGGTGAGCCAGGCGCCGCTTGGCGTGACGCCGGTCCACTTGGTCAACTTGTCGTTCAGCGTGTCTAGCTGGCCGACGCGGTCGCGGTGGGGAATGGCGGCCAGTACCGGTTCGGTGTCGCCCGAACTGAACAGTTCGACCTGGCCGCGTTCGACCATTTCGGCGAGCAGCGCGAGGTCGGCCGGATAGCGTTCGCGCAGCCAGTCGAGCAGCCAGCCCGAGAAATGGGCGGCGAAACGGAAATCCGGGTAAGCATACAGGGTTTCAATAAAGGGCTTGTAGCAGCGCAGGTGCGCGTCCTCGATCACTTCCGGAAAGTTGCCGACCGGTTGGTGAGCGTGGACGCCGAGGAGCAGGGTGACGGCTTGGGTCATCTGGATCTTTTCAATTGGCGCGGCGCATGGTGCCGCCGCCTTCAGGCGATCCTCCGCCATGGCTGATCGGGTGGTCGAGGGTGCCGGGGTGCGACAGGCGAAGGAGCCGGTACAGGGCTTTCAGATTTTCGCGGAAGAGGCTGTCGAAGCAGGCAACCGACTGCGGCGAGTTGTAGTCGCCGAACCACCAAAACCAGTCGGAACTCTCGCAGCTGATAAGGCGGCGGAGAACCTCCTTCTGTTCCGTTTCGCTCAGGCGGCTGGTATCGAGCGCGCGGTCGGCGCATTGCTTGACGTCGCAAAGCAGTTCCCAGGCACGGTTTTTATCCGGGTTACCGATCCAGGTCGACAGCGTTCCGTAAACCCAGCTGCCGGCGGTCAGATGCGGCAAGCGCTGGCGCCGGTCATGGTGCGTGGCGGCCGCTTCGGAGAGCGTGACGGTGCGGATGTCGGGGTTGTTCTCCAGTTCTTCGTAAAGATCGTTGAAGAAATGCCAGCCGTTGTAAGGGTAGTACTCCCAGGCGTTTTCGCCGTCGAGAAAGACCGGGATCAGGTTGCGCGCATCCTGATGGTGAATGGTGGCAAGCTCGCCCATGAAATGATGTGCGGCATCGCGGCCGTGCCAGTTGGCGTATTCGAAGCCGATCAGGTCGGAGAGTTGTTCGTTGCGGAAAAACAACGTGATGTCACCAGGGGTTCCCTCTGGCGCCTGCCAGGGCGTGGTGGTCTGGGCATCGTTGCCGGCGGAGTGTTTGAGAACGCTGTGACTGCTTGCCGTCCACTGAAAGCCGGCAGCGGCGATCTGGTTCAGAAAGGCTGTCGACAGCGCGCCTTCAGCCGGCCACAGGCCGGCGGGCGCCTGTCCGAAACGGCGCTGGTGGCTTTCCCGGGCGGCGGCAAGATGCGCCGCGACCCGCGAATTGCCGCCCGGGTAGTCGGGCGCAGCGGGCAGTATGCATTCTGGCCAGGCTTCGCGTGCCGAATTGAAGTCGATCAGTAGCGGGGCCAGCGGGTGCGCTTCCGGCGTGCAGCTGAGTTCGATCTGGCCACGGGCGGCCAGCGCCCGGTAGCGCGGAATCAACCCGGCCATCGTGCTACCCAGTTCGTCAAGCAGCGCTTGGCGATCGGCCAGCGTGAAATTGACACCCCTGGCCATCAGTTCGGGGATGACCTTGCCGTGGCGACGCAGGCTTTCGCCGGTCCAGGTCAGCAGGTACCAGGTGACGAGGTCGGCCATGTAGGCGCCGGACAGATAATTGAGGCCATTCCCATCGTGAGCGCGGACGCAGGCCAGCGTGTCGCGCAGACGCCGGAAGGGGGCGTAAGGATCGATCATGGTCGGCGCGTGGCAGCGAAAGGCCATGTCGAGCAGCCAGTCGCGGTCGGCCGCCGGCAGGTTGTGCGGTTCGGGGGTGCTGACGATGCGCAGCAAGGGATCGCGCCACTGGCCGCTGGTGAATTGCGCCACGTAATCCTCGATTTGGTCGAGCAGCACCGGCACGAAATTGACCGTGCACCGAATTTCCGGATGGCGCTCCAGATGTGCCGCCATGTCGGAATAGTCCTTGATCGCGTGCAACAGAACCCAAGGCAGGATGAATTGACCTGTCTCCGGGTGCCGGTAGTCCGGCTGATGCATGTGCCAGAGGAAGGCGAGATCGGCCATCAGTTTCCTGCAGCAGCGCCCTGGCCGAGCATTTCCGCGGTGACCAGGGTGATTCCCTTGGGGCTGACGAAGAAGCGCTTGCGATCCTCTTCTTTGTCGACGCCGATGACCATGCCTTCGGGGATTCGGCAGTACTTGTCGATGATGCAGCGCTTGATCACGGCACGGCGGCCGACGATGACGCCAGGCAGGATCACCGAATCCTCGACGCTGGCCCAACTGTGGACGCCGACGCTGGAAAAGAGCAGAGAACGCCTGACCGTGGCGCCGGAAATGATGCAGCCGCCGGAGATCAGCGAGTCGATGGCGGTCCCGCGCCGGTCGCCGTCGTCAAATACGAACTTGGCCGGCGGCAGTTGTTCCTGATAGGTCCAGATCGGCCAGTACTTGTCGTAAAGGTTGAGCTCCGGCGTGACCTTGGTCATCTCCATGTTCGCTTCCCAGTAGGCATCGATGGTGCCGACGTCGCGCCAGTAGGGTTTGTGGCTGTCATCGCTGCCGACGCAGGAGTCGGCGAAGCGGTGGGCGAATACACGGTAGCGCGGCACGATGTAGGGAATGATGTCCTTGCCGAAATCGCGGCTCGACCCCTTGGTCATGGCGTCGCGCTCGAGCTGTTCGAAGAGGAACTTGGCGTTGAAGATGTAGATGCCCATCGAGGCCAGCGAACGGTCGGGCTGACCGGGAATGGTCGGTGGATCCTCAGGCTTCTCGACGAAATCGACGACACGTCCCCTATCATCGACGCCCATGACGCCAAAATCGCGCGCTTCGTCGATCGGCACATCGAGACAGGCGACCGACATGTCAGCCTGATGCGAGGCATGGAAGGCCAGCATGCGACCGTAGTCCATCTTGTAGATGTGGTCGCCGGCGATGATCAGGATGTGTTCCGGGTTGTAGCGCTTGAGAAAGTGCATGTTCTGGAAGACCGCATCGGCGGTTCCCTGGTACCACTGTGTTTCGTCGATCTGCTGCTGCGCCGGCAGCAACTGGATGAACTCCTCGAAACGCCCGTCGAGAAAGCTCCAGCCACGCTGGATGTGGCGGATCAGGCTGTGCGCCTTGTACTGCGTAGCGACGCCGATCTTGCGAATGCCCGAATTGACGCAGTTGGAGAGCGCGAAATCGAGAATGCGGAACTTGCCGGCAAACGGCACAGCGGGCTTCGAGCGAAAGTCGGTCAACTGCTTGAGACGGCTGCCGCGCCCGCCGGCGAGGATGATCGCGAAGGTATTGCGGGTCAGATGGCTGATGTAGCGCATGTCAGTCTGGTCACGCATCTCGCAGAATTCCTGCTTGGGGCATGGTGTATTGTTCGACATAACTGATCTCCCTGATCGCAGTTTAAGCTTATGATAATACGCTAGGGGAAAAAAATGCACTCATCAGACGCGCTTTATCTGTTCAACGAAGGCCGGAATTTTCAGACCTACCGCCTGCTCGGCGCCCATCCTTCCGAGGGAGGGACTCTGTTTCGCGTCTGGGCACCCAATGCCGGCCAGGTTTCGGTGGTCGGCGATTTCAACGGCTGGCGCGGCGGCGTCGATACGCTGCATTCGCTCGGCGCCTCGGGCGTTTGGGAAGGTACCGTTGCGGCGGCGCTGCCTGGCAGCCTCTATCGTTTTGAAATCATCAATCGCCACAGTGGCGAAAAGCTGATCAAGTCCGACCCTTATGGCCGCGGCTTCGAATTGCGCCCGGGTTCCGCCGCCTACGTGACACCCCCTTCGCAGCATGTCTGGAGCGACGCCGAATGGCTGGCCAAGCGTGCGACATGGGACTGGCAGCGCGCGCCGGTCAATATCTACGAACTGCATCCCGGTTCGTGGATGCGTCATCCTGACGGCAAGCCCTATCTGTGGCGGGAACTGGCCGAACGCCTGGTGCCCTATGCAGTCGAACAGGGCTACACTTACCTCGAACTACTGCCGGTCACCGAACATCCGCTCGACGAATCCTGGGGCTACCAGACCACCGGCTACTTCGCGCCGACCGCGCGCTACGGCTCGCCGGACGACTTGCGTTATTTTGTCGACACCTGCCACCGGGCCGGGCTCGGCGTCATCCTCGACTGGGTGCCCGGACATTTCCCGCAGGACGACTGGGCGCTCGCCCGCTACGACGGCACCGCGCTCTACGAACACGAAGACCCGCGCCTCGGCCTGCATGCCGACTGGGGCACCCACATCTTCAATTACGGCCGCCACGAGGTGCGCAGTTTCCTGTTCTCGTCGGCCTACTGGTGGCTGGCCGAATTCCATTTCGATGGCCTGCGCGTCGATGCCGTCGCCTCGATGCTCTACCTCGATTACTCGCGCAAGGCGGGCGAGTGGCTACCCAACAAGTTCGGTGGCCGGGAGAATCTCGATGCCGTCGATTTCCTCAAGGATCTCAATGCGATGGTCCATGCCGAATTCCCTGGCGCGCTGACCATCGCCGAGGAATCGACGGCCTGGCCGCTGGTGTCGCGGCCAACCTACGTCGGCGGCCTCGGGTTCTCGATGAAGTGGAACATGGGCTGGATGAACGACAGCCTGCGCTACTTCCAGCGCGATCCGATCTACCGGCGCTGGCACCACGACGAACTGACTTTCGGCCAGGTCTATGCCTACAGCGAAAATTACGTGCTGCCCTTCTCGCATGACGAAGTCGTGCATGGCAAGCGCTCGCTGCTCGGCAAAATGCCGGGTGACGCCTGGCAGCGCTTCGCCAACCTGCGCCTGCTGCTGGCCTGGCAGGCCTGCACGCCTGGCAAGAAGCTGATGTTCATGGGCGGCGAATTCGGCCAGATGCGCGAATGGTCGGAAGCCCGCGAAGTCGACTGGAACCTGCTCGCCGATCCAGCACACGCCAGTTTGCTGTGCCTTGCCCGCGACCTGAACCACCTCTATCGCGATACGCCGGCGCTGCACGAACAGGACTTCGACAGCCTTGGCTTCGAGTGGATCGACTGTCACGACAGCGAGCATTCGGTGCTGTCCTGGCTGCGCTGGGGGTGTGACGGCAGCTTCGTCGTCGTCGCGGTCAACTTCACGCCGGTGCCGCAAACCGCCTACCGCCTCGGTGTTCCGGCGGCCGGGCGCTATGTCGAGATGATCAACAGTGACTCGGCCTATTACGGCGGCAGCAACCTCGGCAATTCAGGAGCGATCGACGCCTGCGAGGGTGAATGGATGAATCGTCCGGCCAACCTGGAAATTACGATACCGCCGCTGGCGGCAGTGGTGTTGCGGCTGGAGTGAGTGGCGGCTAATCGAAACCTTGAAACCGCCCGGTCTTGGCGGTCACCTAACGCCGCTCGTACCACCCCTTGCTGGCATTGACGACCTTCACCACAAGCAGCATCACCGGCACTTCGATCAACACGCCGACCACGGTGGCGAGCGCCGCTCCCGATTCGAAGCCAAACAGGCTGATGGCGGCAGCGACGGCTAGTTCGAAAAAGTTGCTGGCACCGATCAGCGCCGATGGGCAGGCAATCTCGTGTTTCTCACCGGCAATCTTGTTGAGCCAGTAGGCCAGCGCCGAATTGAAGAACACCTGGATCAGGATCGGCACCGCCAGCAGGGCGATGATCAACGGTTGTTCGATGATGGCACGGCCCTGGAAGGCGAACAGCAGCACCAGCGTCGCCAGCAGCGCCGCGATCGACCACGGGCCGATCAGATGCATCACCGCGTCGAAATGCGCCCGCCCTTTCTTCAATAGAAACTTGCGCCAGAGCTGCGCCAGGGCGAGCGGAATGACAATGTAAAGCACGACGGATGTGAGCAGCGTATCCCACGGCACGGTGATCGCCGAAATGCCGAGCAACAGGCCGACGATGGGCGCGAAGGCAAACACCATGATCGTGTCGTTCAAGGCTACCTGTGACAGCGTGAACAGCGGATCGCCATTGGAGAGGCGACTCCAGACAAAAACCATCGCCGTACACGGCGCGGCGGCAAGCAGGATCAGGCCGGCGATGTAGCTGTCGAGCTGGTCGGCAGGAAGTAGCGGGGCAAAGAGATTGCGGATGAACAGCCAGCCGAGGAAAGCCATCGAAAAGGGCTTGACCAGCCAGTTCACGAACAAGGTGACGCCGATGCCCTTCACGTGCTGCCGAACCTCGTGCATTGTGCCGAAATCCACCTTGACCAGCATCGGGATAATCATTATCCAGATTAGCAGGCCGACCGGGATGTTGACCCGGGCCACCTCCATGCGGCCGAGCGCCTGGAACGGGGCCGGTAGCCATTGGAGCAGGCCGACCGGGATGTTGACCCGGGCCACCTCCATGCGGCCGAGCGCCTGGAACGGGGCCGGTAGCCATTGGCCGAGCGCGATGCCGATGACGATGCAGAGGAACACCCAGACCGTCAACCAGCGCTCGAAGAGGCTCATGGGCGCGCCGGCAGCAACCTTGGCGCTAACTTCGCATTGGACGGACAAGCTCAGGTTTCCTCGTGAATGCGACGGGCGACCGCAATGATCTCGTCACGAGCCATCGTTTCCAGCGGCAGTGAGAGAAAGGCCGATATCCGCTTGTGCAAGGACTGATAGGCCGTCTCGAAAGTAGCCCGGAAGGACTGATAGGCCGTCTCGAAAGCAGCCCGGCGAGCCTCCATCGGCTCGACATGTGCCGGATCGGGAATCGCCCAATGTGCCGTCGTCGGGTGTCCGGGCCAGATCGGGCAAGTCTCGTTGGCGGCGTTGCTGCATACGGTGAAGATGAAATCGATTTGCGGGGCATCCGGATTGCCGAATTCATCCCACGACTTGCTGCGCACGCCCTCGCAGGGAATGCCGTGCATTTGCAGGGTTTCGATGGCGACCGGATTGACGACGCCTCCGGGGTTGCTGCCGGCGGAATAGGCCTTGATCCGACCCATCCCCAAGTGGTTGAACAGCATTTCGCCGAGGATTGAGCGGGCGGAGTTGCCCGTACATAAAACCAGCACATTCATGGTTTTTTTCATGATTCGTTCGTCACAATTCAAAGTCGGTGTCGTAGGGTTTGCCGCCCTTGACGACAGGCAAGGTAAGTGTTCGGTCCCAATCAGCCCAGCCGCCGTTGTAGATGCGCACATCCGAATACCCGAGCGCCTTCAGTTGCAACCAGGCCAGGGTCGAGCGGAAACCATCGTGGCAATAGGCGACGGCGATGCCATCCTTGGGAACGTGCTGATAGAGCGCAGCGAGTTCATCCAGAGACTTCCACTGCTGCGACTGGCCATCAACGCCCTGAAGGCTGACGATGTTGATGGCGCCGGGAATGTGGCCGCCCTGTACCGAGTGCTGGATGCGCACTCCTTCATACATGTCGGCGGGCCGAGCGTCGATCAGCGTGATCTTCGGGTCGCGCTCGGCGACGATGCGGCGATACACATCGGTCCAGCCGACCATGCGGTTCGCTGCCGGTGCTTTTAGCGTTACCTTGCCCGGTGCCGTGGCCGGGGATGCGGCCTTGGTCAGTTCGTTGAATCCACTCCAGCCGACCACGCCGCCGTCGAGAAGCTTGACGCGTTTCATGTCGAAGCCGTAGAGATCGAGTAGGAAGAGGACGCGAGACGCCAGTGCGGTGGCCGAATCGTCATAGACAATAATCATTGAGTCGTCATTGATGCCCCAGCCCCTCAGCGTGGCCTGAAAGGCTTCGCGCGACGGGAAGCGCATGATCGGCATCTCGTCGTTGGCGCCGAGGTCGGCGAAACGCTGCACCTGGATGGCGCCGGGGATGTGCCCGACAGTCAGGTGGCGGTGGGGGTGATAGCGGACTTCGAGTGTGACCAGCCTGGGGTCACCCAGCCGTTCGGCAAGCCAATCGGCGTCGACCAGGAAATCCGGCTTGTTACTGGCAAGGGCGTTACTTGCCAGCAGCAGCAACCAGAGCAGGAAAGCGAGACGGCGCATCAGAACCAGCCATCCACCTTGCTGCGCGCCGGGACACCACCGGCATGGACGACCTTGCCGTCGATGACCACGCCCGGCGTGCTCATCACGCCATAGCGCATGATTTGCTGCAAATCCTCGATCTTTTCCAGTTCGATCGCCGCA
>Ga0209507_1001928_pt1 | contig 15132 bp, 16 predicted proteins | sample AD_UKC028_MetaG_FD_184414 | JGI IMG/M metagenome (GOLD analysis project Ga0209507, IMG submission 184414) | Active sludge microbial communities of municipal wastewater-treating anaerobic digesters from USA - AD_UKC028_MetaG (SPAdes) (version 2) | ecosystem: Engineered > Bioreactor > Anaerobic >...
AGTCTTACGTCAGTTACAGTTCCGCTGATGCCACCCTGGCTTATCCTCATTCTTGCTATTACCCTGTTTGACCTGTTCAGGAAGAGTATCCAGAATTCTTCATGGGGCAGGTCAGACAACAATGGCTGGAAGATGTCAGCAACATCCCTGGAACTTTTAATCTGAAGTGAATCAGGTACTTCGGCCAGCTTTCGTCTTCTGCCCAGTTCAAGGGCTGCGGCAATTGTAACTGCTCTTGCTGTTCCGATACCATGAAGCTTTTTAAGATCGGAGATCGATAGTTTTCCGAGACTGTTAAGGTTATTGTCAACCAGTCCAAGCAATTCCCTTCCAAGGTCAACTGCAGATTTATCTCTTGTGCCTGAGCTTATAAGTATGCCAAGCAGCTCGGCGTCACTAAGGCTTGAAGTGCCTTTTGTAATAAGCTTTTCCCTGGGTCTGTCCTCGACAGCCCATTCAGTTATTTTAACAGACATGAAGCACGAATAAATGAAATGCAGTGAAAGATAATAAAAAAGGCCGTATTGTTGAATACGGCCCTGGAATATTTTAATTAGCGGACTACTTCAGGCTGTTTACGTGCTTTACAAGTGAAGACTTGAGGTTTGAAGCCTTTTTCTTGTGAATAATGTTTTTCTTGGCAAGCTTGTCAAGCATTGAGTTGAGTTTTGGCAGTTTTTCTGCGGCTTCAGCTTTGTTTGTTGTGGAACGAAGTGCCTTAAGTGCATTACGGGTTGTTTTTGCGTAATACTTGTTGTTATCATTCCTTACCTCAGTCTGCCTGATCCTTTTTTCTGATGACTTGTGATTTGCCATGCTTACAAATTGTTACTTCTTTATTAAAAAATTAGTAGTCCATAGGGGAATCGAACCCCTGTTACCAGGATGAAAACCTGACGTCCTAACCCCTAGACGAATGGACCATGAAAGAACTTAAAAATGCGGATGCAAAGAAAAGACGTTTTTTTTAATCTGCAAAATATTTCATGCAAAAATACAGAAATATGCTGCATTTTTTTGCCTGTTCACTTATGCAAAGCCATGAGCATCAAAATATGACCTTCCTTACATCATTCGTCTGTTGCTATACGTCACAAATAAGAATAGCCTTGCGCAGCGACTCAAGCTTGTCCTTCATTGCCGGCACAAACTCCTGGCCCACATAGCCTTTGTAACCTGCCTTTACAAGTGCATTCATAATAGCAGGGTAATAAAGCTCCTGGGTTTCATCAGGTTCATGTCTTCCCGGCACACCTCCGGTATGAATATGGCCGATGTATTTAATATATCTGGTAATATTCTCTATTACATTACCTTCCATTATCTGCATGTGATAAATATCATACAGAAGTTTGAAGCGTTCGGAACCCACCATTTCGCATAAGGCAGCGCCCCAGCTTGTCCTGTCGCACTGGTAATCAGCATGCTGATAAGAGTTTAGCAGCTCCATGAGAATAGTCACGCCATGTTTTTCAGCAAGAGGCATTATCTTCCTTATGCCTGCGGCACAATTGAGAAGTCCCTCATTATCATCCTGTCCCTCACGGTTTCCCGAGAAGCAGATAAGATTAGGTATGCCTGCTGCAGCAGCCCTGGGTATCATTGCCGTGAAATCGGCAATCAGCCTTTCATGGTTTGCTATCCTGTTGAAGCCTTTTGGTATACCCAGTTCCGTGGCATATCCCACAGCGCATTTAAGGCCGGCTTTCTGAACAACAGGCCAGTCTTTTTCGCCAAGGAGCTCAATTGACTCAAGCCCCATCTCCTTAACTGCTTTCGCAAAGGTCTCAAGAGGAATATCACCATAACACCACTGGCTGACCGAATGATGAATATTGCCTTTTAGAGGACCGTTTGCCTTTCCGTCACCTGAAATTGCCATGTTCAGCGGAGTGACTGCTGTAACAAAAGCTGCTCCTGCCATACTCTCAATCATTTTTCTTCTTTTCATATAACAAGTCTGAAAACCCGTATAAAAATAGCACATATTATTTGTAATACATGCAATCAGATTCATCTTATTCAAAGTCCTATATTTGCATGAGGTAACTTTTGTGAATGTTTTATGGCCCGACCTACCTTTCATCAGTATAAAAGTGGTCATTCAGTTGAATTACTGAAAAGCGGAAAGCAGTATTTTTCGGCCTGCGTGGAGGCTATCGATAATGCTGTAAGATATATTCATTTCCAGACATATATAATTGATGATGATGCTACCGGCAATAAAATCATTGATGCCCTTATAAGGGCTGCCGGCAGAGGTGTAAGGGTTTATTTCCTTCTCGATGCCTATGGAGGCAGGTCCTTCACGGGGCAGATGGAAAAGGCTGTTGAGGAGGCCGGTATTTTTTTCAGGAGGTTTTCACCTCGCCTGATCTCATCCGATTTTCAGTTAAGCCTCAGGCTCCATCATAAAGTATTGCTTGTCGACGGCCAGCATGCAATTATAGGCGGAATGAATGTTGCCGACAGGTACAGGGGAAAACGCGGGATGAAGGAATGGCTCGATTATGCAGTTTCTGTCAGAGGCCCGGAATGTGCACGTATACTGTTTATTCTTAAGAAACTATGGAACAGGACCTTCATAAAAAGGAAGGAGCGCGCGGCAGAGACAATGCACAACCCTGTTGTTCATGATCAGAATATAAGGGTAAGGATTGTTCAGAACAACTGGTACCGTAACAAGATTGAAATACTCAAAAGCTACAGGGCCATCCTCAGGCATTCGGGCGACAGAATTTTCCTCATGGCCAGTTACTTCCTTCCTGGCAGGCATGAACGAAAATTACTCAGGGATGCCAGCAGGAGGGGAGTTGATATTACAATAATACTGTCAGCAGAATCTGATGCACCGATGTTTAAACGGGCTACAAACTTCCTGTACAGGTTTATTCTGCGGAATAATATCAGGATATATGAATACCTTCCATCAAACCTGCATGCAAAAGTTGCCGTGGTTGATGGTATCTGGACAACAATCGGAAGCTACAACATGAATCACCTCAGTGACTATGGCAGCATTGAGATGAATGTAAATATCCTCGACTCAGGTTTTGCACTTGATTTCGAGAAACAGATCAGGTCAACAATCAGAAAGGACTGCCGCGAGGTGACATTTGACACCTATCAGCACAGGACAACCTGGCTGAGCAGACTCATCGACTGGAGTTCATACCAGATGATACGTCTTTTACTGAGGATGCTCTTCCTTCTGACATCAAAAGGCCCCAAGAAACACTCTGTATAGCAGCCTCTTAGAACTGGTGGAAATCCATTGTTACGAACTCGAGGACTTTAGGCAGGGAAGCTCTCCAGTAAACCCAGTTGTGAACTCCGTCACGAACCCTGTATTCATGGGATATCTGCTTCTTCCTCATTGCAATATGTATCAGGGCATTGCCTTCAAACAGGAAATCGTCATCTCCGCAGTCAATATACCATCTTACTCTTTTCTTCTGATCTTCAGGCTTGTTTGACTTCACCTGCTCATCGGGAATTGCTGCTATCAGTTCCAGAACGCTGTATTTTTTGTACCAGGCTTCCTTCTCCTTCTCGCTTACACTCTCACCAAACCGGTTCAGAATATCCGATTTAAGATCTTCATATTTCAGCGGACCTGTATAGGCGCTGAGGGGGCATGCAGAGGCGAACATCTCGGGGTGATGGAGGGCATATATGAATGAGCCCCAGCCACCCATCGACAAACCTGCAATTGAGCGGTAATGCTTGTCAGCCTTTATACGGTATGTTTTCTCAATGAAGGGAATGAATTCCTGGAAGAAGAAATCCTCATACAGCCAGTCTCCCTTGGGACTGTTTGAATAACCGCGCACACCTGTATTTGCATCAGGCATAACAATTATCATAGGTGTTGCAGTGCCCTCACTTATAGCTTTGTCTGCAATATACTGCACCTCCCCGAACTGTACCCAGCCGGTCTGGTCGTCACCGGCACCGTGCAGAAGGTAGAGAACCGGATAACTCCTGTCGGAACTGGCATAATCGGGAGGAAGATAGATTGCATACTTCCTGTCCATCTTCAGTATCTTGCTTGGCAGTGAAAGGTTATCAGATACTTTGCCGCTCTGTGCTGATAATATTGAGACAGCTGCAAAAGCAAGTGCAATACAAATAAATTTTTTCATTGTCGTGGATTTTATAGGGTCATTTTATGAAATTTAAAGGTATTAAAATTCTTAATATTGCAGATATGAAACTTCATCTCATCAATATTGTAAATTTCAAGTCTGACGGAGGCGCTATGTTCGGAGTCATTCCCAAAGCCCTCTGGTCAAGGGCGTACCCTGCTGACGAGATGAACCTTGTGACACTCGCTCTTCGTTCTCTTGTTGTTGAAACAGGAAAAAATCTGATCCTCATTGACACGGGCTGGGGCAGCAAGCAGGATGAGAAATTTTTCAGACACAGTTATCTGCATGGAGGAGAGGGGCTTATAGAAGGGCTTTTTAAACATGGCTACAGACCGGAAGATATAACTGATGTTTTTCATACTCACCTTCATGCCGATCATTGCGGAGGAACAATTGGAAGAGGAGTGGAAAACAACAGTTACAGACCAGTGTTTCCGAATGCTGTCAGTCATGTCAGCAAAGTTCAATGGGAATGGGCTGTTAAGAACAATATAAGAGAGGAAGATGCCTATCCGCCCGAGAATATCTTTCCGATGAAAGATGCAGGAAGACTTAATCTGATTGAAAAGGAGCAGGAGCTTTTCCCGGGTTTTTCATTCCGGATCTGTCATGGTCATACGCCAGGGCTGATGATACCTGTTATCAGGTACAGTGAAAAGACAATAATCTTTGCAGGTGACCTGATTCCGACTTCTGCCCATATTCCACTTATCTGGAACATGAGCTATGATATTGAATCGCTTAAAACAATTGATGAAAAGAACGCTGTCCTGACTGAGGCTCTTGAACCTGATCATTTCCTTGTATTCCAGCACGATGCAAAAGTTGAATGCTGCAATGTTACCCTGACTGAAAAAGGTATCAGGGTGAAGGATAGGCTTCCTTTCAGCAGTATTCTGTAAAAAGAGTTTTCAATTATAATTATATCTGACAGCTTTCATTGTTTCTTTTGAAGGCTTTGCTTATTTTTGGAATAGCACCTTTCTGATGTTCAGTATTTATTCACTAAAATTTTTGCCATGCCGGAATTTATTTACGAGAGGCCTTTTCAGATTGAGAAGGATACAACAAAATACCGATTGCTGACAAAAGATTATGTTTCACTTTCGGAATTTGAAGGAAAAAGGATCCTCAAAGTTGATCCTGCAGGATTAACACTTCTGGCGCGGGAAGCTGTCTCGGACCTTTCATTTTATCTGAGGACATCTCACCTTGAGAAGCTGGCCTCGATACTTAATGATCCGGAAGCAACAGATAATGACCGTTTTGTAGCTTACATCATGCTCCGGAATACAGTAATCTCGGCAAAGGGCGATCTGCCCTGGTGTCAGGATACCGGTACGGCAATTGTGTCAGGCAAAAAAGGGGAACAGGTATTTACTGGAACGAATGATGCTGAATATCTTTCAAAGGGAATTTATGAAACATATAAAAACAAGAACCTCAGGTATTCACAGGTTGTTCCGATGACAATGTTTGATGAGAAGAACACAGGAAGTAACCTTCCGGCACAGATAGACATATACAGTAAAGAGGGTGATACCTACGAGTTTCTCTTTGTTACAAAGGGAGGAGGCTCGGCAAATAAGACCTTTCTGTACCAGCAGTCGAAATCGCTTCTGAATGAGGATTCGCTTGTTAAATTTGTAAAGGAAAAGATAAAAGACCTAGGCACTTCCGCATGTCCTCCCTACCATCTGGCTCTTGTAATTGGTGGTACTTCTGCAGAAAATACCCTTCACACTGTAAAAATGGCCTCTGCCGGTTATTACGACAATCTCCCCTCAAACGGAAGTGAAGGAGGAAGGGCATTCCGCGACCACGAATGGGAGAAGAAGATTGAAAAGATCTGCCATGAATATGGTGTCGGCGCCCAGTTCGGGGGAAAATATTTTGTGCATGATGTGAGGGTGATCAGGATGCCCCGCCATGCAGCCTCATGTCCTGTAGGTCTTGGCGTCAGCTGCAGCGCCGACAGGAACATAAAGGCAAAGATTACTTCAGAGGGCATATTCCTTGAAGAGCTTGAAAAAAATCCTGAACGCTTCATGCCGGCAAAAGCCCCGGAACTTGAAAAGCCGGTTGAAATAAATCTTGACAGACCGATGAAGGAAGTCCTCGCCGAGCTTACAAAGTATCCGGTTACAACACGACTCAGCCTTACCGGTACTTTAATTGTTGCAAGGGATATTGCACATGCACGCATCAAAAAAATGCTCGATGAGGGCAAACCAATGCCCGATTATTTTAAAAATCACCCTGTTTACTATGCAGGACCTGCAAAAACACCTGCCGGAATGCCTTCGGGGAGTTTCGGGCCTACAACAGCAGGCAGGATGGATAGCTATGTTGACCTGTTCCAGAGTCTTGGCGGTTCGCTCATAATGCTTGCCAAAGGAAACAGGAGCAGACAGGTTATTGATGCCTGTAAAAAATACGGAGGTTTCTATCTCGGTTCAATAGGAGGTCCGGCAGCCATCCTTGCTGCTGAGAATATTAAGTCGGTGGAGCTTGTTGATTTTGAAGAGCTTGGGATGGAAGCTGTGAGAAAGATAAAGGTAGTTAATATGCCGGCATTTATTATTACCGACGACAAGGGAAACGATTTTTTTGATAATTATAATAAGTAGGCGGAAGGACTCACAGCGCAGGACGCAGGGTTATCAGGCTCCCGTTTTCCGGAAGGGTGGAACCGGGAAGATTATTGTGCTGGATTTGCAAATGGCGGACAGCCTGACTACATTTTGCCAGTCGGAGATACTAATTGTAAGATGCTAAAATTCAATTTATTATATCCGGCCAGTGATGGTCAATACACTCTGGTCGTAACTGGTCAATGACATCGGCCTTTCTACAAAACCCGGCTCACCACCGGGTTTTACTTTATACAGTATACGCTTGCCGGGCTTTGCTGTCCCATCTACTTATAAGGCAAAATTGGAAAAATCTGTAGCGATATTGCAACGCTAGATAAACAGAACCTGGTCAGCCGGGATTTTGGCTTTATTTGTTAGTTCTCTCTTCCCAGATTATAGGATTACGGTGAGTACTGAAAACAGCAATAACCTTAATCGTGTTTATGTCTTGAAATATTTTATAATGTACCAGATAAGGAAACCCTTTCACTTTGGCGCATCGAACCTCATCATACCGTATTGCTACACTATAAGGGTTTTTTCTAATCCTGATTGTTTGATCTTTTACAGCTTTAAAGAAACGGGAGCCTAGTCCGGATTGCTTTTTATTATACCAGTCGATATTTTCCTGTATGTCATCAAAGACTTCGACGGCATATATCAACTTAAAGCTCATACTATAGCTTCATTTTACGCTCGATATCTTCCCAGTTAAGGCTAGTTTCCGGTCTCTCATCCATCCGTTTTAGTCTTTGCCTTACAATTTTCTTATGATCTTCCGGAATAAATACTTCTTCTTCCCTGGTCTCCTCCCATAAAACACCGCTTAGCTTTTGTTTTTCTTTTGGAGAAAGTTGACGTACAATGTCAATCAATTGGTCGACACTAAGAGGCACTTTCAATTGAATATGTTGTGTGTTCATTGCATTTAATTATTTCCCCAAAGATATGAAGAAAAATCTGAATGAGGTTCAGCTCGACCACAAACGAAAACTAAGCTTATAAAACCCATTTGCCAATTATCCATGAGAAATATATTTTTGGACAGATTATATGACTCTTTTAATTCTTATGCCCCAAGTGCACATTCAACTGAGAACACTCCCAACTTTTAACAAAAAATGGCTATTTTCACGTATAAATGGAGCATAAATATTGATTTCACACACATTAAATAGTCCAAAAAACACCTCAAAAAGCTCTTTTGTTTCAGCTAAGAATCTGTATTTCAACAGGGATACTGCCAATTGGTATGATTACGGGGCAAGATTCTATGACCCGCAGTTAGGGAGATGGAATACCATTGATCCTTTAGCGGAAATAAATCGTAAATGGAGCCCTTATAGATATGGATATGATAATCCATTAAGGTTCATTGATCCAGATGGTATGTTAGAGGGTGATCCGCCTAATCACAGATATTCTACCCAAGAGGCGCCAAATTATTATTCATATACCTCTATTAGCAGATCCGCAGGTTCAATAAATGTATTTAAAACGAGTTATGTTTCTGCATCAGAAACCACTACAAATAACTATAGTATTAAAGGAACATCAAGTGATATTAAAAATGTTTCGGACAAGAGTGCAAAAGTAATTGCAAATTCAATGGATGCTACTGGCGAACAGAGTGTTCAAGTTTCAAGTACGACAAGAACACCAGAAAAGCAGGCAAGTGTTATGTATGATAATATTCAAAGCACAAGCGTTGATAACCAGAAAGCTTTATATAAGAATAACGGGGACAAGGTAATAGATACTTATTCTTCTGCATCGGCTGAAAAAGGTGCATCATCTACCAGTGTAAAAAGTGCGATGACTGCTAAAATAAACGAATTAGGACCTCAATCGGTGTCTCTGCATTGTGGAGACCTATCCAAAATTAATGTTATCGATATAGCACCTTCTAGTGTTTCAAATGTCAGCAATTTTCAGAACAATTTAAAATCAAATCCAGGTGTGTCAAATCTCATACTTTATCCTAAGGATCGAGGTATACATATCGAAATAAACCAAAAGTAATCATATGAAAAAAGTATTGTTATATACATACTTATTATCAATAATTTGTATTGCAATAAGTTGTAATGGGAATCCGAATAAAAAGATTGGCCAGCCTGAAAAAGTAAATGATACTTTAACCAAACAAGGAATCACAAACAAAATTTCTGTATCCATTGAAGCTTTACAAGGCATATGGGCAGAAAATGATAATGATAATGCACTTTTCTTTATAAAAGCTGATTCATTGTATTATGTAGAAGATCAAGCTAAACCAATTAAAATTATCCTAAAAAGTGATACTTTAGTGATGATGGGAGATGTACCAGCTCATTGTAGGATTTTAAAATTAACTAAAGACAGTCTTTGGTTTATTGATGAATTTAGTAATACGCCTACAAAGCTATGTAAAAGATAATTCGAGAAAACCCGGCTCATCACCGGGTTTTGTGTTTGATAATGTTTTCTCTTTGAATTTTAACTATTTTCTCCCACTGGCCACTAATTTCTCAGCCAAAATCACCCAAAAATCCCCAGAAATTCCCTATTTTCATGATTGAAAGTGAGCTCAAAATCTCTTTTTGACACTGAAAATTCATCGAAAATACTATAAAAATTGACCGGCAGTTCTCGTAACATATTAAGCACCAATACATGTAATTCTCACTGGTATGATTACGGTGCAAGATTCTATGACCCACAAATCGGGAGATGGAATGTAGTCGATCCGCTGGCTGAAAAAACAAGAAAATGGTCTCCCTATAATTATGCTTTCAATAACCCTATCAGATTTATTGATATAGATGGGATGGTGCCGGGCGATCCTGTAAAAGATCCTCAAATTAGAGAAAATCGAGCTTCCAATCTTTTTGGCCAAGTAAGAACCGAAAATGGTGTTCCAAATAGCAAGAATCATCAGGGTTTTGATTATGCAGCTCCAATGGGAACAGCTGCGCTTGCTGTTGAAAATGGCAAGGTAGTTGCCGTTCAGACTGAAGATGTAGGTGATTATGGTAGAAGTGTTACTATTGAAATAACCGACGCAGAAGGAAATACTAAGTATGCTTTTTATGGGCATTTAGAAAGCGTTTCGGTTACTGCTGATCAAGAAGTTTCAGAAGGTGATGTTGTTGGGAAAACTGGAACATCAGGTAATGCAGATGCAAGTTCTCCTCATTTGCATTTTGAAAATAGAACGGAAAAAGCCCCAGGCAAGGGATTAACAGGCAGAGAAACACCTAATAATATTGTTGACACAGATTTTACTTCACAAGATCCTAATGCAACACAAACCACAACAGGCGTTAAAAAGACTGTAACTAATGCAAGTGGTACAACTACTACAACTAATATGGATGTAACCACCACTACTACTACAGCACCAGCAGCAACAGCACCCAATACAAATGATGACAAAAATCGGCCATAAAATGAAACTATTAAAAACAAGCATTATATTTTTATTCGTAGTGCATTCTCTTTATGGGTGTGCACAACAGGGCAAAGAAATCGTAATTGCTATAAAGCAAGCATCTGATTCATCAGTTGAAGACAACTTAATAGTTTTATTAAAAGAGGGCTGTACAAATATTAAAATACTTGATCTAAACAGGAATATTGAGGATTTTAAGTATCTCGGTAATTTTAATTTAGGAGATAATAGATTTTTGTTTTTGTTTTCTGAGTATTCTTCACCTGCAGGTTTAACAAAGTACTATTATTTTGATTCTGAAAAGTTTTTACTCTACAAAAGTGACTTTTTTAGTGAGACTGATTTCCCTCAACTATTTTCTTTGGACATAGTAAAACGATGTATCTATTATGTTTCAATTAATAAGCAATATTGTGGAGAGATTTTAAGCAAAAAAGTCTTGATTGAAGAATGTACAAGCAAATATTTGAATGCGTCTGATTTAAAAGTAGTTGATAAAATCGTTGTAAATTAAATTTTACTTTAAAAACTATTAAACACAAAACTCGGCGATGAACCGGGTTTTGTGTTTTATTATGGTCTCTTTTTGGATTCTTGCTCTTTTCCCACACTGGCCACTAATTTCCCAGCCAAAATATCCCAAAAATTGCTGAAAATTCCCTATTTTCATACATAAAAGTGAGATCAATAGCTCTTTAAGACACTGAAAATTCATCGATAACAACTTAAAAATTGACCAAGAGTTCCAGTAACATATTAAACACCAGTTCCCGTAATTCTACTCTATATGATTACGGGGCAAGATTCTACATCTCTTCGAAACTATAAATTCAGGAAACAGAAGACAAGGATGTAAACTGAAGATATTTTTATATTTAGTATATTTGTAAGTATATCTTTATGAAATAATGACTAATAATCAGACAGTTGAAACAATAAAGAACACTGCATGGAGTTTCCTTCCGGATGCAGAAGTTTTACTGTTTGGTTCCCGAGCCAGAAAGGATGAAAATTCTGAAAGTGATTATGATATTCTCCTGATCACAAAAAGATCATTGTCTCCAAAGGAAAAATTACCCCTTAAGACTAAGATCAGAAAAGCACTATTACTTGTGGGTGTAAGGTCCGATATATTGATTCAAAGCAAATCTGAGATAGATCAGAAGAAAAGACTTCCTGGTCATATTGTCAGAAGAATCATAAGTGAAGCAATCACACTATGAATAATGAGGCGAATGAATATCTGAAGAACTGGATCTTTCGTGCAAAAGAAGATATAGCAGTCATTGATAATCTCTATAAAACAGATCCTAATATTTATGCCAGCACTATCTGTTTTCATGCTCAACAGGCAGTTGAAAAATTTCTGAAAGCATTCCTGGTATATCATAATATTGATTTCCCAAGAACCCATGACGTTGATTTCCTGCTTCTGGAATGCAAAAAGATTGATTCAACAGATTTTGATGTTGACCTTGGGAGCTTATCAGACTTCGGAGTGAATATCAGGTATCCTGATGATTTTTACATCCCGGATAAAGAAGAAACTGTTCAATACCGTGACGTTGCACATACAATTCAGGAAATTGTAGAAAAGAAGATAAAACTGCCCAGATAATCTACTTAAATACGGGATTTTCCCTATTTTCATACATGAAGGTGAGCTCAACGGCTCTTTTTGATACTGAAAATTCATCGAACACAACTTAAAAATTGACCAGGAGTTCCCTTAACATATTAAACATCAACACTCATAATTTTCACCTATACGATTACGGTGCAAGATTTTATGACCCGCAAAATGTAGTGAAAATGCCGTACAGTTTGACCACATTTCAGCAGTCAGGTGATTATAAATGTACGACACTAAAATTCAGTCTATTATATCTGGCCAGTGATGATCAATACACTCTGGCTGTAACTGGTCAATGACATCAGCCTTTCCAATAGTTCTTAATTTGACCAGATCTTCCTGACCAGTTTGACATTATCGTAAAACTTTACTCCTGAGATGAGTGTGTTACCGGAAATTCCTCCAAGGAAGCCCATTAAATAGCAGTCTCCGGAATATACTGATGCCCCGAGATCGGCTCCGCAATTACCTTCGGCAAACACAAAGACATTCTCTCCCTTGAAGCTGTAAATTGAAATGTATGCACCACTGTCACAAATAGTTGACTTTTTGAAAGAGTCTATCTTTTCCTGAATACAACCCGGTATTTCAGGATCTTTTTTTTCACAGCCCGGAGCAAAAAGACTTAAAAAGATAATCAATATTGATAGCTTTCTCATTGAAGTAACTTACACGATTTGAATATAAACAAAAATCATGACCCTGATGTTCCTGATTTATATCATTTTCAGATATCAGCCCTTTAAAGCCTTTATAGCCTCTGCAGCCTCTAAAGCTTTTCAATAATAAAAATCTCATGCCTGTCAAGATTCAGCCAATATTTTATTGAGTTCTTCCTGACCAGCTCCCAGTATATATCGCTGTCGAGCCCATGAACAAAATTTATATCCTTCAGTTCATTTGAAATAAGCGAAGTGATCTCAGGCTTAAGCGTCAGTTTTATTTTCTGATTCAAATATGAGAATTCTGCCGAGGGAGCAGGAGAGTCGTTTATGACTTTCAGGAGCCCATGCCCGGGAGTTGCGCCGGTGCTTACCTGAAGACCATCATTCATACAGCTTAAAGGCGGAATGGAACCAGCTGTTGAGACAACTGAAAACTCATCCACCCCTGTTGCAAAATATTCCCTTGCCCTGATCCCCATCTTAACTCCCACAATGGCAAAAACACCCAGGTGCCTGTGTAGCTCATTGGCCAGCACTCCCGAGGTCCATTCATCATTCCCGTACTTAGAAATAATATCTGTTACTGAGGCTTCAATATCACTGAAGTAGAAAGCCGGATCAGCCGGAAATTCTTTCACTACCTGGTTCCTTTCAACTGTTTCACCCTTGAGTATTTTCAGCATCATCTCCCTTGCCTGGACTGTATCGGCAATAAGGGCTTCATCACTATTGCCTGCTTTTCTGAATGTAAAAACACCGGGATAGTGCAGGAGAAGGGGAACAGCATCATCAGCCATCATGTAAACAAAATCATGCCTTTTAACGGTTTCATTGTCAAGCAGCTGACCTAGTTCTTTTGCATATACTGAGTTTGTCTCTGTTATCCGGCTGATAAGCTTGCTGTCATACAGCTTAAATGCCGATGAATTATTCACAAATGTTAGCGGAAGATCACTTTTTAATATTTTCTCCGCAGCTTCCGGATCAATGCTGTAATTGAAATCCTTTTTGTTGCCAGGGCCGGAATTGCTCCAGAAAACATGTTTTATAACATCTTTTATTGAAGGCTGCCCGGCAAGCAATCTTTCAAGAGTTGACATGCTTCCAAGGCATAGGAATTCAATTTTATTCTTTTCAACTGTAAGAATATCTTTCAGCAGGCTGATGCTTTCAGCCGCATCACGGCTGTTCACCCGGTTTTCATCTCCCCAAACTGTATTAAAAGCTGTCTGAAAATCAGGTGATTTAAATGCGGATGTTCTGTTAATTCCAACAGGAACGCCTTCGTGAAAATAACTGTCGAGCAGGCTTCTGATTTTCAGATAGGCCGTATTTGCATTCAGTGCTCCTGGCGATACTGTAACAGCTACTACCCTTACATCAGGTGATGCAAGAAGCAGGGAAATAGCTTTCATGTCGTCGATGCCAGCATCAGTATCAATTATGACATAGTGCCGGGGTTTCCAGGGATGACTGAATGAAGCAGTTGATAATGAGAATAATATAAGAAGGCTAATGAGTCTTTTCATATCACACAATTTAAGGTCAAAAGTACATTTAATACTCTGATAAACAGTAACGGAAAAATATCCTTAATAATTGTGAAAATTTTCACAGAATGCTGCAGGTGAGAGATATTTATTTATCTTGAGCCTCAAATTTTTCCAAAATGAAGAAATTTCTTTTATGGTTCACCCCTGGTCTGATAATAGGTGCATTCCTGATACTTGGCGGTGGCAGGGCTGTAGATAAAACATCAACAAATGAGTATTGTGTTTCATGTCATATTCATCCACAGGCTGATGCTGCCTGGAAGAAGTCAGTGCATTATGATACTAAGTCAGGTTACAGGATAGGCTGCGTGGAATGCCATCTGCCTCCGAAAGGAGAAAACTATCTCTATCACAAGGCGAAGACAGGATTGAGGGATCTGTGGAGTTACTGGACAAAGGATTCAGCCTCATTCAACTGGGAAGACAGAGGAAGGCTTGAAGTGGCCCGCGGGCATGTTTATGAGAACAGCTGCAAGAAATGCCATGTTAACCTGTTCCCGGCAAAGCTTACAAAAGAAGGCGAAAATGCTCATCTTTATTATAATCAGCAGAAGAAAACACCTGAACTTCACTGTATTAACTGTCATCTTAATGCCGGACATTACATAGAAGGTTATACACATGGCAGCAATTCAACTTTCGGCACAGCATCTGCTGCTCCAAAGGAAATATTCACCGAACCTGCTGAGGTAAAAGAATTTAAGAATTATACTGAGAAGATTCCCGGATCATCAGTGAAATTCAACATGATTGCTATTCCGGGTGGCAGGTACAAGATCGGCAGTCCTGAAACAGAACCTTTCAGGAAACCTGATGAGGGTCCTGTAAAGCAAGTTGAATTAAGTCCTTTCTTCATGGCTGAAATAGAAGTGACCTGGGATGAATACCTGGCTTTCTATGTACAGACGGCATCCGAAGGAAGATCAACTGACACTGAAGGAACAAGGAAGCAGCTTGCAAAGAAGACCGATGCAATTTCAGGTGCCACACCTCCTTACGGTCAGCCCGACCAGGGTTGGGGCATGGGGCAGAGACCTGCAATATCATTCTCCTACCATGCT
>Ga0209507_1001929_pt1 | contig 15120 bp, 16 predicted proteins | sample AD_UKC028_MetaG_FD_184414 | JGI IMG/M metagenome (GOLD analysis project Ga0209507, IMG submission 184414) | Active sludge microbial communities of municipal wastewater-treating anaerobic digesters from USA - AD_UKC028_MetaG (SPAdes) (version 2) | ecosystem: Engineered > Bioreactor > Anaerobic >...
TGGAGGCAAAACGCCCGCTTTGGCAGACGGTCTTGTTCTTCGCCTCGATGGTGGGAGTGCTGGTGTTTGCCAACTGGAGCAAGCCGGCTGAGCCAACGGGACTGTGGGCAGCCGTCTTTGGTTGGAAATGGCCGGTGGCGGGGGCGTTCGCAGCGGGGCTCGGGCTGTCGCTGGGGCTGTGGTTCGGGTTCAAGTGGAAGGAATTGGTGTTGGCGGCTGCGCCGGTGGTCATTTTGAGCTTTGTGTTCCCGCATGTTCCGCTGGTTCCCTTCATCGCGGGGTGCGCGGGGTTGGCGGTGCTCTGCGCCCGAACACCCGGCGAGGGGCGGGAGTGGCTGGACGCGACTTGGGGCCTGGGGAAGCAGATATTCCCGCTGCTGATCGGAGGCGTGTTTGTCTCGGGCATCCTGCTGGGGCGACCTGGGCACGAGGGGGTCATCCCTTCGGAGTGGATCAGCCAGTCGGTGGGCGGCAACTCGTTCATGGCCAACTTCGTTTCCTCAGTTGTGGGCGCGTTCATGTATTTCGCCACGCTGACCGAGGTGCCGATTTTGCAGGGCTTGATCGGCTCGGGGATGGGCAAAGGCCCAGCGCTGTCGCTGCTGCTGGCGGGGCCGGCGCTTTCGTTGCCCAGCATGCTGGTGCTCCGGAGCATCATGGGCACGAGGAAGACGGTGGCGTATCTGTCCCTGGTGATCCTTATGGCGACGGTGGCTGGCTTGCTTTACGGAGCGTTGTTCTAACCACAACTCAAACAGGAAACGAATTATGCAAATACTCGTGATTGGCCCCGGCTGCGCGAAGTGCAAGACACTGGCGCAATTCACCGAACAGGCCGTCAAGGAACTCGGGGTGACGGCGGAGATCAACAAGGTCACCGACCTGAGGCAAATCATGGCGCTGGGGGTGATGATGACGCCGGCGTTGGCGGTGAACGGCAACATCAAGGTGGTGGGCAAGGTGCCGAGCATCGCGGAGATCAAGACCATCCTGCAACAGGCGGCGGCGTGAAACGTGATGCGTGAAACCGTGAACCGAAATGAAAATGAATCATGAAGACTCCTGCGAGAATCCTCATCGTGGCCGCGCTAGCCGTGGCCGTTATCGGTGCTGTGGCTCTGAAGAAGGGCAAGACACCCGTTGAATCAAAACCCGCGGCGACAGCGGCAGGGGGCGAGGCAAGCAAGCCCGCGCCGGCGACGGGGGCCAAGGTGCCCAAGCTGATTGATCTGGGGGCCGACAAGTGCATTCCATGCAAGGCGATGGCCCCCATCCTGGAAGGCCTGAAGAAGGAATATGCGGGGCGGTTTGACGTGGAGTTCATTGATGTGTGGAAGAACCCCGACGCCGGAAAGCAATACGGCATCGAGATGATTCCCACGCAAATCTTCTACGACGCCAGCGGGAAGGAGCTGTTCCGCCATCAGGGCTTCTTTGGCAAGGAAGACATCCTGGGCAAGTGGAAGGAACTGGGCGTGGACATCAGCGGGGGCAAGGCTGGGGCGGGCATCGTGCGCGAAGCGCCCGTGGCGGCGGACACGCGCCCACGGGAATCGGTGTGCTTCATGTGCGATGAGAACGTAGGCACCAAGACCAAGACGCTGGTCAAGGGCGAGAGCGAGCAGCGCGTCCTCTGCAGCCCGCACTGCTACTTCATTTACTTCTCGAGCATCGTGGGCGCGGACCCGAAAGCCGCAGAAGCCAAGGTGAGCGTGACCGATTGGGCGAGCGGCAATCTGGTGGCAGCGACTGGGGCCACGTATCTCTATGGGCTGGACAGCAAGGGACGGCCGACGATCAAAGCTTTTGCGGACAAAGAAGCCGCGACGAAGGAACAGCAGGCCAGCCCCGGCAACCTTCTCGCGTGGGACGTGCTGCGGTCAAAGGAACTCGCGACGCGGTGCGCGTTCTGCGACCGGGCCGTTTATCCAGAGGATGCTTGCGGGGTGAAGTTTGGCACGACGCACGGGCACGGGTGCTGCACCCATTGCTCCATGGGTGTGGCGGCACGGCTGAAGCAGGACATCGAAGTCGAGGCCAAGGACGGATTGACCGGCGAGATCATCCGAGTGAAGACGCTGAACGGAATGGTCGCCTCGCTGGAACCGGCGACGGCGATTGCCTGGTTCGGGCAGAAGAAGGGCCCGGATGGCCAGTGGGTCTCCGCCGGGTGCTTCAAGCAGGGATTCTTTGTGAACGAAGCCAACCTCCAAAAGTGGTTGGAGGCACGCCCGGCGATGACGGGGCGACAGATCACGATTGCCCAGGCGCTGGCCGACAAGATGAAGCTGACGCCGGAACAGATCGCGAAGGCGTGCAAACTCGGAGAATGCAAGTAAGCAGGCCATGGAACAACTGTTCACCAGCCTGAGCCATGCGGTGGAGGGTGCGCCACTGCTTGCGCTGGGCGCGTCGGTGGTGTGGGGCATCCTGAGCATCATTCTGAGCCCGTGCCACCTGGCGAGCATCCCGCTGATCGTGGGATTCATCAGCGGCCAGGGGCGGGTGAGCACGGCACGGGCGAGCGGGATCGCGACGCTGTTTGCGGTGGGGATCCTGGTGACAATCGCCGCCATTGGAGCCATCACCGCGGCGGCGGGCCGGATGCTGGGCGACGTGGGGCGCTACGGGAACTACTTCGTGGCGGTGGTCTTCTTCCTTGTGGGGCTGCACCTGGTGGGAGTCATTCCCATGCCGTGGTCGGGTTCGGGGCAGGTGAACATGAAGCGCAAGGGGCTGCTCGCGGCGTTCCTGCTGGGGCTGATCTTTGGGGTGGCGCTGGGTCCCTGCACCTTCGCCTACATGGCACCCATGCTGGCGGTGACCTTCAAGCTGGCAAAAACCGCGCCCGTTTTTGGTGCGTCCCTGCTGCTGGCCTATGGCGTGGGGCATTGCTCAGTGATTGTGCTCGCGGGCACGTTCACCGAAGTGGTCCAGCGGTTCCTGAACTGGAACGAGCTGTCGAAGGGTGTGACCGTGTTAAAAACGATTTGTGGGGTGTTGGTCATGATGGGTGGGGTATGGTTGATCTACTCCGCGCCTTAGGGTCTGTGCAAAAATTACTTCCGATTTTGGCGGGAGCGCCGCCGGGCCCGATGCGAGGCGCCTGCCTGCCGCGGCGGCGCAGGCAGGCAAGGGAGGGAGTGTATCCCCCTGCGATACTCGACCGACCGAGCCACGAAGCCGATGGCCCGGCGCCGCCCCGCCCCTGCGGGCTGGGGGCCTTGGGCGCGCTGGCTGTGTTGCTCCTCGCTCACAGACCGCGCGGGTATGCTCGCTCGTCGCGCCTTGCCAGCCCACCCAATCCCCTCCAGCAAAATCGGAATTAATTTTTGCACAGACCCTTAACCTCAAACTCAAACAAACGATGATATGACAAATTCCCAACCTCAATGCAGTTGCCAAGCGGCGCCGAAGCTGGTGTTTCCCTGCTCCGGCGCCTCAGACGTGGGCGGACTGACGGACCGGGCCGCCCGACAAATGACCCTGGATGGAACGGGGTAGATGTTTTGCCTGGCGCAAATCTGAAAACCAAAGCGAAAGGAACTCCTATGAAAGAGAATGTTACTCGACGAAGCTTTCTCGCCACGGCGGGCGTAGCCGCGCTGGGCGCTGGGGTAGCCAAAGCGGCAGAGGGCATGGGCAAGCCCGTGAAGATCATCGGTGTGGCTTGCAGTCCGCGCAAAGGCATGACGACGGCGAAGGCCGTGCAGGCGGCGCTGGATGCGGCCAAGGTGGTGGACCCGCGCATTACGGTGGAACTGATTGACCTGGGGGGGCTGAGCATCGCCGGGTACTCGCCCCAGCCGCCACAGGATGACTTTGCGGCCATCCTGCCCAAGCTCCAAAACCCGGCGGTAGGGGGACTGATCCTTGGATCGCCGGCCTATTTCCGGGGGATGAGCGCGCTATGCAAGGCGTTCATCGAGCGATGCGCGCCGCTGCGGGAGCCCAAGATGGTGCTGGCGAACAAGCCGGTGGGGGTGGTGGCCGTGGGGGCATTCCGCAACGGCGGCCAGGAGATGACGATCGAGCAAATCCAAGCGGCGATGCTGTGTTTCGGGATGATCGCGGTGGGCGGCAACGCGCCGGCCTTCCAGGGGGCAACGGTGCTTTCGACGAAGGACGATATCAGCGCGGACACGCTCGGTCTGGACACGGCCAAGAAGCTGGGAGCGCACTTGGCGGAGATGGCGCTGAAACTGACGGCTTAGCAAGAGCACGGCGGAAGGAAGAACGGGCGCGAATATGAAACAGAAAGGACTCCTGGCGGCGCTGCTCCTGATGGCAATGGCGGGCGTGGCGGCAGGTGCGGAAAAGAGCCTGCCGCCTGCGACAAAAGAGAGTGGGACGAACGTTCAGACCGTCGCCTATTATTTCCATGGCACCATCCGTTGCGAGACGTGCCTGAAGCTTGAGAAGCAGGCGCGGGAAACGATCGAGCGGCGGTTCCCGGCGGAGATGGCGGAAAAGCGATTGGTATTCAAGCCGGTGAATTACGACAAACCGGAGAACGCGCACTTTCTAAAGGACTACAAGCTGCCGTGCCCCTCGCTGGTGGTTGTGCGGCAGAAGGGCGGGAAGGACGAAAAATGGAAGCTGCTGGACAGAACGTGGGAGCACATCGAGAACCCGGTCAAGTTCAATGAGTATGTGGAAGGGGAAGTGGAGAAGGTGATGGAAGGTTTCAAATAGCTGCTGGGTGGGCTGAGCCTGCGAGGCACGGAGGCGTTGGGGACTACGCTGGTGGGCTAACGGTTTAACCTGGTGATGTAACGCAGGGCAACGACCTCTATGTCCACAGAGTACCGGGCGGTGGTTCGTACGGGAAACGGCCCGCGACGTTGGCGCGGGTGCGGGCGCCCATGCGGCCGTTGTAGCGGGCGGACGGGGCCATCAGGTGTTTGGCCAGGTGGTCTGCGAACGGCCGCAAGACGAGGTGCGCTTGGCCTTGGCCGTCGGTCGCACTGGCCACTCGTTCGTGAAATCGGTTGATGGCGCGGCGGACGGCGCGGACGAGGTTGTCCGCGTTCCCCTTGCTTCGCATCGCGTGCTTCTTCTGGAACTCGCAAACCCGTTCCAGTTCTGCCAGGGCCTCGGCCCATTCTGGTTCGGTGGCGTCCTCGTCATCGAGGACGGCCTCAAGCTCGGTCTGCTTTTTGCGTAGGCGGCGGGCTGCTTTGATGTCGTCGAGGCCGTGGTTGCGCTCCTGTGGCCGGGCGGTCGCGTCGAATGCCACGGCCTTGCCGGTCTTTTGCCCGCCAGGCGGACGGTCCTGTCGTTTGGCAAGCCGATCTTCGTGCTCGGGGATCCGACGGTTACCGCGGGTGAAGGCAGGCGCACTTCCTGAAACGTCAGCAGAGTCGCCCGCCTCGGCAGCGGCTTGGGGGCCTGGTAAACCCAGTAGTGCAGTTGTCCGGGCTGCAAACCGTGTCGCCGGGCAAACTGCTGCAACCCCAGCCCGCTGGTTCGATACTTGTTGATCCGGCGCGCACGCTCGGTGTCGCGACCTGAGGAAATCCGTTCCGATTTGCTTTCACCCCCCAACGAAATCATTGGCCCGGCGTGCCTGAGCCGGGACGTTCGGCAAGGGAGAGGTGGCGACCGCTCTATCCTGCATTTTCAAACCGCCATTTTCACCCCATGTTTACGCCGCCGCCAACAGAAGGCAGGGACAGAGGAGCGGAGCGGCGGTGAGGCCCGAGCAGGCGGCGGAGGGACGGAGCCGCCGGTGAGGGCCAAACAGCCGCGGAGCAATACCGAGGCGTGGTGTGGAGTGTTGAGGGGGGTCTGGGGGGTGGCCTCCCCGTTAATTCGATATATGCGAACGACAGGCCCACCATGATCATTGGCCCGCCGACCAGCGGAACCCAGGTCCTGGCCGAATTCTGGCGCGATGCCCTGGGCGGGGAATGGGTCTGCACCGTGGCAGGCACGCCGGGAACCTGGAGGCAGGTGAAGCCGGCAGCGGTCACGGCGGACCCGTCATCGGGAACCATCCCGACCGGCTACCTGGTCTGGAACGTCACCGACGGCGCGGTGAAGCGCCACGCGGGGTCCTACTCCTGGGGAATCAGGGTCAGGGCGAACGCTTCGGCCAAGGTCGGCTTCCACGGTGCGACGCCAACCGCCCAATGGGCCAACGCCAATCAAGCGGTAGCGACCGACCTCGCCACCGTAATCACGCTGGCCAATGAACTGCGCGCTGCCCTGGTCGAGAAGGGGATCATCAAAGGGGCAGCGTAGCGGTTGGAAGGTTGCCCCCAACCGGTTCAAGTGATCAGTGCCTGCCCGCGCACTGGTTCGGTCAATCCCGAGTCGGTCATCTTGGCCGGCAACTCCGGTTTCCGAGTCAGTCGGCGGCGACGGAATGGGCTCGTGAGCAGTCTGAGCACGTCACTTTTCTTCATGTGCCGGCTCAGGCTTCGCAAGAGCTTCAGCGTTTGAATCGGCCGGCCCAACAACCGGCGCGCAAACAGGAGGGCATATCCCTTCATCCGCAGACGGTTGAGCACCGCGCTCGGGAGTACCGTCGGGTCGATATCTGAGCATTTGAACCACTTGTGCCAATCCCGCGCATCGTTGATGACGCCTCGCTCGATGTATTCCTCCCAGAGTGGGGTGCCGCGATACACGCAAAGGCGATTGAAGCCGAACGTGTCCAACTCGAGTCGAGCCGCAAAGCGAAAGCTCTCCAGGATGTCGGCCTCCGTTTCTTCTGGCGAACCGATCACGAAGAAGCCGTGAGCGCGCTCGATCCCGTGTCTTTTAGCCTCGCTGACAGCGCGGGTGACTTGCGCAAGGGTCTGCTTTTTGTTTAGGCGGTCCAAGACCTTTTGAGTTCCGGCCTCGATGCCAAAGGCCAGGAAACTGCAGCCAGCCCTCGCCATGCCGGGAAACTGGTCGATCGCCGCCGCATCTACCCGTCCTTCGCAACCCCACCTAAACCGCAGGTTACGCTGCACAATCCCGCTGCAGATCGTGCCGATGCGTTGCCGCTGCAGCAGGAAGTGGTCATCGGTGAGGTAGATCGACCGGTACCCCGCATTATTCAATTCCTGCATCTCCCCCAATACATGTTCGGGGGAGCGCGTACGCCATCTTCCGTCTGACAATGAGGGGATGTCGCAGAACACGCAGTTGTACGGGCAGCCCCGCGAGGTCTGAATCGTGCAGAACTTATCCAGCGAAAGCACAGCCGGAACGTCCAGGGGCAACGACTCGATGTAGTCAATCGGGAGCGAGGTCCGATCGGGATACGGGTACTGGTCCAGGTCTGCCAGCAGAGGGCGGGGTGCGTTGGTCACGACTCGATCGCGGTCTCGCCAAATCAGGCCCGCAACCGCTGACGGAGCACTAAGGTGATCCAGATAGTCGGCCAAAAGTTCCTCACCTTCGCCCACCCCGACGGCGTCGATATCCCCACAGTCCTCCATGATTTGACGTCCGTTGAAGGTGGCAAACGGACCTCCCACAATGACGGGGGTTCGCGGTGCCACTGCCTTGAGTTGGCGAGCGACCTCCTTGGTCGCCGGATAAGTGGTAGTGGAGAGAAACGACAGGCCAATCGCGTCGGGCTTCACCTGGGCGGCACAGGCGGCGATGTGCGCGGCCTTCATTTGGGGATGGCAGGTATCGAACAGCCTCACGCTGTGTCCGCGCCGGCGAAGCACCGGGGCGAGCGTCTGAATCGACAGGGGCGGAAAGCCCATGACCTTTACTCGGCCATCGTCAGAGCAAGAGCCCAGGAATCCATCAGGCAACAGCCGGTAGTAGTTCTCATCCTGGATGAACACGAGAAAGACATTCATGGCGTGCCCTTGTTCATCGGCCGCGATTGGCGTCTGGCAACCATTGGGCGCAGAGGCAGTATCCCTCAAGAGCGCCGCGATCACGACCGACGACGACGGCGGCGGGTGGACCCCGGCCGGGCTTCGGGACCGACGGAGCATTACGCGCTGCGCCCGAAGGATCATCCGTCGGTCGTATTAGTACCGCGCTCGACACTTATGAGAGTGTTGCAGGACCGCCTGCTGATGGCAACAGAAAGGCGAGACCCGAATCCGGCAGTCGGAGATCATGGAGCGGAGCGGTTCTCGCGTCGAGACAACGGCGAGGCGCTGCCAAAGCGCCCCGGTGGCGGTGTTCTATCCTTCCTGAAGGTCGGCGGGGTTCTCAGGTCGCTCTCGGTGCCGATGTGAACTTGGGCTCATTGGGCCAGAACAGCACCCCGACCGCGATCGTCGGCCCGCCGGCAAGCGGGACGCATGTGCTGGCCGAGTTTTGGCGTGATGCCCTGGGTGGGGAGTTCCGCTGCACGGCGGCCGCCACGCCAGGCACGTGGATCCAGATCCGGCCGGCGGCAGTTATGGACGAGCCGATAGTGAACCTGTCACTTTGTCCCCTGCTCGTCGAGAAATACCTCGCCGGCAAAGTCGAGATCCCACGCAAGACGGAGTGATCGCGGAAGGCTCCGCCCTTGCCCTGCCGCCGGGCGATCCTGTCTCCGCCCGATAGAAGCGGCTCGCCACGCTTGGCCTCCGGGGGCTCATGTGGGACGCTACTCCTGCTTCCGGCCGAACCGCCTTGCGGTTGCCCTTCGATCTTCCATTCTGGGGGAAGGCCAGCAGCAGCATCCTCCCCGAGCAGGGCCTGTTTTCTCTACCCTTGCCCGCCTTGGGCCACAGCCTGTTACCATCCGGCATGACGCGACCGGGCCCCACGCCCTGGCACCGGCTGCCGGCCGCGCCACAGGCGACCGCCGCCGTCATCGCCGCCCGGTCCGCAGTCCGCTACGGCGCGATCCGCGAGCGCACGCAGACAGGGGGCGGGGGGGGGGCCGACGCCAGCGAGGGGGACTTGTCTATACAATGGATCGGCTCGCACGGAATTTTGACCAAAAGGCCTCTCACCCAGTCAAATCATCCCACTGATCCCCCACGCGCTGCCGGGTATTCTCCGGCCGACGCTGCTCGCCCCTGCCGTATCCCCCCATCCGCGTCGCGGATCGGTTGATGCGCACCGGGGTGACGGTGGAGATCCCGAAGGATCGTCCGAGCGATACGTTGATCTAATGAAGGGAGCAAAAATTGTGATGCAAATCAAAGAAATCTTTTTGAATATCAATGACTTGCATGGTCCGCCGCAGTGCGTTTTCCATGCGAGAGTTAACCAGGTAACGCGAAGTTAATGCCCCCCATCTCGAACCGCCAGATCGCCAAGCACCTCGGGGTCAAGCCGCCGTTGATCACCAGGTGGCGCAAGGCCGGGATGCCGGCAGATAGCCTCGAGGCCGCCATCGCCTGGCATCGCCAGCATGTCAGGGCGCGGAAATCGGGCCCAGCCAGAAGGCAATCCGAGGTTGCCGCAACCGATATGCCCGGGCCACCACCGGAAGTCAGGGAGCCGATCGACCGGAAGAAGCTCGCCGAGGAAGGCCCGGAAGCTGAATACGAGCGCCAGAAAAATATCACGAAGGCTGCCTACGTTTTGGTCGCACAATCTCTGAGGGAGGGTCGGGCTGATGTGCGCCAGCGCCTTGGCGACAACCACGTCGCCACCAAAAACTGGATCGAGATCCGCCAACGGCTTTTAGACCTGATGGAACGGGAGCGCAGGCTGGTGTCCGGCGAGTGGGTCAAGCGCGTCATGCAGGAGCACGACGCTGCCGCCGCCAGCCTGGCACGGAGCATGCCCAAACAACTGGCCGGCCGGATTTCCCCGCATGATCCCGAGCATGCCGAGGCGGAACTCGAGCGCTGGGTCCAGGATGTCTTTCTGAAAACCCTCAGCAATACCGATCCATGGACGAGCTAGACGATGTGCTCAACGAACCGCTGGCGGTCGGCGACCTTGACGAACTGGCCGCCGCAGTGGAATGGGAAGCCGAGCAAGCGCAGAAGACCCCCGAGAAGCGCCGTAGCGCCGGCCAGGAGACGGGAATCGGCCACGACCAGCGTCTGGTCACCCGGACAGCCGGACGACGCGCCTACGACCTCCGTGGGGTTCCCAATGCGGTCCGGTTGGTCCGCCCGCTGCCGGTCCCTGGGGAAACGGTCCACGCTATCATGGGGGGCGATTTCCACGCCTGGGATCTGGTGCCGGCGATTGTCGAGTTGGCAGCATGCCCCTTCGCGGAGCTTTGGATTGCGACCCTGGGTTTCAACCTGGGCAACAACGGCCATTTGTGCCGCCTGATCGACCAAGGCCGGATCCAGCGCGCGACGATCCTGTGCTCGGATTACTTCGCGAAGTCCGATTTGAGCGTTTTCACGGAATCCAAAGCCGCCTTGGAGGCCCGGGGCTGCCGACTGGTTTCCTCACGCAACCACGCCAAGGTCATCCTGCTGGCGCCGGCAGGGCGCAAGGACCGCTACGTTGTCGAAGGAAGCGCCAATCTCCGGTCCTGCAATAACCTGGAGCAGTTCGCCCTCTCCAACGACCGCCGCCTCTTCGACTTCCACCGTTCATGGATCCACCAGATCACAAACACATGCTGACGCCCATCCAAACGGAGATCCTCGACGACCTGCGGGCCATCTGGAAGCCGACACCCCAGCAGAGCGTCACCGACTGGCGCGAGCAGAACCTGCTTCTGACCAGCCGCCAGACCGAACATCCCGGCCCCTATTCCACCGCCAACCGCCCCTATGTCCGCGAACCGCTCGAGTGCTGGCACGATCCCAGCGTCACCGATGTTGTCCTCTGCTGGGGATCCCAAACCTCCAAAACCACCACCCTCATGGCCGGCCTATGCTGGGTGATCGACAACGAGCCCTCACCGGTTCTCTGGCTCATGCCCACCGAACTCTTGGCCCGATCTTTCAGCCGCACCCGCTGGATGCCCTTCCTGGAGGAGAGCGACGTGATGCGCCGACATTTCCCCGATGACCGCAAGAAGATCACCTTGCTCGAACAGCACTTTGACCGTTGCACACTGACCTTCGTCGGTTCCAACTCGCCGGCCAACCTTGCCAGCCGCCCCATCCGGATCCTGGTCGCCGACGAAGTGGACAAATTCGCCGCCGCCACCAGCCGCGAGGCGGCCGCCCTCGAATTGGCCCTGCAGCGCACCAAGAGCTACTCGAGCAGCAAACACTTCCTCACCTCGACGCCGACCACCCTCGAGGGCGAGATCTGGCAGCATTTCCTCCAGGGCGACCAGCGCCGGTTCTTCATTCCGTGTCCGCACTGCGACCGCCCGATTAAACTGCTCTGGCCCCAGGTCAAATGGGATCCCCAGGCCAAGGACGAAAGTGGCGCCTGGCACCTGGGCCGCGTGCGCGCCAGCGCCCATTACCAGTGCCAGGAGTGCGCCGGCCATATCTCGGACGCCCAAAAGGTGGTCGCGGTGCGCAAGGGGCTCTGGCGTCCCGAGAATGCCAACGCCATTCCCGGGGTCCGCAGCTATCACCTCTCCAGGGAAGAGATCCGCGAGGCCCAGCTCGCCCACGGAGTGACCGACAACCACGTCGGAATCGATTCCGGTCACGCGGCGGCAGACGTTTATGCCCACTGCCTGCGGTGGGGCAGGATCGTGCCTTCCCGCCAGCCCGGTCTGCTGCCGATGCACGTCGGCTGGACCCCCATGAAAGGCCGGGAGCGGGACGCTTCCTGGAAGGATCCCAAGACCAAGCAGCCGCGCCCCTATTGCCTGGGCAGCGCGGCCCTTCCGCATCGGAAGTTCCGGCTCCCCCTGCTCGAGTTCAACGGGGATTTCCTCTTGGACATCCTGGCCAAGCTCCGGAAAGGACCGGAGCGCGCCGGGGGATTTCGGTGGGAGCTGACCGGCCAGGCCGACGATCTCTATTTCCGCCATCTGGATGCCAAGGTCAAGAAACCCGAAGTCATCGGGCGTTCCGGGAAGGTGCAGGTCATCTGGCGGCTGCGCAGCGGCCGCTGGCCGGATCATCTGCTGGACTGCGAACTCGAGCAATTGGCGATGGCGATGATCCACCGCCGATTGCCCTGGGCAACGATTGCGCAGCCGGAGAAGGAGGAGGTTCCATGACCCGTCGTCTGAGCCGGAAAGACATTGCCGCCCTGATCGATCCGCGGATGACGCCAAAGCAAATCAGTCGTAATGAACGCCGCCTCGGTCTCGACCAGGCCCGGATCCGGTTGAATCGGCGCGTTGTTCTTTATCGGACGAAGCAAGCCCTGGGAATCTTGAGGGCAAAGGGATTCGATGTGTGAACGACAAGCTGACCGATGACGAGGAGCGCGCGAGTGACGCGCGTTTTGCCACATGAACGTGACCGCGCTCCTCGTCATTCGGTCGAGCGCTTGGTTCGGCACACGGTTCTAATTATTCTATCTGACTTCCAAGAGTTGAAAGCACGGAAGAAGGACGGCTAAGAGGACCGGGAAGAAAACAAGGCATAGTGCCGTCATCGTCCAAGCGATGAACGCCGTCCCAGCCTCCACTTCCGTGGATTTGCGGACCAGTGCGAACACGCAGTAGGCCACGACAGGAACGGGCAGGACCAGCAGGAATGGACTCAAGCTCAAGCAAAGTCTCGTGAATGCTGGCGGAGTTTGGGACCAATGCGGTGATAGATTGCCTACTGCCGCGAGCATCGCCCAAAGACTCAAGCACGCGAAGGTGAACGTGAGTGCAACTAGGATGTGTGTGATCTTTTTCATAGATTACTTGCCTCCTTGTTTTGACTGTTGGCGGCGCCAATCATCACGGCGCGTGGTGCTGCCGAACATTGATTATACAACTACCGGTTCGTATATTGAAAGGTCGATAGCCATGCACTTAAGTCATTATGGCTTAACCTACTAGGCATGCAAATCAAGCCATTCAGAGAATGGATAAGCTCATTTGCCGTCAGCATACGGGCGCACAGGCGACCGCTTCCCGCCTGCCAAGGGTCTGGCAAGACTCTGGTGAGTGGGCTAACAACGTTATGTTAGGCAAGAACTAAGCCTGCAAGCAAGCCCTATTTGCGGTGGTCCTCGCCTTTTTGCAGGCTAATCCGATTCTCGGCCTGCAGTCGCTTCACCCCCTCAGATCAAACCCCGATTCCCGCTGCCTTTCCCAGCAATGGTCCGAACTTGTCCTAATTGCCCCAACTCGAACCAACTTGGACTAACGCTCCCCACACGTCCTCCCGTATCGGTAGGGCGTGGCAAGCGCGTGGCTGAAACGATCTCGGCTTGAGGCCGCCTGGGAGGCAGCCCAGGCGACGGAGCCGCCTACCGGCCTTCGGACCTGGCTGCGCGCCCAGGAAACCGCCCTGGCCGCCACTCTCGACACCGGCCAAACCATCCAATCGACCTCCGGCAACGGCCGGCAAGTTGTGTTTGCCGAGCCGGGAAGCGCTGGTCCCACGCCGCTGGAGATGCTCGAGCTCTGGCGCGAGCTGATCGACCTCCACGACCGGGTCAAGGCCGCTCTCGGCGAATCCCCAACCGACGCGGAAATCTACGCCGCCATGATGGCGGAGGTTCGCCCCATCAAATCCGTCGGCTCCGACCACACCCTGCTCCGATGCTAACGCGTCTTGCCAAGGCAACGGCCGCCGTGATCCGGACCTTCCGCCGGAGGCTCCAGGCCCGTTACGAGGGCGCCCAGCCCGGTGGCGGCCGGCGCAGCTACATCCCCGCCTTTCTGCAGGACGCGCGGTTCGACGCCGACGGGGCCACCCGATCCGAACTGGTCCGCAAATCCCGCTATTTCGAGCGGAACAGCGCTCTGATGAACGCGTTTTGCGACCGGTTCGAGCAGTTCACGGTTGGGTCCAACGGTCTGCAGTTGACCCCGGCCAGCACGGACGAGGAATGGAACCTGCGGGCAATGGAGTGGTGGTCGGAGTGGTGCCAGTTCCCGGACCTGACCAGCCTGCAGCCCTTGAGCAGCATCCAGTCCCTGATCGCCCGGACCTGGTTTGTGGACGGAGAGGTTTTCATCCTCAAGACCAAGGGATCCAGCCTGCCCCGAATCCAGCTCATCCACAAGGAGCTGTGGATCTACGTGATCGGCCTGGCCCGGTTCCAGATCCGAAACGCCGCCAGCGTGGACGCGCCGGTCGAGATCCTGGTCTACGAGCCCATCGGGAAGGACCCGTGACATGGCACCGCCCGTGGGGAACATGAATCCTCGACCCTCGCGCCATGCCCCACACCCCCGGTCTGGAAGGTCGATCATCCATGTTTGACCCCACGGCCTTACGACTGGATATCATTCGATATCAGGTTGGGTTCTCCCTTGACAGCCCCGGATCGGATGCGAGGCTGAGCCTGTCGTCATTTTCGGCAGGATCGTCCGCTCGAGTGGCGTGGCAGGGTGGCTTCTGTAAGCCGGAAGCCCGGCGGTCCCGGGCTGGCCGCAGGATGTGTTGGCAAAGCGAACGGGGCAAGAGGCGGATGGGATCATGAAGGAGATCAACAAGCCGCGTGAGGTGGGCGAGCAATCGATGCGGTCCGGACATCGACTGGGCCACGGTCGTACGACGGAACGATGGTTGGCTGGGTGGAACTGCCGGCGATGGCTGGGGCTGCTGGTTTTCATGGTGGGATTGGGCAGTTGGAATGAGGCGGCGGGCGATTCGCGCGGTTATGTAAAGGTCGAGTTCCGGTTGAAAGCCGAGTTCCGCGGCTACCAAGCGGGTGACTATGCGTTTCTAACGGCCAAGATAAGCGATGTTTCGGCGGTATTGGGTGTTACCCTTCCTGGAGATGGTTCCTATGGCCCCTACACCAGCATTTGGCATACCGTTCGCGTTCCGATTTCATACCTCTCCCCGGACAATGATGTTATACCGATATCAGTTACAGGCCGCTATTTCCAGACGTATCGAAGCTGTTCTGTCGAATGTCGCGCCCCGGCATGTTATATCGTTGATCCAACAATCCCATTCAATTGCAGCTTTGAAACCGGTGATTATACGAACACCTTCATTGTGCATAGCAACCCGCTGCTGCTCAGTGTAGACGGTGTTCCCGAGGGGGAGATTCCGCGGCTGGCCGCCGATGGGGTCTCGCGGATCACGGCCCGGCTTTCGGGCGCCAGCTCGACCAATGTGACCTGGTCATGGGTGACCAATGCGCCGGGCTGCCGCCTGGAACCTCAACCGGGCGGCGCCACCGCCATCCTTACCGCCGGGGACAAGG
>Ga0209507_1001933_pt1 | contig 15091 bp, 10 predicted proteins | sample AD_UKC028_MetaG_FD_184414 | JGI IMG/M metagenome (GOLD analysis project Ga0209507, IMG submission 184414) | Active sludge microbial communities of municipal wastewater-treating anaerobic digesters from USA - AD_UKC028_MetaG (SPAdes) (version 2) | ecosystem: Engineered > Bioreactor > Anaerobic >...
CTCCTGCCGAAAGCGGTTGGCGGAACCGAGAAAACCGGGATTAAGAAAGTCCTGAATCGACCAGAGATCACCCACATTATTTTCTACCGGGGTGCCGGTCAGCGCGATGCGTCGTTCCGCCCGCAACGCCCGCGCCGCTTTGGCCTGTTTGGTCGCGGCGTTCTTGATATTTTGCGCCTCATCCAGAATCACCGCCGACCATTCGACGCCTTGCAACAGCGGTAAATCCCGGTGCAAGAGTCCGTAGCTGGACAGCACCATGGCGTGAGATTGCGCTTGGGCAATGAACGCCGCGCTTTTTTCCCGCCCGATGCCGTGATGAATCATGACGGGCAGTTGCGGCGTGAAGCGGGAGGATTCCTTGTACCAGTTGCCGACCACCGAGGTCGGACAAATCAGCAACGCGGGACGGGTTTCGCCGGCCTCGCGGAGCCGTTGCAAAAGCGCCAGGGTCTGCACGGTCTTGCCCAGCCCCATGTCGTCGGCCAGACACGCGCCCAGCCCCCAGCGGGTCAAAAATTCCAGCCAGGCATAGCCGCGCACCTGATAGGGCCGGAGCGTACCGGTCAATCCCGGCGGCGGTTCCAAAGGCGCGATGGATTCGCCCGCTGCCAGCCCGGCCAGCAACTCGCCCAACGGACCATCGGCTTCAACATGGTTCACTTCCAAACCGCTGGCTTTTTCCGCCCCCAACGCCAACCGCAACAGTTCGTGGCCGGTAAATGTGTCCTTCCCGCGCTTTTGCAACGCGAGCGCCGCCTGGATTTCCGCCGCCGACAGTTGCACCCACTGGCCGCGCACCCGCACCAGCGGAGCCTTCAATCTCGCCAGCGCCAGCAGTTCCCTGGGCGTCAGACCGGTTTCGCCCAGTACGATTTCCCAATGCACATCCAGCACCCGATCCAGCGTCATGCCGGCCTTGGATTCAAAGCGGGTCTTGGCCTGGGCGCGGGTCGCCAGCTTGACGCGGCGTTTGCCGGTCCAACTGGCCGGCAGCATCACTCCAAAACCGTTCTGCTCCAGCAGCGTCGCTTCTTCGCCCAGAAAGTGGAAAGCGCCATCCGTATCCAGCGCATAACCGACCGGCGCGGCATCCTTCAGACTCTCTTCAATGGCCGGACACAGCGACGCGGCCTGACCGAGCGCCGCGAGCAAACCCTCCCGCACTTTCGGCCCCAGCGCTTTCAGAGCCGTCTCGGTTCCACGTTGCGGTTTCCACACGATCTCGGCGGGAGCCAGCAAGCTTGGATCCTCGCGAGCCTGGAGCAGGTAATGAATGCGCCACTCGGTTTGGGCGTCAGGGAAAAATAAATCGTCCCAGTCCTCCGCTGCGCCTTCATCGTCCATTCCCGGCTCCTCCAGGCGGAAGCAGAGGCGGAATGGGGCGTTGATCAGTCGTAGGAAAGGCCGTTGCCAGTCGCGGATTTGCTGGGCCAAGCGCTGGCTTTCGGCCCGGGTCAATTTTGGCTTTCCTTCCGGTTGCCGCAGAGCTTGCATCCATTCTTCGTGGAGATTGAATCCGCTGGTTTCTGCGCGTTTGATCACCGGGAGCGGCGCGGACTGACGCACCAGCCCGTCAACGATCCAGGCCAGAAAGGTTCGTAACACGTCACGCGGCGCGGTGACGGGCGGAAGGCGAACATCCGGGCCGACAGCGCGGGCGGCGGGCGGCATCGCACGGGCTAAACGTTCCAGCCGCCCGCCATCCTCGCCCAGAAAGATCGGGGTCCAGCAGGTCCGGTATTCGCCCTGCCGTTCCACCAGATCGGGCAAGACCTGCCGGCGAAAGGCCAGACCGCCCGCTAAATGCAGCGCCGCACTCCAGTAGCGCAGATCATCGCCGACCGCCACACCGGGCATGAGGGCCGTGCCATCCTGAACCGTAGCCAGCAGCGTGATGGCGTCGGCAGCGCACAACGTCAGCGTGGGAAGCTGCCAGGCGGCCAGCGTGGGCGCTTTGCGGGATTTGGGCGGATCGGCGACCAGTGGCGAAGAGGGTAAGGGCGCATCACCCTGGGTGGGCAACCAGAACCAGGGTTCATCCATCACCCGCTGGTCAGACTGAAACCGGAGTCCCGCCTCGGCCAGACGTTCGCGCAGGACCGCTACCGGGGTGCGATAGGGAGAGAATTTGACCAGAGAGTGAGATTTTGGCGCATCCTCCGCGAGCGCCGATTCGCCCCAGACCTGCAAGCAGTCTTCATCAAACGCAGCGTGTAGCACCAGCATCGGCATCCATCCCCGGTTGAGTCATTTCAGGCATTCTGGATTATCATTGATCAGTGGTCAGTGACCGTGAACGATGTTGATTGATAACTTTACTCATAACCGAGGAAAACTTCATGCGATTGATTCTGTTGGGCGCCCCGGGCGCAGGCAAGGGTACGGTGGCCAAGCTGTTGACCCAGGTGGACGGCTCGGTGCAAATTTCTACCGGCGACATCCTGCGCGGCGCAGTGCAGGCCGGCACCGCACTCGGCAAAAAGGCGGAAGCCTTTATGAAAGCCGGCGATCTGGTGCCCGATGACCTGATCATGGGCATCATGGAAACGCGCTTGCAGGAACCGGATTGCGCCAAGGGCTTTTTGCTGGATGGCTTCCCGCGCACCATTCCCCAGGCCGAGGCGCTCAAGGCGCTATTGGCCAAGCTGGGCATCAAGCTGGACGTGGTGGCGAATATCGAAGTCCCCCGCCAGGAAATCCTCAACCGCCTCACCACTCGCCGCACCTGCGTGAATACCGAGTGTCAGGCGATCTACAACGTCCGCAGCCAGCCGCCCAAAGTCGAGGGGGTGTGCGACAAATGCGGCAGTCCCATCGTACAGCGCGATGATGAAACCGAGGAAGCCATCAGCAAGCGGCTCGATACCTACGACGAGAAAACCTCTCCGCTGATCGAGTTCTACCGTAAGGAAGGGTTGTTGCTGGTGGTGGACTCCCCCAGCAGCGAGGGCGTAGTCGCTGCGATCACGGCACGAGTCAGCGGCTGATTGTGCAAAATCCCTCCGATCTCCGGGCAATGGGGATCGGGGATCGACTGAATTTCTAATCGTAACTACTCAGCGCTCCCCGTCTGAATCACGGATTCACCGGATGACACAGATTTCACGGATGAAAACCTGCCGTGCAATCCGTTAATCTGTTAATCCGTGATTCAGACATGAACTATTCCTGTCTAGCTCCCTGGCTTTGGCATGGGCACGAGATTCAAAGGGGTGCTGAGTAGTTCCTTTGATCAAAGCTGACATTGCCGAAACAGGCGTGATCTTCTTGTGCCGCACTTAAATCAGGGAATCCCTTCATGCCGCTGGCTACCATGCCCTTTGTTTCCCTGCTGACCGCCTTCGCCGCCGATTTGACGGCTAAATTCGCCACGCCTCTGCATTTTAACCCCGAAGATCAGTTGAAAGCGCCGATGTTGACCCTGTTGAAGGGGACAGCGGCGGCGCTGGGGCTGACCGTGGAAGTGCTGACCGAGGTGCAGGATCGCGAGCGTTCCGGGCGGCCGGATATCGGCGTGGTCGCGCAGGCGCTGTTGGCTGGATATGTGGAATTGAAAGCGCCAGGTAAAGGCGCTGATCCAGCCCAATTCAAAGCGCAGGATCGGGCGCAGTGGGAGAAATTCCGCGACCTGCCGAACCTGATCTATACCGACGGCCATCAGTGGGCGTTGTATCGCAATGGCGAACGGGTCGGGCGGCTGATTCGACTGGCGGGCGATGTAACGACGGAGGGTGCCAAGGCAGTCAGTGAAGCTGATGCGGCAGCGGTGTTGGCGCTGTTGCGGGATTTTCTGTTCTGGCAGCCGACGGCCCCGGCGACGCCTCGCGCTTTGGCCGAAACCCTGGCCCCATTGTGTCGGTTACTGCGCGCCGAGGTGCTGGTGGCGGTGCAGAATCCCGATTCCGGTCTGGCCTCGCTGGCGGTGGACTGGCGGCATTACTTGTTTCCCGACGCCGATGATGCGCAGTTCGCCGATGCCTACGCGCAAACCTTGACCTATGCGCTGTTGCTGGCCCGCTGGTCCGGCGCGGTGGAATTGTCCACCACGCAGGCGACGAAAACCCTGCGTCCGCAACACGGCTTGCTGGCTGAGGCGCTGAAAATCCTGGCCGATGAGCAGGCGCGGACCGAGATCGAAACGCCGGCCAAGGTGCTGGAGCGGGTGATTGGCGCAGTGGACCCGGCGGCGCTGGCGAGTCAGTGGGTGGGCGGCGACCCCTGGTTGTATTTCTATGAGGATTTTCTGGCGGTCTATGACCCGAAAATGCGCAAGGATCGCGGCGTTTACTACACGCCGGTTCCGGTCGTCCGGGCGCAAATTGCGCTCATCGGCGAACTGCTGGAAAGCCGGTTCCATGCGGAATTTTCCTTTGTCGATCCGAACGTGGTCACGCTCGATCCAGCGGCGGGCACCGGCACCTACATTCTTGCAGCGCTGGATCATGCGTTGGAACGGGTGGCGGCGACCCAAGGGCCAGGAATGCGGGCGCAGGCGGCGACGATTGGGGCGCGTAATCTCCATGCGTTTGAGATTCTGGTGGGGCCGTATGCGGTCGCCCATTTACGGTTGAGTCAGCGCGTGTTGGCGGAAGGCGGAACCCTGCCCGCAGACGGCGCGCACGTTTATCTCACCGATACCCTGGAGCCACCGACATCCACGCCGCCGGGACATTTGCCGTTAGCGTATCGGGCGTTGGGTGAGGAACATCGGCGAGCGCAGAAGGTGAAGGCCGACACGGCGGTTCTGGTGTGTCTAGGCAATCCGCCGTATGACCGGCAAGTATTGGACGCCGGGAATCACGGGCAAACGCGCAAGGGTGGCTGGATTCGTTATGGCGACGCGCATCAAGAAGGCGCGGGTTTGCTCAAGGATTTTATCGCGCCGTTGAATGCGCTCGGTTTGGGCGTTCACGCCAAGAATCTCTACAACGATTACGTCTATTTCTGGCGCTGGGCGTTGTGGAAAGTGTTTGAGAGCCAGTCCGGGCCGGGCGTCATCGGTTTTATTACCGCTTCTTCCTATTTGGCGGGTCCGGGATTCGCCGGAATGCGTCAACTCATGCGCCGGACGCTCGATGAACTGTGGATCATTGATCTGGAAGGCGACAATCTGGGGGCGCGGAAAACCGAGAACGTGTTTGCGATTCAAACCCCGGTGGCTATTGCCATTGGCGTTCGTTATGCCGAGCCGCAACCGGACACGCCAGCGACCGTGCGTTATACCCGCGTTGAAGGTTCGCAAACCGCTAAATTGGAGCGGTTGAGTCAGGTGCGATGCTTTGCTGATTTGCCGTGGAAAGAGGGGCCGACGGATTGGAACTTGCCCTTTTTACCGGTGACCGGCAGCGTTTATTTCCGTTGGCCGTTAGTGACGGATATTTTCCCGTGGCAGGAAAACGGGGTGCAGTTCAAACGCAGTTGGCCGATTGGCGAAACGGTCGAAGTGCTGGAACAACGCTGGCGGGCATTGTTGATGGCCAAAGACCGTAAGGCCGCATTTAAGGAAACCCGCGACCGTAAAATCACCGGCAGCTATCCCAGCGTGGGCGATAAAGAGACCCGCTTAACACCATTGGTCCGTCTTGAACCCAACGCGCCCATGCCTGAGCTTAGCCGCTATGCTTTTCGCAGCTTTGACCGGAGGCTCGCCATCCTGGATAACCGCTTATGCGACCGGATACGCCCTGATCTGTACTACTCCTATGCCTATCGTAGTTTTGATCGGCGGTTTGCCTTGTTTGATAACCGACTCAGCGATTATCTGCGTCCAAGCCTGCATCGCGCTTACGGCGACCAGCAGATTTTCATGACCAGTCTGCTGACGGCTGTTTTGGGAGAAGGCCCAGCGGCAGTCGCTACAGCACTCATTCCTGATTTGCACCATTTCTGCAATCGAGGCGCAAAGGATGTGATTCCCCTTTGGCGGGATACCGCCGCGACGCAGGCCAATATCACGAGCGGCCTGTTAGAGTTTCTAAGCGAACGCTATCCTCCCACTCCAGATCTTCCCCGCACGGGGGGAGGGAGTCTTTGCCCTGAAGACCTGTTTGCCTACGCTTACGCTCTGCTGGCGACGCCCAACTACGTCAAGACTTTCTGGGATGAATTGGCGTTGCCCGGCCCACGTTTGCCATTAACCCAGGACGCCGCGTTATTTGCCGAAGGCGCGGCGCTGGGTCGGCGGTTAATCTGGCTACACACCTACGGCGAACGCTTTGTTCCGCTAGGTGAAAAAGCGGGCCGCATTCCGTCGGGCGTGGCCCGTTGCCAAATTGGAACCCCCGCAGACCCAGCGGGCTATCCCGACCGCTTCCATTACGATCCCGCGACTCAGGAACTGCATATCGGCAAAGGCGTATTTGCCCCGGTGCGGCGCGAAGTCTGGAGTTTCAGCCTGTCCGGCTTCGAGGTGGTGAAATCCTGGCTGGCCTATCGAATGCGCGACCGCTCCGGCAAGAAATCCTCGCCGCTGGACGACATTCGCCCGGAGCGCTGGATTTTCGACGGGGAGCTGCTAAACCTGTTGTGGGTGCTGGATCACACCGTCGATTTACAACCGACGCTGGCGGCGCTGCTGGAAAAAGTGCTGGCCAGTGAGTTGTTCACGGCGGCGGAATTGCCCCAACCGGATGAGGCGCAACGCCGGGCCATAGTGGAAAAAGCGGAGAAAACGGAGTTGTTTAATTGACATCCTCCCTAGCCTAAAGACCGGGGATTCCTCTGTAGAGCGTATGCTTGAATTTTAAGGCCAGCAGACCATGGCATTCCGTTTCCTGAAATCCTTTTTGACTGCACCCGCCGGTCCGCCGGGCAAATATGCCGATGCCGTGATCGAAGCGGCCATCGAGCGGGTAGTAGACGGCACCGATCCGCGCCTGCGTGCGGTGAGCCGCTACCGTCATAAGTTGTGGGACGCCGTGGCGCATTCAGTCAAGTATACGGTGACGCTGATGAATCGCCTGCCGCCGCCCGTCGATGCCAGTCATCGCCACTTCACCAGCACCCCTCTGTTGCGTGCTGCATTCGTTTCTCCCGATCATCTCCGCGAGACGCTGAGTTTCAGCAAGCACATGCACGACTATCAATACCAGAATCCCGGGTTGCTGCCGGCGGAACTGTACGGACTGCTGAGCATGGAACGGGTTGAAAAAACGGTGCTGGGCATCGAGCGGCAAGGCGACATGATCCGCCGCGATGTCCCCCAAACGACCGTCAACTTCCGTAATCACCACTTCACCTTTCCTGCCGAGAGCGAGCAAGGGACTCGCCAGGAATTGACCAAACGGGCGTTTGACTCACTGATCGAAACGGCGTTGATGCAACTGACCGATACCCGCATCCGCCGGCAGGAGCTGGAACAACAACAACGTCAGCTCCTGCAGAAAAAAGCCAGCGCCATGCAATCGGGGCAGATGGGACTCGGGCCACTGTTAGCGTCGACTCCGCTGAATCAGGCCGACGCCTCGACGCTTGAACGGCAATTGTTCGATATTCAGGAGGAACTGAAGCAGATTCGCGCCGATTCAGCGACCATCGAACATTTGCTGCAGCGGGTCATCGCGACGTTGAGCAAACCGGAAAAGCATCTACGGCTGGAGCGGATCGCGCTCACCCTGGATCACATGAACATCAAGGCATCGCCTGATTCGCCCCAGGTGGTTAACGCGCTGACGTTTGATGAAGTTCTTTTAGGCAAGGACGGCCACATGACCCTGCTGCTGGTGCGCTTCCCCAGTAGCGAACTGTTGCCGCAGCCGGACTTTTTCCAGGAAGCCCGGAAATTGCTGACGCCACGGTTGATGACGTAAATCTGCCCGTATTCAGCCCGACGCCAGCCGATGAGCATGGCGGGTCGTTTCCGGCAGCCGGTAGCGGGTGCAGCAGGCCATGACATATTGAATCGCTGTAGCCAGGCTAATGCGGTGGCCGGGCGAAATGTAGAGCGGTTTAACACCGGGCCGGGTGCGCAACACCGCGCCAATCACCTCATCCTCCACTCGCAGCGGCGTCCACGCCCCGCGCTGATTCAGCGGTTCCTCGTGCATCCCGCACAGCCGGGTCTTGGCGACGCCGATTGAGGGAATATCCACCAACAGCCCAAGATGGCTGGCTATACCAAACCGGCGTGGATGGGCGATGCCTTGGCCATCGCACAGCAGCAAGTCCGGCAGTTCCGACAACTGCTCCAGCGCCTCCAGCACCGCCGGCAATTCGCGAAACGACAGCAGGCCCGGTATATAGGGAAACGTCGTCGGGCGACGGGCGATAGCGGTTTCCAGCAGTTCCAGTCCGGGATAACCCAACACCGCCACCGCCGCCCGAGTCACGGTTCCCCCTGCTTCGAAACCGACATCCACTCCCGCAACCCGCTGCACTAATCCCAGCCGGTCATCGAGAATCAGTTGCGTGCGCAACTCCCGCTGCAAGGCGATGGCCTCAGTGGAACTCAGATTCCAGGGATGCAGGACATGTAATTTCATATGATCAGTTTATTCACTGGCCCGGCATGGTTAAACTGGTAACCCTTTTTCGCCACCCCGATTCCGGATTCATCACCATGCGGCAACTCAAACTTGGCATCCCCAAGGGCAGTCTGGAAAGCTCCACCATCGCGCTGTTCGGCCAGGCCGGTTGGACGATCAGTCCGCACAGCCGTAACTACTTTCCCACCATCAACGATCCTGAAATCGGTTGCGCGCTGGTTCGCTCCCAGGAAATGGCTCCCTATGTCGCCCAGGGTACGCTGGACGCCGGTCTGACCGGGCTGGACTGGATCATGGAAACGGAAGCCGATGTAGTGGAAATCGCCGAACTCAGCTACTCGAAAAGTTCCGACCAGCCGGCCCGCTGGGTGCTGATTGTACACGGTGACTCGCCGATCAATGCGCTGGAAGATTTGGCTGGCAAACGCATCGCTACCGAACTGGTCGGCTTCACCCGTCGCACCCTGGCGGAGCGCGGCATCGCCGCCACCGTAGAATTCTCCTGGGGCGCCACCGAAGCCAAGGTCGTCGAAGGTCTGGTCGATGCCGCGGTGGAAATCACTGAAACCGGTAGCACCATCCGCGCCCATGGGCTGCGCATCGTCTGCGACTTGCTGCACACCACCACCCGCCTGATCGCTAACCGCGCCGCGCTGGATGATCCCTGGAAAAAAGCCAAGATCGAGCAAATCGCCCTCCTGATCCGCGCCGCGCTGGCCGCCCGCCATAAGGTCGCGCTGAAAATGAATGTCCCGGCAGCGCAACTGGAGCAGGTGGTGCGTCTGTTGCCCAGCCTGCACGCGCCAACAGTCAGCCATCTCTATGACCGTGACTGGCTGGCGCTGGAAACAGTGGTGGACAGTGATCGAGTGCGCGATCTGCTACCCCGCCTGATTGCTGCCGGCGCTCAGGGGATTCTGGAATATGATCTAAAAAAAATGGTCTAATTGTTCCAAATCCGGTGAATACATTGCCCGCCCCCCCCAAATATCGCTAAACTTCATTCATCAAACTCGACATTGCGTCGGGTTCATTCCATGAATCCTTGTCCCCGTTTCGCTTACCCCGAATTTACCCGGAGTCCTGCATGGCTGTTGAACGCACCCTGTCCATCATTAAGCCTGGCGCTGTCGCCAAGAACCTCATCGGCAAGATCATCACGCGCTTCGAGGAAGAGGGTTTGCAGATCATCGCTGCCCGGATGATCCATCTGACCCCGGAGCAGGCTCAAGCCTTTTACGCGGTTCATCGTGAGCGCCCGTTCTACCCCGAACTGGTGGCTTATATGACGGAAAGCCCGATCATCGCCCTCGTGCTGGAAGGCGAGAACGCCATCGCCAGAAACCGCGATCTGATGGGTGCGACCGACCCGAGCAAAGCTATGCCCGGCACGATTCGCGGCGACTTCGCCAAAAGCATTACCCGCAACACCGTCCACGGCTCTGATGCCCCGGAAACTGCCGCCACCGAAATCGCCTTCTTTTTCAGCCAGGCGGACCTCTGTCCGCGCGCCTGCTGAATGATTGATAGCCCAGCGCTTGTCATGGCCGTAACCGCTAGCAAGATCAATCTGCTCGATCTGGATCGCCGCGATCTGGAAGCGTTCTTCGTCGCGCTGGGCGAAAAACCCTTCCGCGCCACCCAGGTTATGAAGTGGATTTACCATGAGCGGGTCATCGACTTCGCCACCATGACCAATCTGAGCAAAGCGCTGCGGGAACGACTGGCCGACTGCGCCGAAATTCGTTTGCCCGAGGTAGCCCTCGATCAAGCCTCCCGCGATGGCTCCCACAAATGGCTGATTCGGCTGGACAGCGGCAACTGCATCGAAACGGTGTTCATCCCCGAACCGGATCGCGGCACCTTGTGCGTCTCCTCGCAAATTGGCTGCCCGCTCGACTGCTCGTTCTGCGCCACCGCCCAACAGGGTTTCAATCGCAATCTCACGGTCGCCGAAATCATCGGCCAAGTCTGGCAGGCCAGCCGGTTGCTGGGCGAACGGCGCAACGGCGACCGAATCATCACCAATATCGTGCTGATGGGCATGGGCGAGCCGTTGCTGAACTTCGCTAACGTGGTGAAAGCAACCGACCTGATGCAGGATGATCTGGCGTTCGGCATTTCCAGGCGCCGGGTTACGCTCAGCACCGCCGGCGTGGTCCCGGCGCTCTATCGGCTGCGGGAGGTCTCCGAAGTCAGTCTGGCGGTTTCCCTGCACGCGCCGACCGATGAGTTGCGCAACGAACTGGTGCCGCTGAATCGCAAATATCCACTGGCCGAACTGTTGGCAGCTTGTAAAAACTACATCGTGGACAAACCGCACCGCCGCATCACCTGGGAATATGTGCTGCTGGCGGGGGTCAACGATTCTGAGCAACACGCCCGGGCGCTGGCGGCGTTGATCCGCGACATCCCGTCCAAAGTCAACCTGATTCCGTTCAACCCGTTTCCGAATACCCGCTACCAGCGCTCCAGCCCGGACGTCATCGACCGCTTCCATGCAGTGCTCATGGCCCATGATCTGACGGTCGTGACGCGCAAGACCCGGGGCGACGACATCGCCGCCGCCTGCGGTCAACTCGCTGGGCAGGTTCAAGCCCGTGGCCGCCGGCTGGGACGCTCCGCGCCCCTTGCGGTCGCTTAAGCGAGAACCTCATGCGACTATCGCAAATCTCTCCGTTCCTCTTGTTCCTGACCCTGCTGCTGGGCGCTTGCGCCAGCACCCAGGAACGGGAATTCAATGACAATGTCGCCGAGGCCAATTTCAAACTGGGCATTGGCTACATGCAATCCGGCCATTTCGAAGTTGCCACGGAAAAGCTGCTCAAGGCGCTACAATTCAAGGATAATTACCCGGAAGCCCATAACGCCATCGGCGTACTTTACGAGGAAATCCGCGAGTATGGCCCGGCTGGAACCCATTATAAAAAGGCCATCGACCTGAAACCTGACTACACCCTGGCGAGGCTGAACTATGCGCGGTTCCTGTGTCTGCGTGAACCGGTGCGCACCGCCGAAGGCGAAAGTGAATTCCAGAAGATCATCACTGATCCCGCCAACGCTGGCGCCAGCGCCTCCGATGGCTACACCGGTCTGGCCCTGTGCGCCCGCCAGCGCAATGATCCAGACCAGGCGGAGACCTGGCTGCGCAAGGCGCTGGAGATCAATCCCAACAATACCAGCGCCCTGCTTGAAATGGCCCGACTCAGCCAGACGCAGGGGAAGACCCTGCAGGCCCGCGCTTTCCTGCAACGCTACCACAGCCAAACCCGTCCCACGTTGCAAAGCCTGTGGCTGGGCATCACCATTGAATCTTCTAAGGACGGTGATCCGCTGCTGCATCGGGACTATAAGGCGGTCCTGGTTGCGCAGTTCCCGAATTCTGATGAAGCCCGTCGCCTGAAACAGCCGGAATAAATCATGTCCAACGAGATCGCTACCGATTTCACCCCCGAAACCCCCAGTGCCCACGCTGAATCGTTGGGTGCCTGGTTCGCCCAGGTTCGCACCCGCTACGGCCTCGAACTCCGCGAAGCGGCCCGGCATCTCATGCTCAATCCCACGATCGTGCAAGCCATCGAGGCCGATGATTTCGCCCGGCTGGGACCGCCGGTGTTCGTGCGCGGCTATCTCAGCCGCTACGCCCGTTTGCTGGACATGCCGGATCATGAGGTGCTGGAGCGTTTCCGGCAGCAAACCCATGTCAGCCAGGAACCGCCGCCGCTGCAAGTCGTACATCCGCTGCGTCGTCAGACCCGGGCGCGTGATTTGCGCGGCTTGGTTTATCTGGCGTTGCTGGTCGGCGTCGGCTGGACCGCTATCCAGCATCTGCCTGATCTGGATCCAAGCCGCTTGGCCGGGCTGTGGTCGAATGATCAACCCAATAAGGGGAGCCAGACCGACCGCGATCTGACGAATGCCACGGCTCAGACTCAATATCCGTTCCAGTCCCCATCGGCGGAAACGGCAGCTCCCGCACCGGCTACATCGCTCGCCAGTGGAACGTCCCCGGCCACTCCTTCATCCGAATCCGCCCTGGCGGCAGTCGCCACTCCGGTGTCGGCTCCGCCCTCAGTGGTCTTCACGGCTTCGCCCGATCCCGCGCCGATGTTGTCGGTGTCCGGAGTCCCAACCACCACGGACTCATCGGCACCCTTCGTCGTGCGGGCCAGTGATCCCGCTGCGGTGACTGGCGAAAACGGCGAGGCTAAGCTGCTGTTGGAATTCAGCAACGATTGCTGGGTGGAAATCAAAGATGCCCAGGGCAACGTGCTGACCAGTGGTTTGATGAAGGCCAATACGACGCACACCTTATCTGGCCCTGCCCCCTTCAAGGTTACGCTGGGCAATGCGCCTGCCGCCCGCATCGTTCTGGACGACCGATTGGTTGATACCACGATCTATGTCCCCCGGCGCGGCACCGTCAGCCGCTTTACCCTGGATCGTGAATAATCCCATGGCCAAGCCGTTCCAAGCCATCCGGGGCATGAACGATATCCTGCCCGCCGAATCGGCCTTGTGGCAGGCGCTGGAAACCACTGCTCGCGAGGTGCTTGCTGCCTATAGCTATCAGGAAATTCGCTTGCCGCTGGTGGAGAAAACTGAGTTGTTCGCTCGCTCTATCGGCGAAGTCACCGACATTGTCGAAAAGGAAATGTATACCTTCGATGATCGCAATGGCGAGAGCCTGACCTTGCGCCCCGAAGGCACCGCCGGTTGTGTCCGCGCCAGCATTGAACATGGTCTGCTGCACAACCAGATCCAGCGGCTGTGGTATATCGGCCCGATGTTTCGTTACGAAAAACCGCAGAGGGGCCGTTACCGCCAGTTTCACCAGATCGGCGCTGAAGCTTACGGCATGGTGGGTCCTGACATCGATGCCGAACTGATCAGTCTGACTGCCCGGCTGTGGCGGCGGTTGGGCATTCGCGAGGTGACCCTGCAACTCAATTCACTCGGTTCCAGCGCGGCCCGCGCCGCCTACCGGGAACAACTGGTCGCCTATTTCACCACGCGCCAGGGCGAACTCGATGAGGATAGCCAGCGGCGGTTGCAGACCAATCCCCTGCGGATTCTGGACAGCAAGAATCCCGCAATGCAGCCGGTGATCGCGGAAGCGCCCTCGCTGCTGGATCATCTTGACGCGGAATCCCAGGCGCATTTCGCCGCGTTGCAGGATTTGCTGGATCGTGCAGGCATTGCTTATGACATCAATCCCCGGCTGGTGCGGGGACTGGATTACTACAGCCAGACGGTTTTTGAATGGGTTACTAACACGCTCGGCGCGCAAGGCACCCTCTGCGCGGGCGGTCGTTACGACGGACTGATTGAACAGCTTGGCGGATCGGCGACGGGCGGCATCGGGTTCGCCATGGGCTTGGAGCGACTGGTCGCCATGCTAGCTGCGGCCGGCCGGTCGGGCGCTGATTCGGTCCCCCACGCCTACCTGATCGCGGTCGGTGACGCCGCGCAACGAACGGTGTTGGCGCTCGCTGAACGGCTGCGCGACGCCGGGCCGGCGTTGCGGTTGCGAATGAACTGTGGTGGCGGTGGATTCAAGGCCCAGTTCCGCCGTGCGGATCACAGCGGCGCACAGTTCGCGCTGATCCTCGGCGAGGACGAGGTCAATGCGGGTACGGTCGCGATCAAGCCATTGCGCGACGCCCAAAGCCCACAAATCACCCTGCCACAGGACCAGGTTGCCGCCTGGTTGTGCGTGGCGGCGCTGAGCAAAGTTTCCTGAGACTTTTCACCCTGGCCTCACCCTGAACCCCTCACCCTGAACCCCTCTCCCTCAAGGAGAGAGGGGAGTTAGTTGGAGAAGACAAGCTGATGGAGCAATACACCGACGACGAACGTGTCGAAGATCTGAAAAAATGGTGGCAGGAGAACGGCGTTAGCATCATCGTCGGCATCGCGCTTGGCGTCGCTGCGATCTTCGGCTGGCGCTACTGGGTCTCCCACCGCGACGCCCAGGCGAACCAGGCATCACTGGCTTATGACGCCTTTATCGAAGCCGTCGAAAAGCCGGACACGGATCAGGCCCGTCAGCGGGGTCAGGGATTGCTAGCCGATTTCCCTAATTCCGCCTATGCCGCGCTGGCGACGCTGCGGCTGGCCAAACTGGCGGTGGACAATGGCGATCAGGCGACGGCCATTCAGCAATTGCAGTGGGTCATCGATCACGCCAAACTGGCTGAACTCCAGGATATCGCCCGGCTGCGGCTAGCGCGGGTGTTCTTCGCCGCCGGCCAGTTGACCGAAGCGGAAAAGCTGTTAGCGCACGTGAACACCGCCAGCTTGACCGCCGAACGCGAGGAGCTGCGGGGTGATCTTGCTCTGGCTGGCAACGACCCCGCCAAGGCACGAACCGCCTATGCCCAAGCACTGGCGGCCGGTGGCGCCAGCCCGTTGTTGCGAATCAAACTCGACAATCTGGCCGTGCCGACTGCCGACACAGTGATCGCCGCACCGGTTCCACCACTGGCTGAACCCGCTACCGTAACGGTTCCTCCACCCGTTCCTGACGCGCCATCGGAAGCACCCGCCGAGACGCTATCGGCTCCCGAAGCGCCCGCCGAGACACCACCTGTTACTGCTTCCGA
>Ga0209507_1001935_pt1 | contig 15080 bp, 11 predicted proteins | sample AD_UKC028_MetaG_FD_184414 | JGI IMG/M metagenome (GOLD analysis project Ga0209507, IMG submission 184414) | Active sludge microbial communities of municipal wastewater-treating anaerobic digesters from USA - AD_UKC028_MetaG (SPAdes) (version 2) | ecosystem: Engineered > Bioreactor > Anaerobic >...
ACTATAGTGCTTTTCTTCTATGGCTTGCACCGCAATTCGCCTCAGGTAATTCATGACTTCATCAGGGATTCTACGTGCATCAAATAACCATTCAGCTTTCATGATAGTATCTTCATATTTTATAGTGACCTATCAATCCGAATCACAGCAATTCAGACAATTTATCTATAACTTAGTTCCTCGATCATGTAGGGATTACTATTAGGTAGACTATAGTTAATGCTTGCACATTAAATTATTCAGACGCCACAGCAACCTAATAGCATAGCCGAATTTTCCATAAAATGAATGCGCGGTGTGCCTCTGTCAATTTATCCGCGCAACACGTTGTTATCTGGAAAATCAGCTACTCATACACCGCCATCTTGGAGCGCCGAGGCGTCGCGTGAATCGGGGCCGGTTCCACCCGGACCTCCTCCCGCTTGGCGGCGACTTCGACGCACAGCCGGTCATAAAACTCCTCGACACACGGGGTCTCATCCCATAGAGCATACTGCCGCACCACAACCGCCACATCGTCCGGCGTCAGCCGTTCCAGCCGCTATACCTTGGCCTCGGCCAACTCACCCCCAGTCGCACAAACTCCTCGGCGAACAACGCCCAGCGCTGATTCGGTCTGAGGACATCGAAGCGAATCTTCCACGGGAAGCGCCCCAGGCTGGCGGCGCCGAGGGTGTCTATCAAATGGGTGGTGGCAATTGAAGATGCCGTTGAACGCCTCTATCTGGGCCAACAACTCGTTGGCCTGAGTGACTTCCCAGAACTGACAGGCGCTGCACCGGTCGTGCAGGAACGAATCGGCTTCATCCTGCACCAGCACCACCTCCCGCTGGCGGGCGTCGCTGAACATCTCGGCGATGCGTTGTTCCGTTTCTCCCACGTACTTGTCCAGCAGATCGGAAGCGAGTTTGACCAGCAAGGGCTTCTCCTGCGCATCGGCAATATGACGGGCCAGTTCTGATTTACCCGTGCCCGCCGGACCGTAGAAGCAGAACACCCCTCGCGGCCAGCGTTGCCAGCGTTGCAAGGCGGCGACCAACTTGGGAATCGGAGTATCGGTATTCAGGTAACGCAGGTCATAGCCGGTCAGCGTAACGAGGCGCGCTGGTCGCCACAGCAGCCACGGGATCCAGTGCCAGTTCCCCCAGCACAGCAGATGCAGCAGCAGGAACAGCGGCAGCGCGACGGCGAACCAGGCGGCATAGACCGGCTGGAACTCCTGGCGCACCATGGCCATGCCCAGGTCGGTCGCTTCCCAGGCATTGCGCGGGCGGGGTTCGGCGGTGATGGCGTCAAGGCGCACGGCGGCCGGCCAGCGTCAGGTAGAGAATGACCAGTAACCATCCGGCAACGCCAACTACATACTTGATTTCTGACGGAATTGCCCGGTTCGATGACCAGAACGCTTCGATGAACGCCGCCAGCAGCAGGAGCGCGGTCACGCCGAGAATCAGCCGCACCCCGCTTGTCGCCGCCTGCCGCAGCGATTCCACTCGACTCAACCGGCCCGGCGCGGCGACCGCCCAGCCCAGTTTCAGCCCGGCCACGCCCGCCAGCACAATGCCGGTCAATTCAAACGCCCCGTGACCGGCGACGAAGGTGTAGAACGTTTCGATGAAACCGCGAGCGGTCAAATAGCCTGACACCGCGCCGATAAACACACCATTCAACAGCAACATGAACGCCGCGCCAACGCCCAGCAACAAGCCGCTGGCGAAGGTGCGGAAACCAAGACCGATATTGTTGTGGATGTAGTAGCCAAACATCGCCACATTATCAGCCGCGCCCCGGTGGACGTCGGCTTGATCAGGCGCGTACATCGCTTCCAGATCCGCAACGGATGCCGGCGATAGCAGGCTGTAGATCAATTCCGGGGCTTGATAAACCGCCAGCCCCATGCCCAGCAGCGGCAGGTAAAGCAGCGCCGCGCACAACCAGAACAGCTTGGCATCAGCCCGCACCCGTTGCGGAAAGTCGGTAGTCAAAAAGTGCAATACGACCGGCCAGCGGCGTTGCGGGGCGCGGTAAATCTGCTGATAGGCGCGTAACGCCAGTTGGTTCAAACGCGCCAGCAACGCCGCGCTGTAGCGCCGAGAGCGGGCGAGGGCTAACTGCTGACAGAGTTGCCGGTAAGCGGACGGCAGTTCGGCGACCGGCAATGGCGTGGTCTGGGGAGTTTTTTTAGCGGCAACCGGGCGTTCCAGCCGGTCCAGGCGGGCGGCGAAAGCTTGCCAGCCCGCTGCGTAACGCTCTTCAAATGGACGTTGTTTCATCGGGAGTCTCCGGCCAGCCAGCGGGCATAAGCGCGCAATCGTTCCACACCGACGACGCCATGCAATCCCGTGTGGCTGGCGAGCAGATCTGCTAATTCCGCCTGCCGTTCAGGATTCAGGGTCGCGCTGCGTTCGGCGAAGTCGATCAGAAGTTGCTGTTCGGCAGGATACAGGGGGAAGGGCGGGGGTAACGCCGGGCCGGGTGGCAATTGCGGCGCAGTCGCCGACGGATCGCGGTAGATAACCACCGTGCCAGCGGCCAGGTCGCCGAGACGCTGGAAATCACGGTTGCCCAGCATGGCGACCAGGCCGAAGCCATAAAAGATGGGCAGGAAATCCACCGCCCGCAGCAAATTGCGGATCAGCGCCGCTGGCCAGTCGACCGGCGTGCCGTTGGCGTGAATGACCTTCAGGCCCAGCGCCTTTTTGCCGGGCGTTGCGCCGTCGGCGTAAACCTCGAACAGCGCCGGGTAGAGCCATTCGCCGAGGAAGAGCGCAATCAGCCACAGTCCGAAACCGCCGCCGCCCAGCGGCATCAGCGCCATCAACAAGCCCCACAGCGCCCCGTAGCGAATGAGTCCATCCGCGCTCCAGGCCAGCGCCCGCGCCACCGGCCCGGCAACTCGCAGGTTCAGTTCGATGCCTTCAGGCGTTTCGAGGCGGCGCAGCGTGTCCAGAGGAACCGGAATAGGGGAGAGCATGGGTGTTGGGAAGACCGGAAATGGTTTTAAATAAGCATGGCATGGATAAGGCAGTCGGGAAAGTCGCCGATACCGTATCCACACACACGGATAGCAACAGCAAGAGGTGTGGCCATCATGCCTGGCGAAATTCGCACTAACTTCCTTGTATAACCCTGGCTAAATCACGATGAACAATCCCAATCCCTACCAGTCGCCGCGCAGTGCCATTGCCCCGACCGCGCCGACGCAATTTGGTGAAATCAATCTTCTTTCTGCCCAGGGTCGGCTGGGCCGGGTGCGCTATATCGGGTATTCCGTCGGCATCGGTTTGCTGGTCAACGTGATCGCGGCTATCGTGGGCGGAGTAGCCGCTGTTTTGCAAGGCGGCGGCGAGGCGGTCGGCTGGTTGGCCGGCGGCGTCATCATCATGTTGACAGTAGCGGCCCTGGCGATCTCCATTCTGCTGGCGATCCAGCGCCTGCACGATTTCGACGCCAGCGGCTGGTGGTCAGTGCTGATCGTCATCCCGTTGGCCAATCTGGTGTTGTATTTGGTGTTGCTCATGATGCCCGGCGGCCAGGGGCGGAATCGTTTCGGCAATCCGCCGCCGCCCAATACCACCGGGGTTATTCTTTTAGCGTTGATTGTGCCGTTGATCGCCGTGATCGGTATCATCGCCGCGATTGCCATTCCGGCTTACCAGGATTATGCAGCGCGCCCCCGGGAAGTCGCGCCGAGCAGCACGCCAGCCCAGCAGTGAACGCCATTCCTCATAAAGAGATCATCGCATGAGCATCGCTATCGACCTTGGCCAGGCTATTCATGCCTTGTCGGACGCCCTCGATCTGGTCGGCGTGGATGAGGTCTGCCACGGTAAGCGCGTGGGTTACATGGCGTTGCAGTGTGGTCGTGGTCTGGGCCTGAGCAACCCGGAACTGGAAGATCTGTTTCATGCGGGGCTGCTGCACGACTGCGGCGTCTCATCCACCCACTTGCATCGCTGTCTGGTTAGCGAACTGGACTGGGAAGGCTCGGAGTTTCACTGCATCAAGGGCAGTGAGCTGCTGAACCAGTTTCCGCCCCTGGCCCATCTGGCCTCCATCGTTCGCTATCACCACACCCACTGGGAGGCCCTGCGCGCCGCGAAATTACCGGAAAAGACTGCCCAGTTGGCCAATCTGCTCTATCTGGTGGATCGGGTAGACGCCCTGACCGCCCCGCATTACGAGCGTGACCTGCTGCTGGCCCGGCACACCGTCTGCGACACCGTGTGGCGTTTGAGCGGTTCCTTCTTTGCGCCGGAACTGGTGGGGTTGTTTCTGGATCTCTCTGACAATGAAGCCTTTTGGTTGAGCCTGGAAACCCGGCATTTGATGCGCTTCATCTACGAACGGGAACGGGAAGCGCGGCTGGCCCCGGTCAGTTTCCCGGAACTCAGGCAACTGGCGCTGTTATTCGCCCGCATTGTGGACGCCAAGAGTCCCTTTACCATGGAGCATTCCCTGGGGACAGCGCGGCTGGCGCGATTCTTGGCTGAACAAGTTGAATTGCCAGTGGAAACCTGTGAAAAAATCGAGGTGGCGGCGCTGCTGCATGATTTGGGCAAGCTGCAGGTGCCGGATGAAATTCTCGAAAAGCCCGGCGCGCTGACCCGCGAGGAACGGTCGATGATCCAGCGCCACAGCTTTGAAACTTATCAGATTCTACGCGGCATTACCGGTCTGGAGGATATTACCCTGTGGGCAGCCTACCATCACGAAACCCCCGATGGACGCGGTTATCCTTTTCACCGGCGCGAGGCTGAATTGACTGTAGAAATGCGCATTATCGCCGTGTCCGACGTGTTCCAGGCGCTGGCGCAGCGACGGCCTTACCGGAAACCGCTGGAGCCGGATGAAATCCTTGAGTTGTTGCGGACGCTTGTTCAGCAGAACCATTTGGATGGCGATCTGGTGGAACTGGTCGGGCAGGATCTGCCAGCGAGTTGGCAGGCGGCCACAGGCCTGTCATCGCCGGAAGGAGCGCCTGATCAGTCGGCGTTTCCGGGGTGAACTCGCCGATGAGCATCGCCGTGGTTGCGGAAAAACCTTCGGTCGCTCGCGACATCGCCAAGGTGCTGGGCGCGGGCCAGCGCGGTGAAGGTTATTTGCATGGCAATGGCTATGTGGTGACCTGGGCGATTGGCCATCTGGTGCGGTTGGCGGAACCGCATGAAATTGAACCGGACTGGAAGCGTTGGCGGCGCGAGGCGCTGCCGATGCTGCCGCAACGTTGGCCGTTGCTGGTCAGCGACAGCACCCGTGACCAGTTTGAGATCGTCCGGCGCATTCTCAACGACGACGCGATTCAGCGCATTGTCTGCGCGACCGACGCCGGTCGTGAAGGCGAACTGATCTTCCGCTATGTCTATGAAGCCTCTGGCTGTTGCAAACCTTTTAGTCGCCTGTGGATTTCCTCGCTGACCCCGGACGCCATCCGCCAGGGGTTTCAACAGTTGCGCGACGGTCATGAATTTGACCCGTTGGCGGCAGCGGCCCGTGGCCGCAGTCAGGCCGACTGGCTGGTCGGCATGAATCTGTCGCGGGCCTACACCCTGGCTTGCGGCGTTTACGGCGAAGAAACCTTGTCGGTTGGGCGGGTGCAGACTCCCACCCTGGCGATGGTGGTGGAGCGCGATCTGGCGATTCGTGCTTTCGTGCCGGAAGATTATCAGGAGGTGGTCGCCACCTTTGCGCCAGTGACCTCACCTTCTCAGCTCCCCTCGCCCCTGGTTGGAGAGGGGTCGGGGGAGAGGGGTTCTGTGCTCCCCTCGCCCCTGGTGGGAGAGGGGTCGGAGGAGAGGGGGGAGAATTACCAGGGCGTCTGGTTCCGTGGCGAACGCCCCGAACCCAAGGCCAAGCGCCTGCCAGCGGATGGCAAGGAAGCCAAACAGATTGTTGCCCGCACCAAACGCGGCCAGGCGGTGATTGAATCCCGTACCGCCGAAACCCGCCGCGCTCCGCCGCCGCTGTTCTACGACCTCACGGAATTGCAGCGCCACGCCAACCGGCTGTACGGGTTGAGTGCGCAAACCACGCTGGACATCGCGCAAAAGCTGTACGAACAGCACAAGTTAATTAGCTATCCCCGCACTGACAGCCGCCATCTCTCCCAGTCCGTAGCGGGGACGCTGGGGGCGGTGGTCGCGGCGATTGAGGAACCCTATCGGGAGCGACTGGCTGCGGGAACCGGCCAGCGTCCGTTGAGCAGCCGCTTCATTGATGACAGCAAGGTGACGGATCATCACGCCATTATTCCCACGCCGGTCTCCGCTCGGGGCGCGCTAACCACCGATGAGCGCAAGATTTACGATCTGATCTGCCGCCGATTGCTCATGGCTTGGCACGATGACCATCTCTGGGCGGTGACCACGCTGATTACAGCGATTCACACCGCTCCCGCTGGAAAGGGAAAAGCCGCGAACGAAATGCCTATGATCGACCGCTACCACAGCAGCGGCACGGCGGTGGAACAGATCGGGTGGAAAGTTCTGGACATCGGCGCAGATTCTGCGAAAGAGAAAACCGCCAGCAAGCGCAAATCGAAAACGGCAGCGGAGAAAGCGACGACGGATGAGGCGGAGCAAAGCCTGCCGCCGGGGTTAACGGTCGGTCAGGCGCAACAGGTGCTGGAGGCCCGCGCGGTCGCCAAGCAGACCCGTCCGCCGCCGCGTTTGACCGAGGCGACGCTGTTGACCGCGATGGAAACAGCGGGGCGGACGCTGGAAGACAAGGAACTGTCGGCGGCGATGAAGGAACGTGGATTGGGGACGCCGGCCACTCGTGCGGACACCATTGAGACGCTGCTGAAACGCCATTATGTCACCCGCGACGGCAAGGCCCTGAACGCCACCGAACGCGGTATTCGCCTGATTCAACTGGTGCAGACGCCCATTAAAAGCCCGCAGATGACCGGTGAATGGGAGGCTAGTTTGAAACGCATTCAACGCGGCGAGGGGGATTTGGGCCGCTTCATGACGGATATTGCCGATTTCGTGCAGCAGGCGGTCGTGCAGGCGTTCACGCTGGCGCGGCCGGCTCCGCCTCCTGAGCCGCTGGCGTTAACGGTAGAATCCGCGCCGCGCCGGGAACCGGTATCGGTCGACCGCCTGGGGGAATTGCTGCGAACCGTCTTTCGCCTGCCGGCCTTCCGCCCCTATCAGGAACAGGTTTGCCGCACGGTGACCGAGGGCCATGATGTGTTGCTGGTCATGCCGACCGGAGCGGGCAAGTCGCTGTGCTTTCAACTGCCCGGCATTGCCCGCGCCGGAACGACGCTGGTGGTATCGCCGCTCATCGCGTTGATGGAGGATCAGGTCGCCAAGCTGTGTGAACTGGGGTTACGCGCCGAACGCATTCATTCGGGACGGGATCGGGCGACCTCGCGCCAGGTGTGCATCGACTATCTGAGCGGACAACTGGACTATCTGTTCATCGCCCCGGAACGGCTGCGAGTACCCGGTTTCCCGGAAATGCTGGCTAAACGCAAGCCGGTGTTGATCGCCGTAGACGAGGCGCATTGCATCTCGCAATGGGGTCATGATTTCCGTCCCGATTACCGGATGCTGGGCAGTTATTTGCCCCTGCTGCGGCCGGCCCCGGTGATTGCCTTGACCGCGACCGCGACGCTGCTGGTGCAGGATGACATCATCAGCCAACTGAGCCTCGACGAAGCGACGCGCTACATTCACGGGTTCCGCCGCCCCAATCTGGCGGTGGAGACGGTCGAGACCAAGCGCGGGCCGGAGCGGCATGAAGCGGTGCGGCGCATTCTGGCCGATCCGGGCCGACGTCCCGCCATTGTCTACGCGCCGACGCGCAAGGAGACCGATGCGCTGGCGCTGGAACTGGGCGCAGATTATCCGACCGCCGCCTATCACGCCGGCATGGACCCGCAGGAGCGCGACCGGGTGCAGGCGCGTTTCAACGCCAGCCAGTTGCAAGTGATCGTCGCCACCATTGCCTTCGGCATGGGCATCGACAAGCCGGATATCCGCACGGTGATTCATACCGCCCTGCCCGGCAGCGTCGAGGGCTATTACCAGGAAATTGGCCGGGCCGGGCGCGATGGTCAGCCGGCTCGCGCTATCCTGCTGTATTCCTACGCAGATTTACGCACTCACGAATATTTTCACCAGCGCAGTTACCCCCACTCGACGGTGTTAGCCCGGATTTTCGCCGCGCTGAACGCGGATACCCAGCCGAAAGTGCTGCTGCGCGACTGGCTGGGCATCGAACCGGACGAGTTTGACGCGGCGGTAGACAAGCTGCTGGTGCATGGCGGCGCCCGGCGGGACATCGAGGGCAACCTGAGTCGGGGCGAGACCGGCTGGCAGCCGCTCTATGAACGGCAGAGCGCGCATAAGCTGCTGGAACCTCAGCAGATGCTGGAATTTGCGGACAAGGCGACCGGTTGTCGGATGGTGCGGCTGGTCCGGCATTTCGGCGACCGGGACGACGATCAGCCCTGTGGAATTTGCGATGTCTGCGCTCCGCAGGCGACGACCGCCCGGCACACCCGGCGGTTGACCCGCATCGAAAGTCAGTGGGTTTTGCAAACGCTGGCGGTTTTGCAACAGCGCGAGGGACAAACGCCCCGCCAGCTCTGCGAGCGGTTGATGGAAGGGGTAGGGGATCGGCGGGCGTTCGAGCGGTTGCTGGAGGCGATGGCCGGGACCGGGTTGGTCGAGTTGCAAGAGGATGCGTTCACCAAGGAGGGCAAAGTGATTGCTTTTCGGCGGGTGTACCTGACGGAAACCGGGCGGAAAGCGGGCATCGGTGAGGTCGGGAGTGTGCGGTTGACCGAGAAGGCCGCTGCGGCAGCGCCGGCCCGGAAGCCCAGAGCGAGAAGATCGCGATGAATCATCTTCTAACCCCGCTTTCCGGCATCCGGGACAACCATACACGCGGCACGGCAGGCGGCTTCCTGAAAGAGCGGATCGGCGCGGGTAGCCTGCTGTCCGTGGTCTCCGCCTATTTCACCATTTATGCCTATGAGGCCCTCGCGACTGAGTTAAATCAAATCGACCGGTTGCGGTTTCTGTTCGGTGAACCCGGTTCCATTCAGACGGTTGATACGCAGAAAAAAAGCATCCCAGGGCGTTGCCCTGGGCTAAAATTAGCGCGCCCCTTTGGGGCTTAACCGCCTGAAATATCTTGTTTTAGCCCTGAAAGAGCGATTAAATGTTAGCCCAGGGCAACGCCCTGGGTGATCAAGGTGTATGTGGGGTCTGAACGGTTACTCGGACATTAGCACATCAAGGTGCAGCGCAAATGTACGAAGGTGAACGATTCAACAGCATCAGCCATCTCATCGGCGCGGTCGCCGCGCTGGCGGGTCTGGTCGTAGTGGTCGTGATTGCCGCACAGCAGGGTGATCCGTGGAAAATCGTCAGTTTCAGCATCTACGGAACCACGTTGTTTCTGCTTTACACCATTTCCACGCTTTATCACAGTCTGCGCGGACGGGCCAAACAGATTTTCCGCAAGCTCGACCATCTGTCGATTTATCTGCTGATCGCCGGCACCTATACCCCATTTACGCTGGTCACCTTGCGCGGCGTCTGGGGCTGGTGGTTGTTTGGCGTCATCTGGGGATTGGCGGTCGTGGGCATGGCGCTGGAAGCCTTGCCGCAAAAGGGCAATCGCATCCTGTCCGTGGCGGTGTATATCCTGATGGGCTGGCTGGTGCTGGTTGCGCTGAAGCCGCTTCTGGAAGCATTGCCTTTCGCAGGTTTTATCGGGCTGTTACTGGGCGGGCTGTTCTACACCGGCGGCATCGTGTTCTACCTGTTTGACGAGCAAGTCCGTCATTTCCACGGCATCTGGCATTTGTTCGTGCTGGCGGGCAGCGTCAGCCACTATCTGACGATTCTGCTGTATGTGGCTTGATGGCTGCCTCAGCTGCCTCCCGGTCGTGGGTATGATCCTTGGCCAGCAGCATATAGAGCGCCGGCACCACGAACAGCGTAAATATCGTCCCGATAGCGATGCCGCCGACCAACACCAGACCGATGGAATTACGAGCAGCGGCACCCGCCCCGGTGACCAGCGTCAATGGAAAATGACCGGCAATCGTCGCGGCAGTGGTCATCAGAATGGGCCGTAGTCGAATCAGCGCCGCATCGCGCACGGCCTCCAGCTTGCTGAACCCGCCAATCTGCCGGTGATTAGCGAATTCGACGATCAGAATACCGTTCTTGGCGATCAGCCCGATCAGCGTCACCAGCCCAACCTTGGCGTAGATGTTCAGCGTGGTGGTCCAGCCCTCGGTGAGCGGGAAAGGAATTTGCGGGTTGGGCATCTGCAAAAAGGTGAAGATCAGCGCCCCGAACAGCGCCAGCGGCACTGAACCCAGCAGGATAATCAACGGGTCGCGGAAGCTGTTGAACTGGGCGGCCAGCACCAGAAAGATCAGGATGATGGCGAAGCCCATGGTCTTGAAGAACTGCGCGCCGCCTTCCTGCCGCAATTGCCGCGATTCGCCGGTATAGTCGATCACATAACCCTTGGGCATAAGCTTGACGGCTTCATCTTCCAGAAAGCGCAGCGCCTCATCCAGCGGGCGAATGGCCACGCCGCTGATTTTCACGGCGTTCAACTGCTGGAAGCGATTCAGCGAGCGCGGCCCGGTGCTGTTGTTCAACGTAGCAACAGCGCTCAAGGGCAAGAGCTGACCGTCCGGCCCGGTCACATAAATATCCGTCAACTGGTCGGGATTCAGGCGGCTGGTCCGCTGCACCTGCGGGATGACCTTGTAACTGCGCCCGGCGATGTTGAAGCGGTTGACGAAGTTGCCGCCGACGGCCGCGCTCAAATCCGCGCCGATTTGTTGCAGACTCAGGCCGAGCGCCGCCGCCTTTTCGCGGTTGACGACGATCTCGGTCTGCGGCTGATCCATCTTCACATCCAGAATCGGCGGAAAGGCGAACATCCCGCTATTGGCGGCTTTTTCCTGTACCTGCTGGGCGATGTTGAGAATTTCCTGGGTGTCGGCGGTCGAGGCGATGATGAATTCCACCGGAAACTGACCGCCGCCCGGCAGCGCCGGCGGGGTAATCGGGAACATGCGAATACCGGGGATGGCCGCCAACTGGTTTTGCACTTCGGGCAGGATTTGAAACACGGTGCGTTCGCGCTCATTCCAGGGCTTCACCACCATGCCGCCGAAACCGGACGTGGCGAAGGTGATCAGGAAGGTGAATTCCGTTTCTGGCACGTTCAGAAACACCTGATTAGCGGCGGCGGTGAAGTGGCTGGTCTGGTCCAGTGTGGCGTTGGCCGAGGTTTCGACGATGCCAAAGATCACGCCCTGATCCTCGGCTGGCGCGAGTTCCTGCGCCGAAAACATCCACATCGGCACGGCCAGTATCGCCAGCGTCGTCCAGAGCAGGTAAACAGCGGGCCGGCCACTGAGCGAGCTGTCCAGCACTCGGCTATAGAACTGTTTGAGGCGCTCGAAACCGGCGTTGATATGGGCGGGCAGCCAGTGTTGTTCATCCTCTGCATTCAGCAGCTTGGATGACAGCATCGGCGACAGCGTCAACGCCACCACCCCGGAAATCGTGACCGCGCCGGCCAGGGTGAAAGCGAATTCACGGAACAGCGAACCGGTCAATCCGCCTTGCAAACCGATGGGGGTATAGACGGCGATCAGGGTTACGGTCATGGCGATGATCGGGCCGGTCAGTTCGCGGCCGCTGAGAATCGCCGCATCAAAAGGACTGCGCCCCTCGCGCAAATGCCGCTCAACGTTCTCCACCACCACAATGGCGTCATCCACGACCAGACCGACCGACAACACAATGGCCAGCAGGGTGAGCAGATTGACGGTGAAGCCAAAAACCTGCATCAGGAAAATCCCGCCGATCAGCGAGATGGGAATGGCGACCACCGGCACCAGCACCGAACGCAGCGACCCCAGGAACAGGAAAATAATCACCACCACGATCAACAGGGTTTCGCCCAGCGTGGTGATGACTTCTTTAATGGCGTTGTTGATGTAGTTAGTGGCGTCATAGGCGACAAACGCTTCCAGACCGGTGGGCAGTTCCTTTTGAATCAACTCCATTTCCACTCGAACCCGCTGGACCACATCAATGGCATTGGCGTTGGGCAGCGGGAAGATGCCCATGAACACCGCGGTTTGGCCGGAGAAGCGCACTTCCGCGCTGTAGTCCTCCGCGCCCAGCGAAATGTCGGCGATGTCGGCCAGCGTCACCAGCGCCCCGTCTTTCTCGCGAATCACCAGTGCCTTGAAATCGTCCACCGAGCGCAGATCGGTATTGGCGGTCAAGTTGACTTCGATCATCGCGCCCTTGGTGCGGCCCGGCGCGGCCAGATAATTATTGGCAGCCAGCGCCTGGCGCACCTGCACCGGACTGATATTCAATGCCGCCATCCGTTCCGGTTTCAGCCAGATGCGCATGGCAAAGGTGCGGGCGCCCAGAATCTCGGCGCGTTGCACTCCTTCCAGCGCGGATAAACGCGGCTGCACCGCCCGCGTCAGGTAATCAGTGATTTCGTTCTGCTCCAGCACATCGGAAGAAAAGCTCAAATAGGCCGAGGCGAATTCGCTATCGGCAGACTCGATATTGATGACGGGCACTTCGGCTTCTGGCGGCAAGTCGCCGCGCACCTGATCGACCTTGGAACTGATTTCCGCCAGCGCCTTGGTCGGGTCGTAATTCAGCTTCAGCCGGGCGCGAATGGTGGACAGGCCCTGCGCGCTTTGCGACTCGATATAGTCAATACCGTCCGCGGCGGTGATGACCCGTTCCAGCGGGGTGGTGATGAAGCCGCGCACCAGTTCGGCGCTGGCGCCGACGTAAGTTGTGGTGACGGTGACGCTGGCGTTATCGCTGCGCGGATATTGCCGGACGTTCAGGGTGAAAATCGCCTGGACGCCGGCGATGATGATGACCAGATTGACGACAATCGCCAGCACTGGCCGGGTAATGAACAGATCGGTGAACGATTTCATCGCGGCCCGGTTCCTTACGAATTGGCCGGTTTGGGCGCAAACTGGAAGTCGGGCGCCAGTTTGTTGTCCACCACCACGCTCATACCGTTACGTAGTTTGAAGACGCCCGTGGTGACGAGGGTCTGGCCGACTTCGAGGCCGGAGGTCACGACCACGAAATCGCCGCGCGTCCGGCCCAAATGGACAAAGCGCTGATTGAGAACTTTGCCGGTGACGCCGGTTTTCTCGTCCTTTTTCTCTTCCACGACGAATACCGAGTCGCCATAAGGCGCGTACAGCACGGCAGTCGCGGGAATCATCAGCACCGGCTTGGTTTCCGGCAATTCGGCGGCGACGGTGACGAACATGCCAGGCCGCAGCAGACCTTGCGGATTGGCCAGGGTGGCCCGTAGCCGGACATTGCGCGTCGCCAACTCGACTTCAGGGTTGATGGCGCTTAATTCGCCCGTGAAGGGTTGACCGGGAAAAGCGTCGGTTGCGACCTGTACGGTCATGCCGACCTTGAGTTGCGCCAGCCGTTGTTGGGGCAGGGCGAAATCCACATACACCGGATCAAGCGATTGCAGCGAGACGATGGGATCGCCGGTGTTGAGGAACTGGCCGAGATTGATTTGCCGGATGCCGGTGCGCCCGGCGAAGGGCGCGTAGAGGGTCTTTTTGGCGATGACAGCGCGGTAGTTGTCGATCTGCGCCTCGGCCTGCTTGGCTTGCGCGTTGGCGGCGTCGAGATCGGCCTGGGACATCATGTTTTTGGGGCGCAGTTCACGGGCGCGGGCCAGATTGGCGCGAGCCAGTTCAGCGCTGGCTTCGGCGGAGCGCAATTGCGCTTGCTCGACTTCAACATCGAATTCCACCAGCAACTGACCGGCGCGCACCGTCGCCCCGGATTCAAAGGCGATGCGGCGCACCGTACCGGCTTCCTCGGCGCTGAGCGTGACGCCCTGCACGGCGGCCACCGAACCGATGGCGTTCAGGGTGGGCTGCCAAATATCCTGCTTGACTTCAATGGTGGTCACAACTTCGGGCGGCGGCGCGAAGTCAGCGCCGGCGGCGAACATGGTTTTGAATTGCAGAAGCTTGACGCTGGCCAGCGCGCCGATCAGCAGCAGCAGGCCAGCGAGGGTAATGAGGATTTTTTTGGTCATGACGAATGACAGGGAGTCGTCCAGAGATGTCAATGTAACAGTCTAACGCGAATCAGGGTCAGGCAGGTATCAAGGGCGTTGAAACGGTTGCAGCAGCAGCCCGGACAGTTGGGTTGCCCGCCCGTCGCGGAAGTAGTCCAGACCGAGGGTCATGCCGGTATGACCCTCACGCGGCTGGTCGCGGTAAGTGCCGAACAGCCGATCCCACCAGGGCAGGTTGAAGCCGAAATTGCTGTCCGTTTCTTCCACGAGCACCGAGTGATGCACCCGGTGCATGTCGGGGGTGACCAGCAGCCAACGCAGTCGCCGATCCAGCCAGGGTGGCAGGCCGACGTTGCCGTGGTTGAACATCGCGGTCGCGTTTAGAATGACCTCGAACACCATCACGGCCACCGCTGGCGCGCCCAGAAAGATCACCACCGCCAGTTTGATCAGCATCGACAGCACAATTTCCAGCGGATGGAAACGCAGGGCGGTGGTGACATCGAAATCCAGATCGGTATGGTGCATCCGGTGCAGTCGCCACAGCACGGGAACCTTGTGAAAGACGACATGCTGGGTGTAGATGATCAGATCCAGCAACAGCAGGGAGGCGATGAACGCCAGCCAGAACGGCGCTTCCATCCCGTGAAACAGGCCCCAGCCACGCGCTTCCGCCAGTCCCGCCGCACCGACCGCCAGGATGGGAAACACCAGCCGCAATACAACGCTGTCCACGACGATGATGCCGAGATTAGCCGGCCAGCGGCGGGTGCGCGGCAAACTCAGGGTTCGGCGCGGTTGCCGCCATTCCCAGAGCATCATCGCCAGCAGGACGGTGAAAAAGCAGCTCATACCATTTATCATTTAATTTTATTATAATCAGAGCCTCTTTATTAACACTTTTTAGGAGTCTGGCTATGAGTCGATCAATCAGTATCGAAATCACAGAATCTGCTGAAGAACTCAAGGAATTAATG
>Ga0209507_1001946_pt1 | contig 15034 bp, 18 predicted proteins | sample AD_UKC028_MetaG_FD_184414 | JGI IMG/M metagenome (GOLD analysis project Ga0209507, IMG submission 184414) | Active sludge microbial communities of municipal wastewater-treating anaerobic digesters from USA - AD_UKC028_MetaG (SPAdes) (version 2) | ecosystem: Engineered > Bioreactor > Anaerobic >...
CGGTCAACGCGATCAGCGCCGACAGCAGGATCATTTCGCCTTTGCTGCCCACGGCTAAACGCCAATTCCGGTTGCCCGGCGTCACCAGCCGCACCGGCGAGGGCCAGAACAGATCGACTCCCCGGATATTCAGCATATCGATCCACAGGTGCGACCAATAGCCGCCCACCACCGCCCAGAAGTACAGCCCATCAATCGCGATTAGAGGCGCGGAGAGGGTCATGACCGCCCCGATAGCGACGAGGGAATGGGTGAGAGTGCGGTGGCCGAAGCGACGCTCTAAAGGCACGGAGAGCCACCAAAATAGCCGTCCGATTTTTGCCGGGGGTAAATCAATATCCGGCAGTAGACTGGCGACGGCCGCGAGCAGCCAGCCGACCGCATCGGGCCGGTAGCCAAACAGCGTCGCGCCGCCCAGATACAGGACAGACGCAAAAGCAACGTGAGTGCCGAGGGTCAAGGGGCAGACCCCCGGCTAGACTTCGCCGCAGAGCGCGCGGACGTCGCGAATCACCCGGTCGCTCAGGTAAAAGCCCGCCTCCTGGCGCAGCCGCTCCAGCAGCGGCCCCACTTCGGCGATCAGGCCCCGCGCTTTCGCTTCGATCAACACGCTCACTACGCCCACCGTTTTCAACCCGAAGCGGTGCGCCGCGTGTCGGCCTTCCTTCTCGTCCATCAGGATGAAGGCGGGCGGACACTCGACCGCCAGGGCGATGGTTTCCGCCTCACCCGGATCGAGCTGTTCCCGCAAGGCCGCCCGCCATAAAGCCGGCGGAGCAGATCGAAGTGACCGATGGCCGCGCGGTTCGTCAGCGGTGAGGTGTTGCTCATCACCCCCATCATGGCAGGCGGCCCAGCATGCGCAAGGTGGCGAGGTCTTCCTCCAGATCAGCGGTATCGTAGTGCGCTTCGATGCGCCGCATGGCCAGCCATTGCCGAAACTCCCACAGCGTCAGGCCGGCCAGTTCGCACGCTTTGCCCAACGACAATCGCTGCTGAGCGTAGAGGGTGAGCGCCAATTCGCGCCGCACGTCATGGACGTTCATCTGCGCGGCGTCCAACACGACCTGCGGAATTTCAAGGGTCGCTATCGCGGCTTCAGGCATGGGGGCTACTCCGTTCGAGGATTGCGGGAAACCATGGACAGTATGACGGATCGGGCGCTCGTCGCTAATTGGCTTTCCCCGCCCCGCGAAAGAGGAACACCCGGATCGAGATCACCACCGCCGCCCGCATCCCGGCGAACACATACAGCTCGGTATCCCCGGTGCCAATCGCCAGATACCGGGCGCCGATGATCGACGCCCGCACGCCAGCTCCAGGAACTGGCCCTTGGCCTGATGTTCGTTGACGTGGAGGACGATCAGATCACGCCGCACGATCAGCCGGTCGATGACCGCCTCCAGAATCGCGGATTTGCCGACGCCGACCGGGCCAGTCAAGAGTAAGTGGCGGCCTTTACGCGCTTCACGGGCCACGGTCTCCACCAGGTCATCGCGGCCCAGCAAACCGATGATCGCTTTCATTACGGGAGCCTCCCCTGATCGGCCAGATACTTCAGTAACGGTTCCCACTGCGCCCCGGCGGTGTGGGCGACTTGCCGGCGCTGGGCATCGAGCAGCAACTCCAGCCGCTGGACCGCCGCCGCTTCGGCGTTCTGCTTCTGGGCGGTTGAACCGGTTCCCTACCGCCTTTAGCCCTCCTGATACCAGGCGTAGGTTTCACGCAGTCCGGTGGCCAAGTCGATACGCGCCCGCCAGCCGAGACCGGCGAGGCGGGAGACATCGAGGAGTTTTTGCGGGGTGCCGTCGGGTTGGGTGGGATCGTAGTCGATGGGGCCGGTATAGCCAACGATCCCGGCGATCTGAGCGGCCAGTTCGCGGATGGTGACGTCGCGGCCTGCGCCGATGTTGATCAAGTCGGTGGAGTCGGTACGCAGGCCGATGTGGAGGCAGGCGGCGGCCATGTCGTCCACGTGCAGGAATTCGCGCCGGGGTGCGCCGGTGCCCCAGAGCAGGACGCGGGGCGGGACCGGGGGATGGGGCGGGATGCCGAGGGACTGTTGGAGGTCGGCGGGAATCGGGCCGAAGCGGGCGACATCTTGGGCGATACTGCTCCAGTCCTGGACTTGGGCCAGCTTGGCGAGATGGAATTTGCGGATCAGCGCCGGCAGGACGTGGGAGGATTCCAGGTCGAAGTTGTCGTTCGGGCCGTACAGGTTGGTGGGCATGACCGGGACATAGGCGGTCCCGTATTGGCGGTTGTAGGCGTCGCACATCTCGACCCCGGCGATCTTGGCGATGGCGTAGGGCGAATTGGTGGGTTCCAGCGGGCCGGTGAGCAGGGCGTCCTCGCGGATCGGCTGGGGGGCGAGTTTGGGGTAGATGCAGGAACTGCCCAGGAAGATCAGGCGTTTCACCCCGGCCCGATACGCCTGATGGAGGATGTTGACCTGGACCAACAGGTTTTCGTAAATGAACTGGCCGCGATAGACATTATTGGCGTGAATGCCGCCAACCTTGGCGGCGGCGAGAAACACGATATCAGGGCGTTCCTCGGCGAAGAAGCGCGCGGTCGCCGCCTGATCGAGCAGATCGAGTTCGGCGTGGGTGCGCAGAATCAGGTTGGAGTAGCCTTGCGCCCGCAGGGCGCGCACCAGGGCGGAACCCACCAGGCCGCGATGGCCAGCGACGTAAATCCTGGCGTCAGGTTTGATCGTCATTGCCTCAGTCTCTCAGTATCTCGGGTTTTATTCCTTGTTTTTCCGTGCCTTCCGTGGACTGTTCGGCGTTACTCCTCCGGCTGATGCACCGCGTACCCGTGGGTCTGACACAATTGATCGCGCTGGGCCTGCTGGAGGTCGGCTTCGACCATGGTTTTCACCAGTTCCGGGAAGCGGATGCGCGGTTCCCAACCCAGCACGGTCTTGGCCTTGGTCGGGTCGCCGAGCAGGAACTCGACCTCGGTGGGGCGAAAGTAGCGGGGATCGATGCGCACCCGCACCTGCCCGGTGTGGGCATCCCGACCGATTTCATCCACGCCGGTGCCACTCCACTCGATGGCATAGCGCAGTTCCCGGAAGGCCCATTCAACGAATTCACGCACGGTGTGAGTTTCGCCGGTGGCGATGACGTAGTCGTCGGGGACGTCCTGTTGCAGCATCCGCCACATCGCGCGCACGTAATCCTGGGCGTGGCCCCAGTCGCGTTTCGAGTCGAGGTTGCCCAGATACAGGGTCTGCTGCAGGCCCAGGTGGATGTGGGCGACGGCGCGGGTGATCTTGCGGGTGACGAAGGTTTCGCCACGAATCGGCGATTCGTGGTTGAACAGGATGCCGTTGCTGGCATGCATCCCGTAGGCTTCGCGGTAGTTGACGGTGATCCAGTAGCCATAGACCTTGGCGGCGGCGTAAGGGCTGCGCGGGTAGAAGGGCGTGGTTTCCTTTTGGGGAATTTCCTGGACCTTGCCGAACATTTCGCTGGTGGAGGCCTGGTAGAAGCGGGTTTTGCGCTCTAGGCCGAGAATGCGGAGGCCTTCGAGCAGGCGCAGCGTGCCGAGGGCGTCGCTGTTGGCGGTGTATTCGGGGGTGTCGAACGAGACCTGGACGTGGCTTTGCGCGGCGAGGTTGTAGAGTTCGTCCGGCTGCACCTGCTGGAGAATGCGGATCAGGTTAGTGGCGTCGGTCAGGTCGCCGTGGTGCAGGATGAAGCGTCGGTCGGGGGCGTGCGGATCCTGGTAGAGGTGATCGATGCGCTGGGTGTTGAATTGCGAGGCGCGGCGCTTGATGCCGTGGACGGTGTAGCCTTGTTCCAGCAGGAATTCGGCCAGGTAGGCGCCGTCCTGGCCGGTGGCGCCGGTGATGAGTGCGGTTTTGGTCATGAAACGCAAGGTGATCGGGCGCAGGGAATAGGGAGAGCGCAGTATAACCGAACCGGGTTGCGGGGGCGTTGATTCCCCGCGAATGTTGACCCAGGGCAAAAATTGCGCTTGCAGGTTCAGCGCAAGGGCCAATATACTAGTTCAGTATTGAACAATTTTACTCCTTTGCTGGCTTTTCCCGCCTGTCAGAAACCGGATTTGTGCTTATGGTGGCCGTGGCAAAAGAATTTCATGCGGTGACCCGCAATCGCTGCCTTGATCAGCAGGAAGACATGCGCTTCCGGGCGCTGCGCCTGATCGGAGCCAATCCGAAGATCAACCAGCGCGCGCTGGCGCAGGCCCTGAACCTCAGCCTGGGCAGGACGAACTACTGCGTGCAGGCGCTGCTGGAAAAGGGATTGATCAAGATTCAGCGCTTCCAGGACAACCCCCGCAAGCGGGCTTATCTGTATCTGCTGACCCCCGCAGGGATGGCGCATAAGGCCGAGATCACGATGCGATTTTTGCAGCGCAAGATGGCTGAATACGACCGGCTGCGGGAGGAGATTGAGTCGCTGCGGGTTGAGTTGGGCGAGACAGCAGGGCACGAGGCATAAGGTACAAGGCGAAAGGTACAAGGCGAAAGACGAAAGGCGAAAGGCCCAGGGTACAAGGCGAAAGGCGAAAGGCACAAGGCACAAGGCGAAAGGCGAAAGGCGAAAGGCGAAAGGCGAATCATGTTAATTTATTTGGATATTTGCTGTTTCAATCGCCCATTCGATGATCAAAGCCAACTGCTCATCCGATTGCAGACTGAGGCCAAGTTGTATGTTCAAGAAGCGATTCGCCAGAGAATCTTCTCCTTGGCTTGGTCGGCGGTCATGGATCTTGAAAACGTGGTGAACCCCGATATCGAGCGGCGTGAAACCATCGCCGTGTGGAAAAAGTTGGCCATGGTCGATGTGGATACGCGCCCTGATGTGGAAGCCGTCGCTGAGGAGTTAACCCTGTTGGGTATCAAGCCGATGGATGCGCTCCATGTCGCCAGTGCCTTGGCGGGAGGCGCTACTTGGCTGTTGACGACGGATAAGGCGCTACTGAGAAAAATGCAGAACGATCCGCGCCTGCATGTTGTCGATCCAATTGATTTTATTAGAATTATCCAGGAGAGTGACGATGCGGAATGATAGGGAAGTTCGTCTGAGCGGTATCCAGGTGCTGGTTCAATCGCTAGGCGCGGTGGATGCCGAGCGATTTGTGGCCCTCATCAATCGTGAACGATTCGATTACACCGAATGGCGCAAAACACAGTGGCTAGATGAAACGGTCGCTTCCCTGGCGGCTAAGGCTCGCGCGCTTCGTGCGGCAAGTGGTTAAAGGTGAAAGGCAAAAGTGTGGAGACTGACGAGCGCATCAAGCAGGTTTTGGGAAAGCATCCGCATATTCTTCTGGCCGTGCTGTTTGGCTCTTTAGCGAGGAACGCCGCTGGCGTTGACAGCGACTTGGATCTCGCCGTCAGCGCGGATCGACCGCTGGATGCGAATGAAAAAATGCAATTGATCATGGATCTTGCGGAGGCCGTCGGGCGACCGGTGGACTTGGTGGATTTGTTGACGGTCGGCGAGCCGTTATTGGGGCAGATCCTGACCGGCGGGCGCAGACTATGGGGGGACGATGCGCGTCATGCCGCCCTGCTGAGCAGGCACCTGTTCAATCAAGCGGATTTCATGCCCTACAGGACGAGAATTCTTCGGGAGAGGCGACGGGCATGGATTGGCATTTGATTGAGCAAAAACTGGAATCCCTGCGGCGTTGTGTCCGCCGGGTTGCAGAGAAATGTCCGAACGATGCGGATACCTTGGCGAAAGATCATGACGCCCAGGATATTCTCGCGCTGAATTTGACCCGCGCTGTTCAGCTTTGCGTGGATATTGGGGCGCATCTGGTGGCGGGAACCTCACTTCCCGCGCCGGACACCATGGGGCAAACCTTTGATGTTTTGATGCAGGCGGGAATCCTCAATGTGGAACTGGCCGGACGGATGAAGAAGGCGGTAGGGTTTCGCAATTTGGCTATTCATCAGTACGATGCCATTAACTGGGCCATCGTGTACGCAATAGCCCGAGATCGATTGACGGACTTTGAGGATTTCGCCAGGGCCGTGGTGATGGCATCAAAAGTGGAAAACCAACTTCATGATTGACGCCAACCTTTTCATCACGACTGACGATGCCCTGCTGCGTAAGCGGCGTGGCTATTTAGGCCTGATCGCATGGCTACCCAGCAATGTGCTCGTTCATCATGAGTAGGATACTGGTGGTATTCGGCACCCGCCCGGAGGCGATCAAGATGGCGCCAGTGGTCAAGGCGTTACAGGCCGAACCGAAACTAGATGTAAAAGTTTGTGTGACGGCTCAGCATCGTCGAATGCTGGATCAGGTTCTGGAACTGTTTGAGATTGTCCCGGATTTCGATCTGGACTTGATGCGCCCTAACCAGGATCTCACCGATCTAACCGCTCAGGTTCTGGTGGGGATGCGCGAAGTGTTGCGAACCGTGCGCCCTGATCGAATCCTGGTGCATGGCGATACCACGACAACGCTGGCGGCTACGCTGGCCGCATATTATGCGCGGGTGCCGGTTGGGCATGTGGAAGCGGGGTTGCGGACCGGGAATATCCATGCACCTTGGCCGGAGGAAGTGAATCGTAAGCTGGTGGCGGGAATTGCCGACCTGAATTTCGCGCCAACGCCCACCGCACGGCAGAGTTTGTTGCGGGAGGGGGTGGCGGATGAGCGGATTATGGTGACCGGAAATACGGTGATTGATGCTCTACACTGGGTGGTGCGCTTGCTGACAGTTACACCGGATCGCGAACAGGAGTTAGCAGTGCGATTCCCATTTTTGGATGGGCGTCGCAAGTTGATTCTGGTGACCGGTCATCGCCGCGAGAGTTTTGGCGAGGGGTTTGAGCAGATTTGCCGGGCGATACGGCGTTTGACCGAACGCGGGGATGTTCAGGTGGTGTATCCGGTTCATCTCAATCCGAAGGTTCAAGAGCCGGTTTTTCGAGTGCTGCGGGATGTTGAAGGGGTGCATTTGATCGAGCCACAGGATTATTTACCCTTTGTCTATTTGATGCAGCGTGCCTTTTTGATTCTGAGCGATTCTGGCGGGATTCAGGAGGAAGCGCCAAGTCTGGGCAAACCGGTGCTGGTGATGCGCGAGACTACGGAACGCCCGGAAGGAGTTGAGGCAGGGACGGTCAAGCTGGTGGGGACCGATGAGCGGTTGATTGTGTCCGAAGTTAGCGCCTTGCTCGATGACTCGGTTTTATACCAGCGGATGGCGACCGCATCTAATCCCTATGGCGATGGCCATGCGGCGGAACGCATTGCGGCGTTCATCGTGAATCATTCATGATCGGCACGCTCGCCATTGCTCGGTTCAGGCTGGAGCGATCACCGTTGGCGCGACGTTTCTTGGGCGGCGCGGCGTGGAGTGTTTTGGGGGCGGCGGTCTCCAGTGGCATCACACTGCTCATGTGGATGCTCATTGCCCGCTTGTTGGGCAAGGAAATCTACGGTCAGTTTGTGGTGATCCAAAGCACTTTGGGGATGGTAGGCGTTTTTGCTGGGTTTGGCATCGGTGGAGCCGCAACCCGCTATGCGGCTGAATTGCGGCTGCGGGATACGACCCGGCTTGGGCATATTCTGACCTTGGCGGAACGCATGGTGTTGGGCTTTGGGCTGATCGCGTCCGTGGGGTTGGTGCTTGGCTCCGGATGGATGGCGTTGCACCTTCTCAACGCGCCGGGTTTGAGTGTCCCGCTCGCTATTGCAGCCATCGCGGTATTTTTTACCGCCCTGGATAGTTATCAGAAAAGCGTATTGATTGGTTTTGAAGCGATGCGGGCCTTTGCTATCGGTACGGTAACAGGGGTGATCGTCGGCTTCCCTGTCATGTTGCTGGCGGCAAGCCACTATGGACTTAAAGGTGTGGCTGTGGCGATAGTGGTCAATGCGCTCCTGCAAGCCAGCATTAGCCGTTATCAGATGACACGGGAGTTGAATAAATTCAGGGTTATGCGTAATGCGACAGGGTGTCTGAGCGAATGGCCGATCCTCTGGCATTTTGCGTTTCCTGCCCTGCTAGTGGGTGCGATGGTCGGCCCCGCTCATTGGGTTACCCAAGCATTGTTGGCAAACACTCCGAATGGGTACGCCGAATTAGCTATCCTGGGTATTGCCATGCAATGGTTCAATGTGATTATGTTTGTGCCGGGTACCGCATGCCGGGTTGTTTTGCCGATTTTAACCGACCATGTAACGAATAGTGATTATGGCAATTCGCGCAAAATTCTGATCTACGCGATGGGCGCAAATGCACTGGTTGCAGTACCTTTGGCGGTGATTATCGCAGCGCTCAGCCCCTACATCATGAGTCTGTATGGGAAGAGCTTCGAGAATGACTATATCCCTTTGGTTGTAGCAGTTGTTACCGCAACGTTGCTCGCAATCCAAACACCTGTAGGTAATTTATTGGTGGCTTCATCCCGTATGTGGCTGGGTGCGCTAATGAATGCTGGATGGGCATTGGTTTATGTAGGATCAGCTTATTTTTTGCTTGATCAAGGTGCAACAGGCATTATGGTTGCGCTGGGCATAGGTTATATAGTTCACGCTACTTGGACATTTTGGTTTGCCCTGCGGTGCGCTAAAACTGCAATTAACAACCAATCCATGGGAAAGATATGAGTTCATTTGCTGATGTAACTACAATTCTGCGATTACCACCTTTACCACAAACTGTTCTCGCAGCAAAGGTTCCTAAGTGGGATCTTTCCGATCTTATTCGTCGGACTTGCCCTGTATGCTCATGCACAGATAAAGTTGATGTTTGCCTAAGGCCGGACAATTTGATTGTGTCTAAGTGTACGCAGTGTCATATGGTTTATCTGGCTATGATTCCAAGCAAAACACAATTAATGAATTTTTACGCAACATATTCCTCTTACAAGGAATTTTTCCCCCCATCACCGTTTCGCAGGGTATTCGCTGGCATGAGATCCAGAACCCCCAACCCCCACCTAGACATATTATTATCTACAGGTGGTGTACAAGGACAGCGTATTTGCGAAATGGGTTGTTCATATGGGAACTTTATAGAACAATGTCGTCGCGCAGGTGCGTCAGTGTTAGGAGTCGAATGGGATGAACACGCTATTGAATATCTTGCAACAAGAAAAATTACAGTCGAAAGAGAACTGCCTGATCAGGCTATCTTTGATGTGGTTTGTGCATTCCAGTTAATAGAACATCTCGAAGAACCAAAAAATTTTATAAGTAAAGCTAGCTTCTTTGTTGGAAAGTGATGGGAGATTGCTGCTATCGTTTCCGAATGGTGGTGAAATTGGAACTATTGGCCCTGCTTGGTTGGGGTTCCGGGTTGATCTGGAACATCTGAATTATTTTAGTCTCTCTTCACTCGGTACACTCCTTCAGGAGTGTGGATTATATGTCGAGCATTATTGGGAATATGGTCAACCTGGTGTTTTCCGTCAACCAAAAACCTCCGCCTACTCAAAATTTTTAGCAAGATTCGTAAATAGTAACAGTAACCGTGGTGTACCAAATTATTCGGATGGAAAATTTGTTTTAAGTATTTTGGCGAGAAAGCCATAGTTAATTAATTTGATTCGATCAGACAACTTTAATTAGAGAGATAAAAAATATGAGTTCATCTTTATTCGATTTTATGGGTTTCGCTGCGAGAACCGATCTTGAAAAAGAAGACTGGAAGATTCTCTTTAGTTTATTAGAAAGCAAACAGTCTGAATTTTTGAATTATCAGGATGAGTTCAGAAGTAAAGAATATAAATGGCCTCGTGACCCACTGCATACTTGGAGCCGTTTATGGGAATATCCGTATGTTTACCATCATCTTCAGAGAATTCAGGAGCAAAGGCTTAACGAAAAGCTGAAAGTATTAGATTTTGGTAGTGGAGTGACTTTCTTCCCATTCTCTTTAGCACAGCTTGGCTATGACGTAATATGTGCTGATATTGATCCTGTTTGTGCAGTTGATATTCCAGCGGCAGCAAAAATAGTGCAGCATACCCCAGGAAGCGTCAACGTGGCGCTTATAAAGAATGGAGTTATTCCAGTTGAGTCAGCAAGCCAGGATGTCGTTTATTGTATCAGTGTACTTGAACACATACCGGATTTTGAGTCCACAATAGAGGAAATGGCTAGGGTATTAAAACCTGATGGGCAACTCATTCTTACAGTGGATATTGACCTAAGAGGGAACTTTGAGCTTGGCGTTGATGAATTTGAGCGCCTTCAGATTATGCTGGATAAATACTTCACGAAGAAATTGCCTGAAAGGCCAGTACATCCTTCCAATTTGCTGACTACAGTTAATAGCCCTTATCATATGAAAAGTGGATCTCCACTATTTCCCGTTAAGCAGCTCATTAAGAGCGCTTTGCAGGGTCGGTGGATGAATGGTGATCCGCGTGTTGGGGTTTTCTTGACTGTTTATGCGACTGTTTACCAAAAAGAGTTGTAGTCTTCCAGAGATGATAATACTTTTTAGTCTCTTCGGATCTAATTCCCCGCAGCTTGCTGCGGGGTCGTTCATTCGGGAAAAATAATGAATATTGCGATTATTTATTACAGGCTTTTTGATTTCGATGGTAATGATCAACTAATTGGTGGAATTGAAACTTATATTTTGAATTTGGCTGAACTATGTCACGAACAAGGTTGGAAAACGCTTCTTTTCCAAAGCGCTAACTGTAATTTTGAAAATATGATCGGCGATCTTAAGGTTATTGGATTGCCTATTGCTCATTTGCCTATACCCAAACAAAAAAATCAGCTTTTTAAAGCAGCATGTGATGCTATTAACTTAAAAAATGACTTGCTTATTTTCGGGGCTGATCATTGCAGTGTTCGAACAGAAAGTAATAGATGTATCTCTATTCAGCATGGGATATCTTGGGATCTACCTTCAAAATATTTTACGAAGAAAAAAATATTAGCATCAGGAATTGGTGCGGTTTTAAAAAAAATACGAATAATTAGATATGCGATACGCGATTTTAATCTATGCAAGCAACGGGTTTGTGTTGATTATAATTTTTTAAATTGGTACAGAACAATGATGGTTAATAAAATTGATGGAAAGGTTTGGGTAATCCCAAACTTTTCATCATTTACTGTACCAATTGGACGAATTAGTAGGATTCATAATGGTTCTCCAATTAAAATTTTATATGCTAGACGTTTTACAGATTACAGAGGAGTTAAACTATTTGCTGATGTTGCAAGTGAATTACTTGAAAGGTATCAACATATTGGGATTACTTTCGCAGGTGAGGGGCCAGAAGAAAATTGGTTGAAGCAAAAATTTAACAATAACAATAGAGTCATTATTACAAAATACTATCCTCACGAGTCATTAAATGTTCACCTAGAACATCATATTGCTGTTGTTCCATCAATAGCCTCTGAAGGAACATCTTTGTCCGTCGCTGAGGCGATGGGAGCTGGATGTGCTATAGTCGCAACTGCTATTGGAGGAATTACAAATATGATCATTGACGGTTATAACGGCTTGCTAGTTATGCCTGAAGCAGAATCGTTGTTAGTAGGGATTGAATCACTTATCAATAGCCAAGATCGTCGTGATCAGCTTGGAAGAAGAGCTTACGAAACAGTGGAAGCGTCGTTTAATCTAAAAGTATGGAAACAGAGATGGCTTAAAGTGATTAAAGAAGTTGAGAACACTTGAATGCATACCATTCTAAGTAAACCGGTAGACTATTAAATCCATGAATTTAAATAGAACAACTATCTTATATCTCACTGCTATACTTTTTTTGTTGGCTTATATAGTTATATTACCGGCAGGATACTTAGGGCTAGCTTTAACTGTTTCTGCATTATTTATTGTGATGTTGGCAGCTAGCAAAAGAACAAATGCGGTTTATTTGCTTCTAATGGGGCCATCGGTATTTGGTGCAATATTTAGATCCTTTGAAATTGCTCAAGTAGGATCGGTTAGCTCCGTTATCACTGCATTGGTTTTATTGGCTTTATATAAGCCAAAGTGGCCTCTCTTAAAAATAAAGTGGTATTTTCCTGTATTGTGGTTAGTTACAACGTTTTTGACTTTATTTGTTTTTTATTTTTACGGGCCTCAAACGGAATATAGCCAAAATAAATTGATTGTTTTTTCGCTTAACATTTTTATAGTTATAATTGCGTTAAAGTTGATTGTAAGCGATAAATCTATCAATTTATCACAGCTTGGCTTTTTAGGAATAATTTCATCTATTGTATATTTAAGCACAATTTTTAAGTCTTTTGGGGGGGGGTTATTCGGTAGTTTTTTTCAAACCGCTAGTTTAAGAATTGATGCTGATTATTCTGAACTGACTGTTGCAACAAATACGGTTGCAATTTTAGCTGGATTAGGAATTGCGTTATTAATAGGCGATTTAGTTGATAAAAAAATATCTTTTTTTTCTAAGATTATAAATCTCCTTATACTATTAGTTGGATTGCTTTCATTAAATATGATAGGGCAACGTTTATTTATTTTATCTCCAGTTATTTGTATTTTTTCAGTGCTAACTTGTCGCCCAATAAATAGAAAATTTTTCTTATTTATATTTTTTATATCAATAATTTTTATTATATTAGTTATTTTAATTGGTTTGCAAACAAACAATCCGTATATATTATCAATATTTACCCCACAAGCAACTACTATGGAAGCATTAAATAGATCAAAAAACTGGGATGCAGCCATCTATCTTATCCAAGATAGCCCGGTATTTGGTCATGGTTTAGGTGGTTATTATATAGAAGGATATAGCATGGCTGGCGAGGGGACATATGCCCACAATCTTATTTTAGAGCTATTGACAGAGACAGGATTAGTAGGTACTGCTATCATCATAGTACCAATGATATTGTTTTTAATTTACTATAGAAGGGAACTATTTATAGCAAGGATAGCAAGCGGCGCTACGATAATTCCGCTATGGATACTAGATTTAATTCATGCAATGGTAAGCCATGATTTAAGGCAATCTTCAGCTTTATTCGCAACAACGGCTATTATGTGGGGTTATTTAGCAGCGAATTATAAAAGGCATAAATTATCATGAATAAACAAAATTCTCCTGATATCTCTATTGCACTCTGCACATACAAGCGCAATGCACTATTACAAAAAAATCTTAAATTTTTATTACAGCAACGAACAATTAAAACCTTCGAAATCATTATAGTTGATAATGATCATAAAGCCTCTGCAAAAGATACAGTTGACTGCTTTCTTGTCGAGGCGCAAGAATATAATATTCAATTACGATATTTCGTTGAACCAGAACAGGGCATATCCTCAGCTAGAAACCGAAGTGTAGAAATGAGCCTTGGAAAATATATAGCTTTTATCGATGATGATGAGTATCCAATTAATGATTGGTTAGAAAATTTGTCTCATGCAATAGAGTTTTACAAAGTTGATGGAGTCTTTGGCCCAGTTATCCCAACTTACCCTGAGAATTTTCCAATCTGGCTCAAACAAAGTGGTGTTTATGATCGAAAAAATCACCGTACTGGCTTACGATTGAAATCAGGGCAATGCTGTACTGGTAATGCTTTAATCAAAAAGGAAATTTTAAAAGAACGTGATGGTCCTTTTAATAGAGAGTATGGAAAAACGGGGGGGGAGGATACTGAACTTTTCAATTGGCTTATAAAGCGGGGTTATCAATTTGCATGGTGCAGTTCGGCTTTGGTTTATGAACAGCTAGAGCATAATCGCGCTACGCTTAAATGGAATTTAATAAGAAGTTATCGTGGTGGATGGTGCTTTGCTAAAAATTATATTGATAATAAAAAAATTTCAGTAGCTAGCCTACTGTTATTTATTAGAGTAGTCTTAGGAGTTATGAAAAGTCTGCTTGAAGCAACTAAAAAAGTTTATAATCCAAAAATAGCTCTCTTTATCTTGTTAAATAGACTAAGTGGACAAGTTGGCAAATTGGGTTATCTCTTCAATATTAAGATCGAACAATACAAGAAAAAACCAGAATAGCAAGGTTCTTCAGCCTGCCGAAGCCAACGGGTAGGTCGTGGTCCGATGGTGGCAGCGGCGACGAGTAGGCGGGTGGGAGGCGTGTCGAGATGAAAGCGCCGGTCGAAGCGGTAAGCATTGCTTTGTAATTTTTTAGTTGGTTACTTATTCTCTGGATAATGATGATGTTTGCCTCCGCTTTCCCGGCTGGTTTTCACCTATCGGCACGGTGGGATGCTTTGGCCGATGTACTTTATTTGGCCGTATCTGCGAGTACTGTTTTGGAAATAACGCGCCGTGTAATCATCGTTCAGAGACGCTTAACGCATTACCGGGTTCCGCTCTTTGAACGGCTTCGTGACGACCTTGCTGCTGACGGCATCCAGCTTGATTTGCTGGTCGGTCAAGCGAAAACCAGTGAGCAATCCAAACACGATGCGGGATTTATTCCGTGGGCTATTCAGGTTCCCACGCATTATTTCTTTGGGGAGCGCGTTTGTTGGCAACCGATTCATCGCTACTTGAACGGAATGGACCTCGTGGTAGTGACGCAGGAAAACGCGCTGCTTGCCAATCATTGGTTACTGCTGCGTCCGCATCAATTTAAGCTGGCCTTCTGGGGACATGGCGCTAATCTGCAAAGTGCCAACCCCAACGGCATAAAAGAACGCTTCAAACGCTGGACGACGAACCGGGTGGACTGGTGGTTTGCCTACACATCAATGAGTGCCCACTTGGTGAAGGCCGTCGGGTTTCCTGACCGCCGCATCACCGTATTGAATAACGCCATAGACACCTCTGAGCTACATCGGCAGCGACTTTCGGTTACGCCAGAAGAAACACAAACCTTGCGCGAGTCGCTCGGTTTCGGCGCGGGGCCGGTCGGCGTGTTCGTGGGTTCGCTTTATGCCGATAAGCGGCTGGATTTTTTGTTGGCCGCCGCCGAAGCGATCCGTAACGAAGTACCGGATTTTCATTTACTGATCGTGGGCGAAGGGCCGGAGCGCGATAACGTGCAAGCTTGGTGCGAAGCGCATCCTTGGGCGCGTTGGGTGGGCGGACGATTCGACAGGGAAAA
>Ga0209507_1001951_pt1 | contig 15020 bp, 13 predicted proteins | sample AD_UKC028_MetaG_FD_184414 | JGI IMG/M metagenome (GOLD analysis project Ga0209507, IMG submission 184414) | Active sludge microbial communities of municipal wastewater-treating anaerobic digesters from USA - AD_UKC028_MetaG (SPAdes) (version 2) | ecosystem: Engineered > Bioreactor > Anaerobic >...
CAGTGAGGCCTCGGCCTACCGAGGCCGAACGGTAGCACGCTTGATAAGGGAGCGCACCAAGGGCGCGGTAGCATTACTTGAAGATAGTTCGAACAACTTTATAGACGCACCGCCATAGTTGACGCTCAGGCGAACCCTGCCCCACACCGATGTCAGTGCAGGACAGGGTTCCTTGTTTTTTAGGGTCAATTTGGCAGGCAATCTCCTCAAAAGGCTCTCCGATATACATCCGCATTATCACATGGTCGTCATGGATGTCTATGGCCTTAATATCGGTTATTTAAGGCCGGTGAACCAGTGGAATAACGGCAAAAAATAGGAGTTTAATTTAAGAAGGACCTATAAGCTATGAAAATAGGTGGATTTGTTAAATCTTCCCTTGCTGAAGGGTAGCCTGCTGGACAAAGACGGCCGGAGATTCATAGAAAACAACGGCTCAAAGCAATACCGCATTTCACTAAAGAAAGGATTTAGCTCTAGAATTAAATTAGTGGTTGTATAATAGGTATTTCAAAGATGTTTTAACTAAGATTCTTATTGACAAATAAGAATAATTACTATATAGTAATCACATGGAAATTAAGCACGAAGAAGTAAAGAAAATGTTCTACGATAAGTGCGCCGAGAAGGGGCTCAAGATTACCCCGCAGCGATCGCTTATATTTGACGAGCTTTCCAAGGCAACGGATCATCCTACCGCTGACGCTATATATAAACGCGTGCGCAAAAGCTTGTCGAATATTTCTTTTGATACTGTTTATCGGACTTTGTTATCATTCACCCAACTTGGCATAGTTAATCTTGTTGAGGGAACAGGTGAACAGAAACGCTTTGAGCCTAACGTGCACCAGCATCATCATTTTCGATGCATCAAGTGCCACACAATTTATGATTTTGAAAACGATGCCTATAACGATATCACTGTACCTGAGGCAGTGCAGAAACAAGGAGTCATTATCAATAAGAGGGTAGTGTTAGAAGGCATTTGTTCAAAATGTAATGGTAAATAAATATTTTTTTGCCTATTGATTAGTAATAATTACGATTTAGTACGTTAACGCAAATAAAGGAGGTGGTTGATTGAGAAAATAAAGTGTGATCAGCGGCATTCGGTAAATAATATAAAAATATGATGATTAACCAAAAGGAGGAGGGTATCATGTCAAACGAAAAGTACAGATCAATAGTAAAACTTGACTTTCAGTACGCACATAGGTTTATGAAATGGCCGAGAGAAGCAAAGCACCTTCACGGGCACTCGGGTCTTTTAGAAATTGAGCTTGAAGATACTGTAGATCCGGTGACCGGATATGCGCATGCTTGTAAAGAGGGAGTCAAAAAAGCATGGGAGGTTTGTGACCATTTCCACCACGCAACATTGTTTCAAGAAGGCGACCCGCTTCTTGAGGCGGTTATTGCCGTGTACAAAAAAGAAGGCATTAATAACGACCCGACGAATTGTGTTCCTCTGAAAAAGATAGATCACGCACTCGCTTGGTCATATCCGGAATACAGGATAGTGGTGACCAAGAAAGTTTCAACATGTGAGAATCTTTGCGAGCTCTTCTACGAGCTTCTTAAAGACAAGATGCCGATCAAGAAAATTACATTTCGATCGTCTTCTATGAACGCGGCTACGAAAGAGTTTAAGTAAAAACAGACCGTGCGATTATTGCGGTAGCCTCAGAAGATAAGGCGCCAGTTTGAGCGCCTTATCTTTCTGTGGTAAGATGCCGCAAAAGAAAGGAGAAAAAGATGGCAGACGTAAAAAAAGAATTAATTGGGATGCTCAATAAGGCGCTTGAACTCGAATATGCGGCGAGGATCCAATATCTTGCCCATGCTACGCTTGTGGTAAAGCGGTATAAATAGGCTTGTTTCGAGGAGTTGCAGGGTTCGCATACCGTCTACAATTACCCGCCATGTTTTTTAAGCACACCCCAGAAATCCCTCACGAATTAGCGAATTCTGTTCTAACCTCTGTTCAAGCGATAAATTAAGGTAATTATAAAACATCTGGCACGGATTTGGTAGTAGCGTTAAAATGTACCCGTGAGACTTCTCGACGTATACCAGGTCATCAAGATGGAAAACAGGCATTTCGATACCTGTCGAAATTATGCCTCAAACATGGACACCGTATTTTTGCCTTTTGCGGGAGCTTTAAGAAATTTCCAGAAGTTGAGTTTGAAGAATCTGATCCTCAGCTTGACCATGCTGGTGATATCGATTATTTGGGCGTGTAAGTGCTAAGGCGTTTGGTATTCAAATTAAGCCGGTAACAGCAAAAGCGAACTTCGCCGAAGCAGCCGAAACCGCGTCTTCCTTTGCGAATAGTCATTCGCACAGGTAGTTGAATTTTTTGGATACATAAGGTTCGATAATTACCTGCCACTTGACAAGCGATAAGTAGTATGTTTTAATAGAGCCACATTTCGCAGGGAATCCGGTGAGAACCCGGAACTGTACCCGCAACTGTATGCAGGCACGTTAACGGCCTGTGAGCCAGAACTCGAAGTCCTCCGGGAATAGAGGTGCCGAAATAGTCTTTAACAAAAGATTATTTACCCAATCTCTATATCGGAGATTGGGTTTTTTGTTTTCAGGAAGTTTCGAAAAAGGAGCAGAGAAGCAGGGATGAAAACTTACGCTTACGGTTTCCCGAGGATCGGCAGGAACAGGGAATATAAAAAAGCCATCGAAAGCCTGTGGAACAGGAAAATCAAAGAACCCGACGTTACTGCCGTATTGTCCGGGATCCAGCGCGATAACGAGACGATATACGCGGACAATGTGGATATATTTCCCGAAGGGGAGATGTCGTTTTACGATCCCATGCTGGATACAGCCATCCTTTGCGGGATCTATGACCCAAAGGGCCTGTCGGAATATTATGAATTATGCCGAGGTTCCGCGGCCCTGGCGATGACAAAATGGTTCAACACGAATTACCATTACATAGTTGCCGACCTTAGCGGGGTCAAAGCGTCTTCCTTCAGGACAAACATCAATAATCCGAACCTGTTCTTCAAGAAGCGCGGCTGTCCTTCTTTTATAGGACCCTTCACGTTCCTGAAATTGTCCAAGGGCATCGATAAAATGAAGTTCCCGGAACTGTTCCTGTCATTGGCGGGGGTATATAAAGAGATAATCAGCGGCTATGAAAGGGCGCAGATAGATGAACCGGCTTTTGTCATGGACCTTGACGAGCCGGAAGTCGAATTGATAAAGGAAGGCTATCGCCTGCTTGGCAAGTCCGGAAGCGGGATAACTCTCATGACTTATTACGATTCAGTGGATTTTATGGAAGAGCTGCTGTCACTGCCGGTTTCGGCAATAGGGATGGATTTTGTGCGCGGGACGTCAGGGTATGAATACATATTGAAGAACGGTTTCCCCTCGGACAAGACCCTTATTGCCGGCCTGGTAGACGGCCGGAATGTATGGAAGAACGATATAGGTATCTCGGCGGAGAGGCTAAAAATGCTTTCGTCCAAGGCGAAAGACCTTATGGTTTCCAATGCGGCGCCATTGTATCACCTGCCGATCTCTGTTGCGGTCGAGACGGACATCGACGATAAACTGAAAAGCCGCCTGTCGTTCGCCGAAGAGAAGCTCTTCGAGATAAATCTGATAAGCGAGTGTTTTGAAGGCAAAGCCCCTGTTCCCGAAAGGTTTTCCGCGAGAGGATACGGGAAAGACGACTCCGTGCGGAAAAGGACAAAAGCGCTCAGGGAAAGCGATTTCGTAAAAAAAGTCCCGGTGGAGAAGCGCCGGAAAGAACAGGACGAAGGGTTGAACCTGCCGCTATTCCCGACTACCACGATCGGGAGTTTTCCGCAGACCGCCGAGGTCAGAAACAAGAGGGCCGCTTACCTTAAAGGGGAACTTACGGATTTGTCCTATAAAGAATTCATACAGGGAGAGATAGAGAAACTCATAAGGTTCCAGGAAGACTTGGGGCTGGATGTCCTGGTGCACGGAGAATTCGAGAGGACCGACATGGTAGAGTTCTTTGCCCAGAAACTTTCCGGTATAGCCACTACCCGCAAAGGATGGGTCATATCTTACGGGACCCGGGCTTACAGGCCTCCTATAATCTTTGGCGATGTTTCCAGGCCTGCCCCGATGACGATCGAGGAGATCGAATATGCCCAGACGATCACAGTAAAACCGGTCAAGGGCATGTTGACGGGAGCAGTAACGATTATATCCTGGAGTTATTGCCGGGAGGACATCCCCGAACCCGAAGTCGCGTACCAGATTTCTCTTGCCCTAAAGGACGAGATAATCGATTACGAAAAGGCGGGTATAAAGATAGTCCAAGTGGACGAGCCCGCCTTCAGGGAAAAGGCCCCTATCAAAAGGCAGGGATGGGACGAGTATTTCGATTGGGCGGTTAAATCTTTTAACCTTGCGACGAACACCGGCCCCCGCACTCAAATACACACCCATATGTGTTATTCGGAGTTCGGCGAGATCATCGATTATATAAACCGGCTGGATTTCGACGTAATAACGATAGAGGCTTCGCGGAGCAAGGGCGACATACTTAAAGCGTTCGAGAACATCGATTTTAAGCGCCAGATCGGCCTCGGGGTGTGGGACATACATTCACCGCACGTGCCGACGGTTGACGAAATGCTCGGTATTATCAAGAGATCTCTGGAGAAGATCCCGAAAGAAAAATTTTGGCTTAACCCCGATTGCGGCCTTAAGACGAGGGGTTGGGCGGAGACAAAGGAATCTCTGCGTAATCTCATGGAAGCTGCGAAAACAACTCGGAGGTGAGCATGGAGAAATCCGTCAGGGAAGGTTTCAAATGCATAACAAAGAGAGACGGCAAGAAGGTAGAGTTCAACGCCCGCAAGATAACCGACGCAATAGCCAAGGCGGGCAACGTGACCGGCGAGTTCGGGGAAGATATCGCGAAGATGCTTACCTTGAAGGTCCTGACGCTGGCCGCGCAGCTTGAACTTGGAGAGACGCCGACGGTCGAGCAGATACAGGATATCGTAGAGGAAGTTCTTATCGCGTCGCCTTACAGAAAGACCGCCAAGGCCTACATCCTTTATCGCGAACAGCGCAAGGGCATAAGGGAAATAACCTCCAAATTCAACGTTGACCTCGTTGACCAGTACCTTTCCCGTTCCGACTGGCAGGTAAAGGAGAACAGCAACATGGGCTTCTCCCTGCAGGGCCTGAATAATTACATCTCCTCGGAAGTGAGTAAGATATACTGGCTCAATAAGATATATCCAGAAGAGATAAAGAACGCTTACCTTGAAGGAGACATGCATATCCATGACCTCGGAATAATCAGCGCATATTGCGTGGGCTGGGACCTGCACGACCTTCTTATCGAAGGTTTCCGGGGGGCGTCGGGTAAGGTGGAGTCGCGCCCGGCAAAACACCTGCGCACCGCACTTGGACAAGTGACGAATTTTTTTTACACCCTGCAGGGCGAAGCCGCCGGTGCGCAGGCATTTTCGAATTTCGACACACTTTTGGCGCCTTTCATACGTTTCGACCGGCTTGATTATAAAGGGGTAAAACAAGCTCTCCAGGAATTCCTCTTTAATGTCAACGTTCCCACGCGTGTCGGGTTCCAGACGCCTTTCACCAACGTAACTATGGACTTGACCGTACCCTCATACTACGCCGACCAGGGGGCCATTATAGGCGGCAAGGCGAGGAAGGAGACATACAAGGAATTCAAGGCGGAGATGGATATGTTCAACCGCGCGTTCCTTGAGGTAATGCTCGAGGGAGACGCCAAGGGCAGGGTTTTTACATTCCCGATACCTACCTATAATATATCAAAGGATTTCGACTGGGACAACCCGGACCTGGATATCCTGTGGAGGGTGACGGCGAAGTACGGATTACCGTATTTCGCGAATTTCATCCACTCCGACATGAACCCCGAGGACGCGCGCAGCATGTGCTGCAGGCTTAGGATAGACAACAGGGAATTGCGCCGCAAGGGAGGCGGACTCTTTGGTTCATCGCCGCTTACCGGTTCGATAGGCGTCGTGACTATCAATATGCCGCGCCTGGGCCATGCTTCAGGGAACGAGTATGAATTTTTCGAAAAACTAGGCAAGACCATGGACCTGGCGAAAGAAAGCCTGGAAATAAAAAGGAAGGTGCTCGAGTCTTTTACCGAAGAAAACCTGTATCCGTACATGAAGTTCTACCTCAGGAACGTTAGGCGGAGGTCCGGGAAGTATTGGGAGAATCATTTCTCCACTATCGGCATAGTTGGGATGACCGAGATGTGCCTGAACCTCATAGGCGAAGATATTGGCAGCGAAAAAGGCAAAGCCTTGACCTTGAGGACGATGGATTTCATGCGCCAGAAGCTCCTCGAATACCAGCAGGAGACAGGGAACTTGTATAACCTTGAGGCGACCCCGGCCGAGGGGACTTCCTACAGGTTGGCGCGAATAGACCGATTAAAGTATCCGGAATTGCGCATGAGCTACAGCGGCGATGTCCCTTTCTATACGAATTCAAGCCATCTGCCCGTCAACTATACCGACGATATATTCGAGATGCTCGAACTCCAGGACGAGATACAGACGAAATATACCGGCGGGACCGTAATCCACCTTTATATCGGCGAGGAGGTCAAGGATAGCCGGACGGTCAAAGACCTAGTCAGGAAGATATGCGGTAATTACAAACTCCCGTATTTTTCCGTGACGCCGACTTTCAGCGTCTGCCCGGATTGCGGGTATATTCCCGGCAAGGCCGATCAGTGCCCGAAATGCGGTAAACCTGCCGAGGTATATTCGAGGATAGTCGGCTATCTACGCCCTATTGGCCAGTGGAATAACGGCAAGAAAGAGGAGTTCGGCCTCAGGAAAACTTATAAGGTCGAGGTATGAGGATAGGCGGGTTCGTCAAAAGCTCCCTTATCGATTATCCAGGCAAGGTGGCGGCGGTCATCTTTACCCAGGGGTGCAATTTCCGCTGCCCGTATTGCCATAACCCCGACCTTGTTTACCCGGAACGATTCGGTAAGCCGATGGATTTCGCGGAGATACTCGATTTCCTCCGTAAACGCCGCGCCCTGCTCGACGGCGTGGTTTTCTGCGGAGGGGAGCCGACCTTCCAGGAAGACTTACCTGAAGCAATACTCAGGATCCGCGCGCTTGGATACGCCGTGAAACTCGACACCAACGGCAGTAGCCCGGACATGCTGGCCGAAATCCTTCCTTATCTCGATTACGTGGCGATGGATATTAAAGCGCCGTTCGGCCCTGATTATCCCCGGGTCTGCGGCATCGAAGCCGACGATTACGAGATACGCCGTAGCATACTCCTCATCAGGGCCTCCGGGGCGGATTACGAGTTCAGGACAACCTGCCATCCGCTCTTAATGCCTGCCGAAAAGGTCCCGCAGATACGCCGCGTTCTCGGCCGGGGAGAGAAGTATGTCGTCCGGGAAGCAAAACCCGTGTAGATTTTTCAGTTCGATTATGATAAAATCGGACTGGAAATGAAAAATTACGCGTTTTGCAATGAATGCAAACAAATAGTGCCCGCGACGCATGTCGAGCGCGACAACAAAGTGTATCTCTCCAAGGAATGTCCAAAATGCGGCAGGACTGAATACCTCGTCTCTTCGGACGCGTCGCTTTATAACAAGAAGCGCGCTTTTATGCAGGACGCGCAGGGCGCGGCGGTATCGTCGGGCTGCGGTCTCTTATGCCCGAACTGCACCTCTCACAAGAAGCCCGATATTATCTTCATAGACGTCACGAACCGCTGTAACATGAACTGCCTAATCTGCCTGAACAACCTCGCCGCGATGGGCTATAAGTTCGAGCCCCGCATGGAATACTTCGACAGGATATTCAAGCATTATTCGACATACGAGACGAAGCCGTATGTCCAGCTCTTCGGCGGCGAGCCGACGATGCGCGCGGACCTCTTCGATATTATAAAACTCGGCAAATCCTACGGCCTCTCGATACGCGTGATAACCAACGGCCTCAAGCTCGCCGACAAGAAATACTGCGACGACTTCATGGAACTCGGCGTGATGGTCCATATCGCGTTCGACGGCCTCAACAAGGCGATGTACGAAAAACTCCGCGGCAGGGCGGACGCGCTCGACCTGAAACTCAAGGCGCTCGAGAACCTTGCGGCCCGCAAGAGGGGCAAGGTCATACTGATGACCGTCGTCGACAAAGAGCAGAACGCCTCGGACATGGCCGAATTTTTTAAATTCAGCCAAAAGAACCTTCATGTCGTGCGCGGGATATATTTCATGCCGCTCATACATACCTGGGACAAGAAGGCCCTCGATTACAACCCCGAGCGCACCACACTCGAGGACGTCGAGCATATGGTCAACGAGACGATAGAGGGCGGGAACGTCGAGTTCGTCCCGCTCGGATCGCTGTCGCTCAAGAACCTCTACCGGGCGCTCGGAATAAGGAACATGCCGTTCGTCGGCGTCCACCCGAACTGCGAGAGCATAACATACCTCGTCTCCGACGGCACGAAATTCGTCTCGGCGTCGAAATTCCTGAAGACGTCACTCTACCGTTTCATAGGCGACCTGCGCGGACTCGAGATAGAGGTGTCAAAAAAATACGCAGGCAGGAAACCCGGATCTTTCGGCAAGGCCGGCATATGCCTCAAGGCACTCGGCATCGCAGCGAAGCACGTGAACTTCGGCGCGCTTGTCGGGGCAAAGGGTATCGCCGCGTACATGAAATGGCTCGGGATATTCGGCAAGATGATCATCGGCAGGAAGGCGAAGGACGTCCTACGGGAGGATACGCTTGTGAAGGGCGCCCTGCAGATACTCATCCTGCCGCTCGAGGACCTCAAGACCGCCGAAGCCGAGCGGCTCGTGATGTGCTCGTCATGCTTCGCCTACGTGGACCCGGATACCGACGAGATAAGGACGCTTCCTACCTGCACGTGGGATAACTACAAAAAACCGATAATGAAAAAAGTCGCGGAAAAGTTCAATGTTCGATAGGCAAGTCAAGACGATATGCCCCGCCTGCAACAGGGACCTCGACGGACGTTATTACGAAGAGGACGGCAAGATCCTGCTCGAGAAGAGATGCAGCGAGCACGGGAAGGTCGTCGACCTCGTCTCATCCGACGCGGAGCTCTTTAAGGAGCGCCTCAGTTTATTCGACCACATCAAGGACTATAAGTGCGATATACCGAAGTGCCGCGAAGGCATCTTCAAGTGCGCCGTCCACCACATGCGCAAATCGCCGATAACCTTCATCGAGATAACCACGCGCTGCAACATGAAGTGCCCTGTATGCTACGCCGACGCCGATGCGACCGGCAGAGATGTCCCATTCGAGGATGTCTGCCGCATGCTGGAGGCGATAGCGAAAGAGGATAAGGAGACGCATCTCGTGCTGACCGGCGGCGAGCCGACGATACACCCGGATTTCTTCAGGATAGTCAAAAAGGCCGAAGAGCTTGGGCTCATAAGAAGGACATTCATCGCGACGAACTGCATAACGATCGCCGACAAGGATTTCTGCAGGAAGGTATTCGACGCGGGCATCAGGAAGTTCTATTTCGGGTTCGACGGCACCGATCCGGAGGCGTGCCGAAAGCTGCGCGGGAGTTTGGCCGCGTATGAATCGGTGCGCAAGGCGCTCAAGAACATCCGCGAGCTCGGCAAGGCGTGGATAATCCTCTCGTTCACCGCGTCGAAGCAGCTGAACCTCGATAATATCCCCGAAGCGATAAAGTTCGCGATGGACAACCAGGACATTGTCAAGCGCCTGATGATAACGACCGAATGTTTCTCCGGAAGGATAACGGACGTCAACGACCTCGTCAACAAACGCCTGACCGGCGACTGTGTCGAGGACTTCATATGTAAAAAAATAGGCGCGCAGGCGGTCACGTTCCCGCTCGCGGCGTTCTATATATTGCTGAAACCGCTGAAATACGCGAAGATAATCGACCCGGACAAGTGGGTGACATCCACATTCAGCCCGATGTGCGGCCAGATGGGTATGATAATCTCGCAGGACGGCAAATTGAAGTCGATGGTAGACCTCGTTGTCAGGGACCCGCGCAAAAATATCTACAAATGCGGCCGCGAGATAGACATGCTCGCCAACAAAATGGAAAATGCAGGTTGGCTCGCTAACCATTTGTTCTACCTTCCGCTGTATTTCATAAAATTGCTCTACTATATCAACGGCAGGTTCCTGCGGAAGGCGCTCGCGGTGTCAATAAAGAGCGGATTCAACTCGAAGAAGATAAAGAAGGCCCTGCTCGGGGATAAAAGAGTAGAGCTATACTATCTTTTGGGCTCCGACAAATATAATTTCATCTGGGACAGGATGCCGCACTGCGCGACCCACCATTACCGCATCCACCCGACGACAAAACAGGTCATAAAGGTCCCCGGATGCCTCGTCTTCGCATTCAGGGAAGAGCTCAAAAATTATTGATTGACTTCATCTTTATTTAGGAATAGAATCAACTCGTTGATTTCATAAAAGGATATAATACGTAATGTCTTATATAGTCTTCGCACGCAAATGGCGGCCGAAAGACTTCGACAGCGTCCTTGGTCAGGAACACGTCACGACCACCCTCAGGAACGCGATCGCGAATAACAGAGTCGCCCATGCGTACATATTTTCCGGCCCGCGCGGTGTAGGCAAGACCACCACAGCACGCATCTTCGCAATGGCCCTCAACTGCAAAGAGAACAGGGGGAGGGGTCCGTGCGGGACATGTGACTCATGCAAAGAGATCTCCTCCGGCACCAACCTCGATGTCATAGAGATAGACGGCGCCTCGAACCGCGGTATCGACGAAGTCCGCTCCCTGCGCGAGAACATTAAATTTGCCCCGACCCGCGGGAAGTACAAAGTATATATAATAGACGAAGTCCATATGCTCACCGAGGAGGCGTTCAACGCGCTGCTGAAGACCCTCGAGGAGCCGCCCGCCCACGCGATGTTCATTTTTGCCACCACGAGGCCGTATAAAGTCCCGTCTACCATAATCTCGCGCTGCCAGCGCTTCGATTTCAAGCGGCTGACAGTCAACGAGATCGCGGGAAAGCTCCGCGACATTGCCAAGAGCGAGAAACTCGACATAGAAGAGGAAGCGCTCTACACGATAGCGCGCGCGGCCGAAGGCGCCATGCGCGACGCGGAGTCGATGCTCGACCAGCTCGTCTCGTTCTGCGGGAAGAAGATAGACGTCGAGAGCGCGGCGTCGGTGTCGGGGACGGTCGGGCAGGAAACCCTGTTCGGTTTCACGGAAAAAGTGATAAGCAAGGACACCCCGGGCATACTGAAGCTGGTGGACGGGATGATAAGCGGCGGCAAGGACATACCCCAGTTCATAAATTCGCTCGTGACGCATTTCAGGAACCTGCTGATAACAAGGACCGCGGAGGCCGGCGACCTCGCGGGGCTTATCGACCTGCCGAAAGAGATGATATCGAGGCTGTCCGAGCAGGCGAAGCCGTTCAGCAACGAGACGCTGCTCTATATATTGGCCGTGCTGATGAACGCGCAGGACGAGGCCCGCCGCGCGATATCGCAGAGGATACCGCTCGAGCTGGCAGCGATACGGCTCACGCGCCGCGACGACATAATGTCGCTGACGACGATACTCGGCCGCATCGAGAAACTCGAGAAGAAGATCGAGAGCGGCGGTACCGCCCCCGCGAAGCATGAGACGAAACCCGCCAAAGCGGAAGCGCCGAAGGAAAATATAGAAGTAGATATAGAGATAGCCGCGCCGACGTCCGGCAGCAAAGACCTTTCGTTCGAGCTGATCTGCGAGACTTGGCCGAACCTCCTGCGCGGCATATTATCGAAGAAGATGTCAGTGGCGCTCTTCCTCCAACCGGCACAGCCGCTCCGGCTCGACGACAGGATACTCACGATCGCGTTCGCGAAGGAGCACAAGTTCAACAAGGAAGCGCTCGAGAGCAACGGCAACAGGAAGATAATAGAGAACGCGCTCAACGACATATTGAAGCACGAGATAAAAGTGGACATGAAAGTGGTCGAGGCCCTCGAGAAGAAGGTATCCGTAGAGGACCTGCTGCAGGAAGAGCACGAAGAAGAAACCCACGAAGTCGTGAAATCGGCCCTCGAGATATTCGGCGGCAACCTTAAAAAGACCGACAACGCATCCTACTAAAAGGTAATACGCATGCCCGGCTACACGAGGACAATGGAGAAGCTCATAGCGGAGTTCACGAAGCTTCCCGGCATCGGGCCGAAATCAGCCGAGCGCATAGTGATGCATATCCTGAAATCCCCGCGCGAACACGCCGCAGCCCTTTCCGAATCGATAATAAAGCTCAAGGACGCGATAGTTTTCTGCAGGAACTGCTTCAACCTCAGCGAAGGTGAGGTCTGTCATATCTGCTCCGACCCTCAGAGGGACAAGACGACGGTCCTTGTGGTCGAAAGCCCGAAGGACATCCTCGCTATAGAGAAGACGGGCTCCTACAGGGGGCTCTATCACGTCCTGCTGGGCTCGATATCTCCCCTGGACGGCGTAGGGCCGGACGAGCTCAAGATCAAAGAGCTCCTGCGCAGGATCAAAGCCGACAAGATAAAGGAAGTAATACTCGCCACAGACGCGGATACCGAAGGCGAGACGACAGCCCTGTATCTTTCGCAACTCCTCAAGAATCAAAGCGTTAAGACAAGCCGCATAGCTTACGGCCTGCCCGTCGGCTCCCACCTCGAATACGCCGACCAAGCGACACTGGCCAGGGCCCTCGAAGGCAGGAATCAAATTTCTTGACAAGGACAGCGCCCCTCTGGTAAAATCTAACCCAACACCTTCCGTTTTAATCCTGTAAGGAGGCCTTTTGAAGGTCACAAGGGCGGTAGGCCAGGGTTTTTCCGCTACCCATAAGGGATGGCCAATTATAGCGGTAATTTTTGTCTTTTACGCGGTAATAAGGTTCTTTTCCGCCCCGAACGAGGAGATACCTCCTTACCTAAAGAGCCTGGGCGACTGGGGCATCGCCGCGCTTATATTCCTGGCGATGTGCCTCGGCATCAATTATATCATCGCGGGCGTTCAGGCATACGCGAGGGACGGGATAAGGGACGGAAGATACGGTTTCAAGGGGTTCTTTCGCAATTGCAACAAGTTTTTCTTTGTCCAACTGGGCATCAGCTTCCTGCTGAGCATCCCGATGTGGACTATCGCGTTCCTCGCGGTATTCCTCCTTGGGGGCGCAATATCTGTCGCGGAGAGGTACATCTTCACGGCGGCCGTGCTCGGGACCTCGGCAGCGGTCATGTCGATCGTCCTCGCGGTGGTCTTCGCGCTCGCGTCGGAGTCGTGGTCGATAGCGGCCGCGGACGGCAGGGGCATCATCAGATCGATAGGCAGGAGTTTCGCGTTCTGCGGACAGAGGTTCTTCGGCGTCATCGGGCTGCTCATGCTTATATGCGTGTCGTGGCTGCTGATATCGCTGGTCGTATGGATCGCATACGCGTTCATTTTACAGGGCTTCAGGTATTTGGGCCTTGAAGGTTACGGATTTATTTTGCGCGAGGTCACGGGATGCGCGTTGTACGCGTATTTCATCCTGTTCGCGGCCTCGTCTTTGATGGCGTATTATTTAAACAACAGGAAGGAAGATGAAAGGCATAACTGAAGTAGTATGGCACGGAAGGGGCGGGCAGGGCGCGGTAACCGCGGCAAAGTTGCTCGGCGAAGCGGCCCTCCGCGAAGGCAAGAACCTGCAGGCATTCCCAGAGTTCGGCGCTGAACGCACCGGAGCGCCTGTAAGGAGTTTCACGAGGTTAAGCGACAAGCCGATCACGATACACTGCTCGATAACGGCGGCGGATTGCATCGTCGTCCTCGACCCGACGCTCATAGACGTCGTCGATATTACCGAGGGCATGAAGGACGACACGAAGTTCGTCATAAATACGGTCTTCTCGCCGAAACAGATCCGCGAGAAGCTCGGCATCAACGGCGGCAAGATATTCACGGTAGACGCGACATCGATATCGACGGCAAAGCTCGGGCGTAACATCCCGAACATGCCGATGGTCGGCGCGCTGTTGAAGGCGGCGGGCCTCATAAAGCTCGAAAGCTTGATCGAGACGTTCAAGGAGAGCTTCGCGTCAAAGTTCACGCCTGAGGTCATCAAGGGCAACCTTGAGGCGATAGAGCAGGCGTATAAAGAGGTAAAGGCGGAATAAAATGGCAAAAACCGAAAAAGCGAAATTACCGAGCTGGAAAGAAGTGGTGATAGGCGGCATCAATCCGGACGCCGGCAGCGCCGCGAAATACAACAGCGGCACATGGCGCACGTTCAAACCGGTATGGTCGAACGAGAAATGCATCCAGTGCAACGCGTGCTGGATACACTGCCCGGATTCCTCGATAATGATAAAGGACGGCAAGGTCTGCGGTATCGATTACGAGCACTGCAAGGGCTGCGGCATCTGCGCCGCGATGTGCCCGCCCAAGGCAGGCGCGGTTAAAATGGTCAAGGAAGAGAAATGAGCAAAAAACTACTGGCTTTAACTGGTAACGACGCGGCGGCTTACGCGATGAAACAGATCAATCCCGACGTAGTCGCGGCATACCCGATCACGCCGCAGACGTCGCTGATGGAGAAGTTCGCGCAGTTCGTCGCCGACGGCGAGATAAATACGGAAGTGGTACTGGTAGAGTCCGAGCATTCCGCGATGTCGGCATGCGTCGGCGCGTCATGCGCGGGAGCGCGCGTGATGACGGCGACATCGTCGCAGGGCCTCGCGCTCATGTGGGAGATAGTATATATCGCCTCGAGCTACCGCCTGCCGATAGTGATGCCGCTCGTCAACAGGGCGCTTTCGGGGCCCATCAACATACATTGCGACCACGGCGATGCTATGGGCATACGCGACTCGGGCTGGATACAGCTCTGGGCCGAGAACGCGCAGGAGGTCTACGACAACCTTTTGCAGGCGATAAGGATAGCCGAGAACTCCGACGTGCTGCTGCCCGTCGTGGTCAAT
>Ga0209507_1001956_pt1 | contig 14972 bp, 25 predicted proteins | sample AD_UKC028_MetaG_FD_184414 | JGI IMG/M metagenome (GOLD analysis project Ga0209507, IMG submission 184414) | Active sludge microbial communities of municipal wastewater-treating anaerobic digesters from USA - AD_UKC028_MetaG (SPAdes) (version 2) | ecosystem: Engineered > Bioreactor > Anaerobic >...
TTACGGACGATGCTTTAATAGAATTTGGCGTGATACCGGACGATAATTACAAGGTGATACCGATAATTGTTTATAAATTTGGCAAAGTTGACAAGGAAAATCCAAGGGTTGAATTGGAAATATACCCATTGGATGATGATTTACCGTTTTGATATGGCGGGCCGGGCCAAGCGGCTAGGTACCTAGAACCGAAAAGTGGAATCCCTATCCACCTGCCGCCATTTTTAACAGGGAATTTCCGAGGGAGAAAAAAATTGAGAGCACGAAACATTAAACCCGGTTTTTTTAAAAATGAAGATTTAGCGGAATGTGACCCTCTCGCCCGCATACTTTTTACAGGTCTTTGGTGTATGGCCGACCGGGAGGGGAGGATGGAGAACAGACCCAAAAGAATAAAGGCCGAGGTCCTTCCTTATGATAATTGTAATATTGAAAAACTACTCAAACAATTATCTGATAAGAAGTTCATTTTAATATATTCTATAAATAATGAAAATTACATTGAAATATTAAACTTCCGGAAACACCAAAACTGCCATATTAAAGAAGCGGAAAGCACCATACCAGCACCAGACAAACACCATACAAGCACAGTGCAAGAACAAGACGAGCATGGAAGTCGCCCATCTGATTCCCTCTTACTGAATCCTGAATCCCCTATACTGAATCCTGAATCCCCATTACTGAATGCGGATAATGCGGCAAAGCCGCAAATTCCATACAAAGAAATTATCGAATATCTTAATTTAAAAACAGGGAAGAACTTTGATCACCAATCGAAAGAAACACGCGCAAAAATTAGGGCACGGTGGGGAATAAACGGAAAACAGCGTACCATCGAAGACTTCAAGCGGGTGATTGATAATAAATGTGCATCATGGGGAAGTGATCCAAAGATGGTTGATTATTTAAGACCAGACACGCTTTTTGGGACAAAATTTGAAGGCTATCTAAACGAACAACCCCATAGGTTAAAAGGAATTGTTTCCGATAAAACAGTAAAAACAGCCGAAATGCTTGATAAGTGGGAGCCGCCCAATGAACGACAAAATTAAATTCAAAGAATATCTAACGATGATGTGTGAACTGTATGACAAGACATTATCGACAACCCTTGCCGATCTTTACTGGAAGGTATTGGAGCCGTATTCTGACGAAGAATGTATCCGGGCGTTTGTTGATATTATGCACACCGGAAGATATTTCCCAAAGCCTGTTGATTTTGTGGAAGCGATACGCGGGACAGCGAAAAATCGCTCCACCTTAGCGTGGTTACAGGCTTATGAAACACTTAAAAAAATCGGCAATTATCAAAGTGTCCAGTTTGCTGATCCGGTGATTCACTCCGTCATAGAGCTCATGGGCGGCTGGCCGCACTTCTGTGAAATGCTAGAGGACGAGGCCAAATGGAAACAGAAAGAATTTGAGCGTTATTACGAAGTTATTTCAACCAGAAGTGGCAAACACCCCTTTTATCTTCCCGGAACACATGAAATGGAAAACGCACGAACAGGATGGGATGTGAAACCAGAAATTATACAAATCGGTTTTGAAAAACTTAAACTTATAAGCAACGGTTAAAGGGGATTAAAATGCCAGACACATTTCAGGAATCGAGTTACAAAGGGTATCCAGTAGCCAAGATATACCACGGAGAGTATCAAGGGGAACCACAGTTTTTAATGCTGGGCTTAAAAAAAGCACAGGCCATTTTGGAAAACATTGACCGGCTGCGTCAGTGGGTTGAAAAACAGGAGCGGAAATGAACGAATTGACACTGGTCATCCCAGGCACGATCCGCAGCAAGAAAAACAGCAAGCGGATTTTCTCTGTCGGCAGGTTCAAGCGGGTTTTGCCGTCCAAAGCCTACACGGTCTGGGAGGCGGCGGCGCGGAGTTATCTGCTTTCACGCGGGCATGACAGGCCCCTGGAATGTCCCGTGACCGTTGAGGCACATATCTTTTACAGGGGGCGCAGGCCGGATTTAAGCGGCGCCCTGGAAAGTGTCGGGGATTGCCTGGAGGGTTTCGTATGGGCAAATGATTCCCAAATCGAGTCCTGGGACGGATCCCGCCTGCACCACGACAAAGACAACCCGCGAACTCAAATCACAGTGAGATGGGGATGAAGAAATCCGACATTATAGCCATTGTGTTACTAAACAACGCCCTAACCGAAGTCACCGCTGAACGCGACAAGTTTATGAAGGCGTTTATCGCTGCTTCCCGTGATCTCCAAAAAGCGCAAAAGGAAATCAAGCAACTAAAAAATCAGGCTTGTGACCTGAATAAAGTCAATGTGTGAGGAAAATATGAATGAAAAAATCTATAAGGGACTGCAGGCCATAGGGGAAAGATTGGAAATCAGTAAAAAGCTGGCCAGGAAGATGATTTGTCGAAAGACCGATCCGTTGCCTGCAAAACGTATCGGCCGGGAATACTGGATCACCGAACGAAAGCTGGTGGATTGGCTGGACAGTTAATGAGTCGTGAAATCTTTTCCAAATAACGAATAGGCGTCTTTAAAAGTGAGCTCACCAATCTTCAATCCGGACCAATTCAAAACCCAAATTTTTGTTCCATGAGCAGTTGGCAAGTGAAGGTAGCTGACGTTTGGTTCATGAATAAACCCTTCTACCTTTTGGGCCCGTTGCTCGTTTAGCATGATGATCATAATAATCCCCCCTTTGAACTTATTCTACCATACATAACCCATGGATTTCAAGTAAATTTATCCAATGTCAAGCGATTTTTAGAGTAATTTAAGGCCCCCTCGCGGACCATCACCATCCAATCAAAGGCACTTCAAGGGAAGATACGATTTTCACAAAAAAGGCCGTGGTAAGATGATGTCATGAAGAAAGAGTTGAACGACAAACAAATGGCATTTTGTAGGGAATACGTTGTTGATTACAACGGGACACAAGCGGCCATCCGTGCCGGATACTCTAAAAAAACAGCAAACCGCATCGCATATACTTTATTGACTAAAATTGACATTCAAAGAGAAATAGCCCGACGAGAAAGCCTCATTGAAAACAAAACCACAGTAACCAAAGAGAAAATCATTCGTGAATTATCCCTACTCGGCTTTTCTGATATGCAGGATCATATCACCATTGATGATTCTGGTTGTGTGCAGGCCGTTGGTATTGATGAACTTCCCATTGGGGCCAGCCGCGCAATCAAAAAAGTAAAAGAAAGACGCATTATTAAGTCTGTGCAGGGAACAGCAAAAAACCCATCAGAGGACGTAATTCTTGAAAGCACCCTGGAATATGAACTTCACGACAAAATTAATCCGTTAATCAACATGGGTAAAGAGCTGGGGATGTTCCGGGACCGTCCAGAGTTCACTGGTGATGTCACCCTGCGTATTGTTTATGATGAAAAACCACACGGGAAAGCGGAGGAATGATGGACATAGAAGTTCACATACCGCGGCCGCATCCCAAGCAGCAGGAGTTTATTAGCTCCCGGGCCAAGCGTAAGGTTATTCGTGCCGGCCGGCGTGGCGGTAAGACCGTTGGCGTTGGCGTTTATGCGATTGAGCGGTTTCTTTCCCGCCGTCGCGTCCTGTATGCGGCGCCCACCAGTGAGCAGATCCAGCGGTTTTGGGTTACGGTTACGCGGGCCCTGGGTGAAGCGATTGACAAAAAGATCTTCTACAAGAACGAATCGGAACATATTATCGAATTAAAGGGCACTGAGCAACGGATCCGGGCGAAGACCGCCTGGAACGCGGATTCTTTGCGTGGTGATTACGCGGATGAATTAATCCTGGATGAATGGCAGTTAATGAACGAAGACGCCTGGGGAGTGGTCGGCGCTCCGATGCTTTTGGACAATAATGGCAACGCTACGTTCGTTTATACGCCCCCTTCTCTTCGGTCCCGGAGTGTCTCAAAGGCCGACGATCCGCAGCACGCGGCCAAATTATTCAAAAAAGCGCAGTTATTGGCAAAAACAGACCCCCTACGATGGGCGACATTCCACTTTTCCAGCATGGACAATCCCTACATAAGCCGTGACGCACTGGATGAAATCACTTCCGACATGACCAATCTGGCCTATCGTATGGAGATTCTTGCCGAGGATATTGACCAGGCGCCAGGCGCCCTATGGACCCGGGAGAACCTTGAAGAGAACCGCGTGATTGAACATCCGGAGTTATCAAAGATTGTCGTGGCCGTGGATCCCACAGTGGGAGCGGATGGCGGCGGGGATGCCGCGGGAATCATTGTTGCCGGCTCAAAAGATCATGAAGGGTATGTTTTGGAGGATTGCACACTAAATGGATCTCCGCTGCAGTGGGCCGAAGCTGCCGTTATGGCCTATCGGAGACACAAGGCAAATTTGATCGTTGCTGAAAAGAACCAGGGCGGGGAAATGGTGGCCATCACGATTAAACAGGTGGACAAGGACGTGCCGGTAAAGCTGGTCCATGCTTCCAGAGGTAAATATGTGCGCGCCGAACCTGTTTCCGCTAAATACGAAAAGAACAAGGTCCATCATGTCGGTGCATTTCCCCAGCTCGAAGACGAATTATGCCTTTGGCTGCCGGGTGACAAAAAATCCCCAAACCGGCTGGATGCCTTGGTGTGGGCAATAACAGACTTAATTGGCGAATCGTTTTTCAATGACACGCAATTCCCCGACGAGGTGGCGGATGCCTAGAATCATCAAAATCACCCAGGAATACGCCCCGGAATTGATGCAGGCACGGATTGACGAATCCATTGTCACCGGCCAACCCCTTGTTGAGCGTCCGTTCTGGTATGAGAACGTCAACACCGGGCAATGCCTTTATGATCTGTACGGGTGTGTCGGATGGCCCACGGAAGTTACAGAAAAAGACGACGGGCGCCCGGGATATGTTGCGATTGTCGGGATTATCAAAGGGAAACGAAAGCCACAGGATGCGGCATTTCATTTGTGTGCCGAGGCAGAAAGCAAAGACATTCCCACGTTACTGCAACATATCTTGGATTTGCGTAAAGAGTGGGGTTTCGGTTTACATCCCGGGTATCTTCAAACGTTCTTCGGGGATCCGGACCGATACATCACCACGATTGCGCTTCTGAATGAGCGGTTAATGCAGGACGGCGGGGATAAACAGGCGATTCTTATATCTCCACCCGATGATTTCTATTCACCAAAGGCGTTTGATCATTATGTGCGGTCGATGCACAGCGTCGTCGTACCCGGAAGAATCCGGTTTGGCTTTGGCGGGAACGAGGTTTTAAAGAACAGATTGCGAGAGTTCAAACGAGATGATCCGGCGGTTATGGCCGTGGGTGGTCTGATACATTCACTTCTTTCGCGTACCATGTGGATGGATCAGAGTCGTAGTTCTGTATTCTCGATTCAGGAGGTAGTATGATCAGTATTTTTCAAGCGTTTCTGATGTCCGTTGGGATGGTGTTTCTGGTCCTAATTTCCGTGTTGATTGGCGGGTTCCTTGTTTTCCGGTCCAAAGCTGCCCCGGGAGAGGGGTTTCTCCGGGCACCCAAAGGACAGGTCTTCACCATACCGGATGCCGAAGCCGCCCCGGATGAAGTGGACTCAACCGTGATCAAACAAACTGAAAGGTTTTTGGAAATGCTGGGAGGTAAACAATGACAAATTTCTTGTTTGCAAACGAAGTCACCCACGACGAATTAAAGATGTTGACGAAAAAGTATGCGGAAATGGTTCGCGGGTTGGCGTTTATGAGTCTTGAAGGAGAGATCGAAGAAGAACTTAAAAGGCGCCTTGCTTACAATATGTGTGAAGAAGATCGGCTTTATTTCACATGGACAGTCGCCACAGATGTGGGAACAATCAAGGCTATACTCGCGGCGGAAAGAATGAAAAGAATAGGAAAAACAAACAAAAACAAAAAACACAAAAGGTGATTTATGCAAGGATTAAAAGTCAAATGCCCGAATTGCGGCCGCACGGATTTTGAAACGACTGATAAGTATAACCCGGATGTAACACCAAACGGCTCAATGGTCAAATGCACACTCCAGTATCATATTGACTGGCTCACCGCTTCAACAACCCTGGCCAGTGAGATGACGTGCCCGGAGTGCTGCGCTCAGTTGGCCCCGTCCGGCCGGCTGACCGTGATTGAAAAGACCATCATGGAGAAGGAAGAGGACTTTCAAAAAGAGATTGAAGCCATTGATGATGTTAAACCCAACATTGGCCAGCCCGCGTTCATTTGCGAGATATGCGGTAAGGAATTGAAAACCAAGCTGGCCCTAGCCGGCCACATGAGAAGCCACAACAAGGCCAATAAATAATGCCAACAGTGGGGTATATGGGTGAATCAATGAGAAGAAAGCTCATGGGGTTGCCGCCAAGACAGGTAAATATCAATGCCAACGAATTAAAAGACCGGGTATGCCCGTGCGGCGGAATGTTTTTCACTGATGCGTTGAGCCTAAAGGAACTGCCGGCCATGGTCAGTCCATCCGGCAAGGTTGAAACGGCTATGTTCAAGGTTGGTTTTATTTGCGTGGCCTGCGGTAAACTGCTGTCATTAAGGCCGGAAGAGCCGGGAGAAGAAAAACCAAAGATTGAATTGGTGAACGGGTAATGTCCGAAGACGCATTGGAAACAATTTCACACGGGGTATTTTGTGCCCCGTTTAAGCGAGGTGCAACATGGATGAACGCTGGAACCTGAACAATCTGCCACCGAAGGGACACGCCGACGTGGCTGAATTTGCGGCTTTGTTGTTTGACGTGGCCATAACCGAAAAAGAACGCCTGGGGAAACCGCAGGCATTTCTAGCTAATCACGGTCTATACCGGGGAGTACGGAACCAGCAGATTACCGGCCGGAAAGGATATAAACCAAATAAAAACAATGTGGCGCCGATCAATCTATATTTTTCCAACGTGGAACGCACGGTTTCCAACATTACCGCCCGCAATCCCACTGGAGAAGTGGTGGACCTGGACGGTGTGAACGATGATTCTGAAAAGGTTTTGACGGTTGCCCTGAAAAAATGGTGGAAAGACACCAACCAGCAGATGAAGACCAGAGCCACGGCCCGGCAAATGGAGATCTATGGTATTACACCGGAGAAGCCCTATTTTGATAAGGCGGAAGACCGGCCGGACATTATGGTTACAGATCCCTTTGCGTTTGCCCCGGCGCCTGGGAATTGGGATGACATTGCCACAGAAGCCCCTTACGTCTGTTATCTGTACCTTGATTTTGTTTCCAAGATCGAAAAGGATTTCAACGTCACAGACATTGCCCCGGATGATGCTTATGATCTGCTGGGCACGGCCCGCGAGGACTATAAACCACAAACAACACAGTCCATCGGGAATTATGCGGACCCGATGACCGTCAAGAGTGTGCGGGGCGAAAGCCATAAGAGCGTCCAGAGGGGCATCATCATCGAAATATGGGTGCGCGATGATCGAATGACCACGCATACGTCCTCAATCCCGGTTTTGGATGAAGCAGGGGTTCAGGTTATTGGGGAAGACGGCCCACAAGTGGCCGTAACAACCACCAAGGGCCCGGTATATCGTGATGGTATCCGCAAAATAACCATTTCCAAGTCTAAGGATCCAAGTAATAAAAGTGGGTGGGTTGTCCTGGATGATTCTGCCAATCCGAACCTTAACCCGGCCCTTGAAGATAAACTGGCCAAAAATACCTATCCATGGGGAAGATTGCCCGCCTATTACGCCAATTCCTACAAAGACCCGGTTTCCTTGTGGGGATTTGCCGCAGCCGAACAGGTTTCAGATCTTCTTGAAAAAATAAACATCATCATTTCTAAGTTAATTAACTATGTGGTCAACGTCATGACCCCGCCGCTTATTATCCAGCAGCACTGCGGTATCACCCGGGAAATGATCGAAAGTTCAATTAAAAAGGCCGGGCGGTTGATCCTAATGCCGACCACTCCGAACGCTAAAATCGAATTTATGCAGATCCCGAATCTTCCAGCCACCTTCTTTCAGGTCTTGGATCTGGTGATTAAAATGTTTGACCGTGTGTATCAGATTGAAGACGCGGACCGTGGAGTGGTGCCTACGGGAGTTATCGCGGCTTCTGCCATTGTCGCTCTTCAAGAACGCAACCAGGTTTTAATGCAATCCAAAACATCCGCGATAGATAACATTGCCGAAGAGCGGTCACGCTGGGCCATCGGACTATGGCAGAACTTCGGGACGCGAACAGAGAGCGTTAGTGTATCCGGGAATCAGGTAACGTTTTCAGGTGTTCAGTTAGCCGGCCGGAAGTTCAATTACGTTGTGGAAGCCGGAAGTTCAACCCCACGGACCAGCTTGCAGAATCAGGAATTGATAATGAACCTGGCTCAAAGGGGCATGGTCAGCCGAAGATACGTTCTGGAATCTCTGAATCTGCCGAACTGGCAAGAGGAAGTGGAAAGATGCGGCGAGGGGCAGCTAGATCAGGCGCTTCAAATCCTGATAGAAGCCGGATTGCCCAAAGAAAAAGCCATAATGCTTAAACAAATGCTTTTGGAGCCGCAGGGGGGCCCGGGAGATATAAAGAAGTCCGGACAACCGAAACCAGGAACACCAAAGGCACAGCAAGGACAGATGATATAGGCAGGCAGCCAGACAGAAAGGGAGACAGACAGATGATTATTAAATTTCAGGAAAAGAGCAGATGGATTGTGTTTGGGGAGATTGACCACGTTGAGTACGAAGAAATGCCAGATAAAGGGCCAGAGGAATGTGTTTCTTCAAATGTCTTGTGTTACAAGCCGCCTGATTTACCAGTGATAGGGAAATGTTGGCAAGTTTCATTTTTCACGAAGAATATGAATGAGGCAACTATAATTCATGCGTATTCGCCCATATACCTGATGAATGATCAGGGGCGAACAGTAGAAACCATTTAACGAGTAGGCTGCCTGCCTACCAGGAAAAGGAATAAACGTATGCCAATATATGAATATCAATGTGATTTTTGTAAAGCGGTTACAGAAGTTTTCCATAAACCAAACCGTGTCCCGAAAAAAACGCGGTGTAAAACAAACGGCTGCGGCCGTCTGGCAAGAAGAATTATCAGCCGCGGGGCGATCCAGTGCGATTCCGTCAATGACGTGAAATGGCTGCCATCAGCCTGCAAGGTACTCCAAAAGCACGGCGAACCACCGTTACAGTCACGAAGCGAATATAATAAGTATCTGAAAGACAACAATCTGGCGTGTAAAGGGTAACATGGACGACAAACAGAAAATATTATTATTAATCACCGACGCCGTGAAAAAGCAAATTAATTGTTTGCAATCTCAAAAATTAACTGGTAATATAAACTTAACACTGGTGCTTTCTATGTCCCAGGGGTACATAGGAGCAGTGAAAATACGGAATACATCGGAGGAAACAGTCTTTCAGTCAAAATAGCGGGGACTTAAAACCTATGCCCCAGGAAGGTGAAGAGCCTTCGATTTAAAGCCTGATTTCTGTAAAGCAGGCTGGGGCATCAATAGGGGATTTTACAGCCCGGTTTCTTGGAGAACGTAGCAATACGCCAGGAAGCCGGGCTTTTTTGTTTGTTTTTTACTCGGACACCCAGCGGATCGTGCCTTAGGGATAACACGAAATTTAAACTGGCCGGGGAAGGGAGAAGGAAGATGAAGAGAATGATGAAGGTATTGTGTCGGTTAGTGAAGCCTTTGATGAATGAACGCGGATCCGTGGGCGATCCCCCGGCAGAACCAGCGCCGAACGCCGTAGAACTTGATGAAAATGGCTTCATTCCCGGAACCAGTTACAAATCGGTAGCCGATTTGGTGAAGGGCCATTCTGAATTGAAGGGCAAACTGGATTCCCAGGGGAATGAATTGGGCGCTCTGAGGAAGTTCGCAGAAACGGTTGAGCCGATTGTCAAGGGAGCTTTAAACAAAAAAGAAGCCCCCGCGGCAGCAGCACCAGCAGGCCCGGACTATGAAGCGGAAATCGCCGCCGTTCAGTCACAGATTAAAGATCTTGATCCGATGGCAGACAACTATCAAAAGACCCTCGCAGATTTAGTAGCGAAGTCGAATTTGCTTGTCGCCAAGGCCCAACACGAAAAGACGCTCAATGCCGCGGGAGAAATGTTCAAAAAAGAACTTTCAGAACGCGATTCCAAAGCGGCCAAAGATGCCTTCTTACGGGATAACCCGTCATTCAGCACACCGGAAATGCAGGCAAGGATCAATGATTTCCTCGCCAAAGACAGGACCGGGATGGAAGATCCATTTTCCGCCTTTAGAAAAATCCAGGCGGATGATGCACAGATCGAAGCCGACCGCCTTGCCGCAGAAAACGCGGAAATGAAGAAGGTTCTCGAACTGGCCAAAGGAAAAGAAACAACCGGAAAAGTGGTTGTGAAGGGCCAAACGCCCACACAGCCAACCAAACAACCTAAAGCAACCGGCAAGGATTTGGATGCTGGCATGGCTGCCGTCTTGGCCAATATGCGCGGCGCCTGATCTTGCCGATCCACATAAGGAGAAAAGATCATGAGTTTACTGAACCAGTTAAATGCGACAACGGAATATTACTGGCTGAATACTGAGCCGGAAGACATTTTAAATAAAGCCTCGGCACTGCTCTGGAAACTGATGGGCAATGCCAGGGTAAATGATAATTGGGAAGTCAAACCCCATGAAATCGTTGATGGCGGCAAGATGATCAAGGTCCCGCTGGAATACGCGGCCTCGAACTCCGGCGCATACGGCGCACAGACCGTTATCAATCAGTCCAAAGTCAACATCATCGACGCGGCACGTTTCGGGTGGGCTGGTGTGTATGGATCGAACACCCTCAACCTGGATGACCTCACGCAGAACACAGGCGACGAGGCCATTATCTCCCTGACCAAACAGTATATGCGGTCAATTATCAAAGCTGCCCGCGTGAAAATGGCCGCCGATGTGATCGCTTCAGCGGCATCCGCAGACAATATCACCGGCCTTGGCAATTTGTTCAACACCACAACCTCGACCGAATATGGAAGCATTGACGAAGATGAAATGGCCGATTGGAAGGCAAATGTCATCACCACAGCAGAAGCAATCAGTTTTGAAGTTCTCCAGAAAGTCTTCCGTCAGCCGAACATGGGCGATGCGGCCGATATGCTCCCGAACTTCATTGTCACCACGGCAACCCTTCGTGACGGTTACGAACGCTCCCTGCACCCGCAGCAGCGTTATACCGATACCAAGGCAGTTGAGGCCGGATGGCAGAATATCGTCCACAAAGGCGCCCCGATTGTCGCGGATACCGGCATTACCTCCGGCGAACTGATGGCCCTCAACCTCAATTTCCTGAGCCTGAGAAGCCACAAGGATTACAATTTCACCGCTCCCAAGTGGGTGACAAAAGAAGTCCTTGGTCAGCCGGATGTGATGACCGCAGATACACGCTGGAGAGGCAACTTGGTGTGTAGTAACCGGAAGATGCACGTCAAACATACCAACCTGACGGAACCGGTTTAATCATCATTTTTTGGGGATAGCCGGGAAACCGGCTATCACTGCAACTTTAATCCTTTAGGCGGGTCCGATGTATTTTGAGATCGGACGAAAGGAGAAACATCATGGGAGAGAAAGTCTTAACAGTAGGTGGGAGTAAAGCCACGAAACCCGTTTCGGATTTCCTGACCACCAACGAATATTTTGGCCCCAAGGGCGGCGTGTATTACGTTGATGGCAATGTCGCTGCGACAGGCGGAGGATCACCCGACCATCCTTATGCGACATTGGCGGAAGCTATTACCGCATCGGATGCGGCGATGGCCTTGTCCGCAAACCGCTGGTGGGCGCGTCGTAACCGGATTTACTGCTGCGGCGATACCTTAACGGAAGATTTGGTCAAATTCCCGACCAAGTGCGACGTCATCGGCTGCGGTTCTTATGACGGATTTACCCAGGCAGGGCTTTCCGGCCACCATGCGCCCGTCGGTGAATCTTATGGAACGAGATTTTATAATGTTCACTTTAAGGCAAAAGCGCACGCATCGCCGGTGATCACCCTGACCAATGCGACAAGCGGTCTTCAGTTGCACGGCTGCACGTTTGACGGCACCCTGGGAACCATGACCAGTGGTATTCTGGCCACTGCTTCACCATTTCTGGTCGTGGATGATTGTGATTTCGTCGGAACATTCGTCACGTCCTATATCACTTTTGGCGCGGGCGAAGCCGGACGGACCAGAATCCTCAATAACCGGATGCTTGGCACGGCAGCAAAAGGCATTGTCGCGCCGGCACAGACCACGGCATCATGGATTCCCTTGATTCAAGGCAATACCATCATCGCCACCGGTAAACCGATTGAAGACGCGGCGAGTGTATTTTCCGTCGTTAATAACCGCCTGATAACCGACATTAACATTGCAACGACCACAGATGGATACTCGTTTGATCTGTCAATGGCTTGCGGAAATGTTCTGACCGGCCTCAATGGCGTTGCCGCAACGATCCCGTTTGCCGTTGTAGCGGAATAGGAAAGGAGAATTTAAACCATGATTAAAATAATTGTAGCTCATGCAGATCAGGGGACCTCTTATGTTCCCGCTCCCTGCCGCGGCGTAGTGGCCAATGCGTATTGTGTTTTCCAGACCAATACCGTCGAACCGAATGATACCGTAGTCCTCGCCAGAGGCGCATCTACGGTAAACACCATCACCGCCGTCACCACAGCTGGCCTCGTTGTGGAAACCGGCGTGCCGGATGCCACCAACAAGGGCCTGGTCTTTGACCCTGCCTCTTCCACAGCGGCCAATCAGGTCATCAAGATTACCGACACCGGCGCCCCTGGCGCGAAACTCGTTATGATTGATTTCGATGATTCCGCGTATGTGGCCGAGGCCGCATCAGAAGCCTAGAAAGGAGTAATGGGATGAAATATTTATATGTTGATGTAGCAGACGGCGCGACCGTCTATGTACCCGCTCCTTGCCGCGGAAGCATCGCGAAGATGGTCGCCGTTTTCCAGGCGGATACCGTTGTGGCAAACGATACCATCACCGCATCCCGAGGCACTACGGCGGTCAATGTCGTCACGGCAGTTACGGAAGCGGGCCTGGTGGTTGAAACCGGAGTCCCCGATACCACGAATGGCCAGTTGATTTTTGATCCTTCTTCCTCCACGGCCGCCAACCAGGTCATCAAGCTGGTCAGCGGAAGTGAAGGCGGATCGGCGGCGGCGGTTGTCCTGATCTACTTTGATGACAGCGCATATGTGAAAGAAGCCGCATCCGAAGCGTAAACCAAAATAATTAACCAAGAGGGCAGGGCTGCTCAAACGCGGCCTTGCCCTGATGTAAGAGGTTAAAAGGATGCTGACATTAAAATCAAAGTTCTCCGATTACTATGCCTTAATCAAGGGCATTGCCTGTGAGGACGCTGTTGCTCCGCAGAGCAAGATCAAGTCTGGTTTGACTATCGGGGAGGTGTTCGCTGAATACAGGGATGATCCTAATTTTGAAGAAGGTTGGGGTGTGTGGTGTCTTGAAACAATGGGTTTGGAGTTGGGTTCTGACATTCGGGAGATGATTATCAACAAGATTAAATCTCCCATGAAGTGCTTCAAGCTGTCTTTGAAGTGCCCCTTTTTAAGCGAGAAGGAGAGTACGCTTTTAAAAGGGAAATACGAGGGGGATAAAGACGTTGCACGGGCTGTAATCTGTCTGGAGGCCATTCAGAAAAACCGTGAGTTTAACGCCGTGAGGGCTGATGCGGTTACGAGTTGCAAGACGGTTTCAGAAGTCAAGACGCTTATTGAGGCGACAGGAGTAACAACCTCTTTATCTGCTGATACTGCTGAAAAGTCTAGTGGCGACTTGAAGAACATCCTTGAACCGGAAAGAGCAAAGATGACCGAGGCCACGAAAAAGGTTATAGTGGGACAGGGGTTTGGTGGTGTGGCTGAATTTGAGTCTTGGTTTGAGGTAGCCTGATGTCAACTTTAATTCTCCGTCCAAATCAAGATACATCAACCGCACAACAGGAATGTTCCAGCGGGGTAACTCACTATATTCTTGTTGATGAAGTAACAAAGGACGAGGCAGATTATTTAAAAAACCCCGACACAACAACAACAACCAAGACTGACCTTTACGATTTACCGAACCACGACGCAGAGTCAGGGACGATAAACTCCGTAACGGTAAAACTTTATGCGAAGTATGTTTTATCCGGAACCTCCGCCGGGACTGCCTATGTCAAACCGCTAATTAGGGTAAGTGACACCAACTACGGGGATAATCAGGCATTAACTGACACAGTTGCTTTATATTCCCAAACGTGGACGACAAACCCCTATACTTCTGAAGCGTGGACATGGACGCAGATTGACGCGCTTATAGCGGGTGATTCACTCACCAACTATGCCACGGATGCCAAAAACTACAAAGCTACTTATTGCTACCAGTTATGGGTTGAAGTGGATTACGGGGCAAGCAGTCTTGTCCTTCCGGTTTTCGCTTATCACTACATGAATCATTGCTAGGAGTCAGTTATGAGTTTCGGGGGATATTTACAGGCAAATACGGCGGTTGACGTTCTGATCGGGCCGTTTATAGACGACACGGACGGCAAGACAGCAGAAACGGGACTTACTCTTTCGCAGGCAGATATAAAGCTGTCTAAAAATGGGCAGTCGTTGGCGCAGAAGAACGACGACACCGCAGCAGCTCATGATGCGAACGGATATTATAACTGCGAACTGGACGCAACTGACACGAATACCGAGGGCACCCTTACCTTGATTGTCCACGAATCCGGGGCCCTTCCCGTGCGAATGGATTTCATGGTTCTATCTCAAGCTGCTTATGCTTCACTGGTGACTGCAAAAGACACAGGTTACATGGATGTAAACGTAAAAGCCATCAGTGAGGACACCACCGCGGCGGATAACTGCGAAGCGGATTATGACGGAACAGGGTACGCGGGCGGCACGATTGTCAAGGGTGCCGATATTAAGAAGATAA
>Ga0209507_1001959_pt1 | contig 14959 bp, 7 predicted proteins | sample AD_UKC028_MetaG_FD_184414 | JGI IMG/M metagenome (GOLD analysis project Ga0209507, IMG submission 184414) | Active sludge microbial communities of municipal wastewater-treating anaerobic digesters from USA - AD_UKC028_MetaG (SPAdes) (version 2) | ecosystem: Engineered > Bioreactor > Anaerobic >...
GCCATCTTGATCTGGTTGGCCATCTAGCAAACCTCCTTTCGGAGGCCATGCTATTCGGCTTCAAACCTTATCTGCGTGGCTGGTTTTCAAGCGCTTTCTACTGGCTGGTTTTCACCGCTCAATGACAGTAGCGGGCCCCCGTGATCGGTAGCGAGGCATCATGCTGATGAGGCGGGTCCAATACCAGAACGTCGGCGAAACCGTCAGCATACGGCAGTTTTCTCAGGTCTACGGGCTTTTCCATGGCGATGTCAGTGCCGTAGAGTTCGATCTCATCTATGTTGATCTTCTGCCAGAACACCCCCAGCCCTATTGTCACGTCGCAGACCACGGCGCCTGGCTTGAGGTAGATGCGGGCTATCTCGGCTATCAGGTCGGAGCTGTCGCCACGAACGACGGTATATACGGGACCACCTGGAGGCTCGATCCCGCTGACACCACGGCCACCTCCTTCCGGAACTCGTGCTTCCCTGGCCTCGTATTTCAAGTACCTGGCGGCGGCGCTCACCGACTGTCTTCCGCTCAGGACATCCTGGAGAAGATCGTCATCTCCGGATTCGATGAGCGTCTTCATCGCGCTTACCGAGTAACTCGACACGCCGGCTTTCTCAGCGGCGGCCTGCCGCGCGTCAACCTTTGTAGAATTCTCCAAAGGTTCCAGGTCTGTGCGCCGCCCAGCCCCGACGCTCAGGAGTTGCTGATACTGATAGGCGAGATAGGCCCTCTGTCCCGTGTTGAGCTGGCGTCGAGCCAGGTTGTCGGTCAACGCGAACAGTTTTGCGGCTCGCTCGTCAGGAAACTGGCGGACCAGGCAGGGAACAGTCTTCATCCCAAGTTCACGCGCGACGCGGAGACGATTTGCGCCCGAAAGGATCGTGCAAGTCCGTCCCTTGGCCCACACAACGAGAGGAATCTGGACACCCGTGTCCCTGATGCTGAGCTTGAGCGCTTCGTAGTCCTCGTCAGACAGCGGGGGGCCGACGGTATCACCCCAGGAGTTCAGTTTCAGTTTTCTGATTGGCATGCTGGTTATCGTTTCTGGAACCATGAACCATCTCCATCAGGACGCAACACGATCATTCACATCATGGCTACAACTGCAGTGATTGCCTCACGTTACAGACCTGACATCCTTTCTGTATCCTTCTTTAGACATCAACCAGCTCGGTCATAAAAGACACACGCGGGTAAAAACCTTTCGGTTATCGCCATCTCTCCTTGTTACTGTCGGGTCAGAAGAAGCCGCGATTGTCCATTGATATCCACCGTGAACTCAAGCATGTCTTTCTCCTTTGGCATCAGATCGGATGGTTGGAAACCCTCCAAGCGATACCCGGAGCCTGGGACTATCTGAAAATCGCCGGAAAGAAGGCGGAATCCCGCCTTCCCATTTCCGTTGAGAAGGACGGTGACTCCTTGTGCGTCGTATTGCGTGACGATGACGTTCAAAGGGGATTCCGAAGACAACATGACTGGAATCTTCTTCACAATGGCCATCTGCATGTCGGCCAGTTCCACGCGCGTGCGCGCACCGTCGGCGTCCACTGTCGTGACGAAAGGACACGGAATCTCGCGCCCGCGAGCGTCATAAAGACGGTTGTAGTGCAAAAAGTTCTCACCCCGCCAGCCATAGACTCCGCTGACCGCCGTCACGATGCGTTCGCGTCCCTTAACAATGCCGCTCCTGATCTCGTCAACCGTGATTGGGTACATCTCGGACGGTGCGGAGCGTCTCGTCACGAGGTCGTTCTCGCCATAGTAGAAGTACAGGTTTCCCCACCGAAGCTTCTGATGGACGTCGCGCCAGATATCCGTCTCAGAGCGTATCGAACCGGGGTCTCCCAGGCAGCAGGGGGTGGATGTTAGGTGAAGGTGCGGCCCCTCCAGGCACTCCGCATCGAAGATGAGATTCATGCTGCCGATGGTCCGAGTGATGATCGCGCCGTTGGCGATCAAAACGCCGCCTCGGCTGTTCATCTTCTTCACAAACTCGACCATGGCCGGTTGCGAAAGAAGAAGCACGCTCCCCTTCTTTCGCGTGATGAGTTTCGTCTTGGGGTCAATATCGGCAGTGTGCCCGCACCAGCGGTCGTAGGTATAGGGACTGCCATACCCCCACAGGAAGCCGTCCATGAACGCCCCGCTGACGCCGATCTCGTCCAGCATCTGGTCAATTGACTTCAGCAACGCGGGGCCGAAGCTGTTGTCGAGGGTGGGATAGTAGATCCACCAGCGCCAGTTCTCCTCCACGCGCTGCCTGCTGAAGTAGGTGTATGCCTCGTAGGGATACGGGTAGGTTACCTGCCTGCCGTCGGCAGCCGTAACGCGCGCATCCGGAAAGACGCTCTCCGGCTTGTTGGTCGCGTAGAGGCTGTGCGCCACGTGGAACATCAGCTTCAGGTCGGGGAACTTCGCGTGTGTCTGCGAATAGACCTCGCGCAACAGGGCGCGCTCCTTCGGAAAATCGCGGAACTCAATGCCTTCGATTGAGACCTCCGGATCGTCAGCCGCATGCGACAGGCATGGACCGCACAGATACTTGATCCCGCGCAGGCGAACAAACTCCTCAGACGGGACCTTGCGTCGGTCGTGGATTGCAAAGCATCCTTCCACGGTCACATTGTTTCGCCCTTCGTCGGAGCGCGCCTCATTGATGAAGTCGTAGTAATCTCCTGACTCGGTCGGATAGACCGCCCATTCCAGCGTATAGTCCTCGCCCGGAGCCAGCGCGAACTCGTTGCTGCCGATGGCCCCGGAACCCCCGTCGTATGAACCCTGGGACTGGACGATAAACACGTCATCCAGGGCAATAAGACCCAGTCCTGTTCCGCGGTCCTTCAGGAACACCGTCGGGTTTCGGTTGATCGTGGTTTCAGGGACTGCCGCAGTTGCTGGAATACCCGCTACGCAACCTTCGGAAAAGCCGCCTTCCGACGGAGTCAGGCGATTCCGAAAGACAACACCCAGCGCATCGGCGCTCTTGTTGACGATGCGATCACTGAAGGATGCGCGATTGGCGCGGATGATGATCTGCCTGGCAATGCTGTAGGATGCGCCTTCTCCCTTGATCTCCCATGTGGAGTCGTTGAGCCGCTTCACCTGGGACTTCCACGACGGTTCGTGTTCGTTGGCGGTGTCGGACGGGAAATGATTGAATCCGCCATTCGGAAAGGAGAATGACGAGTCAACACGATAGACGCGGTCTTTGAGGCGGAGTTCAGCACCGCCGTTTTGTGAGACGGAAATGCTGTACACAGGCGGGAGTCGTCGCTCGGGAAGCGAAGGCACAGTCATCTCGGAGGGCTGCGGAACAACAGGCTCAGGCAACGGCCATGCAAAACGGTTCTCTGCGCTCTTGGCCTCGCCAGCCCCGGTCACTGCGCTGACGCGAAGCAGGTAATTGCCTGCAGCCAGGTCATCAAGTTTAAAGTGGAATTCAGCCAATCCCTCCTGGGAGGGAGCCTCCTGCTTCTGAAGATGCCGCTTTTTTCCGTCCCCGTCTTGAATCTCTGCGACAATAGGCCTCTCTGCGGCCAGGGGCAGGACGCCGCGCAGGTCGGCCTCGATCGTTGTTTCGGCTTCCTTCGGGTAGATGAAGGAACGAAGCCCGATGCGTCCGATCCAGTTCGCATCCATTCCGCGAGGGCCGGCCCCTTGGAGATACTCCGACATGATCTCGCCAAGGGACAAAGCCCGTCCGTAGATCTTGACATCCTCGATGCGGCCCTTGAAAGGCTGTCCATCGGAACTGATGCGGAAGGGCTGGACTGCTTCTGCCGCGTCCCCGACGGGAAAGGAGTTGCAGGGCATCCCGTCCAGTATGAACATGCCCTCGCTCCCCTTGACGACAACAACCACGTGATGCGATGCCCGGTTTGCAACTGCTCTTGATGAACAACCGCCCGTCCACTTACCGTTGTTGTTTGTGCGGAAGTGAATCTTCCCAGTGCCGCCCTCCACCCGGCACAGCATGCCGGATTTCGTATACTCCTCAGACTCAATGAGGACATAGTTGGTTCGGTCGTCGGGAAATGGTGAGGCGTCCAGGTAGAACCAGAAGCAGAAGGTCATATCTCCCCGCAAGCGCCCCAGCTCGCCCTTGCCGAAGTCCACAAAACCGCCACGTGAGCCGAATTCCAGCGCATGGCCGGTCGGCGTTTTCACCCATTGCGCCTCTTGCAGGCGTCCGTCATGCCCATTGCCGCTGCGGTCGTGGAGAATGCCTCCATTCCCCTCGTCAAACGTCCAGTGCGCGATCAATGCGTCGTCAGCTCCGCCAGCAACCGTTCCCAGGCAGAAGCTTGTCATCACCGCCAGCAAGGATGGGAGCTTCGGAGACAACATGAACCTATCCTCCTGATTGGAATGAACCCGTGATCCCGTTTCTGAGAAGCAAGTTCCCGCCAACCGCGCCAGTTACAACTGCAAGACGGTTGACTGCGCGCAGGGGGCTTCGCAGCCACTTTCTATCGCCAATCATCTCATAAATCTATTCTTCACCGTCAAGAGTGTCGGACTTGTCCCTGTTGGGTTTCACTATTACAATCCCTCCTTTACAGGATTTCCAGTGGGCGTCAAAGCGATGAAAGATGAGATCGGCTCCCTATACTGGGTCATAACGCATCGCTGCAACGGCGGCTGCGGTCACTGCTACATGAAGTGCGGTCCAGACGGGCCGAGCCTGACGTTTGACGATGCGGATCGAGTGATCGAGAATCTGCCACGGCGAATAAACCATCAGATCATCGTCAGCGGCGGAGAGATACTGCTCCCGGAGAATCGGCACCTCTTGTTCCACGTTACGGAAGGGCTGCTTCAAAAGTATGGACGGCGGCAGATCGCAATACAAACAAACGGGGATTTCCTGGATAGCGAGGCGGTAGATGAATGTATCGCCGGGGGCATAACGCACATCTCAGTGGCATCCATAGACGGTCACCATCACAACCGCTTCGAGTCTCTGAGAGAAAAGGACCAACACTATCGGGAATTGCTGAAGAGCAAAGGACTCATCGAGCTGCCGTCATCTTCAGTGACAAGGCTGTCACCGCGAAGCGTCGAGGCGAGCGCGCGTATTGTCCAGGCTCTCTGTCGAGTGGCGCCTGACCTGGCGCTGAAGCCCACTTTCCTCGTCTGGGGGGCCAATGACAAGATATGGCTTCGCGGCAATTGGGCGCGGGGGCGCGCCCTCCAAGGAGGGATATTCCTCAGGAATGAGAAACACAATTTCTGTGCCATCTGGTCAGGGGGACGCAATTTCCTGCGTGCGGGTTCGCCGAGGCAGGAGGTCGTGCTTCAGCTTTCCTATCTGTTTCCATGTTGCCCATCAACAAGAGTGTATTTGGCCGACACGCGCAAAGAGCCTTTGATCAGAGGCCTGGAACGGGCGATGCGCGAGCCCGTCTTTCGCGCGATCAATCGCGGCCGCCCCTACGAAGGCGCCGGGCAGTTCGGAATCCCTCCTGCGCAGGCTTCGTTACGTTTCAGAGAACTGAAGAACATTTGTATGCTATGCGACGAACTGCTGGCTCATCTTGACCAGAAAGTATTCCCGCCGTCTCCATTCCAGGTTTACACATCTGCCGGTTCAGAGGATATCGCATCTGACTCGTGACAAGTAACGCTGGTTCAGTATCAATAGAACCACGGTGAGAATGCCTGAATCAGTTGTTTCATGCGTTGCCGTTCCTGGCTGAAGATGGCGTCAGTTGCCGGGATCGCTCTCAGAAAACGAGCCAAGCGGAGCCCGTGGAGATGCAGTTTCGGCTTCTTGAATGCTTCCTACCATCAGTTAACCGCTCTGCTGCCCTCGAACAGATTCAAACAACGCCTCCAGCCGAACGACAATACGCTCAGAGTCGGATTGGGAGTAGTCCGACTCGATCTGAAGGTAGGGCAGATGGAGATCATTCTGGACAAGGTTCTTCACGTAGAACGATTCAACGCTATATGTCAGGCACGCCCTCCATATCACCTCGACTACGCAGACTGGGCGGTATTCCTTGACTAGTTTCCGAATTAGATCGAAGCGACGCTGATTGCGGGTCATGACCGAACAGGGAAGGTGAAGGTACTTCCTGGCCAGCGCCGTCAGCGGGTCCCCGTGATTCAGTTCGACGTCCTCTATGATGGGTTTGAGGCTGCTGCAGTTCTCCATGGCCACAACAAGTCCGCCGTGGTCCTCAATCAGGTCAACGACCCATTCCACGCCGTGAACGATTGGCACACCGGTCAGCAGGACACGAACCTTCGACTTGAGACGTCCGGCCTTCCCCTTCAACTCTCTGGCGACAGCGGCGTAGCTCTTGAGATCATCCGGTATGCCGGAGATGATACTCTTGAGTTCCAGCAACTGCCGTCCGGTTATCGGAGGATTGTCCAGTTTCATGCATTGGGCGATTTCCCGTCTGAGTCTACGCTCCCTGTTCATGACTGTGATTGCTCTACGGAGTTTGTCATCCGTGATCCTGGTGTGAAAGCGATTCTCGAGTGTCCTGCGCAACTTGCGCAGTTCGCAGATCCACTGAGTAAGCGCCGTCTTCTCGTCAGGCTTCTGGGGCAATTCCAGAACGTGCATCGGGACGGCGTCACCCATCAACTCGAACATCTTCTTCTTGCCGTCACAGGTCGTCTCTGCAACGACCAGGTCGGCAATCTCCAGGAAAGGATTCTCATGCGCTACCATGTAGCCGTAGGTAGATTTGATGAGGGGGCACAAGTTGCCGGGCAAGTGCGATTCCGCCGGCGGGATCATCTCTACCGAGCCACCGCAGAGGCAGACGGGGACGCCACCGGCTGCCATGATCAGCTCTCGGGGCGTGTATTCGCACATGATCCCGACGATGGGGCGGCCCTTCGCCTTGGCCTTCTCGGCATATTCGCAACAGTTGCCGATCATATCTTCGAAACGCTTCGTGGCCTTTCTTAGCTCGGTAACTCGAACCGCGGAGTTACCGACCTTACCATGGCAGTGTTTCATGGTCTTTGAGCCTCCAAAAGCGTCATCAAGTCATCCCTCAGGAAGATTACTCTACCTGTTTCCTGAATTGGAAACAAACCATGCGTGGCGACCATGACTTCTCCACCCGGCGCGCATACCCCAACGCACGCTGGCACCGCATGCCGGTCTTCTGCGGCTGGGCGGAGCAGACCACGCAGTGCCGCCCATTGGGCAAAGGCGCATCCGAGCTCGCCTCCCAGAGTTTCTATGAGAGTTGGATTGCAGAGCTGGAGGTCCGGGGGTTGCCTTTCGGAACAATCGTGATTGACGACAAGTGGCAGAAGCGCTACGGAACCTTCGAGGTTGATGAAGCCAAGTGGCCTGCCATGAAGTCTTTCGTGGACGCGCAACATGCCAGAGACCGTCGTGTTCTCCTTTGGCTGGCGTCCTTCAATACGGAAGGGCTGCCGCCCGAGCTCTGCCTTTTGGACGACGGCCGTCCGATCGCAGCCGATGTCACGAATCCCGTCTACGAGCGGATGCTCCGGGAACAGATTGCGGTTCTGGTGCGGGACATCGGCATTGACGGGTTCAAGGTGGACTGGCAATGCGGCTGTTTCCAGAAGCCGGGGCTGCGCGCGTATGCGCCAATCACAGGTATCGAGTTCATCCGGCGCTTCCAGTACCTGATCTATGACGAAGCCCACAAATGGAAGCCTGACGCCTTGATCGAGAGCCACAACTGCAATCCGCTGTTTCGAGACGTGATTGACGTCTACCGTCTGGGCGACATCTGGTTCGGCACGCGCAACATTGCGGCACTGATGCGGACTCGCTCACGGATTGCCCGCGCGGTCGGTTGGGACGTGATTGATTGTGATAACGGTTCACAGACGTTCCCGGACGAATGGTTCAACTACATGAAGGCGCAGCCGTCCATAGGCGTTCCGTCACTGTATGCCCTGCACCTCAGCGAGAGTACGTTCGAGGAGCTCCCGGAGTACATGTTCAGGCACATTGCGGACCTCTGGAAGAGGTACATCCATGAGAATGTGTGAGATTGCCGGCGCGCGGCGCCTCGCACCCGCCAGGAGCACTGGGAGAAGGCGATAGCGGCGCGTTCAGATGTGGCAGCTCAGCGAACGGACTGGAAGCCGCTTCCCGACCCGAGAAAGCTCCGCAACAATTGGCGCGCGCGTACAAGGCGCCAGTGCAGATTCGTCTGTCAATGAAGCTTTTCCGCCTGCATGTTGGCGCTTGGGCAGAACGATTTTCCAACTTCTTTCCCAGGCGGAACTGGCAATCGGCATCCAAACCGGAACCCTCTGGCGAAGCGCTGCAACCTTCCGCAGTGCAATACCCCGTATGGCCGGGCAGACCTCATGGATTGACGATCATCTATGAAATTCCTTAGCATAGTCTGCATGAGGATACCATCCAAAACGATCTCGCCTAGTCACTTGGAAATGGCCTTGCTGTTTGTGGCGGTGTCAGCCCTTGCGGCTGGAGCCGGCGATGCAGCCGGACCCCGCGTCGAGTCAACCCCGTTCACGGGCGGAAAGGACGGCTACGCCTGTTACCGCGCGCCAGCCCTCATCGTTTCGCAGCAAGGCACTCTTCTGGCGTTCTGCGAAGGGCGCGTGAACGATTTCCAGGATGAGGGAGACATTGACGTCGTCCTCAAGCGCTCCACCGATGGCGGCCGGTCATGGGGACCGATCATGGTGCTGGAGAACGACGGGGAGAATCGCTGCAAGAACGCATGTCCTGTCGTCTTGCCGAACGGGCGGATACTGGTCGTGTGGCTCTGGAACAAGGCGATACCTTCAAAGGGAGACAGAACCACGCGAGACGTCTATTTGACCACATCTGACGACGAAGGAGTCACCTGGTCAAAGTCCAGAAACATCACCAGCGCCGTCTATCGCGAGGACTGGGGATGGTACGGCGCAGGGCCTTGCCACGGTATAGTCAAGCAGCGGGAACCGCACAAGGGGCGGGTGATCATCCCCTGCCGCCACAACTCGAAAACGACTCACACGATCTCGCACATCATCTACTCGGACGACAACGGCGAGACATGGCGCATCGGGGGAAGCGCGCCGATGGAGAAGACGAATGAGAGCACTATCGCCGAGTTGAGCAATGGGGACCTTATGCTCAACAGCCGAAACGGCAACAAGGGCGCCAATGACTGCCGGATCGTTTCGATCAGTTCCGATGGCGGCGAGTCGTTTTCCGTCTGCTACGTGGATCATACACTGGTCGAACCCGGAAACGGCTGTTTTGGAAGCATCCTTTTCCACTCAATGAACAGCAGGACAGGAAAGGGCAACATCATCTTCTCGAATCCGAATCACGGCGTCGAGCGCATGAACGGCACGCTGAAACTCAGTGAAGACGACGGGAAGACATGGACGAAGAGCTACAGATACTCACAGCCACCCCCTGCCTTTTCAGGGTATTCCGATATTGCCGTCATCAATGGCAGCGATGTGGCCGTACTGTATGAGAAGGGCGATGCGTACCGGAAAGAGAATCGGCTTTACAAGAAGGGCGAACGCTATGAAGACATCGGGTTTCAGGTTGTGAGGTTCAAGGACATCGCGGAGCCGATCGGGCCTGCGCCATCGCAACCGGCCACTTCTGGAGAACATACTGCCGGACACGGATGGCGCATGGACCGCTTCATGATCAGCCTTTGGGGAGGCCCTCGCAACGAGGCCGAAGCGAAGGTGTATGCCGACGCCAACTTCAATACGGTTATGAGCAAAGCAGACATGCTGGACTCCTGCTTGAAGAACGATCTGCGTGTGCTCCTCATGGAATCTTCAGAAAAGGCACCGGCCCTGGCCGGTCACAAGGCCGTATGGGGCTGGTTCGTGCAGGATGAGCCAAAGGAGGAAGAGTTCCCGAGGCTCGCGCGTGACGTGCAGCGCTGTCACGACGCCGATCCCGGCCACCCGGCTTATGTTAACATGCTGCCAATAATCAACCTTGACGCGTACATCTCCACGGTGAAACCCCGGGTGCTCAGTTACGACTACTATCAATGGTGGGCGGGGTCCGGGTCAGGATCTGGATTCTACTGCAGGAGACTGGAGGTTTACCGTGAGGCAGCATTGAAGGCGGGTATCCCGCTGATATGCTGGGTTGAGGGCAACGCTGACGGGATAGTGCCCTGGTGGGAGGTGGTGGTGCCGACCCCCCAGCTCAAAGAGGAAAAGTCCAAGTATCTGCCTGACAATGCACAGAAATTGCGCCAGAGCGTATTCGTCGCCCTTGCATACGGGGTGAAGGGCATTCAATGGTTCGTTGACGAATTGATGTTCGAACGCAAGCCAGACGGTCAGATCATCCTGACCCGTTCGGGGGAGGACGTGAAGGCAATCAACGCTGACTTGCGCGTGCTTGGGCCTACGCTTGTCCAGCTGAGTTCAGTTGGCGTTTTCCACACGGAACCCCTGCCCCAGCTGTCAGTCCCTGTGCCGGAACGGCTGGGGCGAGTTAAGGATTTCCTCGAACCCAGGAGGGTAGCGCGCTCCGTCCCCGTGCAGATACCACCTGGTATGATGCTTGAGGGAGAATGCCTCACGCTCGGATTGTTTGACGACGAGAGGGGATGCCGATACGCCATGATTGTGAACCGGGATATCAAGCAGGTTCATCAAGCAACATTATCCCTTGGCCCTGATGCCGGGATAGAATCAGTGGCATTCCTGGACACGGCTCGCAAGGAATGGGCCACGCCACAGCTCAAGGACTCACCGGGAGGGGTAAGAGCGTTTGTTGTGGACCTCAGGCCGGGCGACGGGGTCCTGCTTGATCTCAGCGCGAAGCCGAAATGAGGGAGTCCGTTATGGAGTACCCCGGACTTGGCGGCAGCTGGCGGTCGGTTCGTCCCTCACCCATACACCTGAGCGTTGTCCCCGTGTCTTCATCCTCCGGTCGGAAAGCCGCAAGGACAATAGCATGGCCGAGCCATTCCTGGATCGTCATCCTCCAATGCGTGGAGCGCCAGACCGACAGCGTCATGTAACCACGCGTCGGTTGTCTCTTCTGCTCCTCTGCGCGCTGTGGATGTCGGGATGCGCCGATGCCGGCGAGACTGGAGCAAATGTGATGGAACGTATCGAGCTGACCGTTGATCGCAAGGTCCTGAACCCCGTGCTCGAAGGGGATGTGCGAGGGAAGCTGACCCTCAAGGCGATCTATCCGGATGGCGCACAACGCGTTCTTCAGCCTTCTGAGGCGGTAATCAGCGCCAGGACGAGGAGTGCTAGCGGCAACGCAGACGTAGTCACCATTGAAGGCGATACGATCATCCCCAAGGAAGGCGGCATCGCCACGATTGAGGCCGCCGTCGTCCAGGACGGCAGGACACTCAAGGCCGCAACAGACGTGATCGTAAGGCCGTTCTACAGGGATTACCACCAGACCCTCGTCATGAAGCTCTTCCTCGGGATGGAGGGCGATCCGGTTGAGCGTCTGGCCGGCGAACAGTTGTTCAAGAAGAAGCACGATGTAATCTGCACGTTTGAGGAGGCGCTGGAAGTCATCCGCAGGGCGGACAATCTGACCCGCGGGATTCCGAAGATCGTCTACCTTGTCGGCTGGCAGAAGGGCGGGCATGACCACGGGTATCCGTCCTGGAGCGAGGTGAATCCGAGGCTCAAACGCGCGCAGGACGCAACGGCGCTGGACAGCCTGCGCTGGCTCATCCGTGAAGCCAGGCAGTTCAACACGACCGTCAGCCTGCACATCAACATGGTGGACGCGTATCGCCAGAGCCCGCTGTGGGACGAGTATGTCGCCAAGGACTGCTTCGCCAGGGATGAGAAGGGAGACCTTCTCGTTGCGGGCATCCAGGTGAAGGACGAGGAGATGTACAACGTGGTCTACCCCAGGGAATGGGAGGCCGGACTGGCGCAGCGCCGCATTGACGAACTGATCCGGATGATCCCCGAGCTGAAAGAGGGACATACGATTCACGTGGACGTCTTCATCGCCCAGCGCGAGAACGGCAAGCCGATAAGCCCGTGGCACGCGAAACCGGAGAACGGGGGCCTGATCCCGGAGAAGTACGTTGAGACGCAGCGCAGGATCTTCCACTACTGGCGCGAACGCGGCTTCGACGTGACTGGGGAAGGAATCTTCTGGGCGCATCCGGCGGGGGAGGGTTTCACCGGACTGCAGGCGATGTCATGGTGGTACCCCGGCGATCCGGGCTACCAGATGCAGATTCCGGAGCGCCTGATGGCCAGGGGCCGCACCGACCGCGGCGGCGACGGCGACTTCCGCTTCGGCGCCAGCATGCACGGGGAGGAAATCTGGCAGAAGGACAAGGATAACATGCCCGGCTTCCTGGGGATGTTCTGCCGGACAACCCTGCCGTGGCACTACCTGAGCCGGCTGGAGCGTGTGAAGTTCGAGAAGGAAACGCTCTACTACAACGACGGGGTAATCGCGAGGATTGAGAATGGCAGGAAGATCATCAGGAAAGGGGATTTTGTCCTGCGCGAGGATGACGACCTCTTCGTTCCAGCCCTCTGGAACGAGAAGGAAATCATCGCCTACAGCAGATCGGGCTGCAGGGACAAGGCATGGTTGCTTCCCGACGACTGGCGCGATGTCAAGGGCGTGGACATCTCCCGCATCACCATGGAAGGTCTCAGGCTCCTGAAGCGGGACGTTACTGTGATTGACAGAAAGCTATCTCTCTCTCTGGACGCTGATGAGGCGGTATCCATCACACCCGCGCGAGGTCATGCCTCTACGGAAGCAGGCAGGGACAGCCAGAGGGCTACGGCGCACGTTCTCAACTTGAAGGATTTCGGCGCGGCGGCTGATAGCGGAATTGATGCCACGCCTGCTTTTCAGATGGCGCTGGCCGAAGCTGCAAGGCACGCCGGCGGCGTGACGATCAGGCTGTCTGCCGGGCGATATGATTTCTTCCCTGAGAAGGCGTCTCGCCGCACTTGCTACGCCAGCAACTGCACGGAACCCCATTCCGACGGCATGCGCACGATCGCCATAGACATACGAGGGCTGCGCAATCTGATCATTGATGGCCGGGGGGCGCTGCTGATGATGCGGGGCAAGATGACAATGCTGGCGGCCGAGGATTGCGAGAACCTGACCATACGTGACCTGACATTCGATTTCCAGCGTCCCACCATGTCGGAACTGACCATCAAGGAGAAGGGTGGCAAATATGCCCTTTGCGAAATACATCCCGATTCAAAGTACAGGATCGAAAACGGCAACCGCCTGATATGGGTGGGCGAGGGATGGGAGAACAGGGATCTTGGCGCCGTTCAATACTACGACCCGGTCAGGCTCAGGACGTGGCGAACCGGTAACCCACTGGAAGGCGCAGATCGGATTTCCGAACAGCAACCCGGACTGGTACGGTTCGAATGGGACAAGAGGAAGGGCGATCTGCCAAGAGCCGGAACTGTTCTGCAACTTCGGAATGTGGATCGCGACCAGACCGGCATGTGGTTCAACCGTTCGCGAAATATCGCGTTGTCCGGCGTGACCATCCGTTACATGCACGGCTTCGGCATACTGGGTCAGCTTTCTGAGAATCTCTCCTTTGACAGGATTGTCGTCGCCCCTGGAAAGGAATCCGGGCGGACCTGCGCAGCCTTTGCCGACATCTTCCACTTCTCCATGTGCAAGGGACTGATCGCCATCCGAGACAGCGTCATGACAGGGGCCCAGGACGACGCCGTAAACGTGCATGGCGTCCATCTTCAGGTTGCGGACAAACCGGCCACCAACCAGATTCTCGTCCGATTCGGCCATAGCCAGACCTGGGGATTCCAGGCGTTCATGCCCGGCGATGAAATCACCTATGTTCATCGGGACACCTTGCAGAATTTCGGCGACACCCGCGTTACGGCCGTCGAGATGCGCTCCCCGCATGAGCAACTCCTCACGCTTGCCGACCCCGTGCCTGCGGATGTGGCGCTGCAGAAAGACTGTGTTGAGAACATCACATGGACGCCGTCAGTCGAAATCCGCAACTGCCTTGTGACGCTGGTACCGACTCGCGGCTTCCTCCTGACATCCCGACGCCCCATGGTGATCGAAGGCAATCGTTTCATCCGTATCCCCATGCCTGCGCTGCTGGTTTCCGATGACGCGGCGGGCTGGTACGAATCCGGCCCCGTGCGAGATCTATTGATACGCGGAAACAGATTCGTGGAATGTTCGGAGGTAATGAGCGTCAATCCCGAGAATTCAGTCTTTGCAGGACCGGTGCATCGCAACATCCGATTTGAGGACAACACCATCGCAGGCGCATACACGTGTCGAATCTCTGCCAAGTCTGCGGAAGGCCTTACGATCAGGGGAACGCAGTTCAAGCGCAACCTGAAGTCCAAGCCATCAAAGGGAATAGTGATCCTTGATCAGCGCAATTGCTCCCAGGTCCGTAATGAGGACATGGCGTCCAGTCCGGCTGTTTCGCACGAGGAGCAACCCGGCGAGAAACCTTCCGGCAGAGGCACAACCCCTGTGACGCCTTCCCCGAAACCATAGGTAACGAGGCCGTTACTCGACAAGCCGCTTCTGTTGCCCGCTGCATAGTCCGTGTCAGGCGGGACCGCAATACTATGAAGGCCCGTTGAGCAGAACTGTCTGCTTGTCCACTGATATTGTCAGCGGATGTTATTGATCGCCCAATGACAGCGGCGACACCTGAACCTTTGTTGAATTCTACAAAGGTGTCCTCGTGCAAACTGCGCAGCATTGAGGTCGGCGCGGACTACGAGGGCGCGCAATCGCATTCCTACGGACGAGAGCAGCCCATTGTGAAAAAGGGGCGAGATTCTGCGCCGCCTCACGGACGAGATTGGCGACTGCCCCGGCTCTGTCATCGTGGAATACTGGCGGCTGGGCCGATGAGCCATGCGCTTCGGCCATGTTGCGGTTGCCATGTAAAGCGCGACCTTGCATGTCTGACGCGACGTCGGGCGACTTCCAGAGCCGTCGGCCCTGGCCAGGGCGCAG
>Ga0209507_1001962_pt1 | contig 14931 bp, 16 predicted proteins | sample AD_UKC028_MetaG_FD_184414 | JGI IMG/M metagenome (GOLD analysis project Ga0209507, IMG submission 184414) | Active sludge microbial communities of municipal wastewater-treating anaerobic digesters from USA - AD_UKC028_MetaG (SPAdes) (version 2) | ecosystem: Engineered > Bioreactor > Anaerobic >...
AGCGTGCAGCCCTGCTCAAGACTCAACTGGATCATCGTGCGCTCTTCACAACTCATGTGACTGTAGTTCTTCCCCATCGCAACACATTACCCCCGGTACGTGTTGCACTTCAGATTTGAGTCCGCCCCGTGTTGCAATCCAGACCGACCGGCTTAAACCGACAGTTGTGAGCAGATTGTCATTGTAACGAATTAAGGATCGAATCCGGGCGTGGCGCTCCAACTTCCCTGATTTGCGACAAGTTTGCAATGCTAAACTGCCGACATCATCCCGAACGCGCTCATCCGATGATCAAATACTGCACGCATTGCGGCGCCGATGTTTCCTTCGAGATTCCTGCCGGCGACGCGCTTCCGCGGCATGTCTGCAAACGCTGCGGTCATATTCATTACGAAAACCCCAGGCTGGTCGTCGGTTGCGTGGCAACTTGGGAAGGACGCATCCTCCTCTGTCGGCGTGCCATCGAGCCACAGCGCGGCTTCTGGACACTCCCTGCCGGCTTCATGGAAAACGGCGAAACGACTGCCGAGGCCGCCAGCCGAGAAACGCATGAAGAGGCTAGGGCACGGATCATCATCGACGCGCCGTTTGCCATGGTCAGCATTGCCCACATCAATCAGGTACATCTCTTCTATCGCGGCCGCCTGGCTACGGCAGATTATTCAGCTGGCGAAGAAAGCCTCGAGGTCGCGCTGCTAAGGCCGGAAGATATTCCTTGGTCGGACATTGCCTTCCGCAGCGTCACGCACTGCCTGGAGCACTATCTGGCAGACGTTACGCAAGGGCACTTCGGATTTCACGAAACGGCACTGCTCCCGCTGGCCCGAACGGTCTGATCAATCGTCCAGGCGATAATGAATCGGCAGCGTCAGGCCGAACTGGCGATTGCGCAAACTCTCCGGCACCGTCGCTGTATGCACTGCCTGCAACACGAGTTCCAGCGCTTCCTGATCCAGCAGATCGAAGCCACTGGACTGGCTCAGACCAACCTGGGGAAGCGCCCCACCGACAACCGTATTTACGACTACGACGACGACTCCCTCCCAGCCCCGCTGGCGAGCCAGTGGAGGATAGCGCTTGAAACGCCGCGCTTCGCGGGCGAGATTCAAGCGGTACTGGCGCACGCCATCTGGACTTACCTCGTCTTTCGGAAGTGCCGCAGCGCTGGATGGCAAGGCAGACTCCACCGACACGACAGCGGCCCTTTCGCTCACGGCAACCCCAGCTGTTGCGGTCGACCGCGAAAGTGAGGGCAAAACTGGACTTTCCCTCCCAGCCCTGAACTTGGGCACGGTCTCGGCAGCAGTCGCCAAAACCTTTGCAGGAGGAAGCGGAGTGTTGTGCAAAGGTACCGTTAGCGGCGATGGCGTTCCGCTCGTCGGGGAAAGCAAACGCGCGTCGATTACCGGATTTTCGGCATGGAATGCCGGCTCCGCAAACTGCACCACGTGCCAAAACGAAACCAGCACGGCGAAATGACAAACGATGGAGATGAAAACTGCCCGTCTCAACATTCGCTTATCCGTACAAATCTTTCCCCACGCCAAAAACAAACCCCCGACGGCAGTGCCGACCGGGGGAGGAAATCAACCCGCCCCAAGAGGCGGTAATCCAAAGAGCAATTACTTGCCGAGTTTGCGCGACTCTTCTTCCACCTTGTTTGAATACATCTTGCCCATGACGACGCCGATGACCAGTACGCCGACAATGACGGCAAGGCTCATCAGGCCGATATCGCTACCAAACAAAAGTTCCCAAGCCATATGTCACCTCCCAGTAACAGAAAAAAACTCTACTTCGCAGGCCGCGACGCGAGGTGCAACGGCTCCTCGGCATCCGCCAGCCAATCCCCCTGCAACCGCCATTTTCCCGCGGGATCTTCGATTGAGACATGCCAGCGCCCGAAAATGTCAGCGCTCAACTTGCCACCGTAAAAGCCCTGTCCTTCGGAAACCATCTTGACCAGCTGGTCATGCCCGGCACGAGTAGGGTGTGCCAGCTTCAGCGTCAGCACTTCCGGCAGCCCCGCATCACTTTCGGCTGTCATCAGAAGGCGGATTTGCTCGCCCGAACGCATCAAATCGACACGCAGGCCAAGTTCGCTCGCGTAATGATCTCTCTGCAGACGCTGATTAACCGCCAGACCCTGTTTGTAGTAATCGTCGGCAACCAAGCCATCGTTACTGACGATTGCCAGCCAAGCCGTTATAAATCCGGCAACAACGACAATTGCCGGGCCGGCCATGAGAAGCCACGGCCAACGTTCCTTGTACCAGGGTTTGTTATCACCACCACGCAGTGTCATTGAATTGCTCATGTCAGGGCATCAGGAAAGAGGCTTTTTCGTGAACCGCGATCTTGTCGTGATTCTGGGCCTTGATATCGAAATAAATCGTGTTGGCGCCCTTTTTGCCCGACTCGGGCGGAACGCGCACGACAATGGTCACTTCATGGTTCTCGGCACTGGCAACCTCGACAATGCGCTCGCCGACGATCTCTATGCCATCCATCCCTTCGACGGCCAATGAATAGCGCTTGGGCTCTTCGGTCGTGTTCATGATCTTGAGGTTATAGACATTCTCGATCCGCCCGTCGTCTGCCTCGCGCGCGAGGAGCGAGCGGTCGCGAATCACGTCGACCTTGAGCGGAACGCGGGTCGCCAAGGACCAGGCTGCGGCGACGGTGATCGCCGTGAGAATCACCGTGTAGAGGATAATCCGCGGCCGCAGGATATGCCCCACCACGTCTTTGGAAGTGAAGTGCTTGGCCAGCGCATTTTCCGTCGTGTAGCGAATCAAGCCGCGCGGGAGTCCGACCTTGTCCATCACCGGATCACAGGCATCGATGCAGGCGCCGCAGCCGATACATTCGTATTGAATTCCGTTGCGGATGTCGATCCCGGTAGGACATACCGCGACACAAAGGCCACAATCCACGCAGTCTCCAAGAGCGGGGGTATCGACGCCTTTCTTTCGCGGCCCGCGCGGTTCGCCACGCTCCGGGTCATAGGTGATGACCAGCGTATCGGGATCGAACATGACACCCTGGAAGCGGGCGTAGGGACACATGTATTTGCAGACCTGCTCGCGCAGAAAGCCTGCCTGCATATAGAAGAAACCGGCGTAGAAAAACGTCCAGAACAGCTCCCAGCCGGAGAGGTTGTACGGTAACGCCGCCAGCAATTCGCTGACCGGCGTGAAATAGGCAACCAGCGTAAAGCCTGACCACAGTGCAATAGAAATCCAGATTGCATGCTTCACGGCCTTGAGGCGGAACTTGCGGGCAGTCATCGGCCCCTTGTCCAGTTTCATCCGGGCAGAACGATCGCCCTCGAGCCGGTTCTCCACCCACATGAATAATTCGCTGTAAACCGTCTGCGGGCACGCATAACCACAGAACAAGCGACCGGCAACCGCAGTGAACAGGAACAGGGCATAGGCCGAGATGATCAGCAGGAGGGCCAGATAAAAGACATCCTGTGGCCAGAGCACCAGACCGAACAGATAGAACTTGCGCTCGGCAAGATGAAAAAGAACAGCCTGACGACCGTTCCACTCAAGCCAGGGAAGTCCGTAAAAAAGAATCTGGGTGAACCAGACAAAAGCCCAACGCCAGGAATTCCACCACCCCTTGACGTCGCGAATGTAGACCTTCTTGTGCTTCTCGTAAAAAGAAACCGGAACCGGCGCCGGGCCTGGCTTTGGGGAGGTGTTTTCGCTGGGTTCCATCGATGGCTATATCCGTATCGAAATTGCGCTAGAAGTACGATTTTGCAGCGTTTACTGAAACGCAATTTTGATACAAATCAGACTTTACTAATACTTAGACCAAAGAAAAACGGGGCGGTTTCCCGCCCCGTCATCAAGCGCTTACTTGGCGCCCTGACCCAGGCTGAGCACGTAGGCTGCCAACAGGTGGACCTTGGCATCGCCCAGGAATTCCTTCCAGGCCGGCATCTTGTTTTGACGGCCTTTGGTGATGGTCTCGACGATCGTGGCTTCCGACGAGCCATACAGCCAGACCTTGTCGGTCAGGTTCGGGGCACCAAGTGCATGCATGCCCTTGGCATCCGGACCATGGCAACCGGAACAGCCAACAGAGGCAAAAGCTTCCTTGCCCTTGGCCGCGCGCACCGAATCGTTCGGCAAGCCGGAGAGCGACCGCACATAGTTCGCCAAATCCTTGATGGTGTCGGCACCCAGTTGCGCATGCGCGGGCATCATACCCATGCGGCCGTCGGCGATGGTCTGCTCGATTTGCGCCGGTTCGCCGCCGAACTGCCAGTCGCTGTCCGTCAGGTTCGGGAAGCCCTTGGCACCGCGTGCATCCGCGCCGTGACACTGCATGCAGTAGGTCAGATACAGGCGCTTGCCCATTTCCATTGCCTGCTTGTCACCCGCCACCGCCTGCAAATCCATGGCCGAATACTTGTCATACAGCGGCTTGACGGTTGCGTCCATCCTGTCGCGTTCAATCTGGTACTGACCGGACGAGGTCCAGCCCAGAAAACCCTTGAAGTTGCCAAGGCCCGGATAGAGGGCCAGATAGGCCAGCGAAAAGATGACCGTGATGACGAACAGCCAGCTCCACCACTTGGGCATCGGGTTGTTGTATTCCTCAAGGGTTTCATCCCATACATGACCCATCGATTTGCCCGGCGTGAACTTCGCTTTACCCTGGACGTATAGAAGAATTGCGCAGGCGAGAATGCTAACCAGCACAATCACAACCACGTACGCGTTCCAAAAATCGCTCATTTGCTTTCCTTTTTTCAGCGAGGAGGCGACGCGCGAGGCGTCGCATCCTGATCATCGTGCTCCGCGAAAGGCAAGTTGGCAGCTTCCTCGAACCCCTTCTTGCTGCCCTTGCTGTAAGCCCATCCCACAATCCCCAGAAAGCAGAGCAACCCGGCAACCGTTAGGATGGAACGCAGATCGTTGATATCCATGACTATTGCTGGGCCGTCTTCAGCACCGTGCCCAAACCTTGCAGGTAGGCGATCAGCACGTCCAATTCGGTCATGTCTCCGATCGCAGCCTTGGCACCCTTGATCTCTTCGTCGGAGTAGGTCGGAAGACCGCGAACATTGGCGAAGCCACGCATGACTTCCATCTTCTTCTCGACGTCGGCACCGACACTGTCCTTGGCCTTGGTATTGGACAGGAAAGCGAAGGCTGGCATGTTGGACTCCGGCACCACGTCGCGCGGATTCATCAGGTGAGCACGCTGCCACTCGTCGGAGTAGCGCCCGCCAACGCGAGCCAGATCCGGGCCGGTACGCTTGGAGCCCCACTGGAACGGATGATCGTAGACGAACTCACCTCCAACCGAGTAGTGGCCATAACGCTCGGTTTCCGCGCGGAACGGACGAATCATTTGCGAATGACAGAGATAACAGCCTTCGCGGACATAAACGTCACGTCCCACCAGTCGCACCGCGTCATAGGGCTTGAGTCCCTCAACCGGTGTCGTGACCGACTTCTGGAAGAAGAGCGGAACGATTTCCAGCAGGCCGCCAATACTGACCACCAACAAGGTCAGAACAATAAGCAGGCCTACACTCTTCTCAATTTGCTCGTGCTTCAACATTATTATTTCCCCCTAATCAGGCGTGATGGGCGGCCGGGATGATCACCGGAGCATCCTGAGTCTTGCCGCCAGCCATGGTCTTGAACATGTTGTAAGCCATGATCAGCATGCCGGACAGGAACAGGACGCCACCCAGCCAACGGATCGCCCAGAACGGGTAGGAACCCTTGACCGATTCGACGAAACTGTAAGCCAACGTACCGTCGGTATTGACCGCGCGCCACATCAGGCCCTGCATCACACCGGCAATCCACATCGAAGCGATGTAGAGCACGGTACCGATGGTGGCGATCCAGAAGTGAACCGTCATCAGTTTGGTGCTGTACATCTCGGTCTTGCCAAAGAGCTTCGGCAGCAGGTAGTAGATGGAGCCAATGGAAACCATGGCCACCCAACCGAGGGCACCGGAGTGCACGTGACCGACCGTCCAGTCCGTGTAATGCGACAGCGCATTGACGGTCTTGATGGCCATCATCGGGCCTTCAAAGGTAGACATACCGTAGAAGGATAGCGAGGTAATCAGGAACTTGAGGATCGGATCGTCACGCAGCTTATGCCAGGCGCCGGACAGCGTCATGATGCCGTTGATCATGCCACCCCAGGACGGTGCCAGCAGGATCAGCGAGAAAACCATGCCGATAGATTGCGTCCAATCGGGTAGCGCGGTGTAGTGCAGATGGTGCGGACCCGCCCACATGTAGGTGAAGATCAGCGCCCAGAAGTGAACCACGGACAGGCGATAGGAATAAACCGGACGCCCGGCCTGCTTCGGCACGAAGTAGTACATCATGCCGAGGAAGCCGGCGGTCAGGAAGAAGCCCACGGCGTTATGGCCATACCACCACTGGATCATCGCATCCTGCACGCCGGAATAGGCGGAGTAGGACTTGGTCAGCGAGACCGGTACGGCAGCGCTGTTAACCAGGTGCAGTAGCGCAACGGCGATGATGAAGGCGCCGAAGAACCAGTTGGCAACGTAAATATGCGACACCGTGCGCTTGGCAATGGTGCCGAAGAACACCAGCGCGTAAGAAACCCAGACCAGCGTGATCAGGATGTCGATCGGCCATTCCAGTTCGGCGTACTCCTTGCCCTGCGTAATACCCAGCGGCAGCGTAATGGCAGCCAGCAGGATGACGATCTGCCAACCCCAGAAGGTAAAGGGAACCAGCGGGCCACCCCACAGGCGCGCATGGCTGGTGCGCTGAACGCACCAGTAAGACGTTGCAAACAGCGCGCAGCCGCCAAACGCAAAAATAACCGCGTTGGTATGCAGCGGACGCAGACGGGCAAAGTGCAGGAAGCCGATATTCAGCTCCGGCCAGACCAACTGAGCAGCAATGATGACACCGACCAGCATGCCAACAATGCCCCAGATGACAGTCATGACGGCAAATTGCCGTACGACTTTATCGTTATATGTGGTTTGCGTTCCAGACATGAACCCACCTCTCGTTAATTAAAAACTGGATGCCCGCCCCCCTGAACCCAAGGCGGCACATGAAAGCGGATAATATTCTAGATCAGAAGCGGGGATTTGACCTAGATCAACCTACCGATTATCTAGGTCAAATTAGGTCGAAGGGCGTAGCAATTAGCCACATACGGGCGCCCGTAGACAAAAAAAGGGTGCGTCGCAACGCACCCCAACCCCAACAGAGAACAATCGTGAAGCACTCGCTTCACATGTGGCTATTCTCATTGCCCTACCCGCATCAGGCGTTGACGCAGGTCAAACTTTTCCTGAATCGTCTTTTCCAGTCGGCGCCGATGTCGGGATATCCGGCCCGTCGTCATCCATCAGGATCTTGAAACCCGGCCCCTCGAGATCGTCGAACTGGCCGCTGCGGACCGACCACCAGAAGGCGACGGCAATTGCGAACACCAGCACGACCGACACCGGGATGAGCAAGTAGAGGATTTCCATCAGTCACCATCCACGCGCTGAATGCGCAACGAGTTGAGAACCACCAGCAACGAACTGGCCGACATGCCGATACCCGCCAGCCAGGGTGTCACATGGCCGGCAATCGCCAGCGGCAGGGCAACGAAATTATAGGCAAAGGACCACCAAAGATTCTGCCGGATAACCCGCAGGGTCTTTTCGCCGCGCAGCAGGCCGCGACGCAAGTGATCGAGGTTCTCGGAAAGCAGGATGAAATCGGCCTGGGTACGGGCGAGTTGCGCGCCACCACCCATGGCGACCGATACCTGCGCCTGAGCGAGGACCGGGGCATCGTTGACGCCATCCCCCACCATCGCGACAACCGCGCCACCAGCTTGCAGATCGCTGACACAGGCATGCTTGCCCTGGGGCGTGACGCCGGCCCGGACATCGGCAATCCCCAGCGCATCGGCCACACGCCGCGCGACAGCTGGCGCATCGCCGGTCAGCAGGACGATGCGCTTGCCGGCGGCTTGCAGCGCGGCGATCAGCGGCCGCGCTTCGGGACGAACCTCGTCACCCAGCCGGAACAAGGCCAGGCAGCCGGTTTCATCACCCAGAACCACTACGGTGTCGCCACTCTCCAGCCAGGCCGCTGCGGCGTCGGGGAGTATGCCGGAGCCGAGGCCCAGCGCGTAAATTGCGCGGCCGATCCGGTAACGACGCCCGGCAATCTCGCCCTCGATACCTTGCCCCGCCTCGCTCAGCGCATTCCCGGCGACCGGCAGTTCCCTGCCCATTGTCGCCGCGCGCAAGGCAACGGCCACCGGATGTTCGGATGCCTGCTCGAGGGCGGCCGCAATTGCCAGGCACTTATCGTGCTCCAGATTGCCAGTCGGCAGCAGGTCGACCAGGCGCATTTGGCCGCTCGTCAGGGTGCCGGTCTTGTCGAAAACGAAATGCGTGGCCCGCGCCAGCGTCTCGATGGCGTGCCCACGTGTCACCAGCAGGCCATCCTTGGCCAGCGCACCGGCCGCTACCGTAAGCGCAATCGGCGTCGCCAGCGAAAGCGCGCACGGACAAGTGACAACCAGCACCGATACGGTGATCCACAAGGCTTTTGACGGGTCGACGATGTACCAGCCGATGGCGACGGCAACCGCCACGAAGAGCAGTGCGGCAACGAAATAGCTGGCGATACGGTCGGCCAGTTCGACGATGCGCGGCTTTTCGGCGGCCGCCCGTTCCATCAGATGAATGATCGCCGACAGCCGGGTGCCCTCGCCGACCTGCTCGATGCGCACCACCAGCGGGCTCTCGGCATTGACCGAACCACCGGTCACCGGCATCCCGGGCGATTTCGACACCGGCCGGCTCTCGCCGGTCAGCAGCGCCTCGTTGGCGCAGCTGACGCCTTCGATGACCCTGCCGTCCGCCGGCACGACATCGCCGGGCCGCACCAGCACCACGTCGCCCGGGTGCAGGTCGGCAACCACGCGCTGCTCGGTGCTGCGGTCGACCGGAAAATTGGGCATGATTTGAGCGAACGCCGGCAGCAGCTTGGCGAGCGCCTCGGTGACGCTGACCGCCTTCTGGCGCGCCGTCATTTCCAGGTAGCGGCCGCCAAGCAGGAAGAAGACGAACATCGTGACCGAGTCGAAATAGACCTCGCCCTGCTGCGTCAGCGTCGCCCAGCAACTCGCGATGAAAGCTACCCCGACGCCGAGCGCCACCGGGACATCCATGCCGACCCGACGCAGTTTGAGATCGCGCCAGGCATTGCGGAAAAACGGGGAAGAGGAATAAAAGACCACCGGCAGAGTCAGCAACAAGCTGGCCCAGCGCATCAGGCTCTCGATGTCGGCGGTCATGTCGCCATCGGCGATATACACTGGGTAGGCGTACATCATTACCTGCATCATGCCGAAGCCCGCGACCCACAGGCGCCACAGCGCATCGCGCCGCTCCTTGCGGGAAATCTCCTCGTTTTTCGCGGCATCGTAGGGGTAAGCGCGGTAGCCGATGGCAGCGATCGCACCCAGGATGTCCGACAGCTTGATCCGTGAATCATCCCAGCGCACCCGGGCGCGCCGGGTCGCGTAATTGATATCGACGGCCGTCACGCCAGGCTGTTTGCCGACATGCTGTTCATTCAGCCAGATGCAGGCGGCGCAGGTAATGCCCTCGAGCAGCAGCGATGCCTCGCGCTCGGTTTCGCCCAGCGCGCGCACGAAGCTCTTCTGGAACTCGGCATGATCGAACAGCACGAGTTGATCGAGAATGGCCGGCATCGCCTCGCGCGGCGACTCTGGCAGCGCGTCCCGGCTGCGGTAGTAATCCGCGAGCCCGTTGTCGACGATCGACTGCGCCACCGCCTGGCAGCCATGGCAACACATGGCACGCGCCGTCCCACCCATGCTGACGGACAATTCCACATCATCGGGAATCGGCTGGCCGCAGTGATAACAGGGAGTTGGGGACATGCAAATAAAAAGGCACTGAAGTGCCTTTCTGGTCTATGGCGGAGCCGAAGTATAGATTATTTGCCGCCCCATGCGGATGGCGCCGGGTTCGGCAACCAGTTTCACGATTCAGGTCAGCCAGAACAACCCTGGAGCCCGCCTTGAGCAAGGCCCGCGCACCGGCAGCCCCCAGACCCGTCACCGGAAAACCTGGCCCTTGATCGCCATCGCCACACTCCAGCATTGGTTTCGATGCCACATCGCCTTGCCAGACGATACGGTATGGAACCAGTGGAAAATTGGTCCGTGAATTAAGAAACAAAAGTCACAGTGCCCAGCTACCCTGCCGCTTTCGTAGAACTAATTACTAGATTTTCACGGAAAAAACTAGTATAAACAAACCATTAAACAAGTAGTAGCGTCCTCACCAAGCAACCATGAAAATGCCTCAGACCAAACCAATCCGCGTCATGTTGATCTGTGACCACCAGATCGTTGCGTGGGGGTTCGAGAGACTGGTGCAAAGCACGCATCCGCGCCTGGAACTGGCAGGCGTCACCGCCGATTTCACGACAGCCGCACAAATGCTCGTTGCGACGCCGATCGATGTGATCCTGATCGACCTCGACGGCAGCAACGGCGTCGAGACGATTGCCCCGCTAAGCGCTCTATCGGAGGCCAAGGTACTGACGCTGACCGGGTCGCGCGATATTGCACTGCGCGACAGCGCCGTGCTGGCAGGTGCCAGAGGCGTGGTAGCCAAGAGCGAGCCCGCCGAATCGCTCGTCAAGGCAATCGAGAAAGTTCACGAAGACGAACTGTGGATCGACCGCTCCGCGACCGGCCGTATTTTCCGGCAACTCGCCGAGAAGAAAGCCTCGCAGTTCGAAACTGCAGACCAGCAGAAAATCAGCACCCTGACTCGGCGGGAATTGCAGACCGTCGCCGAAATCACCAAGGATGCCGCGGCCACCGGCAAGCTGATCGCCCAGCGGCTGAACATCAGCGAAAACACGCTGCGCAACCATCTGAATTCGATCTACGCCAAGTTGGGCCTCTCCAGCCGCCTGGAACTGTTCGCCTACGCCAAACTGCACGCAATCGCCGGCAAGGCCTGAAACGGCACGTATTTGCCGTCAGAAGCGCTGCAGCAACCTTGCCTGTCAGGCTTCAGGACCAAAGCGGTTCGGCTCCCTCGCCTCCTGCGCCGACCAGAAAAACAGAAGAATCCAGCCGAGCAGCGGAATGATGTAAAGCAACTGCAGCCACCCGCTCCGGTTCGTGTCGTGCAAGCGGCGCGCACCGACCGCCAGCGACGGCAGCAGCGTAGCCAGGGAAAACAGCGCTGAAAGTTTGTCGCTGACGATGCCGCAAGCAAGGGAGGCGAGAACCACGAACAGCGTCCACCACCAGAACTCTGGCCGCGAGGCACGTCCGCTGAAGTCAGCGTATTTCGAGAAGCATGTCTTGATCGATTCGCCAAATGTCATTTTTACCTCGTCGCTGGTGCTGGCTGGTATCCGCTCATCATCTTAGCGAATTAATGCAAACAGGCACGGTTTTCCCGGCGCCGCAAATGAAAAAGGCCTGCGCGCGAGCACAGGCCTTCTAATGAGTGGTGCCGGAGATAGGAGTCGAACCTACGACCTTCGCATTACGAATGCGCTGCTCTACCAACTGAGCTACACCGGCAACAGAGCGTAGAATTATAGCTTTCCTGCCGCCCATCAGGCAACGCTCACGTCTCATGAATCTTCTTCGCGCCCTCGCCACGGTCAGCGGCATGACCCTGCTCTCGCGAATTCTCGGCTTTGTCCGCGATTTCGTCATCGCCCGCACCTTTGGCGCCGGGATGGCGACTGACGCCTTCTTCGTCGCCTTCAAGCTACCCAACCTGCTGCGCCGGATGTTCGCCGAAGGCGCGTTTTCGCAGGCCTTCGTGCCCATACTCGGCGAATACAAGAACAAGCGCGGCGATGAGGAAACGCTGCTGCTGATCGACCACGTGACCAGCATCCTGGCGCTGGTGCTGTTCGCCATCACCGCCATCGGCATCGCCGCATCGCCCGTGCTGGTCTGGATTTCCGCCCCTGGCTTCGCGGCCGATGCAAGCAAATTCGAGCTGACGGTCGCGCTCACCCGCATCACCTTCCCCTACATCTTCTTCATGTCGCTGGTTGCACTGGCTGGCGGCATCCTCAACACCATGAGCCGCTTTGCACTGCCCGCCTTCACGCCGGTATTGCTCAACGTCGCCTTCATCGGCATGGCCTTGTTCGCCGTGCCCTACTTCGACCCGCCGGTTCTCGCGCTGGGCTGGGCCGTCTTCCTCGGCGGCGTTCTCCAGTTGGCGATCCAGATTCCCGCGCTGCGCCGCATCGCCATGCTGCCGCGCCCGTCGCTGAACTGGCGGGCCGCCTGGCAAGATCCCGGCGTGCGCCGCATCCTGACCCTGATGGGACCGGCGCTGCTCGGCGTCTCAGTGTCGCAGATCAGTTTGCTGATAAACACCATCTTCGCGTCCTTCCTGAAGAGCGGCAGCGTCTCGTGGCTTTATTATGCCGACCGCCTGATGGAATTCCCCTCGGGCATGCTCGGCGTCGCACTCGGCACCATCCTGCTGCCCTCGCTCTCGAAATACCACGCCAGCGCCAACCATCTCGAGTATTCCAAGCTGCTCGACTGGGGCCTGCGCCTGACCCTGCTGCTCGCGGCGCCGGCGGCGCTCGCCCTCGCCCTGCTCTCCGTGCCGCTGATCGCCACGCTGTTCCACCACGGCGCCTTCACCGGGAACGACGTTTTCCAGACGCGCGACGCCTTGATCGCTTACAGCATCGGCCTGGTCGGGCTGATCCTCGTCAAGGTGCTGGCGCCCGGCTTCTATGCCCGCCAGAACATCCGCACGCCGGTCAAGATCGCGCTGATCTCCCTGCTCGCCACGCAGGCCATGAACCTCGCCTTCATCGGCTGGCTGCAACATGCCGGCCTGGCGCTGTCGATCGGGCTGGCCGCCTGCCTCAACGCGGGCCTGCTCTATCGCGGCCTCCGCCGGCAGGAGATCTATCAACCACAGCCCGGCTGGCTGGTGTTCTCGCTGAAACTATTCACCGCGCTGGCCGTCATGGGCGGCGCGCTGTGGTTCGCCACGGGCAGCACCGACGACTGGCTGCGTTACCCGCTCGGCGAGCGCATGGCGCGCCTTTCCATGCTGGTGGGGCTTGGCGCCGGCGTCTATTTCGCTACACTATGGACTCTTGGCTTCCGCCTCAAGGATTTCAAGCAGCGAGCCGCCTAACCGGAAGGAGAACGATCCAATGCGAGTGACCAGCACCAGCTTTGCCGACGGCCAGAAAATTCCTGGCGAATTAGCCTTCTGCGTTCCCGATGCCGCTCATCACGTCTGCCTCGGCAAGAACCTGAATCCGCAACTGGCCTGGTCCGACGTCCCCGCCGGCACCCGTTCCTTCGCCATCATCTGCCACGACCCCGACGTGCCGAGCAAGGGCGACGACGTCAATCAGGAAGGCCGTGTCGTCCCGGCCGCCTTGCCGCGCGTCGATTTCTTCCATTGGGTGCTGGTCGACCTGCCTGTTGCGGTGAACGCCATAAAAGAGGGCGAATTCTCGAACGACGTCACGCCGCGCGGCAAGCCCGGCCCCCAGGCCGCCCAAGGCACGCGCCAGGGAGTCAACAACTACACCGACTGGTTCGCCGGCGACCACGACATGCGTGGCGACTACCACGGTTACGACGGCCCTTGCCCGCCGTGGAACGACGAGATCGTCCATCACTACGTATTCACCGTCTATGCGCTGGATATCGAGCATCTGCCGCTAACTGGCAAGTTCGGCGGCCCGGAAGTGCGCACCGCCATGCAGGGCCACATCCTGGCAGAGGCCAGCCTGACTGGCACCTATACGCTGAATCCGAAACTCGGCGCCTGACCGGAGACAGAGGAATGAAAAAAAGGCCATGCAACACTGCATGGCCTTTTCGTATCACGCACCTAGGTCAGTAAGCCGGCCGGTCGTTGGGATTGGCGATGGCCGCCTTGAGCTTTTCCGACATCGGCATTTGCAGATTGGCGCCATTGGGCGGAATCGGGTTCATGAACCATTTGTTGTAAATCCGCTCGAGTTCCCCGCTCCTCATCAAGCCGACAATGGTGTCGTCCACCAGCGTCTTGAATTGCGGATCCTCCCTGCGCAACATGATGCCGTAAGGCTCGGTCGCCAACACCTCGTCGAGAAAAACCAGTTGCTCCTGAATTGACGAGTTTGCGCGCTCACCGGCGATGATCGCATCGTCCCCGACATAGGCGTCCGCCTCGCCGCGGATGATCATGCCCATCGACTCGGTGTGGCTGCGGCCCATCAGGTTCTGGATCGTGATGTTGTTGGCCAGCGCCGCCTGCTTGATCAGCCGATCTGCCATCGTACCCAGCGTGGTGACGACCCGCTTGTTGGCCAGGTCGGCAACGCGCTTGATCCCGCTGTCCTTGCGCACCATCAGCCGGACATTCGCAACGTAGATGGTATTGCTGAAAGCCACCTGCTTCTGGCGGGCGACGTTGTTGGTGGTTGCCCCGCACTCGAGGTCGGCCATCCCGACCTTCACCATCATGATCCGCGAATTGGCCGACACGACCGCCGGCACCACCTTGACGTCCCGGCCAAGGCGCGCCTCGGCTGCCTTGATGATGTGGCCGCAGATCTCCCACGTGTAGCCATGGACAGCCGCATCGCTATCGCCGCTGACAACGTAGGAAAAAGGTATCGCCGCTTCCCGATGCGCGACGAAGATCGTTCCGCTGCTCGCGATCCTGCTCAATGTCGGCCCCATCTCTCCCGGTGCGGCTGGCGCCTGCGCGGCCACCGGGTTGGCGATGGCCAGCAGCCCAAGCAGCAGCAGTGCCGACGAACGGATTTGATGCGTAATTTGGCGTAGGGTATTCATGGACTGATTCTTCATTTCTTGCCCGCCGGGGCCGAACTT
>Ga0209507_1001976_pt1 | contig 14873 bp, 14 predicted proteins | sample AD_UKC028_MetaG_FD_184414 | JGI IMG/M metagenome (GOLD analysis project Ga0209507, IMG submission 184414) | Active sludge microbial communities of municipal wastewater-treating anaerobic digesters from USA - AD_UKC028_MetaG (SPAdes) (version 2) | ecosystem: Engineered > Bioreactor > Anaerobic >...
ATGACGCTGGATTCCTTGTTATTTCCGGACGGCGGCCGGTTTTCTGGCCGGTTGCGCCTGCTTGGCGCGCTGCGACAGCACGGTGGCGGGGTCGGGGAGGGCGAGGCCGAAGGTCTTGATGCCGGTGCTCAGCACGTCCTGGCTCAGGTCGAGCGCCCAGCCGGCGGCGACGCCGGCCAGCATATTGGCGATCTTCTTCGGTGACTTGGCCTTGCCGATATAGGGAGCATCGATCAGACGGCACAGGCGGATCTCGTCGGCGCCGGAGCGCAGGACGATGCGGTTGTCGACGACGGTGACCCCGCGCTTGCCGGCAGCCAAGTGGGTTGTCAGCATCGGGTTGGCGGGATCGCAGGCGAAGAAAATGACCTCACCGTCGCACAACTCGGCGAAATCGGCGACCAGTTCGTCTTCGGCGTTGAGTACGGCGTGGCCACCCGGCAGCACGACATCGACCTGGGTACGATAGGTCGAGCGATGGGTCGTGTAGTACTCGCCACCGGTCGGCTGCACATCCCAGCGTTCGAGATTTTCGTCTTCCGGCACAATGTTGGTGATGATGCCCACCGCACAACGGTCGTAGGGCAGGCCTTGGCCGAGGATTGTCGCGGCGCCGTTCTCGATCACCGCAGCCTCGACGGCACGGTTGAGCAGCAGGCGGCGGCCACCTTCCCAGTTGGCGGCATCGGTTTTTTGCACATGGCGGCGGCCTAGGAAGATGCCGTCGCTGCAGGCGAGGCCGACATACTGGGCGGACAGGTAGAGCAGGCGGGCGACCAGCTTGGCCACGGCATTCCGGCCGTGGGTGCCGGTGACGCCGACCAGCGGCACGCGACCGGACTGGCCTGCGGCGAACAGGTTGTTGACGATGGCCTGGCCGACCGGGCGCGGCTGGCCGATGCCCGGCTTGATGTGCATCAGCAGGCTGGGGCCGGCATTGACTTCGACGATGGCGCCGCCTTGTCCGGCCAGCGGTTGCGAAATGTCCTGGCAGACGAGGTCGACGCCGGCGATATCGAGGCCGACGACGCGGGCGGCGAGGGCGGCCTGTTCGGCGGTTTCGGGATGGACTTCGTCGGTACAGTCGAAGGCGTGGTTGGCGTTGCGCTGGATCAGCACTTCACGGCCGGTGGCGGGCACGCTGTCGCCGGTCAGCCCCTGGCGTTCGAGTTCGATACGGGCAGCGGTATCGATCCTGATGATCGACAGCGGGTGCAGTTCGGTGGTGCCGCGGCGCGGGTCGGTATTGACCTGGCTGTCGATCAGTTCCTGAACGGTGGACTTGCCGTCGCCGGTGATGGTGATCAGGTCGCTGCGATTGGCGGCGACCAGCTTGCCGCCGACGACCAGCAGGCGGTGTTCGATGCCCGGGATGGAGCGCTCGACCAGCACGCCGGAACCCTCGTCGACGGCAATGGCGTAGGCCTTGGCGACTTCTTCCCGGGTGGTCAGGTCGATAAAGACGCCGCGCCCGTGGTTGCCGTCGGTCGGCTTGACGACGACCGGCACGCCGATGTCCTCGGCGGCATCCCAGGCGTCGTCGGCGCTGTCGACCTCGCGCCCTTCCGGCACCGGCACGCCGACTGACGAAATCAGTTCCTTGGTCAGATCCTTGTCGCGCGAAATCGTCTCGGCGATGGCGCTGGTCTGATCGGTCTCGGCCGTCCAGATGCGGCGCAACGCAGCGCCGTAGCCGAGCTGGACGAGGTTGCCGTCCTCGAGCAGGCGGATGGTCGGAATGTCGCGGTCGTCGGCGGCATTGACGATGGCGGCGGTGGACGGTCCGAGGTATTTGCGGTCGACCTTGCGGCGCAGGGTATCGACGACTTCCGCGACATCGAAGGGCTTGTCCTCGACGGCGGCGAGGATCAGCGCGATGCCCTGGTCGAGGGCGATGCGCGTGATGTCGTCCTGCCAGTTGCGGATGGCCAGTTTGTAGACACCGCGCTCCGTGGTCTCGCGGGTGCGGCCGAAGCCGCCGGGCAGGCCGGCCAGCGTCATCAGCTCCAGTGCGACGTGCTCGAGGGTGTGGCCTATCCAGGTGCCTTCGTCAAGGCGGCGCAGGAAGCCGCCCCGTTCACCGTAGTTGCAGCGGTGTTCGATCAGTGAGGGCAGCATGGCGGTCAGGCGCTCGGTGAAGCCGGGCAGCTTGTTGGAGGGGTAATCCTCGAATTCGCCGATGTCGATCCAGGCCTCGAAGACGGGCCGGTAGGTCCAGATGTTCGGGCCGCGCAAGGCGATGATATCCCGAATGATGATGTCTTTTTTCTTCATGCTTGGTTCGCCCAGCTCCGTCTCGCTGTAAGAAATAATTATGGGGCAGCTGGCAATTATTAACGCTTTCGGGCGCGTGTGGCTGACCCGCGTCAAAAAAATGTCACGCTTTGGTACGCGCCGTTACAGGAAGCGGTCGAGCAGCTTGCGGCTGTGGCGATCGAGCGTGCCGATGTCGCGGATCAGGAACTGGATGCCGTGGGTGTCGGCGATCATCAGCTGGGTCTGCGAGAGGCGGCGGATGTCTTCCTCGCCCTTCAATAACACCGCCGCGCTGCCGCGATTGGTGACAACTTGCCAGGTGCTCGGGCAGGCGAAGCTGGAGACGTCGAGAATTTTCTCGATTTCCGGTACGAATTCGCGACTGGCGAGTTCTTCCTCGATCAGCTGGCCGATGGCCGGCGGCAGGTCGGCGAGGCGATCGGCCCAGCCGACCTCGTGGCCTTCGACATTGATCAGGGCGATGCCGTCGTCGGGCGCGGCAATCGGGAAGGCACGCACGGGCACGACGCCGACGTGGACGTCGTCATTTTTTGCCGTTAAAACGAGTTGACCGTAGGCGTTGCGGTTGAGGGTGAAATTCGGCGCCGTCATTTGCTTAGTTCCTTGCTGGGCATTTCGACTTGCCTGCGGGCTTCCGGCTCGGTATCCACATTGCGCGCCTGCGCCTGGTAGAGCTTGTAATAGTGGCCTTCGGCGGCCATCAGTTCGTCGTGATTGCCGAGTTCGACCAGGCGGCCGCGATCCATGACGACCAGACGGTCGGCCTTGCGCAGCGTGGACAGGCGGTGGGCGATGGCGATGGTGGTGCGGCCGCGGACCAGATTGTCGAGCGCCTTCTGGATTTCCTTCTCGGTTTCGGTGTCGACCGAGGAAGTCGCTTCGTCGAGGATCAGGATCTTCGGGTCGATCAGTAGCGCGCGGGCAATCGAGATGCGCTGACGCTCGCCGCCGGAGAGGCCCTGGCCGCGTTCGCCGACCAGCGAATCGTAGCCGTGCGGCAGGCGCAGGATGAACTCGTGGGCGTGGGCGGCACGGGCGGCGGCGATGATCTCGGCGCGGCTGGCATTCGGCTTGCCGTAGGCGATGTTCTCGGCAATGGTGCCGAAGAACAGGAAAGGCTCCTGCAGCACGAGGCCGATGTGCTGGCGGAACTCGGCGACCGGCACCGAACGGACATCGACGCCGTCGATGAAGACGGCGCCCTCGGTGACGTCGTAGAAGCGGCAGATCAGGTTGACCAGCGTGCTCTTGCCCGAACCGGAATGGCCGACCAGGCCGATCATCTCGCCGGGCTTGATCACCAGATCGACGTCGCGCGTCACCGCGCGGGTGCCGTAACGGAAGCTGGCCTTCTTCAGTTCGATCTGGCCGGTGACCTTGGACAGATGCACCGGGTTGGTCGGTTCCGGTACGCTGGAGACGTGGTCGAGAATGTCGAAAATGCGCTTGGTGCTGGAGGCGGCGCGCTGCGTGGCCGAGACGATGCGGCTCATCGAATCGAGCCGGGTGTAGAAGCGGCCGATGTAGGCAAGGAAGGCGGTGAGCACGCCGACCGTAATTTCGTTTTTGGATATCTGCCAGATACCGAAGGCCCAGACGACGAGCAGGCCAATTTCGGTGAGCAGCGTGACGGTGGGCGAGAACAGCGACCAGGTCTTGTTCAGCTTGTCGTTCATTTGCAGGTTGTGCTCGTTGGCGCTGCGGAAGCGCTCGGCCTCGCGCTTTTCCTGGGCGAAGGCCTTGACCACGCGGATGCCGGGGATGGTGTCGGCCAGCACGTTGGTCACCTCGGCCCAGACGCGGTCGATCTTCTCGAAGCCGGTGCGCAGTTTCTCGCGCACGAAATGGATCATCCAGCCGATAATCGGCAGCGGCAACAGGGTGACCAGCGCCAGCGCGGGGTTGATCGAGAAGAGGATGATCGCGGTCATCACGATCATCAGCACGTCAGTGGCGAAATTGAGCAAATCGAGCGACAGGAAGACGTTGATACGGTCGGTTTCGCTGCCGATCCGTGCCATCAGGTCGCCGGTTCGCTTGCCGCCGAAATATTCGAGCGACAGGCCGAGCAGGTGCTCGTAGGTATGGGTGCGCAGGTCGCGGCCGATGCGCTCCGAGACCAGGGCCAGGATGTAGGTGCGCAGCCAGCCGAGCAGCCAGGCAAGCAGGGCGGAACCGAGCAGGCCGCTGAGGTAGAGGCTGACCAGCGGCCAGTCGATTGGCTTGCCGTTCTGGAACGGGATCAGCACGTTGTCCATCAACGGCATGGTCAGGTAGGGCGGCACCAGCGTCGCCGCAGTCGCCGCCAGCGTTAGCAGGAAGCCGCTGAGCAGCTGCCAGCGGTAGGGGTGGGCAAAGCGCCACAGGCGGAACAGCGTCCACGTCGACGGCGCCGCCGTCGCCTCGCGGGTACAGATCGGGCATTCATCTTCGCCCGGCGGCAGCGGCGCCTTGCATTTCGGGCAGATATCGTCGGTCGACCGCAACACGGGCTGGCCGTAGACGATGCTGTCGCGATGCAGGTCGAATTCGTTGATTACGCGTAGTGCGGCCAGGTTCCTGGCCAGGGTGTAGCGCCAGTTGGCCAGACGGCCATTTTCGTCGACCAGCTCAAGCGCGCCGACGCCGGCATGGTCGTGGTGGTTGAGCGCCAGGCCGGCGCGCAATGGCCATTCCTGCCATCCGCCATCGCCGGGGGCGTGGGCGAGCAGGCGGCGGTCGGTGACGATGACAAGGCCGGCCGCAAATTGCAGACGGGTGTCGAGGTCGATTTCCAGCCATGCCTGAGTCTTTTCGCCGGCGGCCAGTTGCGGCTCGACTTCGGCGGCCCAGCGGCCGGGGAGCGCCAGCTCGCTGCCGGCTGAAATTTGTTGGTTCGGGATCATTGCGAGAGTATACCGCAAGGGTTGTTCGGCCTGCCCAAAGCCCCATTTCTCCGCTGATTGACTCACGTCAAGGCGTTACCCGGAGGGCTGCCGTTGAATACGCCGAAGCCTCAAACAAGGAAATCCATGTTTCGCATCTCCCAGTACATGCAGGAAATCGCCGCGCCGACGCCGCTCGGCCCCAAGCGCAATCCGCCCGGCCCGGTGGTCATCTGGAACCTGATCCGGCGCTGCAATTTGACCTGCAAGCATTGCTATTCGATTTCGGCGGATACCAATTTCCCCGGCGAACTGAATACCGAACAGGTCTATACGGTCATGGATGACCTCAAGGGCTTCAAGGTGCCGGTACTGATCCTGTCCGGCGGCGAGCCGCTGCTGCGGCCGGATATCTACGACATCGCCAAGCGCGCCAAGGCCAAGGGCTTTTACGTCGGGCTGTCGTCGAATGGCACGCTGATCGACGAAAGCAACATCGATAAAATCGCCGAGTGCGATTTCAACTACGTCGGTGTCTCGCTCGATGGTATCCGCGAAACGCACGACAAATTCCGCCGCATGGAGGGTGCCTTCGAGGCCTCGCTTAAGGGCATCAGGCTCTGCCGCGATCTGGGTTTGAAGATCGGCGTCCGCTTCACGATGACGCAGGACAACGCGCACGACCTGCCCGGCCTGCTCAAACTGGTCGAGGATGAAGGCATCGACCGCTTCTATTTCTCGCACCTGAACTACGCCGGGCGCGGCAACAAGAATCGCAAGGACGACGCGCAATACCAGCTAACCCGGCAAGCCATGGACCTGCTCTTCGATACCTGCTGGGAATACCAGCAGCGTGGGCTGAACAAGGAGTTCACCACCGGCAACAACGATGCCGACGGCGTCTATTTCCTGCACTGGGTGCGCCGGCGCTTCCCGGAGCAAGCGGCGCATGTCGAGGCCAAGCTGCGCCAGTGGGGCGGCAACTCGTCGGGGGTCAATGTCGCCAATATCGACAACCTCGGCAACGTCCATCCGGACACCATGTGGTGGCACCACAACCTGGGGAATGTGAAAGATCGGCCGTTCTCGCAGATCTGGCCGGATACCTCGGATGCGCTGATGGCCGGCCTCAAGCAGCATCCGCGGGCGGTCAAGGGGCGCTGCGGGGCATGCGCCTACCTGCCGATTTGCAACGGCAACACCCGCGTGCGGGCGCAGCAAATGACCGGCGACGCCTGGGCCGAAGACCCGGGTTGTTATCTTTCCGATGAGGAAATCGGGCTATGAACTGGAAAATCCTCATTCCAGCCGGTTTTGCCGTTTATTTTCTGTTCGGTATGGCGCAACTGGCCGAAGCCGCCGACGAGTTTGCCAAAACTGCGGCCAACTTCAAGCAGCATTGCGCCTCCTGCCACGGCGTCGACCGTCTCGGCGGCCTCGGCCCGGCACTCCTGCCGGAAAATCTTGCCCGGCTGCGCAAGCCGGAGGCCGAGAAAGTCATCCGCGAAGGCCGGCCGGCGACGCAGATGCAGGGTTTCGGCGACAAGCTGTCGACCGAGGAGATCAAGGCCCTGGTCGATTACGCCTATACGCCGATCAAGCCGATGCCGGCCTGGGGTGAAGCCGAAATCAAGGCGTCGCGCATTGTCAATTACGCGCCGGGCAGCCTGCCGGACCAGCCGCAATTCAAGGCCGATCCGCTGAATCTGTTCGTCGTCGTCGAAAGCGGCGATCACCACGTGTCGATCCTCGACGGCGACAAGCTGGAGCCCATCCACCGTTTCCCGTCCCGCTTCGCCCTGCACGGCGGGCCGAAATTCACGCCGGATGGGCGTTATGTCTTCTTCGCTTCGCGCGATGGCTGGATCACCAAGTTCGATATGTGGAACTTGAAAGTGATCGCCGAAGTGCGTGCCGGCATCAACACCCGCAACGCCGCGGTGTCCGGCGACGGCAAGTGGGTAGCGGTGGCCAACTACCTGCCGCACAGCCTGGTCATTCTCGACGCTGATTTGAACCTGAAAAAAATCCTGCCGGTGAGCGACAAGGACGGCAAGACCAGTTCGCGCGTTTCGGCCGTCTACGATGCGTCGCCGCGTCAGAGCTTTGTCGCCGCGCTGAAGGACGTGAAGGAGGTTTGGGAAGTCTCGTACAACCCGAAGGCAGATGACATTTCGGCCGGCATGATCCACGACTTCAAGTACCGCGAAGGCAAGTTCATTCCCGGCTTCCTCAACCCGCAACGCACGCAGCTTGACGACTACCTCGACGACTTCTACTTCACTCAGGGCTACGACGAGTTGATGGGCGCCTCGCGCAACGATTCAAAGAGCGCAGTCAGCGGCCAGGTGGTCAATCTCGATGCCCGCAAGAAGATTGCCGATCTTGAACTGCCCGGCATGCCGCACCTCGGTTCCGGCATCAGCTGGACTTGGCAGGGGCGGGCGGTGATGGCGACGCCCAACCTCAACGAAGGCCTGATCAGCATTATCGACATGCAGACCTGGCAAACGATCAAGCAGATCAAGACGCGCGGCCCCGGCTTTTTCATGCGCAGCCACGAAAACAGCCGTTACGCGTGGACCGATTCGATGATGAGCAAGGAGTTCAAGGACACTATGCAGATCATCGACAAGGAAACCCTGGAAATTGTCGCCGAATTGAAGCCGGAGCCGGGCAAGACCTTCGCCCACGTCGAGTTCACCAAGGACGGCAAATACGTGCTGGCCAGCCTGTGGGAGATGGAGGGTGCGCTGATTGTTTACGACGCCGCGACGCTGAAGGAAGTGAAGCGCCTGCCGATGAAGAAGCCGGTCGGCAAGTACAACGTGTGGAACAAGATCAGCAAGTCGGAAGGGACCAGCCACTGAGCGGTGGCCGGGTTATTCATTTAACGGCGAAATAGCCGGTTGACCGTGGGCGGCACGGTCAACCGTTGGCAATTATCGTTGATGAGTCGTTGAGCGCGCGCGCTTTGCCTGGCGAATGACCAGATGCGCGCCTTCATGCTGGACAGGCATGGCAAATTCGAAAAGATCCGGCTGGGCGCAGAGATCAAGGTCGGTTTGCAGCAGATTCGGCCAGGTGCCGGCCGCAAAGCGCTGCCCGAAATCGGAATCCCGTACCCTTCGGGCAAATTGCGCTGGTGCCAGCTGATCGCCGCGCAGCAAGGATTCGATGTAATCGGCACAGGCGATGTCTTCATCGCCATCGCGATCCACCCATTCGCCGGTGATGACAAAGCACACCTCCTGCGCGCCGGCTGCGCGAATGGCCTCGGCCGTCGCCCGGGCGCACACCAGGCTGGCTGCATAAAGCTGCCGTGCCCGGCGGAAACGTTGCAGGCCGCGGACACCTGCTGCCGTGCTCATCACCACCGTTTTGCCGGCGAGATTGGCCTGCATCAATTGCGAGGGGGAGTTGCCGAAATCGAATCCGGGCACCGGGTCGCCGCCGACAACGGCACCGACCGACATCGACTGCGGCATTCTGCCCAGCAGTGCGACGGCCGTGGCGAGGTCTGCCACCGGGTAAATGGCACGCGCCCCGTTGGCCAGCATCACCGCTGCCGTCGTGAATGAGCGCAAAACGTCGATGACGACCACCGTGTCTTCGGTGTCCGGCTGGTTTTGCAGACGATTCAGGAAGGTACGGGAAAACTTCATGACGCATGTCGAAAGCGGCGGCCTGGCCGGCCTCGCGCCAACCTTTTTCCGGGATTACCGGCCCAGGTGTTGCAGAACGGTATGCAGGCGTTCCGCCGCGTAGGCCGCTTCCGGGTCGTTCTCGGTCAATTTCAGAATATCTGCCCAGTTGATGTAGCGATCGAGGCGAACCAGGGCCTTGGTGTTGGTCGCGTCCAGATCGATAGCCAAAACAATTTTGTCACCGTTGGCATCGATCTTGTACTCAAATGATCCTTGCATGTTTCATTCTCTAGGTTGTCAGGCGATTGGTCGCCCCAGTGTATAGGGCAGGCAGCGAAAATGAAATGCCGGCTCGCTCGTGCCAACGATAGCAAGGTGCCGGGGCGCTGGATTTGCGCTAAAGCAAATGTGGCTGCTGCGGTCGACCGCGGAAATCGGTCAAAATTGCCATTTGCCTTTTCTCTTTAGCCTGCGCAGCCTTAACTTGATGACTCCATTTTTCCCCTCCTCTCAACAGTTGTTGCTCTGCCTTGCCTCGGATTGGGATGAACCGCGCGGGCGCTTGCAGCGTTTTGAACGGTTGCCGGCTGGCCGCTGGGTGGCGGTTGGCTCGGCGCTGCCGGTGACATTGGGCCGGGCCGGCCTGGCCTGGGGGCGTGGGCTGCATCCGGCGCTGCCGGTCCGGACGAAGAGAGAAGGCGATGGGCGGGCGCCGGCGGGCGCGTTCGCGATCACTGCGGTGTTCGGTTATGGCGCGGCGGACGGTTCCCTGGCCCGTGCCGCCAAGCTGCCCTATTTGTGTGCGACCAGCGATTTGAAGTGCGTCGATGACCCGGCGTCGGCGCATTACAACTGCGTAGTCGATCTGTCGGTGGTGGCGGCAGTGGATTGGGCCTTCAGCGAGGAGATGTTGCGTCGCGATGCGCGCTACACGGTGGGGGCGGTGGTGGCCCATAATGCTGCGCCGCCGGTGGCGGGCTGCGGTTCATGCATTTTCCTGCACGTCTGGGAGGCGCCGGGCATGCCGACGGCGGGGTGTACGGCGATGGCGCTGGCCGACATGACCGAGATTGCCGGCTGGCTGGATGGCGCGGCGTTGCCGGTGCTGGTGCAGTTGCCGCAGGTGGAATACGAAGGGTTGCGCGAGGCTTGGGGCCTGCCGGATTTTGCTGGCTGAAGTGCTGCGTTTCTGGAGGATTCCCGCCGGCGGGGGAATCAATGGCTTCCGGTGCCGGGCGGTTTCGACAATTGCCGAGCGCTCCTCTAGACTGGCGGGCCTTCAACCTTCCCGCCATTCCGCCTGTGCTCAATCGAATCTGGGTCGCTTTCATCCTCGTCGGCTTTGTCGCTGCGGTGGTTCAGTTGCTGCAGGGCGACCTCGACATCTTCACGCGGGTGCTGAACGGGCTGTTCGATACCGCCAAGACCGGTTTCGACATTTCGCTCGGTCTGGTCGGCGTCATGAGCCTGTGGCTGGGGGTCATGAAGATCGGCGAGCGGGGCGGGCTGATCCAACTGTTCGGGCGCGTCGTGGCGCCGTTCTTCCGCCGCGTCTTTCCCGACATCCCGGCCGGCCATCCGGCGAGTGGCAGCATCGTCATGAATTTCAGCGCCAACATCCTCGGCCTCGACAACGCGGCGACGCCGCTCGGTCTGAAGGCGATGCGCGAGTTGCAGGAGATCAACCCGCACAAGGACACCGCCAGCAACCCGATGATCATGTTCCTGGTGCTCAACACGGCCGGCATCACGCTGATTCCGACCTCGGTGATCGCCATTCGCCAGAGCATCGCGCTCAAGCAGGGGCTGGTCGGCTTTAACGCCGCCGACATCTTTTTGCCGACGCTGCTCGGCACCTTCGTTTCGTTCTGCGCCGGGCTGGTCGCGGTCGCCCTCTGGCAGCGCATCAACCTGCTCTGCCGGCCGGTGCTGGCTTTCTTCGCCGGTTTCGCGGCCTTGATGGGCGGACTCTACTGGTGGCTGGGCGGCCTGCCGCCGGACAGGATGGCGCAGATGATCGGGCTGCTCGGCAGCGGCATCATCGTCTCGATCATCGTGCTATTCGTTGCTGTCGCGGCGTGGCGCGGCATCGACGTTTACGAGAGCTTCGTCGACGGTGCCAAGGAGGGTTTCGGCGTTGCCGTGCAGATCATTCCCTACCTGATCGCCATGCTGGTGGCGATTTCGGTCTTCCGCACCACTGGCGGCATGGATTACCTGATTGGTGCCATCCGCAGCGTCGTGCTGGCGCTGGGCCTCAACGATGATTTCGTCCCGGCGCTGCCGGTCGGGTTGATAAAGACGCTGAGCGGCAGCGGCGCGCGCGGCCTGATGGTCGATGTGATGACGACCTACGGCGTCGATTCCTTCCAGGGCAAGCTGGCGGCCATCATCCAGGGGTCGACCGAAACCACCTTCTATGTGCTGGCCGTCTATTTCGGCAGCGTGAACATCAGCAGGACCCGCTACGCGCTGGCCGGCGGCCTGATCGCCGATGCCGTCGGACTGGTCGGCGCCATCTTGATCGGCTACGCCTTCTACCACTGAGAATGCTGCGGTCGACGGTCAAAAATGGGCGAAAATCGCAGTTTGCCATTCGAACCGTTGCGCGTGTCCAGACTCGTCTTCTTCAACAAGCCCTACGGCGTCCTCAGCCAGTTCACGCCGGAGGCCAAATGGCGGGCGCTCGACGAGTTCATTCCGGTCAGGGACGTCTATGTCGCCGGCCGGCTCGACGCCGACAGCGAAGGCCTGCTGATCCTTACCGACGACGGCAAGTTGCAGGCGAAGATTGCCGATCCCAAACACAAACTGGAAAAGACTTACTGGGCGCAGGTCGAGGGCATTCCCGACGAAGCGGCGCTGGACCGACTGCGTGCCGGTATCGCCCTCTCGGATTTCACGGCGCAGCCGGCCAAAATCAGACGCATGGAAGAGCCGGCCGGCCTCTGGCAGCGCGACCCGCCAATTCGTTTTCGCGCGGCGATCCCGACCTCATGGCTGGAAATCCGCATTTCGGAAGGCAAGAACCGGCAGGTCAGGCGGATGACGGCGGCCATCGGTTATCCTACGCTGCGCCTGATTCGGGCCGCCATCGGGGCGGCGACGCTGGACGGTCTGGCGCTTGGCCAATGGCGTCAGATCGATGGCAACTACAAGGATTTGCAAGGAAAATTCAATGAATAAGACAATCATCGCGGCGCTCGCCGGCCTGCTGTTGAGCGCGGCTGCCTGGGCGCAGAATGCCATGCCGGTCATGGAATTGAGCGCCGGCTTCCACCGCATCGAAGCCGAAGTGGCCGCCAACGACCAGAACCGCCAGGTCGGCCTGATGAATCGCACCGCGATGCCGCAGCAGCGCGGCATGCTCTTTGTCTTTCCCAAGGAAAACACGCACTGCATGTGGATGCGCAACACGCTGATTCCGCTCTCGGTGGCCTTCATCGACGCCGACGGCTACATCATCAACATCGAGAACATGCAGCCGCAGACCGAGGACAATCATTGCGCCAAGGTGCCCGCGCGCTACGCGCTGGAAATGAATCTCGGCTGGTTCGCCCAGCGCGGCATCAAGCCCGGAGTGAAGCTGAAAGGCATCGAGCAGGCGCCGCGTCCGCAATAATGAAACGCAGCAAATGGCGGGCCTGCCTTTCCGGCAGCCTGCGCGATCCTCTGCTCCGCTCGTGGCTGACCGAGCCGGGCTCGCTGACCGCCCGCTGTCAGCGCGCCAGTACCAGCTTTCGTGTGCGCCTGTTGCGTTACGGCAAGGGGCAGCCGCTGGCCGATGAAGAAGCCGGCAGCCACATCGGGCGCCACCCGGCCTGGGTGCGCGAAGTCGTTCTCGAATGCGACGGCCGCCCGGTCATTTTTGCCCATACCACGCTGTCGACCGCAGCGAACGGCCGTTTGTCGCGCTGGATGAGCGGCCTCGGCAACCGTTCGCTCGGTTCGCTGCTCTTCGCCTATCCCGGCTTCCGGCGCGAGGCGATCGAATATCTGCGTCTCGACCGGCGCCACCCGCTGTATCAGCGGGCCGCTGCCGTTGCCGACGTGGGCGATTATCTGTGGGCACGGCGTTCCCTGCATCGCCTTGACACCCAGCGTGTGCTGGTGACCGAGGTCTTCCTGCCGGCTATCACCCGCCTGGGATAGCGCCTGCGCCGGCGATCTTCACTCCTCGCCGGCACCCTTGTAGCCGAGGCGCTGCGACAGATTGTCGGCTGCCGCGAGCATGGCTTTCGCCACCGTGCTGTCCCATGCCACGTCGAACTCGCCAACCGACCCCAGCGAGGTGATGGCCGCGACCATTCTGCCGGAATGATCGAACACCGGCGCACTGAAGCCGTTGATGCCCGGCGTCAGGCTGCCGGTCGCGCGCGAGATGCCGTGCTGGCGTATTTCGGTCAGCGTCTTTTCAAGCTGGCGGCGGATGGTTGTGATTGCCGTTTTGCTGGCTTCCGAGGCTTCGCGCAGTTCTTCATCGAGCATCTGCTTGAGGAAAGGCGAGCGGAAGAAGGCGGCGAAGGCGCGACCGGTTGCCGATTTGCACAGCGAAAGGACGGTGCCTGCGCGTAGCGTGATGGTGATCGGCGCGCCGGCATCGACGATGCGCACGATTGTCGCGCCACGGTTGCCCCAGACAGCCAGCGCCACCGTTTCCTGAATCTCCTCGCAGAGATTGTCCAGGATCGGGCCGGCGAGGCGCACCGGGTCGAGGCGCCCGAGGCCGGACAGGCCAAGATCCAGCGCATAGCTGCCCAGGTCGTAACGCCCGCTGGCGCTGTCCTGTTCGATCAGCCCGATACGCATGAAGCTGACCATGTAGCGGTGTGCCTTGGCCGCCGGCATCCCCGCGCCCTTGGCGATGTCGCGCAGCATCATCGGGCGATTGGCGCTCGCCAGCACGCGCAAAAGACGAAAACCCACTTCTATCGACTGAATACCCTGCCGTTCGCCGGCAACTTTGGTGACCATGAAATGCTCGCAAGGGAAAAAGCTTGATTCTATGTGTATATGCCAGCCCTGCAGCGGCGAATATAATCTCGGGACAAATATTAAGGGGACAGGTATGCGTGCGGTGCTGGTGGCAAATCCGAAGGGGGGGGCGGGGAAGACGACGCTGTCGACCAATCTCGCCGGCTATTTCGCGAATCAGGGGCAAAAGGTCACGCTCTGCGATCTCGACCGGCAGCAATCCTCGCTCCGCTGGATGGCGTTCCGCGACCCGGACATGGCGCCGGTGACCGGCTATTTCGCCGGCAACCAGATTGTCCTGAACCTGCCGCAGGAGGCGGACTGGGCGGTGCTGGATGCGCCGGCCGGGCTGCAGGGCTACAAGCTCTCGGATTATCTGCGTACCGTCGACAAGGTGCTGGTGCCGCTGGTCCCATCGGTTTTCGACATGGCGGCTACCGAAGATTTTCTCAATTCGATTCGCAACGAGATGCGCGGCCGGCGTGGCAGCCTCGGCATTGTCGCTATGCGCGTCGACCCGCGGACCAAGGCCGCCGGGATGCTCGAGGAGTATCTCAAGCACTTCGATATTCCCATAGTCGCCTACCTGCGGGCCACGCAAAACTATATCAATGTCGCCGCTGCCGGGCTGACCATCTTCGATCCTCCGCGTGCCCGGCATAAGCGGGATATCGAGCAGTGGGAAGGCATGCTGGACTGGCTGGCAAGTTAACTGGCCGTATTCTCCGAATAAGCGTTGACAGGGTTGGGTTCGGAGTGGATAATTTGGCCCTCTGACGGACGCGGGGTGGAGCAGTCTGGCAGCTCGTCGGGCTCATAACCCGAAGGTCGCAGGTTCAAATCCTGCCCCCGCAACCAAGAAGTGCAACGAAGGATCAACAGCTTAGCGGCGTTGGTCCTTTTTTGTTTTTTCTGCTCGATGGGCTATGGCCCACTCATGGCCCATCCGTGGCCCATCGCTGGCCCAAGTGAGTTTTCTCGTTTAGCGCTCATCTGTGATTTCGACCTTATGGCTGTTGCCAGTGAATGGCCCATTGAATCACGACAGCTGAAAAGTCATTAATCCTCCCCGCGTTCTACTTCGATGCTTGGTATGTGGACTGCAAGATCC
>Ga0209507_1001985_pt1 | contig 14766 bp, 8 predicted proteins | sample AD_UKC028_MetaG_FD_184414 | JGI IMG/M metagenome (GOLD analysis project Ga0209507, IMG submission 184414) | Active sludge microbial communities of municipal wastewater-treating anaerobic digesters from USA - AD_UKC028_MetaG (SPAdes) (version 2) | ecosystem: Engineered > Bioreactor > Anaerobic >...
ACCAGTTCAACGCCCAGCAAGGCAACGCCATGAACACATGGAATGCCGGGCAGCAGAACGAGGCCGCGCTGAAGACGATGGACGTGAATAGCCGCGAGCAGCTGATGAACATCGAGGCAAACTACAAGACCTTGATGCAGGCGAACTCCAGCGCATCCGGGATGTATGAGCAGATGCTGAAGAATCTGGCTGATATCCAAGGCAACAAGGATATGGATGCCGCCACGAAGCAGGCCGCCATCAACAACCAGCTTACCTATCTGCGTAGTGGGATGCAGATGATTTCCAACATGAACGGGATTAGCGGACTCGTAAATTTCTGATCATGCAAACTCCGGCCGACATCCGCACCTATCAGGCCCGCGCCCGCGCATACACCGGCGACCGCGGGCCTTGGCTCGAACACATGGTCGAGGATTGTGGTTGCACCTTGGAAGAGGCGATGCGCTACATCGAACCCTATGAGTGCATCCCCCTGATCGATGAGCGCAAGGGGCACATGGCCACGGTCATCAAGCGGAACAAGGAAATCCACATCGCGATCTACCGCCGCTGGCGCCACCGCGCACAGGTAACCGCGGCGAGGATCACCCAGTTCCTGAAGCCCCTGCTCGACCGCGAACACTTCCTCGTCACCAAAGTGGCGGCCGACGAGGATGACCGGTTCATTCGCCACTTGGGTTTTGAGCCGCTTGGGACTACAATCGAGGGGTTCAAAACATTCATCCTGAACGAAATCAAATACCCGAGGGCGCATCATGCACACTTTTGAACAACGTAACGAGATGCGCCACTATCGCCGAGTGTTTGCGGAAATGCCGATTGGCGATCCCACATCCGGCGCTGCTTACGGTGAGTACCTGAAATCCAAGGGTATCGGAATGGTCATCGGCATCGTGTCCGCGGTCGCCGCTGTGGCTACCGGTGGCGCCTCGCTTGCCGCCATGTCCGCCAGTGGCGCATGGAGTGTAGGTTCAGCCCTGTCTGCCGGGGCGATGGTTGCCGGCGGCGTGATGTCCGGTGTCGGCGCCGTGACTGGCAACAAGAAGCTGATGAAGATCGGCGGCGTGCTTTCGCTGGCCGGCGGCATCGGCACCATGATGACCGGGGGTATCGGTGGTGCGGGTGCTGCTGCCGAGACCGGGACCGCAAACGCAGCCCCGGTAACCGCAGAAGCGACATCTACCGCCGGTGATACCCTGAACAGTGCAATCGGTGACAGCTTGACCACCAGCGCTGAAGCAGCAAAAGCCTCAAGCACTGCCATTCCGAAAGAGTTGGCAGTCGATGCTGTGCCCGGAGCATCTTCTGGCAGCACGAGCACGGGCTACGATCTTGGTAGCGGGCTTGCTGCTCCGAAGCAATCGCTCGCCCCGACCACGGCAAACGCGCCGACCGATCTGGGTAGCGGGCTTCAGTCTGCCGGCGGCACGAACACCATCGCCCCCGTGGATGCGGCAGCTTCTGCTACAGGTGGCGGCGGTGGTAGTGGTGGCGGTATCTTGGCTGACGCCTACAACAAGGCTGGTGATATCGCCAGTGGCGCCGGCAAGTTCTTCAAGGACAACAAGGAGATGGTCGAAATCGGCGGCAAGATGCTGATGGGTGCGACCGATCCTGAGCGCGATCTGACCGGGGCGAAGCAGGCTCTGCTTGATGCGCAGACCACGGCTCAGAGCGCTACCGCCAACGCCACCAATCAGCAGGCCAGTTCGCTGCAGCAGAAGCGCGAACTGGAAGCCCAGCAAGCCAAGAACGCCAACACGCAAATCCTGATGCTCGATCCGCGCGATCCCCAGTACGCTGCAAAGAAAGCCGAAGCCGCAGCCAAGGGTATCCCCACGATGGACTACAATGTCCCGGGTCAAACCGGGCCGATCTTGGGTGGGAACATGCAGTGGTCCTCGAACACGCAAACCCCCAATGTTGCACCGCAGCAACTTCAGCGCCTCCAGCGATAAGGACGCATCATGCCAATCCTCCAAGACTCCCTGCAAAACGCACAAGCTGGCGTTCCGAATCCGATGATGGCTGCTGCCAGCTCGCCGCAGAATCTGGATCAGGTGACACCTGCACCGGGCGGTGATCTGCCCCCGCCCAACCCGGCAACCACGAGCCCGCTCGTCAAGGCTCACGAAGACGAGCTGGCTACCATGATCAAGATCATGCCGCCGAAGATGGCTGACGCTTATCAGCGCGTGCTGACTGCCGGCAAGAAGATGATGTACGCCAAGGAAACTGCCGAGGCTATCCACGGCCTTATCCTTGATGATCAGGTACCGATGAAGAACAAGCTTGGCGAAGGTGTGGCCAACCTGCTGGTGATGATGGATAACCAAGGGAACGGCACCATTCCGAAGGACGTGATCATCCCGGCTGGCGTGTCGCTGCTTTTCGAAGCGGCCGACTACATGTTCGAATGCGGGATTGAAGTCACCGAGCAAGACCTGAGCGACGGCATGGAGATCATGGTCTATGCCGTCTATAAGGCATACAATATCCCGGAAGAACAGGTCGATAAAGTGATCGATGATCTGATGGGCAAGCTCGACCTGACCGACGAGCAGAAGCAAAAATTCGCCGAGACCAAAAAGGCCGAAGGTGAGGCTGACATGGAAGCGGCTGAAGAGGAACTGGAAGCAGCCGAACAACAGAAGCGCGGGGTGTAAATCATGGGCTGGTCTTTGGGTGGTATTCTCGCAGGTGCCGGTAAGGGCATGGCCGACTGGGCTGGTCGGGAGATCGTCGCCGAAAAACAGGCCGAGCGCGACGCTGCGCAGTTCGAGCGCCAGAAGGAACTGGCAACCTTTCAGGATGAGCTACAGGCCGGGCGCGAAGAGCGCAGCATGGAACTGAAGAAGAAGTTCGCCGACAAGATGGAGATGGAGAAGAAGGATTCTCAAGCTACCGTCATGCAACTCGGCGCCGAGGAAGCCGCGGCCAAGGGTCTCAAGGAAGGCACCCCGGACTTTTACAAGTTCATGTCCAAGTACGCCTATGACAGCGGCGAGAAGGATATCGCTAAGGAGTACATGGGGTACGCCGACAAGTTCGAGGATAACCGGCTCAAGGAGAAGCAGGTCAATGCTTCGCTTGCCGGTGTTGCTGAGTCGCGCGCTGCCCGTGCAGATGCGAAGGCGAGCGAGAGTTCCTTGCGCAAGGAGCAATTCGAATTCACGAAGGACAAGGATTATCGGGCTGAGCTAAATTTGCTCGGCACCCTCAAAGGGAAGAACAAGGAAACCGGCGAAGATGTTCTCGATTACGGGGCCTTGCCGATTGTCAAGCAGGCCGATCGATACCTCGATACTCAACTTGGGATCAAGGACCGCAGCGATCGTTACGATGCCATCGCCAAAATTCGCACCGATGCCGACGCTTGGCGAGCCAAACATCCGGATGTCAGCTTTGTTGATGCCATGCGGATGAGCACAGACCAGTTCATCATCGATCACAAAAAGAAACCGGGCGACGTGAAATAAGCTATACTCGCTCCACATTTAGGAGCCCGATATGGCCAGCAAAGACGACACCATTTTCGGCACCAGCGGGTTTGGCGAAGCGCCGACAGCAGGTGCAGATTCCATTTTTGGAACCGGCGGGTTTGTTGAACCCAAGCCCAAACCAAGGACCGAGCGTACTTGGGGAGAAGCTGCCGGTGACATCGGTGCCGAGATCATGCAGGGTGGTGTCGGTGTGGTTGATGCCGGGCAAGGTCTCCTGAACTGGGCCACCGGTCGCACGGGCAAAGATAAGTTTGACGCCGATTTCATCACGTCCGCCAAGGAATACTGGGACGACAAGAAGAGCGACATCATCAAGGCCAAAGAAGTTGGCCTTAGCGAAGCAATTCAAAATCCGGATCAAAGCGTTGCCGGTTATCTTTGGGACAACCCGGAGATGGTCGGCCAGTTGATTGCAGGCTCCACCCTACCGATGCTCGCGAGTGGTGGGCTTGCCGGTGCCGGAGCCAAGGCGGCTATCGGTTCTGGTCTTCTGAAGGCTGGATCAAAGGCCACCCCCTACGTTCTGGCCGGGATTTCTGGTGCCAGCGAAGGCGCCCTCATGGCAGGTGATGTCTATAACGAGACCGAGAGCGGGCTGGCCGCCGCCGGTGCTCTTGGGCTTGGCATTGCAACCGGTGGTATTGGCGGCAACGTTGGGCTCGGTATTGCCCGCCGCGCTGTCGGCAAGGAAATTCTTGGTGAGGGTGTCGAAAACGCTTTCAACAAGACGGTTGCCCGTCGTGTGCTGACCTCGATTGCCGGTGAAGGCGCTCAGGAATATATCCAAGAGGGTGGCCAGTCGCTCATCGAAATGATGGGTAATGGTGAAGAAATTGATCTCATGCAGGCGGCCAAGCGCGCCACTGTCGGCGCTATTGTAGGTGCTGCTGCAGGCGGGGGTTTTCATCCCATGTTCGGCGACACCAAGCCGGAGTTCAAAACTGTTGCCGAGCGCGATGCTGCGCTGCAGCTTGCGGAAAACCAGCGCTGGCAAGAATACCTTGTCACCAAGGGGGCCAGCAATTCCCCGGGCAGCATTGTCGAGTTCGAAGAAAAAGCCAGCGACCCCGCTTTCCTGCGTCGCAACTCTGAGGTTGCCTACTTGGCTCAGCAAGCGGCCAACGCCGAGGCGGTGCTCACCAAAAATCCGAATGATCCTCTTGCCAAGGAGGGTGTGGATTCTGCCCGCGCCGCGCTGACGGCCGCAATGAGCACCCCGCAAGAACGCCAACATGCCGCCGCCGTCGCCGCTCAAGGTGGCGCCGCTGCAACCATCTCTGCGCCAACCGTTGAGGCTGCAATCCAGCAGCACGTCGCTGGGCAGGAAGCCAGTTCCACCTTGCGCACTGGGGCTGCCGCCGTTGAGTCGGTCAAGCAAACCGCTACCTCCGCTGTCAAGCAAGGCGCCACTGCACAGGCTGCTGCCGCGGCGACTATCCCCGCCGCCCAGACCACGATCGAGCCGAGCGAAGAAGTTGTTGTGCCGCCCGCCGCGGCCACTACCGCCCCGGCACCCAGCGCCGAGCCCAAGCTTCCACCTGAATTGTCCAAGGCCGCGCCGCGCTACAGCTTTGGGTCGAAGCAATTCACGCTTGAATTCCCGAACGATGTCATGCGCGCCGCGTATATCGTGGCCAACAGTACGACAAAATCCAAAGCTGATCCTAAGTTCCTCGCCTTCGTTCGCCAGCAAACTGGCATGTCCGAAGCCGAAGCCGCTCTCTACGGTAATGAGGTCAAGGCTGCAATCAAGAAACAAGCCAAGGTGAGCCCGGCCGGAAATTTGAAGTTGCCGACTATCCCATACGTGTCTTTGGCGGCACTGGGTGCCACTCCGAAGCCAAAAAGCCCGAAGACCACCAAGGCTCCGGTGGTCAAGCACGCTACTGAAATTCGCGATGCGCTTGCCAAGGCTGACGCCCCATATCGGATTAACCTTGACCTGCGATCCCTGCTCAATGCTGATTTGAGCAGGGGGTTGAGTGACAACAAGTTGATCCATGCTGCTCGCCAGCTAAACTATCCGGATCGTGGTGGGTTGCCGACCCCTCTCGCCGAGCAGGGGATTACCCAGCAGCAGTGGGATGAGTATCGCGCCTCCATGAAGGAGGCTGTCGGATACACCCGCACGGGCGGCGTCGCCGAACAGATCAACAAGGGTACAACGGTTGGCGGGATGCTGGACTATCTGGCAGGTAACGCCACGCCGCGTGTCGCCAAGATGGCCGCTCAGTTGAAGAAGCTGGCCGCCGGCAACCCTTACCTGCGCAAAACGTACAAGCATCGTCCAAAGGAAGCGCTTGTACGGGGCAGTGTTGGCTACGTATCCCAAGGTGAAAACCGCGGCCGTATCACCCGCGTTGAAAACGTGGAAGGCTATGCTGACGAAATCACCAGTTTGCACGAGCCAGTGCATGCGCTCACCAAAACATGGCTTGCCCGGGCGAAATCGGACGACCGGCTGAAAAATGAACTTGGTGGGATGTTGAACGCTGCGCGCCTTTACGCCAAGCGCAACGGGGAAACCTACTACGGGTTGAAAGACGAGGCTGAGTTTTTGGCCGAAGCTTTTGCCAACCCACAATTCCAAGATTTCCTGATGGGGGTGCCTGCCACCAAGGATCAGTCGCTGTGGGACAAGCTCGTCAGCTGGGTGCGCGATGTCATCGGCGAACCTGACATGGACCTTCAGCTGTTGGGGCAGGTCATGCAAGCCGGCAGCGACGTGATCAAGCGCAGCACCAAGGCGGCACAGAAGATCGAAGCCAAGAGCCCGAGCCCGGACCTCATCCCAACCGAGGCGCAGAGCAAGGACACTGGCGACGACATGGCCGACATTGCCAGTCGTGACACGCTCGAGAATCTGGTGGATAACCTTTTCGAAGAGCAGCCTGATCTGGTGACCAAGCTCATCGACATCAACGACAAGCTGGGTGGCCTGACTCTCGAGCAACTGCGCAACGCCCGCGCCACCGGTCTGGTTCGCGATTTCGTTGATGGCTATATCGCCCGCTACGAAGCAGGGTTCGATGACGCCTTCGACGTGATCAACAATCGCATCGATGACAACGAACGGCAGGGCGCCAAAGAAGAAATGATGGGCGCTCTCGGGATCGAAGAAGAGCCCGACTATGGTCCGGACCAAGGTGGCTTCGAAGGTATCGAAGATTTTCAGGAGATGTCCGGGGTTGCTGCGCCGGAAGAACGCGCGCTGCACGCCGCCCTTGATGAGCTTTGGAACGCTGGTGGAAACAACGTCGCTACGATCCAGCGTACCATGAACCAAAGCCCGACCGAGCTTCGCCTTGTTGCGCGCTCCGCCGGCAACGGGGCACGTTCGGCAATGGCTCAGGCCATGCTGGATTATCCGAACATTGAAGGTGCGCGTGTTGCGGCAGGCGCCCGGTTCAGCGAACTGGTGAATGAGAATGCCACCCCCGCTGCAGCCGATGACCGGATGACAAAGCAAAGCGATCCTGAGCCAGCTCGCGCCGAAGGTGGCCGCAAGATTACCTACGACTTCAAGCAACGCCTTGCCAACGCCTACGCCAGCGGTGCCCTGAAAAAGCTGGGTGCCTTCTGGCAGAACGTGATGTCCAACGATGGGCAGATCAAGATCGACATCGATGGCTCCAAGTTCCTCAACGGACAGGACAGCACCCCGGCCGACTACAAGAAGCTGGTCGATGCCTACAACGCAGCCATGTTCGAAAAGGCAAAGCAGTGGGCCAAGAAACGCAACCACCCTGAACCCAAGGATATGCCGAACAACGAGGTCATTGGTTTCCTGAAACCGGATACGGTTGATGGCAAACCCGTGCTTCGCCTGTCCTTGCGTGGTCTCGGCCGGGAGCATGCCCGCGAGAACCCCTACTTGCCGAACACCGCGGGTCACACGTCTGCCTACATGGATTTCAACCCGCATTCCAAGCAGAACGAGATTCACGCAATGGACCTAGCCGGCTACACTGGCACGGCCGATGTGGTGTATCGCGTCTTCTCGGATGTGGCCAAGGCCCACAAGCTGCGCCTCCCGACATCCGATACCCTGATGTCCAACAACAACGTGCGGCGCCCGTGGCAGACCGTTGCCACCAGCCTGCGCCTGCAAGAGCCTGACTTGCTCAGTCCGATGGTGGGCGGCCGGGACATCAGCTCCTACGGTATGGACACGAAGCTGTGGGCGCACCTGACTGATCAGGAACGCATTGGCGCCAACATCCTGCGGCACACCCACAACGCCTTGGTCAGCCGCCCGGATAACGCCGCGCGCTACGCCAAGCAGGTGATCTCGAACGGTCGCGCGCTGGATAATCTGGTGGTCAGCCCGGATGGTAAAGGGTTCATTGCCAAGTACGAACCGAACACGCCGAACGGTATGCCCAAGGGGAGCAAGCTGGACTACGAAACTTTCGTTGGTCTGTTGAAAAAGGTCAATGCCATCGGCGGTGAAAGCCAAGCCGATCCGCAGTCAGGTCGCAAAGGTCTTGGTCCGACATCCGCTGCTTTTGCGATCATGTCTCAAACCGTTCTGGATGAGATCGAGAACAACAGCTATGCCGATCCGGCTGAGCAGCAGGTTGTCGCCGCCGCCAAGATGGGCAAGGAGCAGGAAGGTTGGTTCTTCGATCGCACGGAAGAGCAGAAGAGCCAACTGCAATCCGAGATCGACGCTGTTCGCGAATTCCTGAATGACCCGAACACTTCCCCCCAAGAACGCGCCGAAGCCCGCGAGGTTCTGCGCCAGCTCACGGCCAGCGATATCGATCTCAATATCAACGATCTGATTGCCGAGCACCGTGCCCCGCAAACCAGCAATGGGCGCCGCGGCGAGATCAATCGGGAGATTGCTGCCCTGCGCATGGAGCAGACAGCCAAGCGCGACACGATGCTGGAAAACATCGGACTCACCCCGGAAACCAAATACGATCTGGAGCAGATGGGTAAGTTGGGCGTCACCCCTATCCGGATCACCGGCGAGCACTACTCGCACCAGCAGCGTACCGAGCTTGACCCGAGCAAGTATGGCACCGGCTACAAGGGTGCCGAGCGCAAGCGCATTGAACGCTCTGACGATGAGCGCCTGAAGACCCGTGTGCATTTCTACGCTGACGCCGGCAACGGCATTCGCCCGGAGAGCGGTGTCGGTGCAGTCAAGCACGTTGCAAATCTCGACGGTATCTATCCGGCCCACGAGTCGAACGAAATCCAGAAGACCATCCCCAACACCCTGAGCGGCGACGATTGGCACAATGCGTTTGAGTCTGCCGTTCTCGACGCCGGCTACAAGGGGTACTCTGCGCCGTTCGGCAACCAGTTGGCTGTCACCGTTTTTGGCACCGAGCCGATCCCGGTTCTGACCAATGAAGCCGCCAAGGTGGTTGGCCAGAAGAACCCGCTTGCCGACAACCCTGAGCTGGCGCTGGTCAATATCGGTTTGGATGTTGGTGCTGGCGCACGCACGCAGAAGATCAACCCTTCGACCGCGCGCATGGTTCTCGAACAAGCCGGGGTCAAGATCACCCGCTCCAACGTGGTGGAATCCACCTACGAAAAGGACGGCAAGAAGATCACCGAACGCACCCTGGTCGCCGAACTGGATCGCCCCCTGACCCAGACCGAGGCCGAGAAGGTGGCCGCGCTGACGCAGCAGGAAGCCATCGCCCAGCGCAGCGCGGATGGCAACATGCTCTATGGTCCGAAGGCCCAAGAGTGGGGTGGCTTCGACGCAACCCAGTTCGCTCTGCTCGACGGTAGCAAGCTGGACCCGGGCGAACCCCAGATGAGTTTGTTCGATCGCAGCGAAGGCCCGCTGGCGCCGCCGGTGGATGCTGCGGTGCAAGGTGCTCAGGCCGGCGTGGTTGGCAGCCCGAACGAAATCCGGGTTGTTGATCCTCGTGGCCTGAGCTGGTTCGAGCGGATCACGAGCGCGGTTCGCACCGCGATTCAGGACAAGCACGTCACCCTCGGTCGCATCATGCGGGCCATCAAGGACAACACGGTGCTGAGCGCCATCGACCGCTTCCAAGGTATCCGCCAGTTCAACTATGAAAACTTGGTGGTCGATCCGATGGCCAAGCTGGAAAACACCTTGTTCAAGGCCGGGATCACCCGCGCCGAGTTCGACAAGTTCCTGATCAACCGGGCTGTGCCGGATCGCAATGCGCACATCGCCCGGGTCAATCCCTACGTCGCAGAAACCAATAGGGGTTTCAACCTGACCGACAAGCCCGGCACTGGCATCAAGACAGAAGATGCACTGACCTACTTGGCATCGCTCGACAAAGCCAAGTATCAGGAGGCGGCGGCGATCTATGACTCGGTGACTCGTTCCCTGCAGCAGTACGCTGTGGCGGCCGGGCTCGAGACTCAGGACACCATCGACGCATGGAATAACCTGTTCCCGACCTACGCTCCACTGCATCGCGAGCTGGATATCGAGGATATCGGTAGTGGTACGGGCTTCGGCTTCTCTGTGCGCGAGGGTATCGCGCGCCGGGCAATGGGTAGCGCAGCCCCAATCCAATCCCCGTTGGCAAACACGCTGCTGCAGGGCGCCCGGATTGTTGATCGTGGCGAGAAAGCGCGTGTTGGGCAAACCCTGTTCAACTTGGCTACGCGCAACAACGCCCCGGTTCCGATGTTCCAAACCAAGGGTGGTGAATGGAAGCCGATGTGGCAGGTGGATACCTCCCCGAACATCCGCACCGTGAAACAGGTCAATGTCTATCAGGTGAAAGACATCAATGGTCAGCCGATTCTCAACGGCGGCGGTGTGCCAATCGAGTTCTACAGTGAAGCCAAAGCTGCAGCGTACATTGCCGCAACGGCGAACAACCCGAACGGGGCAAAATCCTACACCTCTCTCGGCGTGCAGGGGCGCGTCGTCACCTCGCAGAACCCGGCCTACATCAACAAGGACAACGTGCTCATCATCCCGGTGGATGGTGAGAACCGGGTCATCATCTTCAATGAAGATTCGACCGATGCAATGGCAATGGTGAGGAACCTGAAGAACCTTGATACCGCTCAGCTGAGCGGTGTGTTCAAGGTCACCAACGTGTTCTCCCGCTGGGTGGTTGGCACGAGCACGCAATACAACCCGATGTTTGCCCCGATTAACTTCCTGCGCGACATCCAATCCAGCGCCATCAACATGGCCTCGACTGGTGTGCCGAACTGGACAGCTGCTGATTCTGCCATGCTGATGGGCAATGCGTGGAAGAACTCGCGTTCGATCTTGCGCCACCTGAATGCCAAACACAACGCCAAGCACAGCAACACGCTGGCCGCCGATGTGGTGGCTCAGCCCGGCACGCCCGAGTGGTGGATGGAAAAGGCCAAGGCTGCTGGTGGTCTGACCGGGTTGCGGGAATCGATGAGCAACTTCGAAGACGCCATGCGGCAGGTGAATAACCTGTTCGGTGACGCTCACAACGAGACCGACGATCCGCGGATTCGCAAGGACGCACTCTACAAAGCCGGCGAGCGGCTTGTCGCCATTCAGGACAAGACCGCCCAGTTCCTAGAAGGGGATGTGAAGAACAAGGTTGCCAAGCTGGCCAGTCGTTTGCCGGTGATGGTCGATCATCTGAACAGCGCCTTCGAAATGGGCACCCGTGTTGCTGCGTTCAAAGCCAGCTACGAGAAGTACATCGCCGCCGGCCTGAGCGACAAGGAAGCCACCGCCAAGGCGGCCGTGGTTTCGAAGAACGTGTCGGTCAATTTCAACCGCAAGGGGAATATCAGTTCCCAGCTTGGCGCCCTGTTCCCGTTCTTCAATGCAGCGGTGCAAGGCTCAGCCCGGCTTGCCGAACTGCTGTTCGAGAAGAAGGGGGTCTATGATGCGGAGAAGGGCTACAGCGAGCGCACCGGCTTGACCAAGGCAGGCAAGGTGGTACTGGGTGCCCTGCCCGCTCTTGGCGCGCTGCAGGGCCTGTTGCTGGCAGCCGCAGGCTATGAGGATGACCAGCCGCCAGAGCACGTCAAGGCGCGCAACTTCGTGATCCCGACCGGAGGTGGTGACTACGTGACCATCCCGATGCCGCTCGGTCTGAACGCCGTCTTCAACATGGGGCGCCACGGGGTCGAAGCCATGCTCCACCCGCAGAACGCATGGCAGCACGCAGCGGATGCCATCATGGATATTCCGTCAGCGTTCAACCCGCTGGGTGGCACGCCGAACCTGCTGCTCAACATGACCCCGGCCGCAGGCGACATCCCGGTTGCCCTGCTGCAGAACCGGGACGCATTCGATCGCCCGATCTACAAGGAAGATCGCGATCCGCGCCGCCCGACGCCGGGCTGGACGCGCAGCAAGGACACCACGAGCGGATTTGGCACCACTGTCGCCAAGACCCTGAACAACCTGACCGGCGGCAGCGAGTATCGCCCGGGCCTGATCAACTGGACGGGTGACCAGATCGATTACGTCTTCGGCCAGTTGGGTGGCGGCGTGGCGCGCGAGACCGGAAAGCTGATCCAATATGGAAGCAGCCCGGCACCCGATGAGAACCGTCCTTGGTACAAGGTGCCGCTGCTTGGCAAGTTCGCCGGCAGCACGACCGACACATCCGCGGTGCGCAACCAGCTCTACGGGATCAGCGCCGAGCTGAACACGCTGAATGCCGAAGTTGAGGGTCTGCGTGAGGATCGTAAGGTGGCAGAGGCACGGCAGGTGATCGCCGAGCATCCTGAGCTGCGCATGCGCCCCAAGGTTGAGGCCTACTTCAACAGCGAGGGTAAGCTACGCAAAGCACGCGAGGCGGCCAAGCGGGATGGCGACAAGGAAAAGGCCGACCAGATCGACACTCAAATCCGGGAGAAGAGCGCCAAGCTGCTGGCTGAAATCAACGCCATCAAGGAAGGTAGGCGGTAAGGGTCGGCACCCCTTGCTTTTCCCGAGCCTGTCCGCTCCTTTCTTCAAAAGGGTTGGATAGTGGGGTGCCGATTGCGATCAGTGCAAGCACCATGCGATAACAAGGGTGGCAATCAAGAAGCATCCACCAATCGACACTGCGATAATTCTAACAGTGCTGTCATCGAACAAGGGTTCATATGTGACAAAGGGAAGGGTCGGGTTCGGGTCGCGTAGGGCTTCATTGGCTGTGACGGTAGATTGCGGGCTGCACGTGTGGATTCCGACAGAAGCTGCGCGCTTGCCGCAACGTGGACAGAAGTTGTTTTCCATGTTATCTGATCTCAAATTCGGGTTCCCACTCGCCGGACTCGCGCCGATCAGCTAAGTCTGCAATTGAGGTTGTACGCAACGCTTTGTTAAATAGTGTCATTCGTAGTAGTGCTGCGTCCCTTTTGCGATCACGGGTGGTGAGTTCTTCCCGCAGGCGCTCGATCTCCGGACATTCATCACTCACCTCGCCAGTAATATCGCTTGTCAAGCAAGGGTTAATCCTGAGCAAGTTCTCAAACTTCACCCGCATTGTATTTATCTCACGCTCGGTAAATCCAGCTCGCCGAAGGGTGATGCGTTCAGTGTCGGTCATTACATCACCCAAGGTGCAAGCAGAACACCAACAACAAACAGAAGCCCGAGCGCATAGACCATCGCCTCTGTCTTGGTTGCTTGCGGATAGCTGACGTCGCAAAAAGGGATCGTCGGGTTCGGATCGCGGCGGGTGGCGCGCTGAGGTTCGCGATCAGGCTTGGACAGCATGGCGCCGAAAAGCACTCTATTCATCACATTTCTCCTGTTGGCTGGTCAGCCCGGGCCGACCGAAACCACATTATATCAAACAGTGACACCCATTGCAAGCAGATTCGCTTTGGTCTCGGCGATGTACCGATCGACATCCAGATCATCCGGGATTGAATCCGGAAGCTTCAGGCAGGCTCGGCCACCCTCGCTCTTACCCACGAGGTTATCGTTGGTGACGTAGTTGATGCTCAGCTTGTGGTCGGTGCTGTAATACCAACGAGCTACCCGGCCCAAGAACACAGGGTCATCCCCCACCTCGACCGGGTTCGGCCGGCTCACGCGCTTGTAGGTGGCGCGCTCAGGCGGCCAAGCTTCACGGCGCCACTCACCCCGGGTGATGGGTATCCAGTCATCCACCAGCTTGCGCCCGCGGTACTGGATGGCGCCACCATTCACCACGCGACTCTGCGTGAAGTCGGCGATGTTCTCCGGCTTCAGGTGCTCGCGGATGAACTGATCCACCGGCGTGCCGTGAGCCAGATACGCCTGCGCCGCCAGCGTGCAAACTTCGTTGGTCGGGTTCTTCATCAGGCCCGAGAGCGCGTAGATACCCTTGGCCTTGATCTTCCCATCCACACCCACGGCAAGATAGTTGTTTACGTCCTTGAGCGCGATGGTGCGGTAGCGGGTTTCCTCGAATGTGAAGTTGGTCACCCAGCCGTACATTGTCACCACATCGCGGATCGCTGCCATGTCGGCCGGCGCCGCCGCTACGCAGATGCCGTCCGTGTTGGCTGACACCACATGGCCACCATTCTGGATGACCAGCTCAATCAATCCAAGCAGGTAGAATTGACCGGTTACCGTAGTGGCCAGCATCAGGTCGGGCGCATAGACCTTGCTGAACATGGACCCCAGCTTGCCGAAGGTGCCGTTGAGCGTGATCTTTTTCGAGTTCATCTCAACCTCCTTTCTCGAAAGTTCAGCTTCAAGTTCTGCTTTCTCACGCAGCAATGAATCTCGATCTTGCATCACACGCCTCCTGAAAAGTTTTGAAATAGCCAAGGTGCTTTCGCGCGCCTTCGTGATGCACGCGCACTGTAAAGCCGCCGTCCCTATGTGGGGTGACACCGCGAACCCCTGTTGAACTACTTGACCTCGCCCTATTTATGGACAAGCTTGCAAGCGCTGCGGCGCGATCAGTGAAAAAATCCTCAAGGAACTTCACCCGAGCATCGCGAGCCTCTTCTTTGGTTTTGTACCATCCGATAGCATGGCGAACATTCTCATAGTCGAAGCGGGCAATCCAGCATCCTGTTTCGGCCTGCTGATGCACACCAGTGAAATCCGAGGTATTGTTGCTGAACACCCTACGATTCACACACTGATCGCTACGAGTAGCCCATGTACAGTTAGTCGGAGAATAACCCGCATTATTATCCATACGTTCAAGAGTGGCTTCTGGAAAAGGCTTCAACCCCATGTCTTCTGCAAAATCCTTGAACTTGTACCAGCGCTCACAAACATCGATACCTCGACCACCATAATTCGGATAGTTCGGATCATTCGGATTTGTGCAGCGACTCAGCATTGCAGACCAAGTGC
>Ga0209507_1001996_pt1 | contig 14711 bp, 20 predicted proteins | sample AD_UKC028_MetaG_FD_184414 | JGI IMG/M metagenome (GOLD analysis project Ga0209507, IMG submission 184414) | Active sludge microbial communities of municipal wastewater-treating anaerobic digesters from USA - AD_UKC028_MetaG (SPAdes) (version 2) | ecosystem: Engineered > Bioreactor > Anaerobic >...
CGCGGGAGCAGCAACTCCATCGCCGTCTGCCATGTGTCAACCCTTTCCTGTTTGTCTCGCCCATCGTCCACCGCACCGCACGGCCAAATAGAAACACCACCGCATCAGCCACGGCTTTCCGGTCAGCACCAACGCGAGATGCAACACGGCGTCGGCGAAACGTCGATCCACCTCCGGTTGCGAGTACAGCCAGTCGTGAATCACGGCCGCCTCGGCGCACTCGTCGTGCGGCCAGATCCTCCAGAATAGCCTTGGCACGCTGGCGTAGTCCGTGAGGAATCCAGTCGGCACGCTAATCCGCAGATACAGGCCATTGTCACCCAGTGTTTCCGGGTCGGACACCGCAAGTCGGAATGTGAAGTCGTGGACCACCCGCCACACGCGCCGTCCGTGGTGCGTTTCGCCAGTGGCCTCAACCACGAGCGGCGAGAGCGTCGCGCCGTTGGCCAGTTCGCGTCGTGGTCGGTTGATCGCGTTCATCCCGCGCGCCTCCGCTTGGCCTTCTCGCGCGGCAAAGGGCCGTTGACCGCCTCATTCGCATACTCGGCCGTTTTGGACGGCAGGTACTGATTCCAGCCGTCGCGGAACTGCGCGAACTCCTTCGAGCCTACGGCGAACGGATTGGCGTCGATGGCCTCGTTGCGTCGGCGTGTTTCCCAGCCGAGACCGAATGGAGAGCGTTCGCTGTCCCGCAGCCAGAAGGCCATCAATCCACCTCGCTATGCGTCTCTTCCACCCCACCCACCTTGGCCGCCAGCAGCCACACCGCGCATTGCTGCCGGTCGTCCCGCAGGCATTCCGCGCGGAAATCCCGCATCAGCGCCACGAGCCGCGGCACACTCGGCCGTAGATCGCGTCCGACAACGAGCGTGCCACAGAGTTGGCAGTGTCCAATGCCGGTTGGACAACCGGGGTACAGGATCAGTTCCGCGTCGCAGGTCGGGCAGCGTTGCATGCTGGCCTCGCGTTGTCAAAAGCCAGCGGCGTCTGATCGCATCGTGCGCGCCGCTGGTGGCGACGGTCCGTGTCTCCGGGTATGACCCGACATCGTGTGTCCCAAGAAACGACAAAAGCCACCGCCAACCGCGAACACACTCGCGGATCGACGGTGGCCTGTGGTCTGTGTGTAAACCTGTGGCCTGCGTGGATTGTCAATCGTTCACTACCGGCGCATTGTGAACGAACTCCTCCGGTTTGACAAGATGAACATCCAGGCGCGACCAGACCAGATACCGCACGTCGCCGCTGTACGGCAGCGCCAAAACGACGGAATCGCCGATGCGCAGGCCGGTGCCAGCCGGCACGGTGCGGACGATATCGGGGCGTGAGAGTGTGATGGGCTTCCGTTCCGGCGGCATTCAGTCGGTCTCCGTCAGCCAGGTCAGTTTCTTCCGCAGCCCCCACAGGTCGGCCCTGGTTTGTAGCTGCGTGATGTTTTCCAGCAGATACCGCACGGCCCAACGCGCCTCGTCGCGCTCTCGCGTTAGCCGCTCAATCTCGCAGTACGGACACGACGCTCCTGGAATATGCCCCCACGACCATTTGCCGCACTGTGTGCAGCGAATTCCGAAGAGGGCGTCATTTGCCATCGCTGGCGGATTGACTTGGACGAACCGCACGGGAGCGGTCACCGCGAATGGTTCATCTGGGCACAGCCACTCCTCGCCGTCCCAAAAGAACTCGTAGCGCTTCGGTGGTCCGACGTGCTTGTGCCGAAAATCGTCGTACAGGCACATCAGCGGCTTACCGTCGCTGTGCTGGTCGCCACGGAGATTCAGGTACGCCAACTGCCACGGATCGCCGTGGACGATCTCGTCATCCTCGATCCAATACCACCCGCTCTCGGTCGGCAACGCGGCTAAATTGGCGCGTCGGATCTCAAAATACGTCATGTCATTCTCCCATCGCCTTCCTCAACCAGTCCAGCCGCACCGTGTGGTACAGCGACTCGTCGCATGCGTGGCGTACGACGCTGATCACACTCGACCAATATGTCACCTGGTCGTCGTGGTGCTCCGCTTCCGCATGAATCACGACCCGCAACCGTTCCACCTCGTCCAGCGCCTCGCCCAACGAGCGGCCGGTCGGCGTGTTCCTGATCGCGTTGCTGTGCCGAAGGCGCAGCGAACGGATGTCAAGCATTACTGTTGTCCTTCGTGAACCTGTCGCGCCCTAGGTGGCAAGAATCAGCCTGCAACCGTTCGCTGTCGCCCCACTCCTCATACGTCGCCTCAAATACGTCCGGCTTGCAGGGGTACAGTTCCCCCTTCACGCCACGGATAATCCAGTCGCCCCACGAAACCAAATGCTGCCCTTCGAGCGTGGCAATCGAGAGTGTGCCATCGGCAGTTCCTTCTTCCGTTGGGTACAGCGAGCCTGGAGTTTCGCGCTCAAGTTGCCAAGCGCGGTGCATCCATTCCGGCCAATCGGCATTGCTGAGCCGGCGTTCTTTGTTCATCTGGAAGGCTTCAATCACCACGGGCTTCTTACGAAACTTTAGGTTCATGTCTTGTTCCTTGGTTTCTGTTCTTGTCATTCGTCCAACGAGCGGATATCAATGGCCATCGCAATCATCCATTACGCTAAACAAACATAATATGGCGAACATAAGCGCTAGACAGGCAGTCGTATATGCGAACACATGACAACACAGCCACCACAGGTTCATGTCCTCGCCTCCCAGTTGTCACAGGTCCCGTCAATCGCAATACGTCTCTCAGACATGAATCTGCGGAATGTAGCGTCGTTAGCTCGCAACTCTGACCAGCGCACGCGACCGTCAGTCACGAGGCCATTCACATTATCACCACGTAGGCAGAGTGCTGTTGCCGCCGGCGTGAAAAAACAGTGTCGACAACGCTCACAGACATGACGTGGCTCGCGATAGGATGCTGGTCTAGTCATCGTCCACCCCCATTCCCGCCACGGCGACCAAACAGAACGCGCCGAAGAATCCACAGGTCACGCAGAATGGCACGATTAGAAGTAGCCACCATGGATTCATGACACCGTCCTCCGCTCGAATGTCACGGCCCAGACCCACGGGTTGCTCTGCCAGTCGCAGCCGGGCCGCTGGCCGTTGATGCGATTCCACAGTTGCGCGAAATCGCTAGTCCTGGATAAAGTCGCCTGGCGCGGAATATCAACCATCGAGACCGCGTCGACGCCTTCCGCGATCGCATCTTCTTCGGTGATGTCTTGCAGCCGCTGGACTCGCACGCCCGTGATTTCCAGTGTGATCCTGCTGGCCCAGCGCGGCATGTGGATCGACTGGCGCTTGCGGAATCCGTCGCGCGCGTAGTCCCTGTCGCCAGGGCACGGCACGTTGCCGATGCCCATGCGGTGCGCCAACGATGTCTGGTCGAACGACAGCGCGCCGTCGACGTCGAAGATGATGACGCCGTCCTCGGCCCGCTGCCACCAGCACTCCCGCACCCAGAGCGAGTCGCCCACGGACCAGCGGCAATACCAGCGCTCCGCCGTCTCGTGACTCCAGTCGTCCTCCGGGCTGCAAAACGGCACATGGAGATACTCTCCGTCCCCAAAGCCCTGATCGCGCCACGCGCGGCCTAGATCGTAGGGCCAATCGCGCCGGCACGCCGACCGGATGCTGTTGCGCAGCGTCACGACGCGCCGCGTCTGGGTCTTGCTGCCGTCCAGGATGGCGCGGACCATCGGGCCGCTGAATAGGATGGGATGTTCGCGAGTCGCGCGTTTGTCGGTCGCGTTCATGGCGTCCACCACTCCTGTCCGCTGACATACAGATCGTCGTACAGCCACCAGTAATGCCCCCGCCAGCAGTCCAGCAGCGATTCGTAGCGGAGACCGCCGTGGATCGACCAGCAGAGGAGGACCGTGATGGTCACAGTTTCGTCTCCCGCTCGAACGTCACGGCCAACAAAAAACAACACACTTCGCCCACTTGTCGCGCCGAAACGCCACCGAATCACTCCCGGCCACCGTCAGCAGATGGCGGCCGTGGAATTCATGTTTCACTTTCGCCACTTCCGCAACTTCCTCCGCTTCCGCCACGCCGCTCGAATCCCCGCCAGAGGCCGCTGCGTCGCCTGAATCGCCACCAAGCCGCCTCCAGGCTCCGTCGAGCGGCTCCCACACCCACGGCCCGGCTCCGGGCCCAGCCAGACCCCAGAGCGGCCAGCGGACCAGCGACATGGACGGAGCAGGCTGGCAGTCACAGCAGCGGACCGCGCCGTAGATGTCGATCCAGAAAAACGGCGAGAGGCAGATTTCGCACGGGATTGGATTCCGGCCAGGTGGAGCCGTCCGTTCCACGCTCGCCTCGGCGCGTGAATTTTTCAATTCTTCGCGCCGTTCATTTTTTTGATTCAAAATTTCAAGCAATCCCACGGAAATCACCTCCGTCCAATATGTCCAGTATGTCCAATAGATTCCCTATCCCCCGCCATATTGGACACACTCATTCTTGGACCTCACATTCTCTCTATCATGGGGGATATAGGATGTATTGGACATATTGGACATATTGGACGCAGCGTCCAGTATGTCCACATGAAACGCGACTTTTTGCCGCTTTCAGAACAAAACAAATGAAGAAATTTTTTCTCCGCAAATTTCGTCGCACGAAAATTGAATTTTTTCGTAAACGCGGACACGTTTGCCGGTCTCTTTGTCTTCCGGTCTGGAGTCGCAGACGGCGAAAATTCTGCGCACCTCGCGACCGAACTGACGCTCCGAAAGCGCCCGGTACCCGTTTTCCTTGATCCATCGGCAGTAGGCGGAGTAGAGCATCGGCCTTGAAATCGCTCCTGTTTGCGATTCCTCGACGTGGTCGAGCAGGAACATCCGCGCCGGATTCATTTCGCTGCGGTAGTCGTCCAGCGTCCGTTTGACGATTTTCGACTCCGTGAATCTGCGATTCCTCCGCAGTCTGGCGAGACCCAGTACGGCCCAATTGAAGATGCCCGGCAGTTCGCCCGACTCCTGCCACCACTCGGCCTTGTCCATGCCGATCACCCGTTCCGACTCCTGAATCTGGATGCGAAACGGGACTGGAATCATCCGCCGCCACACGCCGTCAGATCGATCGGAGAATCGCGGATGATGGTTGCACGCCAGCATCAGTCTGGCCGTCGGCGTCACGTTCAACCCCTGGACGCCCTTGCGATCGAAATACATCCGATCGCCGCTCGTGAACGACTTGACATAGCCCTCGCAGACCTTGTCCAGTTCGCCCACGTCGCTACAGACGTTGACCAGCTTTCCGAGTGTCTCGGTGCGGCTGAACCTCTCCCCAAACACCTCAAGCTGAATGTTGGAGACGTTTTCCACGCCGAGCATCGCCGTGACGGCCGAACAGTAGACCGACTTCCCGTTGGCTCCCTCACCCTCCAAAACCAAGAACTTCTGATATCCGGTATCCGGCAGCAGGAGATAGCCGGCCCATTCCTGGAGAATCCTGATTCGCTCTTCGTCGCCCTCGATGTTTCGCGTCAGGAAGTCAAGCCAGCGCGGACACGAGGCGTGCGGATCGAAAGCGTACGGGACGGAGATCAACGAAAACCACTGCGGCGAGTGCGGCAGAATGCACTCTCGTTCGTCGCGGTCTTCCATGACGGCATCAAGATCGAGAATCCCATTGTCCATCGAGATGTAACTGCGTCGCGTTCTGTCGTCCAACCACGTGTTCAGTTCGATGTCTGATGACAGCACCGTCATGCCCGATGTCGCCTGGATGACGTTCGACACAATGCTCTGTGTCACCTTCCGTGACGTTTGCGGTTCTTCCTTCTGTTTGTTCTGCAGCTTGTCCAGGTAGCAGCGGTCGAATTCCTCCTTCACGGACTGCGTCAGCTTCGCCCGCAGCTCGCGTTCCGTGATCTTCCGATACCTGTTTTGCTTCCAAACGTACCACTCATCTCGCCAGTACCGCAGTGTCCGGCCTTCGTTTTGTGTCGCGTACCGCTCCAGGTTCACCCGCGCCAGTCGGTGCGGGTCGTCATCCGCCTCGAGCGTCTTCTGCTGGTCGGCTCGCCGCTCCAGAACGGCGGTCGATTCGGCCAGCGTAAGCAACTCGTCTCGCGTGTGTCCTTCCGCCAGCCAGTCGCGGAGATCCTTGCCGTGGTTGCCCGTCACCTCGTACGGCAGACCCACATTGCGGCATTGTGCGGCGTGCGCCGCAATCGCAGCCGACCACTTCGCCGCGCCCTCTTGGCCAGGCTGGTCGGCGTCGTGGATCACGTGGACGACCTTGTCCCGCACGAGTTCCGGCAGCCAGGTGATCCGCAGTGGGTCTTCCTTGGCGCCCATCGCGTTGCACACGGCGGAATGGCCATCTGGCAGCGGCAGCGAGAGCACGGCCAGTAGGTCCGATGGCCCCTCGGTCTTCCAGAGCGTGGTGGTTGTCGCCGCTGCTGCCGACGGTGGCCCGATGACACCTGGTCGGCTGCCGGCCGTCGTCTTGATCTTCACCCAGCCGGCTAGGTCTCCGTGTGCGTCGTACGTCGGCAGCTTGCCGCAGTTGATGTTGTAGAGACACCAGCCGGCCGGCTCGGTGAATCCCTGCTTCCAGATCGGAATAGCGATGACGGTGTATTCACGCCGGTAGCGGGCCAGTCGCCCGCCGATCGCCTGGATGGCCGCTGGCTGGATTGGCCGCTTTTGAGCACACCAGAGAGACACGAGCAGTTCATTCCACGGGATGAATTGCAGATCCTTGGCCGGATCGACGCGTGATTTCGCACCGTTCTTTCCGTGTTTCTCCGGCGCGACGCCGAGAAAGCGACCCAACTCGTCGAGCGTCTGTTGAAACGACCAGCCGCGCAACCACTGGATGGCCGAAATGCCGTCTCCGTTTTTGCTGGTGAAACACTGGTTGCAGAGACATGCGCCGCGATCGTTGAGATTCGTAAACCGGAAACGATCGCGACCGCCACAGCGAGGGCAGGCGTGATGGGCGCCGTCCAGGATGTCGGCAACCACACCGCCCACGGATGAAATCAGCTCCGGCCAGCGCCCGGACGCCGCCTGCAGGATGGTGTCTTTGTCGTATCGCGGCGTCCAGGCCATGGGAGCGTGCCTCGTGCTGTTGCCGACTACAGGCTGTCAATGTCATCCACTGCGACTTCCGCGATTTCTGCTATTTCGGTGTTTGTTGCCTGTTCATTGCCGCGTTCAGTGTCCTTCGACAGCCAACCGCGAATCCAATCGTCCTGATTGTCTCCGGCAGTCCACGGGCACTCCCACATCGCCGCACCATCGTCGCACGCGCGATATCCAGACTCCCAGATTTGCTTGTCGTGCTTGCTTTCCAGGCATCCAGGTTCGCCGGTGTTGATTTCTTTTGCTCGTTCGCGCGATGTCGTTTCAAACACCACGTCTTTCTGAACATCACTGGCCGCGACCCGAGCCTGTTGATGTTTCGCCAGCCAGTCGAGCACCATCTCCTCCAACTGGTCGCACATGCTCTGCCCGATTCCCTTGGGCATCAGGTCAGGCAGACTGGCCGCGTCCTTGCCGACTCGGGAGCGGAGACCCTCGAAGTCCCCAAGCGTCGGGCACAGTTCGATCAGCGCCTCGTACTTTTTCGTACCAAGTCCTTTGATCGACGCGACGCCGATGTCGGCCAGCGAAACGGACCGCCAGGCGTCCGGAGACTGGCTGGCCTTGTCCTCGACCGCTGGGTGTTCCGGCTCGCATTCCGTGGCCGTGTCCGTGGCTGGTGTGGCGATTACCTGTTCCGACGCCGGTCTCGGTTTCTGATTCAACTTTCCCGCGAACGTCCGCAACCGTTTGACGCAATCGTCGTAGTGCTTCTTGGCTTCCTTCAGTTGGTCTTTCAGGTCGTTGACCGACTGTTCGGCCGCGCGGCAGTCGTACTCGGCGTCCGTGATCAGTTCGACGAGATTGACCATTTCGGACGCTGGCTGCGATGCCGGCGGCGTGACGGGCGGAATCTCATCAATCGCCGCCTTGACAATCAACTCCGGCTGTTCCTCCACAACATCCGCCTCCGTCACTTCCGCCGCGTCCGCGACTTCGGATACCTCCTGCGGCTCGTCGCCGTCGGCCAGCGCATCGCAGACTTCCGGGTCTTCCGACTGTGCCTGGTCCGCGAATGGCAGGTCCAAATCTTCCGGCATTTCCACGACCGTTCCCGTCGACATGCGTTGTGCTCCTTACAATTCCAAGAGTGTCATTTGAGCGGCCTCTGCGGCTCGCTTCTTCGCTTCCTTTTCTTCCTTCGTCGCATTCCGCCAGAACCGCTCCAGAATCCGATAAGCCGCGATCTCCGCGAAACGGCGTCCGTCGCAGAACACCCACGGGACGCGAAAGTCCTGCTGCCAGGCGAGTATCTGACGCAGCAAAATCTTGGCATTCTCGGCCGACGATTTACGGCCATGACTCGGAGCGTTCGATATCAGGTGATGCAGCGAGCACTCGACCACTACGGCCGAACATTCAATGCCAGCGAGATTCTCCAGTTCGCGGACGAATCGTTCACGCCGCTCCCCCCAGCCCAGAATCGTCCCGTGCGCGTCTTCGACTGACTTTCGCTCTAGGTGGCAGCGGCCATCGAATCCGTCCAGCGAGTAGTCGCCCCAGCCAGGGCCCAGCGTGCGGCGCGTCGTGCGGACGTGGATGACGCGGCCACCGACATCGGCGTCGCCGCGGATACCGTCGAACGTCCACGGATGCTGCTCGTAGGTGTCGACGAGGATGATCATGTTTACAACTCCACCAACGTCAGTTCGGCCGTTTTCAACGCGATCAGTTGTTTCAAAAACGTCTTGCGTCTCCCCATTTTCTGCTGCCTGCAGAATCTCTCGGCCGTCGCTTTCCGGCCGATCAGGACGCACCGTTTCTTGGCTCGCGAGATGGCTGTGTACAACCAAGAACGGTCGCAGACCATCCGCGCGCCGGGATACTCGTCGATCAGCACCAGCACCACCGGCCACTCCGAGCCCTGCGACTTGTGGACGCTCAATGCGTAGCCGAGATCCCAGGAGCAGCCAGTTGATGATGTGCCGTTCTCGCCGCCATCTTGGCCACCGTCGTCCGTCTCCTGCGAGCGGCCGCGCGGAATCTTGATTGTCCTGGTCGGACTACTCAGCTTCGCGACAATCAGCTTTTCGGCCACGTCGATAACTTCGGCAAGCTCACCATTGGCAACGAACACTTCTCCGCGTTCATTGATCTGCGTTTCTCCGATTTCGCTGGCCTGCAAATCCTCGTGGTCGAACAGTTGGTAAAAGCCATTCTTAAGACAAACGATTTTGTCGCCCAACCTGAACGGCTGCCCTTTGATTTCCGGATGCTTATTCAACTCTTCCTGCAGCGCCTTATTGACGTCTTTCCTGCTCAGCTTGCTCTTGGCGTTGACCGCGACAACTGTCTGGCAATCCCAGACCGGATCGAAGCCGTCGTCCTTGGCCGCCCGTAGCAGTTGCACCAACCGCTTGATTTGCCACTCCGGCTCAGCATGCTCGAATAACTGCAGATTGTCGCCAGCCTCCCATCGCCGGCCGTCGCGGATCGCCGCGCACGCCTCCACGATGCCGCCGCTGTTGCGTTTGATTTCCCGCAGTTCGCCGTACGGTAAACCGGCCCGGATCAGATCGCGGAGCGGCGCGCCATGGCCGACCGGCGGCAACTGGTTGATGTCGCCGACCAGCAGAAACAGCGTCCCGGCAGCACGGGCGCGGAAGATGCTGCACATCAGATTTGTGTCGAGCATCGAACTCTCGTCGCCAATCAGCACCTTGAACGGCAGCGGGTTATTCTCGTCGTGTTTGAATCCCCAATTGCCGCTTTCCGCGTCGGTTTGGCCGATACCTAAGAGCGAGTGCCAGGTGCGGGCTCGCAGCGGCAGACCGTACGCCGTCAGGGCCTCCGTCATCCGCACGGCGGCCTTGCCAGTCGGACAGCCGATGCCGATCTCATTCGCGCCAACTTGCTCCACCAACAACGCGATCAGCGAAGCGGCCGTGAACGTCTTCCCCGTTCCAGGCCCGCCACCGAGTATCCCAACAGAGCCGCGCAGCGAATGCGCTAACCACTTCCGCTGGTGCTGGTCGATGCCTCGGACCTGGTCGACGTCCGGCCAGCGGACAACCTCGCCAAAACTCGCGACGATCAACTCCGCCAGCTTGTCCTCATTCCACGCCTTCCTGCCTTCGGCCACCCATAGTTTCCCGCCAGCGGGAACGATCACCCCGGCGTCCGCATCGCTGCGGAGCGTGCTCAACGCGCCGTTTCTGTCCAGCGATAGCTGCCCGATCTTCTTGGCCAGCTTGATCGCAGCCACTGGCCGCACATCCGCGCCGCCGATCTGCTGCCGCAACCCTTGCACGCAGTAGTCCACTGGGAACCACGTGTGGCCGTCCGTGTTGCTCGCGATTGTGTACCACGCACAAAGGGCTTGCCTGCGCAGTCGGCTGGCAGGCAATCCTAACTCCATCCAGAGCGCGTCGCAGCGTTTGAAGCCGCAACCGCGAAACGACATTAGCCGGAAGCAGTCGCGCTTGATGATTTCGGCCGCGCGGTTACCCCACAGCCTGACCGCCTTCCTCGCGGTGTCTTTCGGGAATCCACGCCCGGCCAGCAGGTCTATCAGATCGATTGTGCATCCTTCCAGCGCGTGCTCTTCCTCCAACCAACGCGCCGCCTCCGTGGCACTCCCGACCGATAGACCCGCCACCGCGGCTGCCGCGACCTCCGGTTCCTCCCGGAGGATGCGCACGGCGTCCGAGCCGAATTTCTCCCAAAGCATCGTCGCTCTGGCTTGGCCGATTCCGTGGCCGCGTCCTGCCTGCTTCAGGTATGAGATGACGCCCGCCCGGCCGAACGGCTGCGAGCGGACGAACGTCTGAAACGCGAATTGATGTTCCGTCCGGCCGGTGCGTTTGTTCGTGTAGTCCGACCAGCCGCGACCGTAGAAGCGGTAGGTTTGATGCGGCTGCAGTTCGTCAACGTCCGCTTTACCCTTCACGGCGATCGGAAGTGCGTCCGAGAACAGATCGCCGGAACCATTCACCAGCCGGATGTCGGCGATGATGGTGTCTCCGTCAGTCGACTGGAACCGGAGACGCTCGCGGATGTAGACGGCGGTGATTTCTTCCATATCACTCAATCCATGCCGACACGCCATCGTGCCAATTACTTATCGCTCGCTCCTGGTCGGCGGATACTCGCCGGCTGCGCTCAATCGTCGCGATCATCGATCTAGCGCCATCCGCGACGGAATCCGCAAAGTCGCGTCCGCGATCCGGAACCGCATCGCACATCTCGATGATTTCCTGTAGTTCGCCAATCGCGTCATCGGCGTCCGTGCCTGCTGCTGCGACCTGCTCGCGCTCTCGTGCCCTCTGGTTCCTGTCACAGCACGGGAGATCCAACTTGTCGGCGAATCGCTCGTGCGACAGTTCGAGAAACCTTTTCCGCTCGTCGCGTGTCAGCGACAGAAAATCGGGACGCGCCAAATCGAGCATGGCGTTAAACAGTTGCTCAACACGCTTCCTGCTCTCAATGTTCGCTTCGATGGACACGGCACCATTCCAGACAGTGGAGAAAAGCCGCCGCCGGACCGACGAGCTGCCGACGGCGGCCCAGAAAGGAACGCGACAAGCGTTCCGGTCGCCTTACTACAGATCGTCGTAACTGACCGCAGCCTTCTTTTGTTGCTGCTGCTCAGTCTTCTGCGACTGCTGCTGTTTGCTTCCGTTGCCGCCGCTGGCCGACTTCGATTTCAACTGGTCGAACCACGCCGCCTCATGCCGGTACGCCGGCGGAATCATCGCGATGGCGTCGTCCCGCTTCGGCACGTTCGCACAGTGCGGATCGTCAACATGCCAGATGTCGGCGTAGCTCAACTGCAAGTAGTCGCCGCCGCCTTCGCGCTCGTCCTTTGCGAACTTCGCGACGATCTGCTGGCCGACGGCCTTTTGGAGGTCGACGGTCACACGCTGTCCGCTACTGGCCGGATTGACCACGTTGGACGCAATGAGAAACGCGCCCTGCTTCCGCCGCGCCATGGCCTTTCCGTTCTCGGACTGGTCGAGCCGCGGATTGAACAGCGTGACGTTGATAACCTTTCCTTCCTGTCCGTTCGTCGTGCCGGCCAGCACGTCGAGCCCGACGGTAAAACCGTCGATGATGCCGCCCTTCGGTCCCGTGCCCTCCAATACCTGCGTGACCGCACAGTGATACGTTCCCGGCTCTTTCAGAAAGTTACTCTCGAACTCCTCTGGCATCTCCATTTCAAATCCCATCGCCTGCCGCTCCTTTCTCTAGGTACTCCCTGATCCGCAAGACGTCTTTCAAACTCGGCTGCCAGGTTGGCGGCCAGCCGAGACAATTAATACCTTCAGACCACACACGCTCCGCGCCGTACTTGGCGGCCAGTGGGAGCAGGGCCTCGGTTTCGAGAACGGCCCGCCCCCACTGGCTCAGTTTTTTCGGTGTCCCCGCAACGTGGCTGCGGTCCACGCTTCGAGGTTCTTGAGTTGCAGTGCCCGGCAGAGTCCGTCGATTTCGGCCATCGACAGATCGGCCAGCTTCGCCATGCCCTGTGATTCCAGCTTGGCCTTCACCCGCTGTGCGATGTCTGCATCGCCAGACTGCGATAGTTCGCGCATCAACTGCTTCGCCTGGTCGATCTGCGGCTGCGTGGCAGGATCGGAATTGCTGGCCACGATGGCCTCCGGGTCGGCTGTCGACTGGTTGTCAGCATCGAGTTGCTCGGCCTTCCATCGCAGCTTCGCCAGCATTTCCGCCGCCTGGTCGACGGTCAGACTGCGGAGTGAATTGACGCCGCGTTTGGCGAGCGCCGCTTGCTGCGCCTCGTACGGCACCTGCAGCGTGACATACAGATCCGTGATGGCAGTGACCTGTTCGCCGGAAGCGTACTCGACCACCGATGTCTGGACGGTTTCGGATAGTTCCGGCACCTCGGTTACATAGGATGCCTCGGATACCTCGGAATCAATAACCGCCGTGCCGTTGTTCCCGGAGGTATCGAAATCGACAATCTCCTCCGGAGCGTACTTGCCGCAGACGACCTCCGGGCACATGGCGCGGACGCCGTCGCTGACCACACGCGCCCAGAGCATTTGCATCCGGCTTCTTGGCGTCGCCCAGTTCTTCTTGATATCCCGCTTGCCGTTTCGCTCCTTGCCGTAGACGAACGGTTCTTGTTTCGCTTCCTCCCACGTGAGCGCGAATCGCTGGGTATCGTCGCGCAATGTGATTTCGATTTCCGCCGCCTCTGGTGTTCTGCGGATGATGCGGTGCGAGCCGCCGCGCTCCACGAGTCCCGCCAGCATGGCGTCGGCCTTCATCGACAGATGCCCTTCGATCACGTGGTAACTCTCGACCAGTGCCAGCGGGTCGCAGCGTTTCGCCAAGCACGTCATGGCGAATACTCGCCCCTGCTCCTCATTGCTGCAGCCGAACATCTGGGAGCGTGCGATGTCTCGCCCCAACTGCTGGACGGCGGCCATTGGATCGGCGATGCGATCGTAGACCGCCAATGTTTTGACTTCGGTTCCCATATCGCGTTCCTTTCTCGTTTCTTTCTCAGTCCATGCGACTGTAAACAGTCCATGCCGGCCGGGGAGAAGCGGCACCCGGTCAGCGATCCCGCCGCTTCGGGAGGCCACAACTACAACAGCCCCATCCGCTGCGCAACTCTCGCCGTCATTTCCAAGTCGTTCTTCAGATACGCTTCCGCTTTCGGCCGATCCGTCCGCCATAGATCGGCGAACATACTGCCGTCGACCTTCCCTCCGTCCTCATCTACTGGCTTGCCCGAGCCGCCGAACGCCTTGCTCAGCGTTTCCAGCTTCACCCACGGATCGCGCGTCCCGCACGCCCAAATACTCATGGTGTCGGCGAAGACGAGCGAGTCGAGATACCTGCCGCGCTCGAAAACGCTGGCCGGCACCTCGACGTCGAACAGCCAGGAGCGACGAACCAAAAAAGGCACGTCAAAGCCGCTGATGTTGTGGCCGACGAGCAACCGTTTCTCTTGCCGGCACATGCGATACCTCCGCCACCAGTTTTCGAGAATCTCGACTTCGCCGTCGCCGTTCTTCTCGCCGGAGTCGATGACTGTCGCCTGCTTGTCCGTCGACAGGTAGCCGACGCAGATCACCCGGCCAGTGAGTGGCGACAAAGCCGCCTTCGCGATGAAGTCCTCCTCATGCGCTACGCGGGCTTCTTCGATCTTCGCCTTGATTTTGTCCGGATCTTTCAGGTTCCCGACCTTCACCTCCGACTCGTCGAACGGAGGCAGTGACGCCCGCAACTCTTCCAGTGGCAGCGGTCCCGTCTCGATATCGAAAACGATCATGCCGTGCGTTCCTTTCTCTCTGCTCCCTACTCTCAACAGTCCGAATCACTCCAAATCGAACACAATGCACGCACTTCCACCCGTGGACCAAGCGACCACCGTCGCCGTTTCCGTTCCTCCGTGGCCGACCAGCGACGCTGAATCTCCGCGCACGCTTCGCGTACGTGCTCTTCGGCAGCGGCCTCGTCAACGGCCGGATCGCCGAGCGACTCCCGCAACTGGAGGTCTCGCGGTGTCTGGTACAGACTTGATTTGGTTGCGACGCCCATGTCACTCCTCCTTCTTCTGTTGGAGCAGCGAAACCACAACCACGATCGCGATACAGCACAGCCAGGCCACGACCGTCTCGCACGTCACCCAGGCCACATCGGCGAACGTCAGC
>Ga0209507_1001999_pt1 | contig 14698 bp, 14 predicted proteins | sample AD_UKC028_MetaG_FD_184414 | JGI IMG/M metagenome (GOLD analysis project Ga0209507, IMG submission 184414) | Active sludge microbial communities of municipal wastewater-treating anaerobic digesters from USA - AD_UKC028_MetaG (SPAdes) (version 2) | ecosystem: Engineered > Bioreactor > Anaerobic >...
ATTAAATCCATATTATTAGTGGCTACATTATTGACCCAAAAAATACTCATATATCTGAACATCAACAATTAACGCTTCAGAGCTATAGGAACATCTGTCGGAGATGCCGTGCCAGGATCCAGAATCCGCTCCGACGTGTAGATATAATCTGCCGCCACGACCGGACGACCGTTCGAGAACTTGAGCTCGGGACGGAGGTGGAAAGTATAAACACGAGCATCCTCGGACCGACTCCAGGAGCGCGCCGCGCTATTGGTTAGCGCAGTCCCATCTATGAGGTCGACCAACAATCGGTTCAAGAACGGCAAGAGGGCACCATCCATGGCCATGTTGTTCCTGGCCCAATCCAGCGTCTTCGGCTCGTTGGAACGTGCCAGGCGTAGCACCCGCTCGGTATGGGCAGCGGCAGCAACAGACAGGACTTGAGTCGGGTCATAGACAACAAGCAGCAGGAAAGCAGCAACTCCCTGAAGGGCGCTGGCTCGGCTCGTTCGCTTTCGTTTCATGGCCGACGCTGTTTTGGATCGATCACTTCCTGTAGTCCCTGGCCAAGGAGGTTGAATCCAAGCACGGTGAGGACAATGGCAATTCCAGGCACAATCACAATGTGGGGTGCGGCGATAAAATAAGGCTGGCCGTCGGCGATCATGCTTCCCCAGGTGGGTGCCGGGGGTGGCACTCCGATACCCAAGTAACCTAGGCCGGCCTCCAGCATGATTGTGTAGGCGGTGTTCAAGGCGGTTAGCACAATCACGGTGGGCAGGACATTGGGCAAGATATGCCAGAGGATCACTTGCCGGTTTGAGGCACCCAGGGCGCGGGCGGCAACCACAAACTCTCGTTCTTTGAGGGATAAGACCTGGGCCCGGACCACTCGGACCATGCCAGGCCAGCACACGATACCAATGACCAAAAACGCCTCGTCAGCAGAATCTGTGGGTTGATTCGGGTTCAGGGAGCTTTCCCAGGTTGTGATACAGGGCGATTTCCATGGCTTTGAAGGTGCGGAAACCGTAAGAACGTCTGGTCACCACTCGGATTTTATTGTTAAGCCCTTCGACCACGCCGCTGGAAACTTGGCCCTTGGCTTTGAACCAGTTCAAGAGCAGCGGCTCGTGCTTGCGCATCATCCGCGCCACCTTTTTCATCGGTTCCAGGCGGCTGCGCATCGCTCGCTCGGTCCAATAGTCCAGAAATCCTCCGGCCCAATAGATCGATTTGTAATGCCAGAAGTAATCGAAGCATTCCTTCAGATCCCAAGCCCGCCCCGTGGCCAGCTTGCTCGCCAGCAGCCCGTGGAGCTTGATCCGGGCCTGGCCCCGAACCCGGCTGCCCCGCCGCAGGAGTTTCCAACGCATTTTCTTGAGCTTGGCTGCCAGAGGTTTGCCATGCAATCGGGTGCTCTCAGCCCGGCGCACCTTGTCCACGGCCTGGTTTAAATGCTGCGTGATGTGAAACCGATCCAGGATATGCAAAGCCTGCCCCGCCTGCTGGGCCATCACCGCCAGATACGGTTGCCACATGTCGCTACAGACAAACCGCAATCCGCTGACCACAGCCGGTCCCAGGGCCGCCAATCCGCGCCGTAACGTGGCTTGCGTCCGACGCCGCCCCACCCACAACAGCCGACGGCAATGACCGTCAATCTGGTAAATCACAGTCAGAAACTGGTTGGCGCGTTTCCCCTGGCCCCAATGGATCTCGTCCACTCCCAGGGATCGGACCGCCTCCAGCTGACGATGGGCCAAACCCCACTCCACGAACCAGGCCACCGAATGATAAACAGCCTCCCAACGGGTCTGGAAAGTCCGGGCGGTTTCTCGCCAGGACAACCGCCGCGCCCAACGAGCCAGAAATCCCATCATCGCCGTGGTCACCGGCCGCTTGCCTTGGCTCCAGGGAATGTGCTCCACTCCCACCCCGTGTTCCGGACATTGGACCCGTCGCGGAGCATAGAAAAAGTGCACCCGGATTCCCCACAGCGGCACGAAGAGCCATCGGCGCTCTTCCAGTCGATCATAGCCCGGAGCCGGTTGCATACAGCTCGCGCATTTGCCCCGGATCCCCCGGTGGGCTTCCAGCCGCACCTCCAGTCGCAGGGTGCCGCCCGAACCCCGCAGCTGAATGCTCTGGTAAACAAATCCCACAAAGTGTTGTATCCGGTTGAGGATCGTCTTAACTTCCACCTGAGTGGTTGGCCGTTGGTTTTTTTTCACACCCGATTCTTGTGAATCGGTGAACAATGGCCAGCCACTTTTTCGCTCTGCAGGGCCAAGGCAAATCCCAGCCCTGGGTTCGCGAGCTAAAAGCAGCAGAGCGGCGGCTGTCGAGCCCAGCTCGCGCCGCTCTGCGGCCGAATTCGAACAGTCTCCTTTCCCTCCTTTTACCCACAGATTTTCCTACAGAGCCCCAAAAACAAGCTAACCATGCCGCGCTTGAGTTCCACGTCTAGAAAGTGTCAGGGGAGCCAGGCAGGATGGAGATGAATCGTTTTTCCGTCCATGAGCGCGGCAAAGGCAATTGCCAGCAGAATGGCCGGGATGGTCATGCCCATTTCGGTGAACCGCATCAAGCCCAGGTCGATTTTGCCGCCATAGTATCCTGCCAGCAACCCAATGGTGCCTCCGATCAACGTCGCGGTGAGCATGGCCGCAATGCCGACGGTGAGCGAGACGCGGGCGCCATAGATCACCCGGGAAAGCACGTCGCGGCCCAGGTTGTCGGTTCCCAGAAGGAAGGCACCTCCCGGCGGCAGAGGCATGCCGTCTTCGTCCAACCCTTTTTGATCTTGATGGATCGGTTCCTTCAAGACCTGCATACGGTTCAAGAGCGGTGCCGTGAGTGCGAGCAGAACAAGTAGACCAATGATCACAGCGCCAGTCTGCACCAAGTGATTACGAGCGAATTTCATATTGAGTCGGGTGATGATTTAAGCGCGAGTATGCTTCGAAGCCTCGGGATTAATTCTGTGAGCTGATGGCACGAGACTGGGTGGTTATAATGACGATAAGCAAATCGACTAAGAGCCTGTGTGAAAATTCCAAGGGGCGCTGTTTTCCCAGAAATGGCCGCATGGAGAGGCGCGACGAAGGAAAATATCCCTGGCGGATCTTTGACTGAGGAGCAACACCCCGTGTAATTTTCAAACAGACTCTAAAAGGCGCGTAATGAAAGTACTCCCCGTTAAACCTCCATAGGCGGTTTTTCATGCGGTTGTCGCATTCTAGCGCAACCGAGGCCATAGATAAAGCAGGAATTCCGGATGCTCGACCGGATTTTGATGCTGCAATCTTAAGGCAGTTCACGCGACCTCCGATGGTTACTTTGCCTCGGCAAAGAAGGCGATTGCGGTTTGGAGGTTTTACGGCGGGGACCGAGATTTGGCAACAGTCGAATGGATCAATGGCGGCGGGCTTCTCCTGGACACAGTGGGAATTTTGCTGACCTTGATACAATTGTTGCTGCTTCGTCGGCAGCTCAAAATGGACGCCCAGATCAAGATCATGGATTCGAACCGGGAGATTGTGGCCCTGGGTTTTGACCATCCAGCGATGTGGCTGACGATGGAGGAGGCCGAAGGGACAACCCCGGCGGATGGGGCGATAACGCAACGGCGGTATTTGCAGCTGTGGATGAATCTGATGAGGAAAGGATGAGAATTGTTTAACTGGCACAACCCTCCAAGCCATGAACCTTTCTAAGAACCTCGGCGCGGATCGTCCTCTTGGAAGGACGCGGCTTTGGTTGCGTTTTTCCAGACTGCGGCCTTGATGTAGCCGAGCCGGACCTCATGTATGGGTCTGGAGTTCTCCGACTTCCTAAAAGAACTTCGGAAGGGGCGGTCGGCCAACGGACACGCACCTCAAAACACCCGGAAATCGCGTTCCCGCGATGCGCAAGAGGATACTAAACAGCAGACAGCACAAGCCAAGCATTCGAAGAACCACGCGCAGGAGTGGTCGTATTGATGAAAGTGCCCGCGCGGCCGGAGAAGATTCCTACGGAAATACTCCTTCCTGGCGCCGCGTCCTGCGGTAAAAAAACTGGGCCAGGCTTGCGCAAGTATTTTTAACGTCGTTTGAATAGGACGCATGGCCGTACCGTGGCTACCATTTGAAGGGATCGGCATACGGCAATTCCGCCGAACGCCGCTATTGCACTTCCGCTTGATCAGTCGTCGAAAAGCGGAAAAGACTCCATCCATCAATAAATCCTGATACAGGAATATAACGTAAGTCGAAAAAAACAATAATATTTTCAAAATAATTGTTGCATTGATTTAACGGTTCCAGTAAATTCTCTTCCTGTTTTATGAACACCTGTGTGAACATATTAGCCTCGAAAAGGCCGGAGACGCCCGTCGCGCAAGCGACACGTCGTGAACGGTCATTCGGAGGGAGTATGCTCCGCCAGGGCCTATCCATTGGCTGGAAACATTACCCCAATCCGGATAGACCCATGGTAGGCAGGTGACGCACGAAGAGTATATCTGATTTGTCAGCCCTGCTTACCCGACCGGAAGCAGGGCTTTTTGTTTGCCCATGAAACACTGAACAACCAATCCGATAACGAAAGGCAAAGCACTGTGAGTATGAAGAAAGCGGCATCTTAACGATGCGAATAGACACCAAAACAAGAACGGCGCGGAAGGGCCGAGGTCCTTCGCCGGTGGGTTGTGCCCGCGAGTCGTCGATATGCGCGCCCAGGTGTCCGCTCTGGATTTTACAATTCGAGGGCTTCGGAGGAGGTGTGCCCCTAAACACCGAAACAGCCGCCGTGAAACCGCGGGTTGGGATCGAATAGATCGCCAAGGGGTGTTTGTTCTTTGTTGAAATGGCACGGGCCGAGAGTGCGAAGATGCTCTCGGCCCTTTCAATTTCCGCGGTTGTGATTTAACAGCAGAATATCTCCCTGCCACGGAGGTCTTTGCAGACGGCCACCATCCGAGTGCAACTCCCGGCAACCGCACCAATTTCCTATGAGTCGCGCACCAGCCTGTGTAGCCGAGCCTCCAAATCTCAGCTTGCCTGGGGCAGCACCAGGGCGACTTGCCAATTTCTCGTGGGGGCGTGGCAGAACAGTGATGCACATTGTGGCCGTGCGCAAGCACCTGGCTGCACCTGTCTCGAAAACAGGGTCTGATGTTCGGAGCCGGGAGCATTACCCGGGCCTGGTCAATGACATTTATTCTTCACTTGAAAAATAATCGTCACTGTTCACGGGCCTTCCGCCAACTTTAAATCCTCAACGAAAGGAAATCCTATGAAGCCCATTAACCGCCACCAAAGTCAGATGCTCTGTCGCAAGAGCTACAAACCAGATCGCATGATCCGAATCCGACCAGTGAAAATGAAGTTTGTCTTTCAGCCGGTTCGCTTCGGGTTGAAACCAAAATTCCAATTATATGAATACAAATCCCATTGAATCCGGGTTTGCCCAAATGGGCGCCAGGCTCAAAGTGCGTGAGATTCCTTCGCGCTGGACCCAAGGAGATCGCTCGTGGATCAGTCCGCAGGATTATTCCCTGGATATTCAGCGTGACGGCAAAGGCGAGTTCTTTGAACTCCGCGTTCCCACGCACCTGAGCAACGCGCTCGAAGTCACCATCGTGCAAAGCGAACCCCAGCAGCGACACTTGCTGCTCTTCGTTCGTCAGGCGGGTGACAAGCCGCAGTTGGATCGTTTCCTCTGCGGCCATGACGAACGTGAATGGTTCATTGCCGCTGTGCCCGGCGGCGCATCTTCGGTCCATCAGGCCATGGATGCTTTGCAACCGGCGACTGTCCGTCAGGCATTGGCCAGCCACAAGGTGTCCACTAATAAACGCTACCGTCGGAAGAACCGGGCTTTTCGCCGTCAGGGCGAATGGTTCTTCATTCCGGAGCCGATGTTGGTGGTGGATCCCAAACTGGTGCTGTGCAATGAACCGCTGCGCCGTGGGGCGGGAAAGCCTCACATGGTCGAGCAGTTGTTCCGAACCGGTGGAGAAACCGTTTATGTGTCCTCAAGGCACCCGAATGGTCTCTTGCCGACGGAATACAAGCGTTTGCTCAAAAACCAGCCTGAGGCTGCGCATTGGGGCTGGCGCATGATGCGCCGCAACATGGGCGTTTATGCCCGTGGCGCGGTGAGCCATGCCGACCACGCCACCATCACGTTGCCGTTCTGGCATCGTGTCCTGATGAACACGGAAACCCAGAGCCGGACGATGCGCAATGTGGCATTCCTGGATTAAGTCCAAATAATTCGAGAGGCGTTCCTAACGGGCGCCTCTTGATCCATTTTCTCCGTCCTGTAGCTCAAAAGGTGTTTGCACACGGCCTCCATTGAGCGGCCGGCCCTTCAAGCCGGTTGGTGGCCGTGCGCAAGCACCCGGTGCGAGTGCGACCAGGGGCTCCATTTCCAGGGTCGTGATGTAACAGTAAGCATCTCCGCTTGTGACGCGGACTGTGCGGGTGCGAATCCCGTCGCCCTGACCATTTTGATGGGCCGAAGTTGTGGGTTATCGCATGTTGTTGGTTCGAATCCAATCTGCCCCGCCAGATGGGGCAGTAGCTCAATGGATAGAGCAGCCTCCGCAAGGAGTAATTCCACGGCGTCCCTTGCCCATCTTTACATTATCTGCGGGCCGAAGAACCTGGGTTATCGCTCAAACTCGATAAAACACCCACGTTCACCAACTTGTCCGCAGTGTATTCGTCACCATCTGTGCCGAGAGTTGGCGGCGTAACCAAAAGAAAGGAGGCCGTATGGCCCTCAATTACGCAAAGTTGTTTAACCGCCGCGCGACGCTGCAGTCGCATCCGATCCCAGGCTCGACCCAGGTAGCCAACTCGGGCGGTGGCTACTCGTGGCAGGTCGATGACTGGACCCGCCTCGACCGGTTCCTGATCCTCGGGGCCGAGTGTGGCACTTACTACATTGCCGAGCGCGACCTGGTGAAGCAGAACTATGACGCGGTTGTCCGCTGCATCAAGGCTGACGGCCTTCGGGCCGTGAAGCGGATCGTTGAGATCAGCGACAGCGGCCGGGCTCCGAAGAACGACCCGGCGGTGTTTGCACTGGCTTTGGTGGCTGCTCACGGCATCCCGGAAGCCAAGGCTCTGGCCTTCCAGAACCTGGCCAAGGTCTGCCGCATCGGCACTCACTTGTTCCACTTCGCCGAGTATGTGAATGCTCTGCGTGGCTGGGGTCGTGGTCTTCGCAACGCGGTTGGCCGTTGGTACCTGGAGCAGGAAGCCGACAAGCTGGCTTACCAAGTGGTGAAATACCAGCAACGCGATAGCTGGTCGCACGGTGACCTCCTGCGCCTGGCGCACCCGAAGGCTCCTTCGCCTGAGCACGAAGCCGTGTTCCGGTGGATCTTGTCGGGTCGAGGTTCGGCTTCCCTCCCTGACGCTTTGGGCGAGCGCACCGTGAAGCGCAAGGTCAACGGTGAAGATCGTGTGACCACTTACGCTCCGGCCGGGAAGCTGCCGGAGATCATCGAGGCTTTCGAAAAGGCCAAAAAGGCTTCGAGCAAAACAGAGATCGTTGGCTTGATCAACGACTTCGGCCTCCCGCGCGAGGCGATCCCAACCCAGTGGCTCAATGAAGTGGAGGTTTGGGATGCCCTCCTGCAACGCATGCCGCTGACGGCCTTGGTGCGTAACCTGGGCAAGATGTCGGCAGTTAGCTTGGTGAAGCCTTTCAGCCAGGCGGCCGAGTTGATCGTCCGCAAGCTGAAGGACGAAGCTCTGCTCAAACGCGCTCGCATTCACCCTTTGGCAGTATTGATCGCCCAGAAGGTGTATGCCCAGGGCCGCGGTGAGAAGGGCAGCCTCACCTGGCAGCCGGTGTCCAAGATCGTCGATGCCCTGGATGCGGCGTTTTACGCTACCTTCCAGAACGTTGAGCCGTGTGGCAAGCCAGTGCTTCTGGCGCTGGACGTCAGCGGTTCGATGGACGGCTCGATGATCGCCGGTTCGTGCCTGTCGGCACGTGAGGCCAGCGCCGCAATGGCCCTGGTTACCGCCGCAACCGAACCTGACTGCGAGATCATCGCCTTCAGCGCAGCCAATGGTGGTTATGGTGGTCGGTGGGGTGGTGGCGAATCGGGAATCTCCCGGGTCGCTCTGTCGCCCCGCATGCGGCTGGATGCGGTGATCGAGAAGGTTCGAGCCATCCCAATGGGTGGCACGGACTGCGCGTTGCCGATGTTGTGGGCGGCTCGCAATAAGCTGAAGGTGTCGGGTTTCATCACCTACACAGACAGCGAAACGTGGGCCGGCAACATCCACCCGGCTCAGGCCCTGCGCCAGTATCGGGACGAATTCGTCGGCGATTCCAAGGCAGTCGTTGTGGGCATGACCTCCAATGGCTTCACCCTGGCCGATCCGAACGATCGCGGCATGCTGGACGTCGTCGGTTTCGACACCAGTGTGCCGGCCGTCATCGCGGACTTTGTCCGATCCTAGCGGAATGCCGCAAGAACTGACGGTTCAAGGACGCCACCGAAGTGGCAACAACAACACGGGCGGAGGCGTAAACCTCCGCCTTTCCCTTTAAACACACTCCATTTGAACCAGGCCAGCAGCCCCATCGACCGTTCGTCAACGCGGTTCTGCGCATGGGCAGGTTCAATCGCGGTTCGAATCCGCAAGTTGGTTAACACCCAACTCCATTGGCTGGAAACCGGGAGAAATCCCACAACAGTTTGGAGCAGTGAGGCCAGCGCGCAAGCGCAGCCCGAAGGCAGCTTTGCGAGAATGGGGCGTGATCCTGTTCTCCCGCCGCTGGACGGCGGTCTCCTGCTCCGGGCTTTCCATCTTAACGTAAGAAAGGAGATTGCCTATGTACTTCGACATTTTCGTATTAATCGTCGTGGCCTTCACCGGCAGCATGATTGCGGTCGTCGTGAAGAAATATCGCCATGCGTTCCTCGTTTCCGAAGGCTACGCCGGACTGCTCTATCACCAGGGCAAGTTCGTCGAAGTTCTTGGCGCCGGTCGACACATTCGTTGGGGCCGATATTTCACCTTGAGCTTTCAGGACCTCCGCAAGACGGCGCAACTCGTGGCCGGCCAGGAAGTCCTCACGGCTGACAACGTGGCCCTGAAACTGAGTCTGTTGATCACCTACCAGGTAACCGATCCGGCGAAGGCGACTCACGAAACGCAGAACTGGCAGGGCGATCTTTACAATGCCGCCCAACTTGCCCTGCGGGCTGCTGTAAGTGGCATCGCCGTCGAGGCATTGCTCAGTCAGCGGATCGAAATTGGCGCCCAACTCCTGGCGAGGGTGCAGTCAGAGGCGGACAAGATCGGCATTCACGTTCATTCCGTGGAGGTCAAGGACGTGATGTTCCCGGCGGAGTTGAAGCGGGCGTTTGCTGATGTTCTCAAGGCCAAGCAGGAAGGTCAGGCCGCCCTTGAGCGCGCCCGAGGCGAAAGCGCGGCACTCCGGAACCTGGCCAACGCCGCCAAGCTGCTGGAAGGTAATCCGGCCTTGATGAACCTGCGCCTGATGCAGTCACTCTCGGCGGCACACAATGCTGGCAACACGCTGGTGCTGGGCATGCCGGGCGGCTTCGTTCCGTTGAAAAATGGAAAATCCAGTCCGGCTCCAGATACTGCGGCTGAAATCTAGTCGATCAGGGGCGGGTGGGAGACCACTCGCCCGTCCGTCCAAAGTCCCGTTGGCCGAGGTGCTGGCACACGGCGAAAACGCAGTGGTCTGCAAAACCGCTCAGGTGGGTGCAACTCCCGCACGGGACTCCATTTTCATTTCCGAGCATTGGTGTTCAGAGACGCACGCTGGTGTCCGTCCGCAAGGACCTTTGAAGCTGGAATATTGGGCGCGATACCCTGATGCTCGACCATCTTTCCCAAGTGAAGCTGGCCCGCCGGCAGAAACCTCGCACGGTCGAAGGTGCTGGCGCACGGCCACCATGGTGCAAGTCCACGGCATTGCGCCATTTTCTGTACCGCAGAAAAATATTGAAATATCCCGAGCAATTTTCACCCCTGAACGCGAAGTAGATCGAGCGGCCCAGCAACAAGAATTTCAGATTTCAAATTTGAGATTTGAAATTTAGCGCAGCGTGGAGGCTGGGTGTGAGCCGGTGGAAGAGACCGGCCAGGGGTTTGACCTTTCGTCCCCATAGCTCAAAGCATAGAGCGGACGCATCCTAAGCGGGACTTTACAGGTTGCAGGTGAGACTGCATTTCGCGGTAGCGAACATCCCACTTGGGGGCAACCATCTTGCAGGGCTTGGGAAGCCAATCCGGCTGGGGACACCATTTCAAGCGGCGCGTGGTTCACGGGGAATAGCAGACCCACCTGAGTCAGAATCAGGCAGCCTTGGACGTGCAAGTCGTCTCGCGCCGACCATTTTGGCTGGAGCCGAAGCCATAGTAGATCGCCACCGGACTTTTAATCCGGTTGAATGAGGTTGCAACTACCTCCGGCTCCACCAATTTTCTTGCCTCGTGGTGTAACAGGAGCATGCCGGGCTTTGACCTCGATGGTCTTGGTGCGAAGCCAGGCGAGGCAGCCAATCACCGCTATTCAACAGAGAACAAACACCTTTGCCCATGGGAAATGGTGGCCGAGTACCAACGCTTCGGCTGATTGCCGGACATTTTATCGGCCCCATCGGATCACCGTCCGAGATCTCTCGGCAAGGTTTCCGAAATGCACCGGATCGGCGTAGCTGGAGCGGCGTGACCGCCGGAAAGTCATTCACCACTTGACCAGTAGAGGTAATCTGCTAAATAGAGATTAGCGGACGGACTAGTCCGTCCGAATAACGCATACCATGAGCATGGCTAAATTAGCGACAGCGGATCGGATGGCAGAGACTCGGCGGCAGGTGCTTCAAGCTGCCATTGAGGTGTTTGCTGCCGAGGGGTATCACGAGACGGATGTGCAAGTTATTGCTGACCGCGCCGGCGTTGGGAAGGGAACGGTTTACCGGCATTTTGGTGACAAGGAGAAGCTGTTCCTGGCTGCGGCGAGGCATGCCTTGGAACAAATGTCCCAGTCGATTGGCCAGGAAATGCACTCGGGCCAAGGCACCTTGGATTACCTGAGGAACATCGCCGTTGGGTGCGCTCGCTATTACGCTGCCCACCCGGAAGCCGTGGAATTGATCGTGCAGGAGCGAGCGGTGTTCCGGGAAACAACGACGCCAACCCATCGCCTTCGCCATGCGGAAGGACAGCAGGAGGTAGAAAAGGAGTTGCGTCGCGGGATCGAACGCGGGGAGCTCAGGCCGATAGAGGTGCATGCGACCTTTGAGGTGTTCGGGGACTTGCTGTTTGGCTGTATCTTTAACAGCTATGTCACCGGCAAGCCCGGTTCTCTCGTGGCTCGCGTCCAGCACGCGATGGATATTTTTTTCGAGGGTATCATAGGCGATGCAGGTGATCCTGGAGCACGCCCCAAGACACCGACTGGAAGAGCCAAAGGAGGAGGATGACCTTTTGTGCTCATGAGCACTTGGTACTGGGCCAGCAATCTACTGATGCCCACGCAATCTGGAACGTGCACTCCGCGTGTGCGGGGTGCGCCCCTAAAATCGTCAGGAAAGATGGTCAAAGACCTTTCTGGAGAATCAAATCATGAATAACCGAGTAAAACTGTGGCTCCGAACAACCGCCCTTATGCTGCATTTGACGTGTGTCGCGATTGTCGGTGCGGCGCCGGCCGCAGTGAATGAGAACGATGTGGTTGGTAGGTGGAAGCTGTCGTTTAACCCAGGGGACGGCGATAGTGAAAGCATCCTGACCATCACGCGGGCCGAGTCGGACCTCAAAGCGATGTTTGTCCGGGGCGAGAGAACGTTCCAGGTCACAAGCATCAAGTATCAGGACGGCAGGCTGACGTTTTGCACGGAGAGCCAGCGGGATGGCCAGGTATCCAAGGCGACCTTCGAAGGCAAGGTTGAGGCTGACACCATCAAAGGGGATGGGAGCTGGGACTACAATGGGAACAGCGGCTCCTTTCCGTTTATCGGCAGCCGAGAGGCAAGAAAGGCGAGTGCGGAGGCTCTGTCTCTCGTCCTGGTTCCCGGCAAGCCCAATTTGACCGGCGCTTTCGATGTGGGCGAACTCGGCTACGAAATCGAAGAATTCTTCATTTCCGGAACAGCCACATCCTATAAGCTCGCAGGGGAAGCCACGGCGGACGGGAAATGGGAGGCGGTTCCGGCAACGAACGCACCGTACACGACGCGAATCGTCGTAGTTCGGCCAAAAGAATCGGCCAAGTTTAGCGGAACGGCGGCGGTGGAATGGCTGAATGTCACGGGCGGACTGGATGTACCCGTCGATTGGAACATCGCACATCGAGAAATCTTGCGCCGTGGTCACGCCTACGTGGCAGTGTCGGCGCAGAAGGTGGGGATTGACGGCAACCCCATGGCTCAAGGTGGTGGTCCCTCCGCTCTCAAGAAAGCTGATCCAGCGCGTTACGGTCGCCTCAATCATCCCGGAGACGCCCATTCATTCGACATCTTCTCACAAGCCGGAGCGCTGGTGAAGGACACGGCAACGAGCAAAATCCTCGGCCCACTCGTCCCGAATCGCGTGATTGCCGTCGGCGAATCACAATCGGCGTATTTCCTGACGACCTACGTTACGGCAGTTGATCCGGTGGCAAAAGTGTATGATGGCTTCCTGATCCATTCACGGTTCGGCAATGCACCTCCAATGGATGCTAACCCGTTTGCCCTCTTCACTGGAGCTGGACCCGTTCCTCGACTTCGCTCCGACTTGCGCGTTCCGGTAATCACCGTCATCACGGAGAGTGACCTCCTCGGATTTGGTCCTCTTAAAGGTTATAGCCAAGCACGGCAGCCAGATACGGATAAACTCCGAGTTTGGGAGATAGCCGGAAGCGCGCACGCCGACAATTATGTTTTCAGCGTCGGGTTCATCGACTCCGGGACATTACCCATTGAAAAGCTCGCAGCAGCGTTTGCGCCGAGCTTCGAAATGTTTGGTCAAAAACTCCCTCAAGCAATGAACTTTGGCCCTCAGCATCATTACGTCACCGAAGCCGCCCTGTGGCAACTCGACCGCTGGATAAAGACTGGGCAAGCTGCCCCGAAAGGCGCGGCGCTGAAGCTCACACAGGATAAGCCTCCGAAGTTGGTCACGGATGCCAATGGGATTGCAGAGGGGGGCATCCGCACGCCTTGGGTTGATGTGCCAACGGCAATTCTGTCGGGAGCGGGCAGCATGGTTGGATTTGGCAAGCCGTTCGATTCCGCGACCATTGAACGTCTCTACCCCGGCGGAAAGGCAGACTATCTCAAGAAATTCGAGGCGTCGTTGGATTCAGCGATCCAAAACGGCTTCATCGTGCCGGAGGACAAAACCGAGATTATGGGCCTGGCAAGTTGTAGCTTCCCCGCCAAGGAAGACTCTACCAAGGCGAAGAACTGACAAAGAGGCACAGCCTGAGAGGAGGCCCCATGGAATTGGCGATTCATTGGCGAGTGGCCATGCTGGTACTGACATGGGCCAGCGCCGCCCTTGCACAAGCACCAGATCCAATTCAGGATCCCCTGTTCACAAAACCTTACGTGGATGTTGATGAGTGGAGGGAAAAGCCCGTGCGCCACCGCTATGTGCATGGAGGCTTTCGCGAGACCGAGACTCGTTTCTCCATCTACTTTCCAGCTAAAGAACGCTATCAAGGGCGGTTCTTCCAGCACATCACGCCGATTCCGATTGACGAGAATCTGGCGCAGCGGCGCACTGGCGAGGAGAATTTTATTGGGTTCTCTGTTGGCAGCGGTGGATATTTCCTGGAGAGCAACGGGGGCGGGATGACGACCCTGGCTCCCGGCAGCGACGCCAGCATTGGCGGCTATCGGGCCAATGCGGCCGTGGCGAGGTATTCGCGAGTCCTTGCAGGCGAGATGTATGGCCCCCATCGCACCTATGGCTATGCCTTCGGGGGGAGCGGCGGAGGATTCAAAACGATCGCCGGCTTTGAAAATACCGACGCCTGGGACGGTGCAGTGCCCTACGTGATCGGCTCGCCCATGGCGATCCCGCACGCGTTCACGGTGCGAGCCCTTGCGTTGAGGGTTCTGAAGGATAAGCTTCCGGCCATTGTCGACGCAGTGGAGCCCGGTGGAAGCGGTGACATGTACGCTGGCCTCAACAACGAAGAGAAGTCAGTGCTCTTGGAGGTAACACGCATGGGCTTTCCGCCTCGTGGCTGGTTCGCCCATAAAACCCTGGGACTGGGAGCCCTCCCGATTTTCTTCCCGGGGATCGTCGCTAGTGATCCCCAGTACTTCAGGGACTTTTGGACGGTCCCGGGTTTTGCCGGAGCCAACCCAACAGACTCACTTAGGCGTGACCGGATACAGTATCGGACCGCTGTCAAGAAGGCGATCGGAGATGAGACCAACGAAACATCACGCGGCGGAGTGGAGGACGCCTTTCGTCGATTGATGGGCGAGCAGGTGAAACTACAGGTGGGGAGCGTCCCGGCTGGCGACCTGCAAGGAGCGGTCGTCATTGTGAAGAGCGGCACGATCGCAGGCCAGGTGTTCCCTATCCGCGAAGTGGCCGGTGATGTAATCATGGTGGGGCCACCGATGCACCCAGAGCCAGGCGATGTTCGGTCCGCGAGGGAGCTCAAGTCCGGCGATCAGGTCCACGTCGATAATTCCGATTTTATTGCTGTCCAGTACTAT
>Ga0209507_1002001_pt1 | contig 14693 bp, 6 predicted proteins | sample AD_UKC028_MetaG_FD_184414 | JGI IMG/M metagenome (GOLD analysis project Ga0209507, IMG submission 184414) | Active sludge microbial communities of municipal wastewater-treating anaerobic digesters from USA - AD_UKC028_MetaG (SPAdes) (version 2) | ecosystem: Engineered > Bioreactor > Anaerobic >...
TTTTGCTCACAGCTTCCTTCAGATCCCGCCTCGCGACGGGCACCCTTGCTGTTCGGCTAGCACTTCCCCTTGCCGGGTGTGCATTGGACTCTAACCAACTAGTCAGTGCGCCCTGCCGGGCGCACCCCAAAAAAGCAGGGCCGGGTCTCTCGACCCGGCCCTGTGAATTACGCTTCTCTGTGGAAGCAGCGCGCTATTCGCTCTTGATGGCGAAGAATTCCTTCACGGCCGAACCCACCGGAATCGGGAACGATCCGCTAGCCGTAAAGTTTGTCGCCACGCGCGTCCACCCGCTGAGCGGCGCCTCGGCGTTCGGCGAGGACACCAGCACGAACCGGTTCCCAATGGCGCCCGAGTAGCTGATGCTTGCGCTGCCGGCGGTCACCGGCCCGATGCTCATGTCGGTGATCGGCTGGGGCGTGACGTAAGTGCTGGTCCAGACCAGGTTCACGCCGTTCGCGTCCTGCGTGGTGGTGAACGTCCCGCCCACAGCGCCGGCCACGCCGGTGATGGCGCTGAAGTTGCCCGAGATGCTTCCGCCGCCACTGAACTTAATCACCTGCCACGAACGCGACGTCTGCCAGAAGGCACTGAAGTCCGGGGCCGTGGCTGTGCCGGTGAAACTGACCGCCAGCGTCGCGCCGGAGCCCAACGCCAGGTTGCCGCCCGTCACGTCCACCTGATCGAAGTCCGTGCCCGGATTCGCCTCGCTCGGCGCGCCCAACTGCCAGTTAACAGTGGTGGCACCCGCGGTCGTATCCAGGCCGCCGCCCAGCACGAGCTTTGCGACCGGCTTGCTCCGGAGGGTGGGACTATTCGCAGTCGGGGTGTAGCTGTAACCAGGCGTGAGGGTGCCGCCCGTCATGACCACTTGCCCGGCGATGATGCCTTCGCCACCCAAGGTTGCGCCGGTCACGGTCACCGCACCGGACCCCGTGCCGCTCCCGGCCGTATTGGTCACGTAGAGGCTGCCGCCCGAGAGAATTGTGCCGCCAGTGTACGTGTTGACCCCACCCAGCACCAGCATCGCTACCCCGGTTTTGATCAACTGGGTGCCGCTGATGACCCCGGGCCATTCCATGGAGCCAAGGTTGCCGAGTCTTCCGCCACCGGTGCCAAGAACCACGCCGCGATTGGGACTGACCGCTAACATGAAGAGGCTGTGGTCAAGCGTGGCCCCGTTCTCGATCGTAACCTGGTCAGGCAAGAAACTCCCCGGGATGGCACCCAGGAAATGCTCGTCCTGGGTGGGTTCGGCGTAGCCACCGCGATACAGACCGCCGCGAACCACCAATTTCTCGAACGAAGAGTTCGCCATTGCCAGACCCAGGACGCGTAGCTCGCCCGGACCGTCCTTGATCAGCGTCCCGCCCTGGAGTGTGCCGGCGCTGGCGGCATCACCATAAAACAAGATGCCTGCAGCGTCGCTGACCTCGAGCACTCCGCCACTCGCCCCCAGGAAGATTGAGCGTGTGTACGGGGCAAAAGCAACAGCGCCGTTGTTCGAGTTACGAAGCGTCCCGCCGTCAACGATGATATCGTTGGCGGTGCCGAGGCGCGCGGAAGCATTAATGGACACCACGCCGTTGGAGATGGCCAAGGTATCGGAGATCACCCCCCCGGTCATGCTCATGGTGCCAGTGCCTACCTTCACCATCGTGCCGCCACCGCTTTCGGTCCCGTTAAACGTCGTGTTGGCGTTGTTGCCACCGAAGGTCAGGGTGTAGCCAGCAGGCACATTCAGGTTGTAAGAGCCCGAGCCCGCCAACGCCGAGCCGGCCAGCCCCCCGATCGTCTCATCGTACGTGCCGCCACTGAACAGTTGATCATTCAGCGTCAGTGATGCCTCGGCGCCGATGGTGACCGTTGAACCGTCGGGGATGACTCCTCCCGCCGCGCCCACCGCCAGGTTGCCGGCGGTGATCCTGGTGGGTCCCGTGTAGGTATTGGCGCCGCCCAGAACGAGCGTGCCCGGACCTTCCACGGCCAGTCCCGCAGCCCCGTCGAGGACAGAAGTGATGAGGGCTCGGTCGTACACCTTGACAGCCTCGTAGTTGGTCAAAGTCAGTGATCCACCCTCCACGGTCACAATGCCCTCTTCAAAGTTGAGATAATCCACCAGTTGTGTTCCGCTGTTGGTCACACTGAAAACACTGCCGGCATCCGTCCCGGCGGAAAACACGGCTGCGGCCCACGGCGTCCACGCGGTCGTGCCGGCGCCCGTGCCATCCGCTGTGTCGTTCCAGAAGTTGTCCACGCCCCAGGTCCCGGGGGCGGCCCCGTTAATATCCACCGCCCCGCCGGCGGTGGTCCCGTTGGCGTCCCAGTAACGCACCGTCGCGTCGTTGTCGGCAATGGTCGCCGTCGCGGAACTCGGGCTGACGACGTTGTAGGCTCCCGCGGCAACCGTCAGCACCACCGTTTCGACCGGCTCCCGTTCGCCGTCGTTAATCGGGGTGACCGTGATGTCAATGGAAGTTTGGTCCGCGGGGAGCGTAAACGGACTCTGCGGCGAGATCGTGTAATCCACGTTGCTCACGGCTGTGCCACCCATCGTATAGTTAACCTGCACGTCCAGATTCTGCCCGCCAGCTCGCGAGATCGTGAAGGTGGCCGTATCAGGCCCCTCCTCAGACGCCGCGGGATCAGTGGCAGCACTGACACTGAAATTGTCCCACTGAATGAGGTCGAAGGTTCCGGCTGAGGTGGTGGTGGCAATTGTAAAACCACCCGGCGACCAGAATCGCGCGTATTCGAGCGAGTTGTCCACACTCACCATGTTGCCCGCCGCATCGAAGCATATATCGCGGCAGACGTCGCCGATGTCCACCGACCCGGCGTTGGCACCCGTGTTGATGTCGAAGAAATACACCTGGCCGGAGGAGGAGGCATACCTCGCCGCCGCCACTAACCCAAGGGCTTCGTTGGCGGCCACGCATCGGATATAGCTGTCCGTCCTGGTCGAGTTCCAGGCCGGCGTGGTGTTCGGCCATGCGGCCGGGTTCGAACAGATAAACTTCTTGGCGTCCGGCGCCTGCCCGGCGGTAGACCGGTATACGCACGTGTAAATGTTGGTGTTGCTGTCTACTTCCAGGTCGCTCACATGATAGGCGCTGAGGCCGCCCGGCCCGACGACTTGCACCCCAATGTCGCTTGGAGTCGCCGCAGCGTTGGCTCCGAGGAAGTAACTAATGACTCCCCGGCGCGAGGCGTCCCAATAATTGCCATTCGCTGTGAAGAGCCTCAGGTCTCCGTTCGCACGGGAGCCCATCGCACAAACGCTCTCAATAAACGCCGCAGAATTGGCGTTTCCTATCGGGTTGCCAAGGTTGGTGTCGTCGGTCAACTGCGTCGCCACGCTCAGATCATCATTGAAACCCCAGACCTGGTCGTCCCAAAGGCTCGCGGCGTAGAGGAGGTTGTCGTCCTGATTGACGTTAACCTTCATGAACCGGGAATAGGCTGTGCCGTCACCGGTCATCCAGGCATTGCCTCGACCGCCGTCATGGGGACCACTGAAAGCCGTTCCATCGGCCCGCAGGACGTAGATGGCGTCTTGCGTGACGCGGCCGGCGGTGGTTGCGCCCCCAGTAGCCCGGTGATTGTTGCAAATGTAAACCTTACCGAAGTGCGGACTCGATGGATTCCTGTTGATGCTCACGCTATTCGGGAACCAGAAATTCCTGTCTGTCCCGTCGGGTACGAACTGGGTCCAGGCCTTGGCGGCGCTGCCCGTGACAATGATCGAGTACGTGGTGTAGCCGGTCATGTCGAAGGTCTGCACGCCGGGCGTCGCAGGTCCCGGGGTAGGGGTCACCGGGTTTGCCCCATCGCGGAGCACGACCATGCCTTGAGCCGCCTGGTTCAGGACAAATGTGACCGTGTCGCCGCTTTTAGTGACCTGGGAGGCGTAGGGGGTGGCTTGGGCCACAAAGCTGGACAGTGCGGTGACTGCCAGCGCCGATACCAGACCGCGAACGGTTGGTCGCAAGAAGGATGATTGAGTCATTTTCATAGCAGGCATTTTGTTTGTAGTTCTCCCGAATACCGGCGGCGGTTGGTGCTGCTGGTTGTTCGGGTGAGGTTTTGTTCTGGGGCGATTTATACCACAACCCGCGCTCTTGGCAAGTGAAAACGCAGAAAAAGTAAGGACTCAGTCTTAGGTGGGACCGCCCCGCCGAGCCGGCCAAACGGTGGCGCTTTCTGCGAGCGCGCCCTGCCTTCACCAAGCAGTGCGGCATGTTCGCAGTTCGCCAAGGATTGGGAGGAGAACCTGTTGCTGGAGGGCTGGGGAATGTCGCCGTCCTATTCAACGGTTGGTGGCGGCTGCAGGCTGCCGGGGAATAGCCGCAAGGGCGGCCATCGCCATCTCCAGGCGTTTGCGAGCGTCGGCATGGTGGGGCTGGAGGCTGAGAACTGCCTGGAACTCGCCGACCGCCTCATCCAAGCGCCCCTGGCGGGCGAGGGCATTGCCGAGATTGTAGCGAGCGACGACGTAGTCTGGTTTTATCCGGATGCTCGCCTGGAGGTGGCGGATGGCTTCGTCCACGCGGGCTTCCTTCAAGAGGATGATACCCAGATTGCAGCAGGCCTCAGCGTAATCAGGCTTGAAACCAAGAGCCTTCTGGTAATGGCCAATTGCTTCACCGGTCCGGTCCGTTCTGGCAAACGCGTTGGCAAGGTTGTTATGAGCCTGGGCGTGGTCCGGTTGGAGGCGGATCGCTTCCTCAAATTGGCGGATCGCCGCGCCCGTTTCCCCTTTCTTCACGAGGGCGTTGCCGAGGTTGTAGTGTGCGTCGGCGTAGTCCGGCTTGAGGCGGAGGGTCTCCTGGAATTGGCGGATCGCCTCGTCGGTTTGCCCATTGATGAAAAGCGCATTTCCGAGGTTGTTGCGGATCTCGGCGTCACCTGGCTTAAGGCGGAGGGCCTCTTGGAACCGGGGGATCGCCTCGTCGGCCCGCCCTGCGTGCATGGAGGTGTAGGCGAGATTGCAGTGAGCCATCCAAGAAGTGGGGTTCTTCGCGAGCGTATCCTCCCACAACCTCTTTTCGTCCGCGTAGATGTGAGCCCGTTTCCAGGTCAGCAGTCCCAGAGCCAACAGCAGTCCCCCTGAAAGGCCGAGCCAGACGACACGCGTCTTCCGCTCTTTGGCCAGGCGGCCAGTGATGAGGGCCGCGGCAGGGATGATCAAGCCCGCGCAGGCCAGGTACTGGTAATGGTCCGCCACGAACGAGAAACGGAAAGTGTAGAGGGGAATGAACCCCAGCAGCGGCGAGAGGGCGGCAACGAAGAAGACCACCCCGGCGACGACTCCCCGGCCAACGACGCGGCGACGCCACCAGAACAGCAGGGCAAAAGCCACACATCCGGCAAGGCCGAGGTACTGCAGCGGGGCGCGCGCGTCTATCTCCCACCGGGGATAACTGAAGGCGAGATTCACCGGCCAGAACACTTTCGCCGCATAGAACCAGACCGCGCGGGTGGCAACCAAGAGCCTGTCCACCAGGCTGAGATTCACCCCGGTATCCGCCAAGTAGTTGCCAAGGTGGTTCTCCCACCACACGGACACCACCCCCATCCCCGCCCCCAGCAACAGAAATGGCAGGACTTGAACCACCCGCCGCCAGCCGACGGACTCGCCGCGCCACCACAAGACCAGCAGCAAGGCGGCTGGCAGCGTGCAGGCCGTCGTCTTGCTGAGCAAGGCCAGGGCGTGGAACAGCAGCGCCAGCCAGTAGAAGCTCCACCGGGGCGCCGCCGGTTTCTGGCCGAATCTAACCCACGCCAAAACCGCCAACAGATAGAACAGCGTGGATTGCACGTTCTTCAATTCCGTGACCCAGGCCACGCTTTCCACCTGCACGGGATGCAAGGCGAAGATCGCTGCCGCCAGCCACGCACCCGGCACCACCAACCGCCGCAGCAGGCGCCACAGCAACAATGCGTTGATAACGTGCAGCAGCACGTTGACGGCATGGTAGCCCAGCGGGTTCAAGCCCCACAGTCCGCGCTCGATCCTGAGGGTGGTGTAAGCCAGCGGAAAGTACTGTGACTGCCGATGCGCCGAAAACCAGATCTGCCGCAATCCGTCCGGCGCCGTGAGCATGGCGTTCTTTGTCACATAAGCGTCGTCATCCCAGATGAAGCCGGCCTGTCTGACCGGCAGGTATGCCAGGACTGTGGCCAGCACCAGCAGCAGGGCAGGCAGCCACGCGGGGATGCGCGCAGCCGGCCCGACAGGGAGCTTACCTTGCATCGGCGCCGGGTTGGCGTTGGTTGCAGGACGGCGCATGGAGTTGGCCAAGAATTACCGCCTAGCTGTGGGGAGTCGAAGCGCTAACACGGGTGTTTTGTAGTTGGAAGGGCGGTCCGTTGACAAGCTTGATTGTGGTGCCCCTTCGACGACGCAGCACATATGCCTGAAGCTGCCGGAGGAGCGCGGGCATTTAGACCGCTTTGCTCATTGCGGACCAGACAAGCGGGCAAGATACCCGCGCGCCTCTATGCAGAGAGGTGAGTGCCCTCCGGTGGAGATTCGTTCCACTCTGTGGAATCCCCTGCGACTGCTGTGTGCGGCGGGGGAGTGCGCTGAAGGACCGCCGTCCCCCGGCGCACTCGGCGAGAGTGCTCTGCCTTCACCAATCGGTGGAGCATTTTCGCAGTTCGTTCAGGATTGGGGTGTGAGGGCGGCACCGGGACGGCCACTAGACGGCCACTAGACGGCCACTAGACGGCCACTAGACGGCCACTGGACGGCCACTAGACGGCCACTGGACGGCCACTGGACGGCCACTGGACGGCCACTAGACGGCCACTGGACGGCCGGGAGCCTGAAAGGGCCCCGGCCATACGCGGCTTTAGGGCGGGTTGTCCGGCCTGTTTCAGAGGGGCAGGCGGCTGACAGAACGATGCTACTGATCACGCAACTGGACTCTGGCACAGGGGCAGGCAGGTGTGAACCAGGGGCGGCATCCTTCGGTCCGGATTGGGGTATTCGACTCAGCCGGCACCTTCTGGGCCGGGTAAGCTGCCCCGCTCTACGGCAGGCAGGATGGCTGCCACCACGGAAGGGGCGGTTCATCATTTGGTTCATTGGGCCGGGCGCAAACGAACGAGGCATCCGCCCGGAAGCGGATGCCTCGCTGAGACTGACAGGCCGTGTGGGGTCTTAGTAGCTCTTGCTGATCCGGTAGAACGTGTTGGCCGCCGGCACAGCCTTGACGGCTTTGAACACGCCGCCACCCAGCGAGCTGATCGTGGAGGTGGTATCGGCGTATCCGCCAGTCACCAGCGGACTCGACTGTTGCAGGTTGAACTGGCCCACCACGTCGCCCGTGTTCGCCGTGAAGGTGATTTCGACGTTGCCGCCGTTCACCACGATGCCCGTGATGGTCGGACCGGCCAGGCTGATGACACGGGCATTGGCATAGATGACCGCGCCTTCGCCGCTGCCAACCGAATCGTAGGCGTCGGTGTAGCCCAGCATAATGTTCCCGCTGCCGTAGCCCGTGGTGTTAGTGTAGGCGAAGATCAGCTCGTGGTTGATGTACCAGCGGATCACGCCATTGACGTGGCTAAGCTCGACATCGGCCCAGATGGGCGTGCCGGAGCCACCAAGGTTGGCGGGGGCGCCACCGGTGCCCACGCCCGGTGTCCAGGGCGGGGTCTTGAACACATGCGTCAGGGTCGAGGCATTTCTGCCTGGAGAGATCGGCGTCGGGTTACGGCCCGCAGTTGTGGGGGAACTGTATCCGACATAGTCCCCCAACGCGGCCGCATCCGACTCGACCGCGTAGAAGACGCCGTCGAAGTCCCAGGCGGTCGGGTCCACCCCGGCGAAGCCGGAAGTGCTATTGCGGAACCAATTGGTCCTGGCGCCGGAGTGATTGATGCCGAACAGCGCGTACTCGGTCGTCGCCGCCCCGGTATTCTGGATGAGGAACATGTCGAAGCGCAGCGCATAGTTGCCGCTGAAGCTCTGCCCGTTGGGGTAGAAGTTCAGTGCGGCCGCCACGGGCGGGTCCAGATCCGTGGAAGTCTTGTTCACCGTCATGTAGAGCCCGTGGGTATCGCTGCCCGAATGAGGCGCGGGCGGAGCGAATATCGGGCTGCCACTGTAGTCAAATGCCCACGTGACCGTCGCATCGCGAGCGGCCCCGTTGGTCGTGCCGTAGCGCTCGGTCCAATTGGCCGATGTATCGGTCTGGAGGTTGTCGGACCAGATTACCGTTTCCGGCGGATAATCCGAGTTTACCCGCGTAGCGGCCTCCACACTCGTGGCGGGGGTGCCGACGTCGTAATCTCCGAAGCTGGCGGGCGCCACCGTGGCCGTCACCGTCAACGGGCCGGTGAACACTCCGTCGTGGATTGGATAGACATTAACGTCCATGGTCACTTGCCCCGGAATCATAGTGCCTGCGATGGCATCGGCGTAGAAGTGGGTGCCCGCAACGGCCGTCCCGCCATAGGTCATATTGATCTGCGGGCTGGTGTTGGTGTCTCCATACCGGGTGAGCGTGAACCGGGCGAAGTCATTCGTCCGTTCATAGAACTGGGCGTCTTTGCGAGCCACCCAGATTGCCGGCTTATTGGTGTCAATGATCCAGACCGACGCATTCAGCGGTGAGACCGGTGTGTAGCCGGCACCGCTGTTGATGGTCAGGACGACATCACGGACAGGCCCAGCCGGCGTGGGTATGGCTGTAATGAAGATGTTGGTCGTATCAGCCCCAGCTTGGAATGTAACGGAGGTGGGGATGGCTTGGTAGTGGGTACCGTTGAGGGCAAGACCCGTCAGCGTGTAAGAAACCGGCAAGGGGGAAGCAGTGCTGCCCGAGCGCGAAAGGGTGAACACGCCAGGCGCCCCCAGGCTGGTGTCCATGGAGGTGGTCGGCGTCGTGGCCAAAACGCTGACTTCATTCGCCGGCTTCGTCAGGGTGAAGGTGCCGTCGGAGGAAGTGCTGGCAACCGTGTTGCCACCCGGCGCAAAGACCCGCAGGCGAGCCTGGCCGGAGCTGACGGTGTAAAGATTCCCCGCCGCATCCCAGGCGATGTCCCGGCCGTTGCCGATGTTGGGACCTGTGACCGAGGGGGAGGCCGGCGAGTCGAAGCCGGTCAGGGTGGCGGGATCTATGATGCCGCTGGCATCGAAGCTCATCATGTTGACCCGGTTGGTGAGCGTAATCCAGGCGTAGATCTTGCCGTCGGGCGACAGGGCGGTCGCGACGGTGTTGCGGAGCGGGTCGGGCGAGCCGTAAAAGCTAAGCGAATCGAAGAGCACGGTCGCCGCGTCGGTGTCGTACTGTTGAATCGAGGCCCGATCCGTGCCGACGGAGCGGTTGACGCTCACCATCCACCTGCCGTCGGGCAGCATCTCAAAATCGGACGTAACGGCTGCCACCGAGGAGTAGGCTGTAGCCGTGCTGACGAAGGCCGGCGGTCCGTCGTAGGGCAACGGCCCGGCGCCGATGTCATAGCGGCAGATTCGGTTGTACGTTGCGGCGCCCGCAGAGTTAGTGAGGGTGCCGTCTATGACCCAGAGTTGGAGGCTGCCATCTTCGATTGAGCCTCTGGCGATAGGTGTGCTGGCGACATCCGTATGGTTGCTGCGTTTGGCGTACACGCCGATGCCGGCAAGAACCTGTTCGAAGGCCGAGCAATCGGGAGTGGTGCTCCGCCAGGTTGTGGCGTCCACGGTCCCGAAGCTGCAGAGATAGAGCTTGTTGTCCTCGCCAACGCCGATGCGCCACGGCGAAGAGGCCGTCAGCGGCGTGCCCCAGGTGATGCCGTTGGAGAGGGCTTGAACCGCGATGTTGCCGGCATTGTTGACCACCGTTTGGCCGATGGCTTCAGATTGGTCGGCATTGAGGATGTAAACCCCCTTGCCCCAGTTGGTCCGCTTGAGGGTGGTCACGATGTTCGAGACGACGCTCCCAGATACTGAGTCGGAGACGTAGATGCGGCCGAAGGTGGAAAGGTTGGAAGCAACCTGGCTGACGGCGACCCCTCTGGGATTGGCATATTCGCAGTAGGGATTGGTATCATCGCTGATCAGGGTCCAGCCTACCGGGGCGTCCTTTTTGACCTCAATCCGGTAGGAAGTGTGAGCGCCCAGGGCGAAGGAGTGTGGGCCCTTGGTTTGGGCGCCCAAGGCGTTGGTGTTTCCCGGGCCGCCGCCGTCGAAGATGATGTTGACGGCATCGGCGTTTTCGTTGAGGTAATACGAGATCGTGCCGGCGGAATTAGTGATGCACGAGGCATAGGGGACCGCTTGGGCGACGAAGCTGGCCAGTACGGTGACCGCCAGCGCCAATAACAGCTTCCGGTGGGGGGATTGTATCAGGAATGACTCCATGGTTTTCATAGCAGGTTTATGTAGTTGATGAGCCGCAGCCCGGAACCGGCAGCGGCTTGGTCTGCCTAGTCCTTGGGCAGCTTATGTTACCTATCACCTATATCACTGACGGCAGTTCGTGCAAGTGAAAAGTGTTAGAAAATGCAAGGCCTCAGTCTGGGATAGGGCCGCCTCGCCGAGGCGGCCAGACGGTGGCGCTCTCGGCGAAAGCGTCCTACCAGACTGAGGGATTACGGCACACGGGACATCCAGCTTGTCTTCCGGGGCGGGTTGACCAAGGATTGGCGCCAGGCGGGCCGGCCTGGAGTCGGCCCTGCGCAACTATCGCTACTGCGAACCGTGAAACCCAATAACAGATGGCCCGTGGGAAAGGTGATCGGCGGGATCCCCTACCGTCTGGCGCTGGCGGGGGGGTGGATAGATCAGCCGTTCATGTCCGCTCACAATCCGCGCCCGCCCGGCTGCATGGTGGTGGCGGGGCTGGAGCCGGCTTTTCGGTTCATGGAGCGCAGCGGCCTGGCGACCGGCACGCGGGCAATGGCCACGGAGCTTTGGCGAGGCAGGCTCCCGCGTCGTCCGCTGGCTCGGATGGTGCGGGAACTCTATCTGCGCGAGAACCGGGGCCAGGCTGAGCCTTCCGGTTCGCAGGACATGATCGGCCTGATCTATCCCGGCATCAGCCGGCTGGATTATGACTTTGCGGCCAACGGCGGGGTCTTCCCGACGCATATCGAGTCGCTTAACGATGAGCGCTGCACGCGGTGGTTGGAGCGGGTGATCCAACTGCTGCCGGTCGCGCCCCGGCCGGATGGCTACAATCCGCTGGGCCGGAAGAATCTGGAGCCGAGGTGGGTTGCGCGATTGGGCCAGACTGGGAAGGACTGCTTCGAGGCGATCCGGCGCCGCGACCTGCCCGCCCTGGGCGAGTCGCTGAACGAATGCATGGTCTGCTGGGAGAAGCTCCTGCCGCAGACTGTGCGGCACCCGACCTTGCGGGTGGACCTGCGCGGCCTGCTGCGGATCTACCAAGCGCAGTATGCGGGGGCAATGTTCTCAGGGTGCGGCGGCGGCTACCTTGTCGTGGCCTCCAACGAACCAGTGCCGGGGGCGCTGAGGGTCGTCGTGCGGCGGGAAGAGAAGCGCCACGCCGCTTTCAGAGGCATGCGCACGCCGGAAAAGCGGTGTCGCCGCTGCGCTCTGCCACCGCAGTCCAAATCTCTGTCTTCCGCGCGGGAAGTTGCAGGATGGCAGCACAGGGTGCAGGACTGAAAGGGGTTGGGCGTGATGTCAAGCGCGAAGCCGAAGCAGGTGGTGGTGGCCGGCGCGTTCGATGATTTGCGCTCGGGACAGGTTCGGTTCCTGGAGGAGGCCGCCCGGCTGGGCGAGGTGACGGCGCTGCTGTGGGGCGACGAGCTGGCGCGGCGTTTCGAGGGTAAGAGTCCGAGGTTCCCGGAGGCGGAGCGGGCGTATCTTCTGCAAGCCATCCGGTTCGTGCGGCGCGTGCAAATGATCAGCGGGCCTTTCGACCGCAACGCGCTCCCGGAGGCTGCCGGTCTGCGGCCCGAAGTCTGGGCCGTCAGGCAGTCGGAGAGCAGCGCCGCCAGGCAGCTTTTCTGCGGGGTGCGCGGGCTCCAGTATGAGGTGATCCGCGACGAGCAACTGCATGGATTCCCCGAAGCTAATCCGGACCCGCCAGCGAAGTCGCCCCGGCGCAAGCGAGTGATGGTCACCGGTTGTTACGATTACGTGCATTCGGGTCACGTCCGGTTCTTCGAGGAGGTGAGCGCCTACGGTGACTTGATTGTGGTCCTCGGCCACGATGCGAACCTCCGCTTGCTTAAGGGGCCCGGGCATCCCATGTTTCCGCAGCAGGAGCGCCGTTATGTGGTGGGGGCAATTCGGCATGTCACCCAGGCGGTCATTGCCACCGGACACGGGTGGCTGGATGCCGAGCCGGAAATCCAGCGCCTCAAACCGGATATCTACGCCGTCAACGAAGACGGCGACCAGGGCGGCAAACGGGAGTATTGCGCCAGGCTGGGCGTTCAATACCTTGTGCTCAAACGCGCCCCCGCGCCCGGGCTGCCGCCGCGCTCAAGCACCGTTTTGCGCGGCTTTTAGCCTCACTCAAGAAAGGTAACGGACAGTGAATGTGAAAACTCAGACCTCCAGCTGTCAAACGACCAGGACCAGTCGCCGTGAATTCATGCGGCGCGCGGGAATTGCGCTTGCCGCCGGCGCCGTTGCGCCAGCCGTTTGGGCCCAAACCAATCAGCCAGCCGGCGCGGCGCGCGGCTCCACGATCATTGACTTCGAGCGCGAGCTCAAGCGCATGCGTTTCGAGCATTACCGGCACCCGCCCGTTGACATTCTCAAGGAAGGCTTCCGGCCCGTCGGAGGGCGCGTGGCGGACTTCGGCACCGCCCGGCATGACGGCCGCGACCATTTCTTCTACATCGAGCGTCGCCTGCAGGAGGGCACCCCTTTCTACCCCGGGCACGAAATCTACTTCGGCCACGCCTCCACGCCCGACTTCTTCACCTGGGAAGTGCACGACCCGGCGCTGCTGGTTCGGCCGGGCACGTGGGAAGAGGCGCATCTCTGGGCACCGGTGCTGCTCCGCAACGGCGACGAGTTCATCATGGCCTACACCGGCCTGAACCGCCACCTGTCGCAGGACATCGGCCTGGCTTCGAGCAAGGACATGTTCAACTGGAAACGGTTGCCGGGTAATCCCATTTCGCCGGCGAAAGGCGCTTCCTGGGCTTACTGGCGTGAAGACGACATCTGCAGTTGCCGCGACCCGGACCTCTTCCGCCACAAGGGCCGCGTCTGGATGCCCTACACCGCCAACACGAAGCAGGGCGCCACCTGCATCGCGCTGGCCAGCACTGCCAACTTCAAGCGGTGGCAGGACCATGGCCCGATACTGGTCGGCCCCGCCGCGAGCTACGAGCCGCGGCTGACCGGCGGTCATCCGCAAGGCAGCTTTGAATCCGCCAACCTCTCCTTCCGCGATGGCCGCTACTTTCTGATCTTCCACGCCGCCATCCGCGATCTGGGCCGCGGCACCTGGGCGGCCACCAGCGACCGCATAGATGCGTTCAGCATGGAGAAACTCTACCCCTTCTGGAATGACGGCGCTTGCATCGAGGTGGTGCGGGACAAGGGAACGCGCTCCCTGCTGGCGGGGGTCAGCGGCGGCTGCCTGCGCTTTGGAGAAGTGGACTGGTCCGAGCCCAAACCCGCGGCACGAACCGTCACCGAGCGCGAGACGCTGCAACGCTGGCAATCGGATTGATTCACCCCCCGGCAAATGCCCGGCGCTTGCTCCAGCGGCAGCCACCCCTTCGCCGCAGATGCTGCGCGGCTGTGATCGCGCCGCCCACCCCCCACCGCCAGGCGTGGACGCCTGCCTTGCACTTCGCCGCTCACCCCGCTTCCAGCGCTCCGGCGCCGGGCAATTGCTCTTGCGGGCAAAGACCGCCTGTGGCAACTGGAAGAGCGCCGCGGCGGTGGTGTTCCACCGCTGGCGACGCGCGCGCAAAGCAACGGAGCCGCATCATGAAAGTCGAATTGCCGGAGCAAATGAAGTCAGACATGTCTCTCGCCCGGTGGGGAGAAATCCTCCCCACTACTCCCGTCGTCATGGCGGTAGTGCCGACCATGCTGGCGATTGCCTTTGGCGTTCACGTTTATCCATGTGTGCAGGCACTCGCCAGAACGTGAAAATCATAACTGACGAGCACTGCATCCGATACTCGCGTCCGGGCCATCCCGAACGGCCCGAGCGCATCCTGGCTGCCTGGGAGAAGCTGCGCCGCCAAACGGACCTGCCAATTGCCTGGACCCGCCCCGGCCCCTGTGATGACACCGCCATCCTCCGCGCGCACGCGCCCGAGCACCTGCAGCGATTAGCCAGGCTGGAGGACTTCGACGACGACACGCCGGCCTATCCCAACCTGCGGGATTACGCCCGCGCTTCCGTCGGCGCCGCGTTGGAGGCGCTCAAGTCCGCGCTGGCCGGGGAGACGGCCTTCAGCTTGATGCGTCCGCCGGGGCACCACGCCACCCGCAACCGCGCGATGGGCTTCTGTTACCTGAACAACATCGCAATTGCCGTCCTCGAAGCCCTGGCCTCCGGCGCCAAACGTGTCGCTGTCTTCGATTTCGACGTCCACCACGGCAACGGCACCGAGTCGCTGCTCCTCAACCAGCCCGGCTGCGTCTTCTTCTCCGTCCATCAATACCCCTGCTATCCCGGCTCCGGCAACCGGAATGTTGGCCGCAACTGTTTCAACTACCCAGTGCCGCCGCAAACCTCCCGGGCCGAATACCG
>Ga0209507_1002002_pt1 | contig 14681 bp, 13 predicted proteins | sample AD_UKC028_MetaG_FD_184414 | JGI IMG/M metagenome (GOLD analysis project Ga0209507, IMG submission 184414) | Active sludge microbial communities of municipal wastewater-treating anaerobic digesters from USA - AD_UKC028_MetaG (SPAdes) (version 2) | ecosystem: Engineered > Bioreactor > Anaerobic >...
TCCTGCTCGATCGCGCTCATCACCGCATGCATGCGCTCGATCGGGCGAAACACCCGGCGCGCCCAGAAAAAGGCAAAAATGCCGGCAACCAGCATGGCCAGCGCGAAAAGCCCAACCACCAGCCCCAGCGCGGCGCGCTTGGCCGCCGCGAAGGGCGCCTCGAGAAAACCGACGTAGAGCATGCCGACGCGCTGGCCATGGCTGTCCAGCAGCGGCTGATAGCCGGAAACATACCAATCGGTCACGACGAAAGCGCGATCGAGCCAGGTTCGCCCTTCGTCGAGCACCGCCCGATGCACCGCCGCCGAAACCCGCGTGCCGATCGCCCGCTCGCCTTCGAACAGGCGGACATTGGTCGCCACCCGAACATCGCCGAGGAAGAGCGTCGCGGTACCCCGGCTGCCGAGCATCAGGGCACCTTCGGGAAACACGATCTCGTTGAGACGGTCGATGAATTCAAGGTTCTTGTTGAGCAGAACGCCGCCCGCCAGCACCCCGCGCAGTTGCCCGTTCTCATCGCGCACCGGCGCGGCGGCGTGGATCACCAGTCCGCGATCCTCGAACTCCCGGCCATCGGGTTCCGCATTGGCGGTTTTCAGGATTCCCGTTCGTGCCTGTTCGGCGAGCCGGGGATTGAGCAAGCGCAACTGCCCGGCACTCATCACGTCAGTACCCGTCACCGCCTGGCCGGCGGCGGCCTGGGCCAGCACCGGCCAGTCCGCGATGGCTGCCCTGTTGCGGTCGACGTGCAAAAAGTAGAGAAAATCGAGCTTCATGCCTGCTTGCGCGGTGGCCAGCAGCTCTGCCATTGCCCCGTTGCGCTCGCGCGCCGACTGATCGAGCACCCGCGCCAGGCGCGCCGAACCGGCCAGCCCCTCGACCGAGCGGCCGAGGCCTTCCGCCACGCGCTCGTAGTAGCCGTGGGCAATCGCCAGATCGGCGCGCACCTTGGCGATTTGCAGGCGATCCAGGTAATCACCGCCCCAGATGGCCAGCACCGCGAGCAGGACGGGCAGCACGATGCCGAGCGGCAATAGCGCCAGCAACAGCAGGCGGACGCGAATCGAGTGCCCTTTCTGGGGGCCTAGTCCGCCCAGGCCTGACACTTGCGATCCAGCGTCTTGCGCGATACCCCGAGACGACGCGCTGCTTCCGACTTGTTGCCCTGACAGTCTTCGAGCACAGCCAGGATGTGGCGTTTCTCGACCGCCTCCAGGCTCTCCTCCAACGCGCCGAGCGCGGCGCCGGCCACCGGCTCCGGCCCGAAGTCGAACCAGCCGAGGATCAGCGAACGCTCGACGAAATTGCGCAGTTCGCGCACATTGCCCGGCCAGTCGTAAGCCGCCATGCGGGCCAGTGTGCGCTGGTCAGGCTGCACCGCCGGCACGCCAAGGTAAGGCGCCAGCTGGGCGATAAAATGCGCTACCAGCGGCGGCAGGTCTTCCGGACGGTCGCGCAGCGCCGGCAAGGTGACCTCGACCACCTGCAGGCGGTAGTAGAGATCATGGCGGAAGCGCTGGGCTGCGACTTCGGCCTTGAGATTCCGGTTGGTCGCCGCGATGACCCGCACATCGACCGGAATCTCCTGTTCCGACCCGACCGGGCGCAGGCGACGCTCTTCCAGCACGCGCAGCAGCTTGGCTTGCGCCGCCGCCGGCAATTCGGAAATTTCGTCGAGAAACAGCGTGCCGCCGCGAGCGTAATAAAAAATGTCCGCTGTCAAGCGTTTTGTGAAGCCGGACAGCAGCGCTAAAGGCTATATGGGGCAATGAGTTAGGCTAAATTCCAGCCGCCGTGCGTACTTGGCGCTCTATGTGCCAGGTGCCACATAGGGGTATCGCGGCAGCAAGCCTGGGAGCACTGCAGCGGGCGGCCAGTTCCTAACCAACTCACTTCTTACCCGCCATCATATGCCCCTTGCCGTCGTTGGTCCCCACACACGAAAGCGCAGCCGATGGCTGCGCTTTCGTGTGTGGTGCTCGGATTTCATCCTGCTAGGTTGGTTTCTGCGGTACCGGCTTTGGGGAAGTACCTTTCCTGAATCCTCGATCCCCCGCCATGAAGGCCTCCAGCATGTGCGGAATCAGCGTCGCCGCATCAACCGTCTCGCCATAGGTCTGCGCATGCAGCGCGGCGTAGCGGTCGAGGTCAGCCTTGAGGCTGGTCGGGCATGTGAAGGTCAGCTTGACGCTTTCGGTCTTGGGTAGTGGCCCAAGCCGCAGCTTGCACGTGGTGCTCATCGTGAAGCCCCTCGATTGAAGAACAGCGGCTGATAGGGCCGCAGGACCAGATCCCGATTGACGATGATGCGCACGGGCAGGCCCGGCCGCTCCGTTAAAGTGGGCTGGACGTTGAGGTTGCGCCGAGTCATCTCTTGGCCAACTTGGTTCACGCTGTCCTGCAAGCTGTTACGCCCGGCGTTGATGACGCGATCGCCATTCTGGCGGTTCTCAGGCGCGGCCAGTTCGGCACCGACACCCAGTAGTGTTGTCAGCGCAGCACCGGCAAAGATGCGATCCCAGTGCCAATCGACGCCATCCTCCAATCCCGAGTTACCGGCCGGGTCGGCACCGGCCAGGTTGTCCAGTGTCAACGAAGACGTGTCGGGTAAGATGATCCGATTCCATACCACCTGTACCCGGCTCTGCCCATAGCTCACTTGGCTGTTGTAGCGGCCGAGGATGCGTGAGCCTTGCGGGATCAGTACAAACTTGCCCGTGGCCGTGTCGTAGACCGGTTCCGTCACGGTGGCGATCACATCGCCCGGAAGATCGGACTTGATACCCGTGACTAGGGCACCAGCGATCACCGTTCCAGCCATCACCTGGTATGGTGAAGTCGGCATTTTCAGATTCCCGGAATTGCGGGTTTCCGTAGTTCCGGCTTTCAGGAACGCCTCTTTCTGATCTTGCCGGTTCTGCACGGCGGTCGGATCGGCCGGCTGCGCTGCTGTTGAAGCTGGCCCGGCGGCCATCGGGTCGAAGCCCGCAAGACCGGACGCCGGACTGGCCGTGGCCACCTGCGTTGGCGCGGCAGCGGCACGCTGGTTGCTGGAACGGAAGAACACCGATGCGCCCGCCGCCGCTTCAGCTTCCTTACGCTGTGCGTCGTTCTGTGCGGTCGCTGGAGCGTGGCCGGGTGGCGAGTAGGTAGGTGTTACCGGCTGCTGCGATTTCACGATGGCCGGCCCCAAGTCGCCCGGCAGCGGTGGCCCCAGTTCAGGTACTTGGGCTGGCAGAGCACGCGGCAGCTTGGAGTAATCGGTCGGAAGCTGGTCCAGTCCTTCCGAGCGCGACACGCGATCCACGTTGTAAAGCTCGGCCTGTTCGCTTGCACTGCGCTTGCGCGGTTGCAGCGACCACATGGTTGCACCCAGCACGGCGACGGCGAGGCCGCCGGCCAGGATCGCCAATGTGCGCCGGTTCAGGCGCGTTACCGGGCGCGGCTGCGCGCGCAGCGCCACCGCCTCGGGGGCTACCTTGCCCGCCTGTGGCGTGGCAAGGTCGGGGGTATCGTCCTGGCTCATGGTCAGTTCCCCCGCGCAACGCCATCCGTGCGCTCGATACGCACCACGTCGCCTTTGTCACCGCCAAGGCGCAACTCGGCCGCGCCGAACAGCCGATCCACGATGTAATACGGCGGACGGAAACGGTAGTTCACCAGTTGCCCATCGCCCTGAGCACCGATCACGAACAGCGGCGGCAGCTCGCCCTGCGCGATACCCGCCGGGAACTGGATATACACCTTCTCGCCGTCGTCGAAGGCGCGCAGCGGCTTCCATGGCGGTGTGCTGCCGCTGATGGTGTAGCGGAAGCGAATCTTCTCCAACGACAGTCCGCTATCGACCGGGGCGGTCGCCTGCGCGGCCTGCGCCTGACGTTGCAGGGCCAGCATCCGATCCTTCGGGTATTCCCACGACACTGACGCCATCCAGGCGCGTTCGGTCGAGGTCAGTTCGATCAGATAGGTGCGTCGACTGGTGGTGACGACTAGATTCGTTTTGAGGCCCGAGCGGATCGGCTTGACCAGCACGCTGACGCGCAATGCATCGCCGGTGCCGCTGGAGGTGTCACCGACGATCCAGCGCACCGTGTCGCCAGCGGCGACCGTCACCAGTTCCTCGCCGGGTTGGAGAGAGATCACCGTGACTCGTCCCGGTGCCGCATAGACTTGATACAGCGCGCCATCCGTGAAGGGCCAGACCTGGATGGCGTTGACGTAGCCCTCGCGCGTGGGCGCAATGCGCGCCTCGGCGTTGGCACGCGAGACCCGGAGCTTTTCATCGGCGGGTTCGGGTGTCACCTTGGTCTCGCCGCCCTCCGGCAACGGCTTCATTTGCGACGGCATCGGCAGCACCTTCGGCACCTCCACCACTTCAACCGGCTTGGGCGGTTCGGGCAGCGGGTTGGCTTGCACCGGCTCATCGAGCGAGATGACCGGTGGCGGCGTGCCTTTCGTGGCGCAGCCCTGCAACGACAGTGCAGAGGCTGCAAACATCAACACAAAAGCGTAAAAACGGAAAGACGGGTTCATGGCTTGGCTCCTTCGGCGGCATCGAGTTCGCGGCTCCACGACAGTCCGTTGACGTAGATGCCCAATGGGTTCTTGCGCAAGCGCTGCTCGGTGCGCGGGGTTTGCAGGACGGTGGAAATCACGGCGTTCCAGCGCTCGGTGCCGGCCGGCGCACCATTGACGAAGCGCTGTTCGGTCCAGCGGATGTTGAAAGACGCGTCGCTGGCGCGCACGACGCTGGTGATCTGCACCGTGACCGACTCCTTGCCGACGCGTGCGAACGGGTCATTGGTGCGCGCGTACTCGTTGAGCACGCCTGCGCCACGGTCGGTGGTGTAGTCGTAGGCATCGAGCCAGTTCTGCCGCACGACGATGGGATCGATGGACAGTGAACGAACCAGCACGACGAAGTGCGCCAGGTGGTAGGCGATCTGGGCATCGTTCGGCCGGTACGGCGTGGCGGCTTCGCCGACGGCGCGGACCTGGCCAGCCTGATCCACCTCCACCACATAGGGAGTGACGATGGACTGCGCCGAACGCCAGACCAGTCCGCCCGCCATCAGCAGCGCGAGCACTAGGCAGCCGAAGGCCATCAGCCGCCAGTTCTTCGCCTGCACGCGGGCCGAGCCGATGCGCTCGTCCCACACCTGGGCGGCGGATTGGTAGGGCGTGGCAGGCTGCGGCGTATCGGCATAGCGCACCTGCGGTCGTTTGAATCGCATGGTTTGTTCTCCTTGTGAATCGTTTTAATCGTCGGAACTGTGCAAGCTCGGGCCGCTGCTCGAACCGCCGCCGTCGCCTCCACGCAGCGTGTGGGCGGCAGTCGTGGCGGCATGGCTGAGCTGTTGTCGGCGGTGCAGGCGCTTGGCCCAGGCGGGTTGTGCCTGTTGCTGCGGGTCAGCAGAGCCGGCATTGGCTTCGTTGGCGGTGGATTGGCCCTTTGCAGCGGCGCTACCGGATACCGGCCCCGAATCGTCAGAACGGAAGGCGGCTGCCGCGCGCTGCCCGATGGAACGCACCCCGGCGGCGGCCTTCTGACCGACGACCTGCGCACCGGTCTTGGCAACGTTGCCCAGGCCGGCTGCGGCACCCTTCAGACCACCGCCGGCGGCTGTGGAACCGGCTTGATAGGCCGATCGCGCACTGCCGGCGGTCGAGGCAGCGGCACGCGCACCGCTGCCAGCCATCTTGGCTGCGGCCGGTGCCATGCGCGCCCCGGCCGCAACCGCGCTGCCCACGCCGGTGGCGGTAGCGCCGACCGCGACAGCGGTACCGGCTGCGCCCATCGCGGCACCGGCCATCGCACCGGCGCCAAGCTGCGGCGCACCGGACACCAGGCCGGTGGCAATGCCGGGGCCGAAGATGCCGAGTGCGAGCATGGCGAGCGAAGCCAGCATCACCACCAGAGCGTGGTCGACGGAGGGTTCATTGGGTGTGACCTGGAATTCAGCGAACAGGCCCGTGCCGATCCCGACGATCACGGCCAGAACCAGCACCTTGATGCCCGAGGACACCACGTTGCCGAGCACCTTTTCGGCAAGGAAGGCGGTCTTGTTCCAGAGCGCGAACGGCACCAGCACGAAGCCGGCGAGCGTGGTCAGCTTGAACTCGATCAGCGTGACGAAGAGCTGCACCGCCAGCACGAAGAAGCTGATGACGACGATCAGCCAGGCGAGGAACATCACCACGATGGGCGCGATGTTGATGAACACCTCCGGGAAGCCAGCCATCTCGCTGATCTGCTGCAGGATGGGCGCAGCGGCGTCGATGCCGGCTTTGGCAAGTCGCCCCGGCTGCAGGAAGGTCGCCATGCTCATGGTCGAGCCGGATGCCGTCAGGCCGAGGCCGGCGAAGGACCGGAACACGATGCCGGAGAGCCAGTTGAAGTTGCCGATGATGTAGGCGAAGGCGCCGACGTAGAGCACCTTGCGCAGCAGCTTGGCCATCACGTCTTCGCCCTGGCCGGTGGCATGGCCCAGTGCCCAGTAGAGGCCGGCCAGAGTCATGTCGATCGCCACCAATGTAGCGGTCAGGAAAGCGACTTCACCGTGCAGCAGACCAAACCCCGAATCGATGTACGTGGAGAAGACATTGAGGAAACGGTCGATGACGGAGACGTCGTTCATGGCCGCATCCGTCAGTTGCCGTAGAAGTTCACGGATTGCGGCGTGTACGCCGTGCCGCTGCCGATGAAGCGGCGCGTCACCTCGCGTCCACGTTCAACAGCGGCGGCTTGCCGAGCCAGTTCCAACGAGGCCGCGCGACCTTGCGTGAGCTGGAGTTGCTGGGTCTGGATGGACTGCTTGGCTTGCAGGGCCAGGAGCTGGTTGGTGGCCTGCATCGCCTGCAAGGCGCCGGTGGCCGACTGACTCTGGTCGACCAGATCGGCCAGCACGCCCTCATCCTGATTCAGGTTCTGCGACACCTGCGCCTGCATACGCATGGCGGTCTGCAAGCCCTGGAGCGTGTTCTGCCAGCGTTGGTGCGCATCCTGGAACATCCGGTTGCCACTCACGGTGGCGGCGTACTGCTCGGGGTACAGTTGTGCGAACTGCTGATCCATGTTCTGGATGTCGAAGGCCAGCCCCCGTGCTTGGCCGATCAGTTGCCGCGTCGTGTCAAGGTTGCTCCGCAGGCGATTGACCACGTTGAACGGCAGGCTCGCAAGGTTTCGTGCCTCGTTCATCAAGGATTGCGCTTCGTTCTGAAGCTGCTTGATCTGGTTGTTAATCTGCTCCAGCGTGTGCGCGGCAGTCAGGATGTTCTGGGCCAGATTCGTGGGGTCGATAACGACCCATTGCGCGTGTGCGACGGGCATGGCACCGATCAAGGCGGCAATAGCGATGGCAAGAAGACGTTTTTTCATGGTGAGACCTCCAGAGGTTGGGAAACAAGGAAGGACGCGGCCGACGGAGCGGACGGCAACAGGTCGGCCGCCCAATCGAGGCCGCGGTGGCGCAGCCAGGCACCGGCGAAGCCCGGCGTTCCGGCATCGCGCAGTACGCTGTCGATAGCGCGCTGGTCCTGGGGCGTCGAAGCGCCCGCAAAGGCGAGCGTGACCGGCCCGAGGTCCAGATCGAACAGACGGTTGCCCAGACGCGACTGGTAGTAGTAGTCGCGCTTGGGCTGGGCGGTGGCGACGATCTCGATCTGCCGGGCATTCAGCCCGAAGCCCTCGTAGATCGTGCGAATCTGCGGCTCGGTGGCCTGCGGATTCGGCAGGAAGATGCGGCTGGAGCAGCTCTCGATGATCGCGGGCGCGATGGTCGAGTCCTTGATGTCGGCCAGCGACTGCGTGGCGAAGATGACGCTGACGTTCTTCTTGCGCAGCGTCTTGAGCCACTGGCGAATGCGCGCCGCGAACACAGGGTCATCCAGGAACAGCCAGGCTTCATCGAGGATCAGCAGCGTCGGCGCGCCGTCGAAACGCTCATCGAAGCGTGCGAACAGATAGCCCAGCACGGCCAGCACCGCGGCCTTGCTGTGCATCAGCTCCTCCATCTCGAAGCCCTGAACGTCGCCCGCGCCCAGCCGGTCGCTGTCGGCATCCAGCAGCTTGCCGTGCGCGCCGCCAAGCACGTAGGGCGCGAGCGCCTGGCGCAGCACGTTGGATTGCAACAGCACAGACAAGCCGGTGAGCGTGCGCTGCTCCACGGGCGCGCCTGCGAGACTGACGAGCGCCGACCAGATGGCCGCCTTCTCGTCCGGGCCAACCGCAATGCCTTCGTGACGCAGGCGGCCTTCGACCCATTCGGCCGCCCAGGTGCGATAGCTTTCCCGGTCGATTTGTGCGAGCGGCTGAAACGCGATCGCGCCATCGGCGCCCAGGTCGTAGTGCTCGCCACTCAGGCCGAGAATGGTGGCGCGCATCGAGCGCCCCATGTCGAAGGCGAAGATGCGTGAGCCGGGATAGCGGCGGAACTGCATCGCCAGCGTGGCGAGCAGAACCGACTTGCCCATGCCGGTCGGGCCGGCCACCAGCGTATGCCCCACGTCGCCGATGTGCGTCACCAGCCGGAACGGCGTCGCGCCCTCGGTGCGGGTGACGATCAGCGGCGGGCCGTCGAGGTGGTCATTCTTCTCCGGCCCGGCCCATACCGCCGACACTGGCATCAGGTGCGCGAGGTTCAACGTCGAGACGATGGGCTGGCGCACATTGGCGTAGGCATTGCCCGGCACCGACGACAGCCAGGCCTCCACAGCATTCAGCGTCTCCGGGATCGTCACGAAGCCACGGCCCTGAATGACGCGCTCCACCCTGCGCAGCTTCTCGTCGGCCGCGTTGGCGTCGACATCCAGCACGGTCACGGTCGCGGTGACGTAGCCGAAGGCGACTTGATCGCTGCCCAGCTCTTGCAAGGCCGTGTCCGCATCGGCAGACTTGTTGCTGGCGTCGGTATCGACCAAGGGGCTTTCCTGTTGGAAGATGGTTTCGCGCAGCAGCGCGAGGACGTTCTTGCGCTTGGCGAACCACTGTCGGCGCAGGCGGCCCAGTTCCTTCTCGGCCTCGGCCTTGTCCATGCACAGGAAGCGCGTACTCCAGCGGTAGGCGAAGCCGAGCCGGTTGAGGTCGTCCAGAATCCCCGGCCAGGTCGAGGTCGGGAAGCCGCGCACCGTCACCACGCGCAGGTGCTGGTCGCCCAGCATGGGCGCAAGGCCACCGACCAGTGGCGCATCAGCCAGCAGCGCATCGAGATGAAACGGCACTTCCGGCACGCCGACGCGGTACCGGCGTGTCGAAACGGTCGCATGCAGATAGGTCAGCGCCTTGCTGTCATCGAGCCAAGCGATCTCGGGCATCACGCCGTCCAGCAGGTCATAGATGCGATCGGTCTCCGCGACGAAGGCCGACAGGCGTTCCCGCCAGTCCACGCCCTGCGTGGGCGTGTTCTCGTAGAGCATCTTGGCTGCGCGAGCGCGGGATTCTTCCGGCGGCAGGTATTGCAGCGTGAGGTGGTAGCCGCTCTCGAAGTGGTTGCCAGATTCTTCGAAAGTAGCGCGCCGCTCCTCGTCCACCAGCCAGGACAAGGGTTCCGGGAAATCCGAGTGCGGATAGTCCGCTGCAGGTCGGCGTTCGGCTTCGACGAACAGCGCCCAGCCAGAGCCGAGCCGGCGCAGTGCGTTATTCAGCCGTGCCGTGGTGGCGATCAGTTCGCCCTGCGTAGCGCTGTCCAGGTCCGGCCCTCGAAAGCGCGCCGTGCGCTGGAAACTGCCATCCTTGTTGAGCACGACACCCGGCGCGACCAGCCCAGCCCAAGGCAGCCAGTCGGCCAGTAAGGCCGGTCGCTGGCGGTATTCGGCGAGGTTCAGCATGGCATGGTCCTCACACGTCCAGCAGCGGTTTGTGCTTCAGGTGCGTGGCGAACACCTGCATGAACTGCGGATCGAGGCGCGCGCCCCACATCGCCAGCGAGTGGCCGACGATCCAGAGCACCAGGCCTGGAATCCACAGTTGCAGGCCCAGGCCCACGGCGGCGGCCAGCGTGCCGTTGGCAATCGCCACCGTGCGCGGCGCACCGCCCAGCAGGATCGGCTCGGTCAGCGAGCGATGCAGCGGAATCTCGAAGCCTGGCAGGTCGTGGGCCGCGCTCATACGACGGCCCCGCCGGAGAAGCTGAAGAACGACAGGAAGAACGAAGATGCGGCGAAGGCAATGGACAGACCGAACACGATCTGGATCAGCTTGCGAAAGCCGCCCGAGGTGTCGCCGAAGGCCAACGTCAGGCCCGTCGAAATGATGATGATGACGGCGATGATCCGCGCCACCGGCCCCTGGATCGAGTCGAGGATGGATTGCAGCGGCCCTTCCCAGGGCATCGAGGAGCCGGCTGCTTTCGCGGTGCCGGCCATCGTCAGCATCGTGGCGGCCAGCAGCAGGCCGTGATGGGCCGGCTCGACCAGACGCCGCAGGCGTGAGAGCAACAAAGCCGGATTTACGGAAAAGCGGAAAGCATGGGCGTGCGTCATGGCAGTTCTCCAGAGTGGTTGGGGGAAAGGGAAGGAACGATGGAAGAAACGATGGAAGAAGCCGGCAACAGCTCCGGAAACGGTGTTTCCAGTACGTCCGCCAAGCCATCAATGAGTTGGTAACCCGTGCCGTCGAAGCCGGCGACACGGGCGATGGTTTCGATGCGGCGCTTGCGGCCACGGCCAACGATGAACACGACGACGTTCACCGCCTCGGCGATCAGCGCGCGCGGCGGATTCACCGCGACTTCGAGAACCAACTGCTCCAGGCGCAGTAGCGCACCCAGCGCGGAGCCGGCGTGGATCGTGGCGATGCCACCGGGGTGACCGGTGCCCCACACCTTGATGAGATCCAGCGCCTCGCCGCCACGCACCTCGCCGACGACCACGCGGTCGGGGCGCAACCGCATCGTGGCGCGCACCAGCTCAGTCATGGAGACGACGCCTGCGCGCGTGCGCAGCGGTACGTGGTCGCGTGCGGCACATTGCAGCTCGATGGTGTCTTCGAGCACCAGTACGCGGTCGCCGGTGATGGCGATCTCGGCGAGCAAGGCGTTCGCCAGCGTCGTCTTGCCGGTGCTGGTGCCGCCGGCGATCAGAACGTTCTGCCGCTCGCGCACGGCATGGCGCAGGAACTCGGCCTGTGCGGCGGACAGGATGCCGTCGGCCACGTAGCGATCCAGGCCGATGATGTTCACGGCGCGCTTGCGCAGCGCGAAGGCTGGCCCTGGTGCGGCGGGCGGCAGGATGCCTTCGAAGCGTTCGCCCGTCTCGGGCAGCTCGGCGGTCAAGAGCGGCTGGCCGCGATGAACTTCCGCACCGACGTGCGCGGCGACCAGCCGGATGATCCGCTCGCCGTCCTCCTCGGACAGTTCCACGCCCAGCGGTGCGCGGCCGGAGGACAGGCGATCCACCCACAGCGACCGGTCGGGGTTGAGCATGATTTCCACCACGTCCGGGTCTTCCAGCGCGGCGGCAATCACCGGCCCCATGGCCGTGCGCAGCATGCGGATGCGCCGGTCCAGCGATGTGGCGGTGAAGGATTCGGGTTGCGCGCTCATGAGGCACGCTCCTGGGCTTCGGCCAACGCCGCCGCCTCGTCCAGCCGCGTAGATTCGGGTTGAAGTTCCTCCACCACGTCACGCACCAGACTGCGTCCACGCAACAGGTGACGACCGAGTTGTTCGACAAACTGCTCGAAGCGCGCCTTGCCCTGGGCGCGGGCCGCTTCCTGATGCGCCTCGGGAACCGGCGTGCTGACGGTCAGGAAGTAGCGAACGAATAGCGCCAGCGTCTCGATCTCGATGTTCTGATCGCGCTCCAGCCGCTCGAACTGGCGTGACAGTCGATCTAGCCGTTTGGCGATGGCTGCCTCGCGCTGGTCGCCTGCATCCGGCGACAGCCAGGACGCCAGTGCCGCCGCGACGATGGACGATTTGGACACGCCTTTCTTGGCGGCCAGTTCGTCCAGGCGCTTCGCGTGTTCGGGCGGAATGAACAGGTTGAGGCGGTACTGGCTCATAGCTGGATTCCGTCGTCAGGGTCGAGAGATGCCAGCCGGGCCGTGCGTTGCATGGCCGGGTCAAGCTGGCGAGGGAATGAGGCAAAGGCAGGTAGCGGCAAGTCGTCGTCATCGAGCAGCGCCAGGTCGTTGCTGGCAGGCGCCTGTTCGGGGTGGTACTCGGCGACCTCGGAAAGCTCTGGCTGACGGCGCGGTCCACCGTCATCGGCGGTGCTGGCTTCGCTGTCGGCCAAGGCTGCGGCGGCAGGTGTGGTTGGTACCGTGGGGGTCGCCAGACCACTCCAGTCGTCGGACTGCCGGGGCGGTGCATCGGCGTAGTGGCTGGCTACGAGCACGGGCGGTGGCAGTACGCGCCGCTTGAAGTTCACGTCGGCGTAGTAGCGCAGCTTCTTGGCCTTGATCGGTGCCACGCTGGACACCATCACCACGGCCTCATCGGGCGGGAGTTGCATCACTTCGCCAGGCGTCAGCAATGGGCGCGCCGTCTCTTGGCGAGACACCATCAGGTGTCCGAGCCACGGAGCAAGCCGGTGGCCGGCATAGTTGCGCTGCGCGCGCAGCTCCGTGGCCGTACCCAGCGTCTCGGAGATGCGCTTGGCCGTGCGTTCGTCATTGGTGGCGAACGTCACCCGGACATGGCAGTTGTCGAGGATGGAATGGTTCTGGCCGTAGGCTTTGTCGATCTGGTTGAGCGATTGCGCGATCAGGAAGCTGCGAATGCCGTAGCCAGCCATGAACGCCAAGGCCGTCTCGAAGAAATCGAGGCGGCCCAGCGCCGGAAATTCGTCAAGCATCAACAGCAGTTTGTGGCGGCGCGCGATGCCGTCGCTGCCATCGAGCGATTCGGTGAGCCGCCGGCCGATCTGGTTGAGGATCAGTCGCACCAGCGGCTTGGTGCGGCTGATGTCGGACGGCGGCACGACCAGGTACAGCGATACCGGATGCTCTGCAGAAATCAAGTCGGCGATGCGCCAGTCGCAGCGCGAGGTGACTTCGGCCACCGTAGGGTCGCGGTACAGGCCGAGAAAGGACATGGCCGTGGACAGCACGCCCGAGCGCTCGTTGTCCGATTTGTTCAAGACCTCGCGTGCAGCCGACGCGACGACGGGATGCGGCGTGTCACCGAGGTGCCGCGTCGTCATCATCCGATGCAGCGTCAGCTCGAACGGGCATGCCGGATCGGAAAGAAAGTTGGCAACGCCGCGCAAGGTCTTGTCTTCGCCGGCATAGAGCACATGCAGGATGGCGCCGACCAGCAGTGCGTGCGAAGTCTTTTCCCAATGGTTGCGGCGCTCCAGCGCACCTTCGGGATCGACCAGGATGTCGGCGATGTTCTGCACGTCGCGCACTTCATGCGCGCCGCGCCGGACTTCCAACAGCGGGTTGTACGCTGCTGACTTGGCATCGGTGGGGTTGAACAGCAGGCAGTGCGAGAAGCGTGAACGCCAGCCGGCGGTGATGGACCAGTTCTCGCCCTTGATGTCGTGGATGACAGCGGACGCTGGCCAGGAAAGAAGCGTTGGCACTACGAGACCGACGCCTTTGCCCGAGCGCGTCGGTGCAAAGGTCAGGACGTGCTCTGGTCCTTCGTGTCGCAGGTACTGCCCGTCATGCAGGCCGAGGAAGACGCCGGTCGGCTGAGTTAGCCCGGCCTTGCGGATATCGTCGGCCTCGGCCCAGCGTGCCGAACCATACGTCGTGACCAGTCTCGATTGCCGCGAACGCCACACCGACATGGCGATGGCAACCAGGACTGCGACCAAACCGCTGCCGCCTGCGATCGCACCGCCGATGTCGAAGACATGCGGCGCGTAGGCGTCGAAGAAGAACCACCACTCGAACAACCGCCAAGGGTGATAGACCGGCGTACCGAAGAAGTCGAACCAGGGCGTGCCAAGGCGCAGCTGGTAGCCCAGGGTGGCGGCAGTCCATTGGGTAGCTCCCCACACGCCGGCGATCACGATGCTGAAAACAGCAACGATCTGCCCGAACAGCACACCTTGACCTTGCATTCTGGCCTCCGATTTCTCCCATGTGGCAAGTGGCACGAAGACGTGCCGTTGTCATCAGGATCGTGGTCAGAGCAAAGCCGGTCAAAGACCGTTATCGGGACAAAAATGTCTCGAAAAGCATCAATTCATGCAGGGGTAAAACCAATAAGAACAGCGCAAGCAAAGGCGCGTTGCTGCGTATCGAGAAAATAAATGCCATTTCGTGGCGAGTCACCCACGATCAGAACTTGGGTTGCTCCTTCGGCGGCGTGTACGGTGTTTTACCGTCACCGAGAAAACGTCGGTTTGTCGCTTCGGCTACTCGATTGCAGAGTTCGTCGCCGAGCTTTGCACGGTCGGTCTTGCACTGCAGACGCAGTTCCTTCAACCGCTCGGGATTGGCAGCGAGCGATTCGACCGATTCGGACGGCCCGGACGTTGCGTTCGTCTTGGCCGATTCGGATTTGCCGCAAGCCACCAGCGTTGCGGCAAGCAGAAATGGGATGATCTTCCTCATGGCTCGATTTCCTCCGATGGATCGGGTTTTACTCGTGCAGCAGATGTTTTTCCATTTGGTGGCTCAATGGCATAGACGCGTGCGATGAAACGGGCAAGGGCATCTGATGGTTCACTGCCTACACGCAACAGGTATGTAGTGAGCGTGTGAGAGCCACCGGCCAACGGTCGTG
>Ga0209507_1002008_pt1 | contig 14652 bp, 16 predicted proteins | sample AD_UKC028_MetaG_FD_184414 | JGI IMG/M metagenome (GOLD analysis project Ga0209507, IMG submission 184414) | Active sludge microbial communities of municipal wastewater-treating anaerobic digesters from USA - AD_UKC028_MetaG (SPAdes) (version 2) | ecosystem: Engineered > Bioreactor > Anaerobic >...
GCGCCAGTGACGAACGCGTGCTGCAGGAAGTCGCGGTGTTCGCGACGCGCATCGATGTCGCCGAGGAACTCACCCGCCTGACCGCCCACCTCGACGAGGTCGAACGCGTGCTCAAGCAAGGCGGCGCCTGCGGCAAGCGCCTCGACTTCCTGATGCAGGAACTCAACCGCGAGGCCAACACGCTCGGCTCGAAATCGGCGATCACCGAAGTGTCGCAGGCGTCGATGGACCTCAAGCTGCTGATCGAGCAGATGCGCGAGCAGATCCAGAATCTGGAGTAGCTTCGCAGGTTTGTCTTGACCTTGTCACAGGCGGCGTCTAAGTTGTATTTCTGGTGTGCCTACCGGGGGCGCCTAAAATTCAAGGAGAACGAAAATGGGATTATTCAGTTTTATCAAGGAAGCCGGCGAAAAGCTGTTCGGCCACAAGGAAGTCGAGCAGGAGGTTTCTCCGGAAGAAAAGACCCGCCTTAACCAGATCGCCGCGCAGGCGATTTTCGACCGCATCAACAGCCTCGGCCTCAAGTGGAGCAACCTGATGGTCAGCTACAAGAGCGGCCAGGTGACCATCACAGGGTCGACGCCCGATCAGGAAAACCGCGAAAAGATCATCCTGGCTGCCGGCAACGTGCAGGGAGTAGATAACGTCGACGATCAACTGACGGTCGACGCGCCGGCGCCTGAAGCGCGTTTTTATACCGTGGTCAGTGGTGATACGCTGTCGAAGATCGCCCTGAGCCAGTACGGCAATGCTGCCAAATATCCGGTGATCTTCGAGGCCAACAAGCCGATGCTGAAGGATCCGAACAAGATCTATCCCGGCCAGAACCTGCGCATTCCTCCGTTGTGAACCCCGCCCGCCACGGCGCTAATTGTCGTGGCGGCGTCTGAAAAGACCTATGTCCGGAAAACTTTATGTTGTGGCCGCCCCTTCGGGGGCCGGCAAGACTACGCTGGTTCGCCTGCTGCTCGATAGCGAGCCGAGTGTTCACCTTTCGGTTTCCTACACCACCCGCGGCCCGCGCCCGGGCGAGCTGGACGGCCGCGAGTACCATTTCGTGGATGTGGCGACCTTCCGCGCCATGATGGCTCGTGGCGACTTTCTCGAGTGGGCAGAAGTGCACGGCAACTTCTACGGCACCTCCAAAGTCTGGATTGCCGACCAGTTGAACGCCGGCCACGATGTCCTGCTCGAAATCGACTGGCAGGGGGCGCAGCAGGTGCGCGCGGCGTTTCCGGACGCGATCGGCGTTTTCATCCTGCCGCCGTCGATGGAAGAGCTGACCCGTCGCCTGACCGGGCGCGGCACCGACAGCGCCGAGGTGATCGAGCGCCGCCTGGCCGCGGCGCAAGCCGAGATGCGCCATGTCCGCGAATTCGACTATGTTATTATCAACGATAGTCTGGAACAGGCGCTGGATGACCTGCGTGCCGTGGTGCATGCCTCCCGCCTGAACCTGGATGCGCAGCGTGCCCGTCACGCCGCCCTTTTTGCCCGATTGATCTGATTTAGAGGTGTTGCATGGCCCGCGTAACGATTGACGATTGCCTGAAAAAGATTCCCAACCGCTTCCAGATGACTCTGGCGGCAACCTACCGGGCACGCCAGATCGCCAACGGCGCAACGCCGATGGTCGAGGCCAACCGCGACAAGCCGACGGTCATCGCGCTGCGCGAAATGGCGCTCGGCAAGTTTGGCCTGGAAGTGCTGAATCGCGGTCAGGCCTGAGGTTGGGGGCGGTGAAGCGAGATGGATCCAGCGCCGTCGCCTCTGCCGCCCACCCCTGAGGAACCCGCCTACCGGGTTTTCCTCGACAGTCTCGAATATCTCCCCCCCGCTGACGTAGACCGCATCAAGGAGGCGTTTGCCTTTTCGGCGCGCGCGCATGCCAGTCAGAGACGCCTGTCGGGCGAGCCGTACATCACCCATCCGCTGGCAGTGGCCGGCGCCGTGGTCGAATGGCGAATGGATGCCGACGCGGTGATCGCCGCGCTGCTGCACGACGTGCTGGAAGACACCGGAACCAGCAAGCGCGAACTGGCCGAGAAATTCGGTCGCGAGGTTGCTGATCTGGTCGATGGCCTGTCCAAGCTCGACAAGATGGAATTCGCCTCGTATCAGGAGGCGCAGGCGGAAAACTTCCGCAAGATGCTGATGGCCATGGCGCGTGACCTGCGCGTCGTGCTGATCAAACTGGCCGACCGTCAGCACAACCTGCAGACGATGGCGGCGATGCGCCCCGACAAGCGCCGGCGCATTGCCATCGAGACCCTCGAGATCTACGCGCCGATCGCCCTGCGCCTCGGCCTCAGCAAGCTGTACCGCGAACTGCAGGATATTTCCTTTCGCCTGATTCATCCGCACCGCGCCGAGGTGCTGACCAAGGCCTTGCTGGCTTCGCGCGGCAACCGGCATGAACTGCTGGCGCGCATTCAGGATGGCATCGTCGGCAAGCTGGCCGGCGCCGGGCTCAACGCCGAGGTCTTCGGGCGCGAGAAGAGTCTCTACTCGATCTATCGCAAGATGCGTGAGAAGAGTCTCTCGTTCTCGCAGGTGCTCGATATCTACGGCTTCCGCGTCGTCGTCGCCGATGTGCCCGCCTGCTACCTCGCGCTCGGCGTGCTGCACAGTCTGTACAAGCCGGTGCCGGGCAAGTTCAAGGACTACATCGCGATTCCCAAGGCCAATGACTACCAGTCGCTGCACACGACGCTGATCGGCCCCTTCGGCACGCCGGTCGAGGTGCAGATCCGTACCCGGGAAATGCATCATGTCGCCCAGGAGGGGGTGGCCGCGCACTGGCTCTACAAGGATGCCGAGGAGAGCGGCGCCGATCTCCATATCAAGACGCACAAGTGGCTGCAGTCGCTGCTCGAGATGCAGAGCAGCGATTCGGCCGAGTTCTTCGAGAACGTCAAGATCGACCTCTTTCCGGACGAGGTCTATGTGTTTACGCCCAAGGGCAAGATCATGGCCATGCCGCGCGGGGCGACGGTGGTCGATTTCGCCTACAACGTGCATACCGATGTCGGTCATCACTGCTCGGCGGCGCGCATCAACCAGGATCTGGTGCCGTTGCGCACCGAGCTGCGCAACGGCGACATGGTGGAAATCATCACTTCGCCGCAGGCCAGCCCGAATCCCGCCTGGCTCAACTACATCAAGACCGGCCGCGCGCGCAGCAAGATCCGCCATTTTCTGCGCACCATGCAGACCGAGGAATCGTCGCGCCTCGGCGAGCGCCTGCTGCGCCAGGAGTTGCTGACCCTCGGCGTGGTGCCGATCTCGATCCCGACCGAGGCCTGGGAGCAACTGGTCAAGTCCACCGGCCACAAGTCGATGGAGGATTTGTACACCGATATCGGACTCGGCAAGCGCCTGCCCTCGGTGGTTGCGCGCCGCCTGCTGGCGCGCGAGGAAATGTCCAGAACCTCGCCGAGCCACCTGGCGCTCGCCATCCACGGGACGGAAGGCATGGCGATCCAGCTGGCGCGCTGCTGCCAGCCGATTCCCGGTGACCCGATCATCGGCTCGATCAAGAAAGGCAGCGGCCTGGTCATCCATACCCACGACTGTCCGAGCATCCGCAAGTCACGCTCCGCCGAGCCGCATCGCTGGATCGATGTCGAATGGGCGCCGGACGAGGGCAAGCTGTTCGACATCCGCATCAAGGTCGAGGTCAAGAACGCGCGCGGCGTACTCGCCCAGGTGGCGGCCGCCATTGCCGAGTCGGGCTCCAACATCGAGCACGTGGCGATGGATTCGGACCCCGAGCAACTGTTCACGCAGCTTCATTTCACCATCCAGGTATCGCACCGGATCCACCTTGCCGCGGTGATGCGCCGACTGCGCCACATTCCCGAGGTGACCCGGATCGTCCGCGAACGCGGGGGCGAAGTTTGAGGGTTCTCGTCCTGGGCGCCGGCGTGGTCGGCACGACGAGCGCCTGGTATCTGGCGCGCGCCGGCCACGAGGTCGTCGTCGTCGATCGGCAGCCGGTGCCCGGCAACGAGACCAGCTTCGCCAACGGCGGCCAGATTTCCGTGTCGCATGCCGAACCGTGGGCAAATCCGCACGTGCTGCCGCAGGTCATCCGCTGGCTGGGCAAGGAAGATGCGCCGCTGCTCTGGCGCTGGCGGGCGGATCCCGCGCAGTTCGCCTGGGGTCTGCGCTTCCTGCGCGAGTGCCTGCCCGGCAGCACGCGGCGGAATATCGCCGCCATCGTCGCGTTGGCGCTCTACAGCCGTGGCTGCCTGCAGGTTTTGCGCCGCGAGTTGAACCTTGAATACGATCAGCGCGAACGCGGCATCCTGCATATCTACACCCAGCCGCGGGCGTTCGCCCAGGCACTCGAGGCAGCGCGCACCATGCGCCAGTTCGGGCTTGATCGCGCAAGCGTCAGCGCCGGGCGCTGCGTCGAAATCGAGCCGGCGCTCGCCGGTGTGCGTGATCTGCTGGTGGGTGGCGATTACACCCCGTCCGACGAATCGGGCGACGCCAACAAGTTCACGCACCTGCTGGCCGAGCGGGCGGGCGGGCTGGGCGTCGAATTCCGCCTTGATTCGACAGTCGACCGCATCGTTGCCGACGGTGGCGCCATCAGCGGCGTCATGGTCGGCGGGCCGGCGGGGCGCGAACTGTTGACCGCCGATGCCTACGTGGTCGCGCTCGGCAGCTATTCGCCGCTTGTGCTGCGGCCGCTCGGGCTGCGCCTGCCGCTCATTCCGGTCAAGGGTTATTCGGCGACGCTGACGCTGCAGGGCGATTCGGGCGCACCGACCGTCAGCCTGACCGACGACGAACACCGCCTGGTGTTTTCCCGCCTCGGTGACCGCCTGCGCATTGCCGGTACCGCCGAATTCAACGGCTACGACCTCGCAATCAACGCGGTGCGCTGCGCCGCCCTGATGCAGCGCACGCGGCAAATCTTCCCCGACCTGAAGACTGAGGGCGGCCCGGAATTCTGGGCCGGACTGCGCCCGGCCACCCCGTCGAACGTTCCCGTCATCGGGCGCAGCCGCTACCCCAACCTGTGGCTCAACACCGGCCACGGCACCCTCGGCTGGACCATGGCCTGCGGTTCCGCGGCGGCATTGACTGATCTGATCGACGGCCACCGCGCCGCACCGGATTTTCCCTTCCTGCAATAGCCTTGTATTTTTGCAAAACTGGAACCAAAATGGTTCTGTTTTGGTTTTATACGAGGCTCCCATGTCCACAACGCTCACGCTCAAAAACATTCCCGACAACATCTACACCCGTCTGCGCGAGGCAGCGGATGCTCACCACCGCAGCATGAACAGCGAAGTCATCGCCTGCCTGGAAAAGGCGCTGGCACCGGTACGTATCGGCGCTGCAGGGCGTCTCGAGCGCGCCCGCCAACTGCGTTCCGGCTTGACAGACAGGCTATTCGACCCGACCGAGATCGCTGCCGCGATCGAGGAGGGACGGGCGTGATCGTTGTCGACACAAACATCATTGCCTATCTTTATTTGCCCTGCGCGTATACGCCGCTTGCCGAGCGCTTGCTGGCGCACGATGCAGACTGGGTGGCGCCCTTGCTCTGGCGCAGCGAAATGCGCAATGTCTTGGCGCTCTACTTGCGCCGGCAGCAACTCAGCTTCGACCAGGTGCTGACGATTCAGGGGGAAGCCGAGTCCTTACTGGCCGAAGGCGAGTACGAGCCGGATTCATTGCAGGTTCTGCGCCTTGTCCAAACCAGCGATTGCTCGGCTTACGATTGCGAATTCGTCGCGCTGGCCCGACATCTCGGTGTTCGCCTGGTGACCCAGGACAAAAAGGTGCTGGCCGCATTTCCGGAAATCGCCGTGAGTCTGTCGAACCTGTTTCCCGAGTAGGTGTAATGCCCAAAGCTCTCTTTCACCAGGCGCTATTCAACCAGTCATTGCTGAAGAAGCGGATGCCTGCCCAGCCGATGCCGGCCATTGGTGCTGGCGCTCGATGGAGAACTCGCCCGCCGGGAAAAGGCCATCGACCAAGCGGTCTACCGCCTCTTTTCGCGCTGACCCCGGCGGAAGTCGCGCTGATCGAAAACGTGACGCGTTGATTCGATGCTGATCGACACCCACTGCCACCTCGATGCCGCCGAATTCGACGCCGATCGCGACGCGGTGCATGCGGCGGCGCTGGCGGCGGGCGTGGAACGCATCGTGGTGCCGGCGGTTGCGGTCGACGGCTTCCAGAAGGCAAAAACCGTGGTCGAACGCTATCCGGGTTGCGTTGCGGCTTACGGGATTCACCCGCTCTATGTAACGGAGGCGCGGGAGACTGATCTGGCCGTGCTGCGCAACTGGCTGGCGGCGGAAAAGCCGGTGGCGGTCGGGGAGATCGGCCTCGATGGCTACGTCGCCGATGTCGACCCGGCGCGCCAGGAATTTTTCTTCGTCGAGCAGCTCAAGCTGGCCCGCGAGTTCGATCTGCCGGCGCTGCTGCACGTGCGGCGCGCCGTCGACCAGATTCTGAAACACCTGCGCCGCATCCGTGTCCGCGGCGGCATTGCCCATGCCTTCAACGGCAGTCGCCAGCAGGCCGACGAGTTCATCAAGCTCGGCTTCAAGCTCGGTTTCGGCGGTGCCATGACCTTTTCCGGCTCGACCCGCATCCGTGCGCTGGCCGCCGAACTGCCACTCGACGCCATCGTTCTCGAAACCGATGCGCCCGACATACCGCCGGCCTGGCTCAACGGCGGACGCAACGCGCCGGGCGAACTGGCGCGTATTGCTGATACGCTGGCCGAACTGCGCGGCGTCAGCCGTGCCGATATCGCCGCTGCCAGCACAGCGGCGGCCCGCGCCATCCTGCCGGGCATTTGACCCGACGCAAAGCCATGGCAATTTTGCGCGGCTAAATGGCGAGTGTTTGATCTGCGCTAATCATTCGCAAACGCTAATGGAGTAGATTGCCCGTGTTGGTTTCCCATCGGGAACGGGCAATCAGGGAGTGCCGTGACAAGGGTGGGGCGACAGCCCCACCCGCCGGCTGCAACCCGAGGTTTTATATGGCAACGACGAACAGCAAACCCCCCAGGAGCGGCGCCGCGCGCCGCCAGTTTATTTTCGATGCCGCCAAGATGGCCTGCGGCGTCGGCATGCTCGGCCTCGGACTTGGACTCTATGCCAAGCAGTCCCGGGCTTTGCCGGCGCTTGACCTGCGCCCGCCTGGCGCGCTGCCCGAGAATGAGTTCCTCGGCGCCTGCATCCGCTGTGGCCTGTGCGTGCGCGACTGTCCCTACAACACGCTGGAACTCGCCAAGCCGGAGACGCCGGTCGCTACCGGCACGCCATTTTTCAATGCGCGCAATATTCCGTGCGAAATGTGCGAGGACATTCCATGCGTCAAGGCCTGCCCGACAACGGCGCTGGATCACGGGCTGACCGACATCAACAAGGCTAAGATGGGCATCGCGGTGCTGGTCGACCACGAAACCTGCCTCAATTTCCTCGGCCTGCGCTGTGACGTCTGTTATCGCGTCTGCCCGGTGATCGACAAGGCGATCACGCTGGACATGGTGCCCAATACGCGTACGGGACGCCACGCCATGTTCCTGCCGACGGTGCATTCCGAACATTGCACCGGCTGCGGCAAGTGCGAGAAATCCTGCGTGCTGGAAGAAGCGGCCATTCGCGTCCTGCCGCCTGCTCTGGCCAAGGGTGAACTCGGCAAGCACTATCGTGTGGGCTGGGAGGAGCAGAAGAAGGCCGGCGGATCGCTGATCGACGAATCGAAGATGATCGACCTGCCCGACCGCGTGCCGGAAGGCGCGGTCCTGCCCGGTCACTATGATCCGGCATCCGGTCATACCGAATCGATGCGCGGCATGGCGGGCAGCGAGGCAGGGGTCATCCCGAGCCTGCCGCCCGGTCTGGGAGGCAAGCCATGAGCGGCAAGCGCATCGGCGCCGAAGCGGTCGCGACGAAAGGCTGGTTGCGCGCCCACAAGTGGCTGATCCTGCGCCGCATTTCGCAGTTCGGCATTCTTGCCCTGTTCCTGCTTGGCCCGCTGGCCGGGATCTGGATCGTCAAGGGCAACCTGAACTACAGCTACACGTTGAACTTCCTGCCGCTGACCGATCCCTATGTCGCACTGCAATCGCTGATGACGGGCCATGTGCCGGAAACGCTGGGGGTGATCGGCGTGGCTGTCGTGCTGGTCTTCTACCTGCTGGTCGGCGGTCGGGTTTATTGCAGTTGGGTCTGTCCGATCAATGTCGTGACCGATGCCGCCGGGTGGCTGCGTGACCGGCTCGGCATCAAGGGCGGCAGCAGCCTCTCGCGCAATACCCGCTACTGGATTCTTGCCATGACGCTGCTTGGTTCGGCGCTGAGCGGCGTCGTGCTGTGGGAACTGGTCAATCCGGTATCGATGCTGCATCGCGGCCTGATTTTTGGCTTTGGGGCAGCGTGGACCGTCGTTGTCGCCGTTTTCCTGTTCGACCTGTTCGTGATGACGCGGGGCTGGTGCGGTCGACTCTGCCCGGTGGGCGCTTTCTACAGCCTGCTCGGCCGCTGGAGTCCGCTCCGTATCTCGGCGCCGCAACGCGCCGCCTGCAACGACTGCATGGACTGCTTCGAGGTCTGTCCCGAGCCGCAGGTCATTCGTCCGGCCCTGAAAGGCGAGGCCAAGGGGATCGGGCCGGTGATTCTGGCGGCCAATTGCACCAATTGCGGACGCTGTATCGATGTCTGTTCAAAGGACGTATTTACCTACGATTTGCGATTCAACAACCCGGTTTCCGCGGCGCCGCTCGCCAAAACACAGCTTGAGTCCAAGTGATCATCAAGTGCTAGAGGCGGAACCATCATGAAAAATACCGTGATGACAACTATTGCCGTTCTGGCTTAGGCCGCGTGCTAGCGCAACAGAGCGACGTAGATCCCGGCGAAAATGGCCGAGGTGATGACGCCGCTGATATTGGCACCCAGCGCGTGGGGCATGATCATGACGCCGGGGTTGGCCTCGGTGGCCAGCTTCTGGACGATCTTGGCGGTGGTCGGCACGCAGCTGACCCCGGCGACCCCGATCATCGGGTTGTACTTGCCCTTGTGCCAGAAGTAGAGCGCGTAGCCGCCGATGATGCCGCCGATGGCCGAGAACAGCAGCGCCAGGCAGCCGAGCAGCAAGAGCTTGAGCACCACCGGGTCGAGCAGCGTACTGGCTTCGCAGAGGACACCGAGGGTCAGCGCGAGGAAGAAGGTGGCGCCGTAGAGAAAGGTTTCGCTGAGCAGGTTCTGGAAGTTGACCAGGCCGCTCTCGCGCACGGCGACGCCGACGAACAGCGACAGGAAGAGCGGCGCGGCGACCGGAAAGAGCAGGCAGAGCAGGGTGCAGATGACGACGGCGAAGACCAGTTTCTGTGCTGAAGTGATTTTCCGGACATCGCTGACCGGCATCGGGATGCCGCGCAGCCGCTTCGGGATCAGCAGCTTGATCAGGTAGGGGTAGACGCCGTAGGTCAGGCCAAGATAGAGATAGCCGACCACGGTGATCGGCACGAACAGATCCTTGGCCAGCATCAGCGAAGTGAACAGCACCATCGGCCCGTCAGCCCCGCCGATCATCGCGACCGAGGCCGCTTCCCGTTCCGTCATGCCGATCATCACGCCGATGGGAAAGACGAGCACCGTGCCGAGCTCGGCGAACAGCGCCAGGATCATGCTCTGGAACGGGCGCGCCATGACGAAGCCGACATCGAGCAGAACGCCGATGCCCATGAAGACCAGGCAGGCGATCAGGCCGTTGCTGAACATCAGCGTATAAATCGGCTGCAGCCAATTGATCTGCAGGACAGTCATCACGGCATCGGTGGCACTGACCAGCGGATCGACGAAGATGGTCCCGACCTTGCCACCCTCGAGGAACAGGACGCCGGCATTGACCGCTGACATGCCGAGCCCCATGGGGATCATCAGCAGCGGTTCGAGGATCTCCTTCTTGCCCAGGTAGACCAGCAGGAAGCCGAGCAACATGAGGACGATGCGACCGATGGCGATCTTGGGCTCCTGCGCGAACAGGGTGGTGATGCCCTGAAACAGGTCGAGGAAGGCGATGCCGTTCATGGCGCGCGCGGCGTCAGGCGAGGCTGACCAGAAGCTGGCCGGCGTCGACCGCTTCACCCGCCTTGACGGCGATGACGGCGACCGTGCCGGCGCGGTGGGCGATCATCGGCGTCTTCATCTTCATGGCCTCGACGATCACCAGCCGGTCACCTTGGCTTACCGTCTGGCCGACGCTGACGAGAACCGAATCGACCATGCCGCCGAGGGTCGAGGTGACGTCCCCGGCGCCGGGCGCGGCATGCGCCGTTGCCACCGGTGGCTGGTGTGCGACCGGCGGCGCTGGCGGCACGATGTTCATGCTGCCTGGCTGCGGATAGAGCTGCCCAACGCCCTCGCTTAAATCCTCCACCGTGACGTCGTACTGGCGGCCGTCGATGGTGATGCGCAAATGCTTTTCCATGGCTTTCCCCTTGCCGGCGTAACCGCCGCCTCAGTGTTTCGGATGATGTTCCACGCCGTGCGAGGCATGATGTGCCTGCCTTCCCTCGGCCAGCCAGCCAGCCCGGCGGCGGGTTTCTTCGATATGGACGATGCGCTGGTCGCCGAATACGGCGCTGGCCGCCGCCGCGATCACTACCAGATGGTCGGGCGGGATGCCGGAAGCTGGCGCCGGCGTCACGGCAACTGGCTGCGGCGCGCTCGCAGTCCGCTGTTCGCCGCGGCCGAGCAGGACGACGATGAGCTTGATGACGACGGCAATCAGCAGCGAAACGACGATCGCCAGGCCGTAGATCCACAGGGTCTTGCTCCAGATTTCCGCCATGTGCCGCTCCGCCTAGAGAGGAATGTTGCCGTGCTTTTTGGCCGGCCGCAGTTCCCGCTTGTTGAGCAGCTTGCGCAGCGAGAGCGCGAGCACGCCGCGGGTTTCGGCCGGTTCGATGACGTCGGTAATGTAGCCGCGCGCCGCCGAAAGGTAGGGCGAGGCGAACTCGGCACGGTAGGCGGCAACCAGTTCCGCCCTGAGCGCCGCGGGGTCGTCGGCGGCGGCCAGTTCCTTGCGATAGATCAGGTTGACCGCGCCTTCGGCCCCCATCACGGCGATCTCGGCGCAGGGCCAGGCATAGACGAAATCGGCACCCATTTCCTGGCTGCACATGGCGAGGTAGGAGCCGCCGTAAGCCTTGCGCAGGATGACGGTGACCTTGGGCGTGGTACACGAGGCATACGCGAAGAGCAGCTTGGCGCCGTGGCGGATGATGCCGCTGCGCTCCTGCTCGACCCCCGGCAGGAAGCCCGGCACATCGACCAGGGTGACCAGCGGGATGTTGAAGGCATTGCAAAAGCGGATGAAGCGTGCCCCCTTGTCGGCAGCGTTGATGTCGAGCGCCGCCGCCATCTCGGTCGGCTGGTTGGCGACCAGCCCGACGACGATGCCCTCGATGCGTGCGAAGGCGACGATCAGGTTGCGCGCGAAGCCGGCATGGACCTCGAGAAATTCGCCGCCATCGACCAACTGGGTGATGATCTTGCGCACATTCATCGGCTCCGAGGCGTCCTCGGGGATCAACGCGTTCATCACCTCATCGCGCGCGAACACGATGTCGGACCGCAAGTCGTGCGGCGGATCTTCGGTATTGTTCGACGGGATGTAGGACAGCAACTGCTGCACGATCTGGATGGCGTGCTGTTCGTCCTCGGCGAGAAAATGCACATTGCCGCTGACGGTGGCATGCATTTCGGCGCCGCCGACCTCGTCCATGGTGGTCGAGCGCCCGGTCACCGCCTTGATCACCTCGGGCCCGGTAATGAACATCTGGGCGTTGTGACGAGTCATGACGATGAAGTCCATGAGCGCCGGCGAATAGGCGGCGCCCCCGGCACAGGGCCCGCAAATAACGGCAATCTGGGGTACGACGCCCGACATCAGGACGTTGCGGTAGAAGACATTGCCATAGCCGGAAAGCGCATCGACCCCTTCCTGGATGCGCGCGCCGCCCGAGTCCTTGAAGGCGACTAGAGGGACGCCGGATTTGATGGCGAAATCCATCAGCTCGACGATCTTGTCGGCGTGCATCTTGCCCAGCGTCCCGGCCGACACCGTGAAATCCTGGCTGAATGCCGCGACCATCTGCCCGTTGACGTAGCCGGTGCCGGTCACCACCCCGTCGGCGGGCAATTCCCTGCCATCGAGTTCCAGGGCGCGAGAGTTGTGTCGGGCATGCATGCCGACTTCCTGGAAAGTGTACTCCTGGAACAACAGCGCCAGGCGGTCGCGCGCCGTAAGCAATCCCTTGGCACGGCGCTGCTGCAACTTTTCTTCGCCGCCGCCGTGCAAGATGGCACGCCGGCGCTGACGCAATTCCTCGATGCTCTTTGCGGATATGGTCATGGCCCCTCCTCGTTGGCTGCTGTGGCGAACGGTCGCCTGTTGCACAAGCCCTTCACCCGGACAGCCCTGGATTTGCTGCCGATATTACGGCCTTTTCGCCGTCATGGCTGAACTTTGCGCAAACACTTTACGGTGTTCTGGAGCAGGCATCCGGGGCCGCCGCCAACATTTGGCTTTCAGTCAATGCAAGCAGAAAAACCAAAGCCCCGTGGGGTTGGCCACAGGGCTTTCTACTGGTTACCGGGGGGCAATCGCGGAGCCGCAAAATCAACCCGGATCGGCTGGAGCCAGTGGCTCCCATTTCACTGCCGTGGCCTGACGCTCAGGCCGCAGTCAGCGCGCTGCGCATCTTCTGCAGCGCCTTGGCTTCGATCTGGCGGATCCGTTCGGCCGATACGGCGAACTCGGCGGCCAGGTCGTGCAAGGTTGCGCCATCGCCGTCGTGCAGCCAGCGCGCCTCGACGATGCGGCGACTGCGCGGATCGAGCGTCGCCAGCGCCTCGTGCAGGCCTTCGTCCTGCAATCGCGCCACCGCCTTGTTCTCGAGCACACGGGTCGGTTCGTAGCGCGAATCGGCCAAGTAGTCGATCGGCGCAAAGGCGTCGTCGCTGTCGTCCGGGCTGCCTTCCAGCGCCAGATCGCGTCCCGACAGCCGCGACTCCATCTCGACGACCTCATCCTGCCTGACCCCGAGGCGGGCGGCGACTTCGGCGGCTTGCGTGCCGGAAAGCGTATCGACGCCTTCATAATCATTTTTCAGACTGCGCAGATTGAAGAACAGCTTGCGCTGCGCCTTGGTCGTCGCCACCTTGACCATGCGCCAGTTCTTCAGCACGTATTCGTGGATTTCCGCCTTGATCCAGTGCATGGCGAACGACACCAGACGCACGCCGCGTTCCGGATCGTAGCGTTTGACCGCCTTCATCAGGCCGATGTTGCCTTCCTGAATCAGGTCGGCATGCGGCAAACCGTAGCCCAGATAGCCGCGGGCGATCGAAATGACCAGACGAAGATGCGACAGAACAAGCTGACGCGCCGCGTCCACATCGCCTTCATTGTGAAAGCGCCGGGCCAGCCGCATTTCCTCCGCCTCGCTGAGCATCGGATACTGCTTCGCGGCCTGAATGTAAGCCTCGATGCTGCCGACGGTGGCGGGGATGGGAAGGGTAAGGGCATGGGTCATGGCGTAGTATTCTCCTTCATGTTTCGATATGATTTTAGCACTCGCGCGTTAAGAGTGCTAATACGGAAGGAAGTTCCGGATGTACGAGACATGGCTTGATGGCCAGGACACACCTTTGATCAGGGATTTGCAAAATGCAGTTTATCGACCGACTTCCGTTTTCCTTGCTGATTGTCATGACGGCCTTGATGCTGGCGGCGCCATTTGTGCCGGAGCCGCATCTGGTCGAGAAAATGCGGATGCTGGCTGAAGGCACCCTGACCAAGCCGCTGGATATCTTCGATGTTTTCTGGCATTTGCTGCCGGCGATTCTGCTCACGGTGAAGGTCGTCAGGTGGAAGCGCAGCGAATCACCGCATTGATGCCCTGCCTCACCCCGGCATTTTTCACGCTTCCTGACCGTTGACCGCAGCATTGGGAAAGCGCTCGCTGGCGGCTGCAATCCGGCTCAAAGCGTGAAGTGCTCTCCTTGTTGCGGCAGGCGCACCTCTGGCCAGCCCAGTCGCTCCTGAATCGCCTGCGCAAAATTGGCCGAGGCGCCGGCTTCGCCATGGACGACGAAGGTATGGCCCGGCGCCTTGTGGAAGCCGCGCAACCAGTCGAGCAAGGCGGCCTGATCGGCGTGAGCGGAGAGGCCGCCCACCGTGTAGATGCGTGCCCTGACCGGAACGGTCTCGCCGAAGATGCGGACCAGCCGCGCGCCGTCGACCAGGCGACGGCCCAGCGTGCCCGCCGCCTGGAAGCCGACGATCAGAATGCTGCATTCGCTACGCGGCAGATTTTCGCGCAGGTGGTACTTGATCCGGCCCGCCTCGCACATACCGCTGGCGGAAATGATCACCGCGCCGCTGCGCATGTCGTTCAGCGCCTTGGAGCGCTCGACATCGGCGACGAATTCGAGCTTCATTTTCTCTGGATGCTTCTGCTGCCAGGCGATCAGATCGCGGGTTTCCGGGTCGAGCAGTTCCGGGTGGGCCAGGGTGATCTGCGTTGCCGCGTTGGCCATCGGCGAGTCGACATAGACCTTGATCGGCGAGATGCGCTGGCGCCGGGCAAGATCAGAC
>Ga0209507_1002011_pt1 | contig 14637 bp, 11 predicted proteins | sample AD_UKC028_MetaG_FD_184414 | JGI IMG/M metagenome (GOLD analysis project Ga0209507, IMG submission 184414) | Active sludge microbial communities of municipal wastewater-treating anaerobic digesters from USA - AD_UKC028_MetaG (SPAdes) (version 2) | ecosystem: Engineered > Bioreactor > Anaerobic >...
AGGAAAGCAAGCAGACGGTTCTCGGCGGCCAGGACCGCAGCTTCCAGTACAACCTGCTGACGCGCGAGGTGGATACCAACCGCCAGCTCTACGACAGCCTGCTGCAGCGCTACAAGGAAATCGGCGTGGCCGGCGGAGTGGGCGTGAACAACATTACCGTGGTCGACAAGGCCAAGGTGCCCAAATTCCCGTTCAAGCCGAGCCTGACGCTCAACCTGTTGATCGCCATTGCCCTCGGCCTGGCGGCCGGCATTGGCCTCGCCCTTCTGCTCGAACATCTGGACGACACGATCAAGCTGCCGGAAGAAATGGAGAAACTCCTTGGCCTGCCGGTACTCGGCATCATTCCGGCAACCAAGGTAGCGGACGGCGTCGAACTGGCCCTGACCGAAAACGCGGATTCGCGGTCGCCCTTTGCCGAGGCATACCGCTCGCTGCGCACCAGTCTGCAGTTCTCGACGGTGGAAGGCATGCCGAAGGTGCTGCTGGTGACCAGCACCGCGGTTGGCGAGGGCAAGAGCACGACGGCGCTGAGCCTGGCCACCCACATCACGCAGACCGGCAAGAATGTGCTGCTGATCGACTGCGACCTGCGCAAGGCGTCGCTGCACAAGAAACTGGGCGTCGGCAACGATCTCGGCCTGACCAATTACCTGGCGGGCGACTCGCAGCCGGTCAACATTACCCGCGGCTGCTCGATCCCCCGCCTGTTCCTGATCCCTTCCGGCCCGCTGCCACCGAATCCGGCCGAGCTGCTGGGCAGCGCCAAGATGGTGGCCCTGCTCAACCTGGCGGCCGAGAAATTCGACCAGGTGATCATCGACGGGCCGCCGGTGCTGGGCCTGGCCGATGCGCCGCTGCTCGGCAGCCTGGCGGAGGCGACGATCCTGGTGGCGGAATGCGGCGTCACCAGCCGGCAGTTCGCGCAGGGCGCCGTCAAGCGCCTGCGCAGCACGCGCACGCGGCTGGTGGGGGGCGTACTGACCAAGGTGGATACGCGGAACCGTTCCTACGGGTACCACGGCTACTACTATCAGTACGGTGACGCGGACGTGAAGCGTCTGCCGGCATGAGTGCCGATCCGGCTGCAGCCGGCAGCGAAGGCATTGCGCTGGCGCTTGCCTTCGCGCGCGCCCCCAGCCAGTTTCCCGAGCTGCTGCATGGTCGCCGACGCTTGCCGCCGGGGGTGACGGCGCTGCTAAAGGTGGCGGCCGGCAGCCCCCTGGCGGATGCCGAGAGCGCGCTTGCGGGTGCCGTTTCCGGCGAGCCGCAGCAAGCCGCCCAGTTTTTCATCGAACAGGTCTTGCTGGCACACAGTACCGATCACTACCGTGTTCTCGGCGTCGACCCCACCGCCCCCGCGGAACAGATCAAGGAGCACCACCGGCTGCTGATTCGTCTCTTCCACCCGGATCGCCAGCAGTTGCCCGACGCGCGAACCGCCGCCTTCGCGACGCGCATCAATCTAGCCTACATCGTGCTCCGCTCGCCTGACACGCGGGCGAACTACGATCTGGAACTGATGAAAAAACACGCGCTAAAGCGGCCGGTCAAGCCCCCTCCGCAAGGCCAGCAATTCGAGCCGGCGCCGGACTTGCCGCTGCATCCGCCCTCGTTCGTCACCCGCCACCGGACCGTGTTCGCCCTCGGCAGCGTCGCGCTGGCCGCGGCGCTGGGCGTCATGCTGGTCTACGTCAATCGGGTGCCGACCGACACCATTGGCGCCAACGGCAACCAGTTCACGCGTAGTTCGGACAACGAGGCACCACGGCTTGCCCCACCCGAACTGCCGCCAGCCATCGCCCGCGTACTGGCGGAATCAGACCCGGTTGAGCTACCGCCGCCCGCTGCGCTGACTGCCGTGGACGCCAAGCCGGACGAAACCCCGATGCAGGTGGCGGAAAACCGCCGCGATCGCGAACCCGTGGTCATGCCGGCTGCCGTGAAAACGGCTGGTACCAGGCTGGCGCCGCCCGTCACGGCCGTACCGGCAAGCATTGCTGAACGCTTGCCACCACCACCGCCGCCGCGGCCCACCGAGGCAGTACAGGGCGCCATTGGCGCACTTGCTGCGGTCGACCCACCCACAGTGCCGGAAATCAAACCGGAGCCGCTGCGGCCTGAACAATTGAATGGCCTGGTCGCCAGCCTCTCCGAGCAATACCAGCGCGGCGACCTGGAAAATCTGCTGGCGCTTTTCGATGCCTCGGCACACATGGAGCGCGGCGACAAGAAGCAGATCCGCGCCGAGTACGGCGAACTGTTCCGCAACTCTGAGAACCGCGCACTCTACATCTGGGACGTGACCTGGTCAGGCGATGGCAAGGTGACGCGTGGCGAAGGCAGCTTCCAGACCAGCGTGTTGCGCAAAGGCGACCGCTCGCCACGGATTTACAACGGCGCGATGACCATCGAAGTCATCCAGCGCAACGGCAGGCCGCTGATCGTCGGCCTGTATCACAAGGCTGATAACTAAGCCGGCACAATCAGCCCGCGCTCTGCCAGTTCCGTAGTCAGTCGCAGCACATCAGCCTCCAGCTGCTCGCGCTCGACCTCGTACTCCTCCAGCATCGTCGCACAAATTTCCGCAAGCGCCCTACCCTCGCCCATCAAGCCCCAGATGCGCGCCCCGATCGGGTCGAGGCCAAAATAGGTGCCGCTGGCGAGGTCGAGAATCACAGTTTCGTCGCCGACCGTGCGGGCCATGACTTGCGGCGGAATCGTTACTCCATCAGTCAACTTCATGATCTTTGTTCCTCATTCTTCCCAAGATTGACAGCGGCCGGATCCATTCCCATTCCAATAGTGGCATACGCAGCCAGACGAGGTAGGTTATTCCGCATCACGCCCCAGAATCCTTGCAACAAAACCGGATATTTCCGCAGGTGACGGAAACAGGCCTGGATGATCGTGCAAAACCGCATGCTCTATCTCCGCTACCGTCCTCGTTCCATCGCAATAGCTCAGGACCGTCGCTGTCGCTTGCCCCTTGCGCCCCAGCTGCGGCACATGCGCAGGGTTGCGCTGCATCAATTGCTCCGGCGTCAAAATCTGCCCCTGCCAGGTGGAATGCGCGAAACGCTGCCCGCTCGCCGGAAACTCCACGACCCACGCGATCAGGTGATCGGCAGGTCTGGCCATGACCGTTGCCCTGACCGTATCGCCCGCCTGGACTTTGACGGCTTCATCAATGGGCAAGAACGCCTGTGGGCGACGGATAGGTTCTTCTGCCAAGGGCGAATTGGTCATCCAGACTCCCTCGGCCAATTCGCACTCGAACCACCCGGCAAGCCCGTGCATCAGGCCATCACGTTCGATGCAGATCTCGCCAGTCCAGGAAAAGAACTCCGGGTTATCCGCATAGAGATCGATGTCGCCCAGCGCTGCAGGCGCAGCAAGGACGTCGCCACGTTCCAGATTGACCGCATGCTTGGTGTTGACCGCATGCGTGCGTAGCCAATGAAATTGATCGGGAATACCTTCGGCACACCAGCCATTAACGAGTTCGTCACAGCGCTGCGCACCGACAGCGGCGACGTTCAGGCGGATTCTCGAGGGGATGAGGGTGCCGCCCGGCTTCAGGAAACGCTTCCTGGCGTCGGCAAAAAATTCGATTACGCCGTAATCGAAGCCGAAATAACCGACGTGGTCACAGATGACTACGTCCACGGGTTCGGGCAATTCGATCTGGCTGGACTTGCCGCGGATAAAGCTTGAGCCGTCGGCATACCCACTCCGCGCCAGGGCTTCGCGCGCCACTTCGAGCATATCGCTGTCATCGACGGCAAAAAGGCGCCCCGCGCCCGCCTGCAGGCACAGCAGCCCCAATACGCCGGACCCGGACCCGAGATCAGCAACGGAAGCGCCCTTCGCGACGGCTTTGGCGATGGCTGCCCGATAACGATCAAGCCGAACGGCGTCCCTGACATAGCCGAGATGTTCGTCAAGCATCACAGGTATGACCTGAACCGGCCGGCTGGCTTAGTGGGCGTTCGGAGATAAGCCTGCATGTGCTTGCCTACAACTTGAAGCGAGTGATGAAAATCATCGGAGTTGGGGCCTTGATGGAGGCAATCCAAGCCTGAGAGGGTTTTTTCGATTCTCCTCTTCTGCCAATCTCCGAGAAAGCGGCAGCCGCGCCAACGGCGCACTTCAGAAGTTGAAACCACCCAGCCTTTAACCGAAACCCCGATACACAAAATTCCGGACACCATCCCTGAACGGGATTTTCAGCACATGTTGCCAGTCGTGTTAGCAAAAAAACACATATTGTTTTGTAAGAAGTCCTCCTGAGCAGCCATCGTGCCAGTTTGGGTCAGACGTGCCACATTCCCGAACACGACAAGTCGGGGTGCCTGATAAGGCTGCCGAGCGTCGCCGTCAGCAGCTGCGATTTCCGACTCATTATTGATCTTCTCTTCAGTCATCAGAGGACTTCCATTCCATATGCAAATAGACCTCAATCTTGCTCAAGATTGCCTTTGCAACGAATTGTACCTTAAGAACGAACAGCGGGGCCTTGGTTTTGCACCCACACCAGCAACCGTAACGCGGCAGCCAGCCCGTTGATCGAATTGCCTTCCGGATTTTCGCATGCGGCGATGAGCCGCGCGGCATCCAGCCATGCACCAACTGGTGGTTGCAGTACGTCGGACTTGTCGATTTCCAGATGCCGGCTCAGAACCGCGCGAGTGAAATCCCCGCCGAGATGGCTCTTGTCGGTTCGCCATGCAATGTTGTACGGGAGCAACGGATACATGGCTTCCCGTAGTATCCACTTTGCATGGCCGTCCCGGTTTCGAAGCGCGACAGGCACCCAAGCCTGAAACTCGATCAGGTCTCTGTCGGCAAACGGCGGGCGCGGCTCGACACCGAAAAGGGACGCCACCCGATTAAAGCGTTCCAGCCCGACGGTGATGTAGGGAGCAGCCATGCAACTCAGCGCTTCGCCGGCACGGTGCCACTGGTAGCTGCTCCTGATGGTGCTCCGGTATCGCCTGTAACGTTCGCGCATGTTCACCCGGCGAATGAGTTCCCCGCTGGCCAGGCTGGCGGCCATCAGCGCGCGGTATTCAGCGGCTTCTTTCCATTGGTCGCGAAGGCTGTGCATGGTCGTTGGCGCGAGGCAGCCGACCATGGTCCGCAGCGCACGCCAGCGTGGGCTGTCGACGCCCTGCAAAGTCCATTGCTCCAGTGCCGCGCGCCAGGCCTCTCTGAAACGCCCTTGTCCGAACAGACGCCTAGCAGGATACCCGCTGACGAACAGATTGTCGGCGGGTACGCCATCCATCAGGCTCACGACGCCTTGCGAAGAGGCTGCGCGGTACAGACACGAGGCCAGCGTGATACTGCCGTCAAAAGGCTCGCTGCAGATTTCCCACCAGTCGCTCGCTTGCGGGCCCGGCATGGATGCCAGATCTACAAGGGTGGCTTTGCAATGCCGCTGCGACAGCATGGCGTGGATGCTAACGGTCTCCGCGCAATCTCGATCTCCCGTGTTGGTGGCCGAGAAAACCGGGAATGGCGGTCGCCCCTCGGCGGTGTAGGCCTTACTCGCCAGAGCCACCACAGAAGACGAGTCAAGGCCCCCGCTAAGCATGGAGCCCACTGGCCTATGGCTGCGAAGCCGGCGCTGAACAGCGCGGTCAAGTTGTTCTCGCTGGGCTTCGACCCATTCTTCGGTACTCCGTGGCAGGCCATCCGGTTGATCTGCTACAGGCAACCAGTAGCGCTGCATCTGAATTTCGCCGGTGCTCTTGACCAGTAACCAGCTGGCAGGTGGAAGTTTTTGTACCGCGAGGTAGAACGTGGTGGTCAGGTCGATGCCTTCGGTTTCTTCGAACAGCGCGTCGGCTATGCGGCCCTCGTCCATCTGTGCCGGAATGTCACCCTGCGCCAGTACTGCTTCCACGGTGGAGCCGAAAACGAAACGCTTGCCGGCGACGAAGTGGAAAACAAAGGGGCGAACACCCATGGGGTCGCGCGCAGCATACAGTGTTTGCTGGCGAGGGTTCCAGATTGCGAAGGCGAAGTCTCCACGCAGCCGGTCAGCGCACTGTGTGCCCCAACGCTGCCAAGCCGCATGAAGAAGTTCGCCATCGCCAACATCGTTGGCGGGGCGGATGATGCCAAGTTCGCGCAAAAGCTTTGGCCGATCATCCAACCGGCTATCGGAAACCACTACGCAGCAGCTGCCTGGATGAATCCAAGGCTGGGTTTCGACATTAGCTTCAGGGGTAGTGGCCAGCAATGCCTGAGCGAAGCCAGTGTTGCCATCGCAGTGCATGGTCTGGCGATCAGGGCCGCGACGCCCAAGCTTACTCAGCATACGCGCCACACCACTGGCGGGAACACGTTCGCCGTCGAACTGGATGAGACCGGTGATACCGCTCATGTGTTGCGACTCCCGTCTAACGCTTCAGGCCGTTCATTGACCAAGCCACTGCATCGGCCCATTGAGGCGAATACGTCAATGCTGCTCATGCTATGCTAGCCGCGGCGAACATGAAGCCCGCAAAGGAAACGGATACACACGGGCTTTACACCGAAAAAAAAAAGCGAAGACAAATGCGCCAAAGGAAAGGATAGGCGAAAGCGCAAACGGTTCATTCAGATTTTTTATGTTGTCAATGTAGGTGTGGCACACCTCGGAGGATAGCGCCGAGGTAATGATTACCGGATCGAGCCAGTCGTCCTTGAGCATTTCCCGGATCGCGTGCCAGCCCGGGCAGTTTTCCCGGTCTTCGCGAATCAGGGAAAACGTTTTCAAGAGTTGGGGCAATTCAGACCGGAACTCCTTGCTGATCAACCCGACGATGGAGGAGGAATCCATGCCACCACTCAGCATCGCCCCCACCGGGCCGATGCTCCGCAAACGGCACTTCACCGCGATGCGCAGTTGCTCCAAGAATGCTTCCGTACATTCCTCCAAGGAGGCGAAGTTCAGCGCCGGTAGGTCCTGCGGATTCCAGTAGAGCCAGGTTTTGACGCCTTGGCCCGTCACGCGCATCGCATGACCGGCGGGCATTCGGTCGATGCCTTGATAGAAGGTGCCGATCTCGTCGTCCCGGTAGAACTCGACAACGAGATAGTCCAGCAACCGGGATTCATTCAACCGCGGCTCGATACGCCCGAGCGCCAACAGCCCCTTGATCTCGGAGGCAAAGGCAAACCAGCCCTTGCCCGCGTGATAGTAGAAATGCCGCGTCCCCGCCGCGTCCCGCGCCCCGAACAGGCACTGCTGCCGGGCATCCCAAATGAAAAACACGAACTCGCCAATGATCCGGTCCGGACAATCTTCACCCCATACCTCATAGGCTCTCAACACCAGCTCCGCATCCGAGCGATCCCGGAGCAGCGCGTCGCGCGCCAGCAACTCGCGCCGCAACTCTTCAAAGTTATCCACCCGCCCGTCCATGACCAACACGAGGCGCTCGTCCTCGTTACATAGCGGCTGATGTTCTTCGAGCGATTCCGGCGTGGTGCGCAGCATGCACTGACCCAGCGCGACCGACCCTTGAACCCGGTGGTCGATTCCATCCGGACCGCGCTGGGCCATGGCCAACGTCATTTTTTCGATCAGGCCGGACGCAACGGGCGCCCCGTCGAAATGGACGATGCCGGCGATACCGCTCACGCAAACATTTCCGGCGAACCAGGCTGATCCCAAGCTGCGGCGCGCCGGATCACCCTAGTCAATATCATCTTGTGCGCTGGCATGCTCGAGGATGCCCTGGCGTATGTCCGGCAAGGCGGCGAAAGAGCGCGGGTAATCAAGGTGGTAATAGATGGGTAGCGCCACCATTTCCGCCAACAGATCGAAATGCGACGAAAGCATTTCCTGAGCTTCGATATCCAGCAAAAACGAATTCTTGACCAACCCGATCATCGCCTCGCTCGGCCGCATGGGCTGAATCATCAATTTCTCCGCACTGCCATCCCCGAGAAAATAGACGCGTCGCAAGCGGCGTGCGGCATTGCAGAACGGCAGGGTGTCGCCGGACAGAATGCGGGCCTTGGGCGTGTATTGCACCGGCGGTGCCAGTTCGGCATCGGCAGCAAGCAGCGCTTCCTGGCTGTCATCCCAGAGCCGGATCGAAGGATGGCTGGGCAGAACGAAATAGCCACCATCCGTCGGATCGAGCAGTAGCGCATCGTCGGTGAGAAAACGCTGGCCGCCCGCGGCGAAACTCGCGGCCAGCGTAGATTTGCCGCGACTCGACTCGCCGAGAAACGCGATGGCGCCATTCTTCGTTTCGATGGCGCTGGCGTGAAAGACGATTTTCCCCTGCTTGCTGAGCGCAAGCGGCAACACCTGGTTCAGATACAGGTGCTGTATGGTGTCTTCGGATATTCCCGGAGCGGGCCAGGCACGGACGGCGCAGCCATCGGCCGCAACATCAAAATCACCGAGATCCGGAAAGCGCAACAGGTAGCCTTCGCCAGTACGGAAAAAGCGCGTCCACAGCGTACCGTCGGGGAAAATCCATTCCTGAAATGGCGTCAGCGCCAGCGCAGCTTGTAACCTGCTGGCCTCATTACTGAAAACAATATCCAACAAGCAACCCCGTCAAATAAGCAAGGGAGAAATATTCACGGCTCTTATTCTCAGCATTCAATCAACAAAACCTGAACCAACACCCGACCACCCAAGATTGCTACTTGATTAGTGACGCACTAGATATATTCAAAGGCAACCAAGGCTGATGAAACCAGGAGAAACTTATGTCTATAAAGTCAAAGCGCTATGGTCTATTACGGTCTGAACCAGAGTTCCCCACCCCCGTGCCTTCCGTCTTCGTTTGGTTTGATCCAGACTGAGTAATCGAACGCACATTACCAAACTCAACAAGTTGTGGGGATGCATAGGTTTTTTTTCGAGCTAATTGTCACTTCAATTATCTTGTCCATGAATTGTTCTTTCAGAATTTTTGAGGTCCAGCTGATTTAAAAAGCGTTGGGATAATACTCGACGACTGGAACAACTTCCCTCCAACAACGAAATTGCGTGAGGCGCAAGATGTTTCCGGGGAGCTTTTTATTCCTTCGTCGTTGAGTAGCGCCACCGCCGGAAGATTGCGATCATGATACCCGAAGCTCAGGAAAGTGACGAATGCATACCCAGCCATTGGGCAAGCATGACGAGCACGAAAAGATCAAACCCCTTCTCGTAGCCGTGACTTTCTTCGTAGTTGCGCCACTGCCGATGCAGGTAGTCGCGGTCCACCCAACGGCCAAGCCTCTTTTCAACAAGCGAAACATCCCATACCTCCGGCGCGTCTTGAGCGATTCCCGAGATGAGCCGCTCAAAAAACCTCCATCCGGGATGATTGCCCACATCTTGCCGCCAGGTGACCGCTGCCGGCAAGGAGTCGGCCATACTGGTACGCAGGGAGCTTTTGTACCAGGGCGCCGCCAGCTTTGCCTCGAGCGGCATGCGGATTGCAAATTCGAGCATCCTGCGGTCGGAAAGCGGGCTGCGCGGTTCTACGCCCCTCGAGAAAGCGATCTGCCCATAGACTTCATGCGCGAACGACAGCAGACCTGACGTGAAATTCCGCGCATGGGCGCTCTGGTCGCTGCCGTGCTTCGCATGAATTGCCGCTTCACTGCGCCGCGCCCGTTTTTCCGCCAGCCATCGACTGGCCGTTTCACGATCCAGCATGGCCAAGCCATCTGCCGGCCTTGCGCTTTTCTCCCACAGTTTTCGGTAGACGGTACGCGCCCCCTCGGGGGCGATTGCCGCAAGCGACCGCCAGATGATCGTCGGCAGGCGGTTCTCGATGCCATGCCGGCCGTATGCCCCATAAATATCCGGCAAATGTGACAACATTCTTCTGCGAAGAATGAGGTCCAGACTTCTGTCCAGGCTGTAAAAGAGCAGATCCCCGGCCATGCCATCGAAGACGACGCGGCAACCGTTCTGGCGAGCGGCCTCGTAGGTCAGCGAATAGGTAAGGCCATGGGAAAGGGCGAAGGGTTCATCGGTATTCGGGATGCTGTCGAGGCAGGAGCGGAAGACATCTCCGGCAATCGATGAATCGATGATAGTCGGCTCGATCCAGCCCTCTTTCAGCATTTCCTGGATATGTTGCCAGTCCTTGCAGTTTTCCCGGTCTTTCCGAATCAGCGAAAAGGTCTTCAGGAGTTGCTGCAGGTCACCGCGAAATTCCTTGCCGATCAGACCCACGATGGATGAAGAATCCAGTCCGCCGCTCAGCATTGCCCCTAGCGGACCGATGCTGCGCAGGCGGCATTTCACGGCGATACGAAACTGCTCACGAAACGCTTCCGCACACTCATCCAATGACTTGAAATTCATTGGCGGCAGATTGCCCGGTTCCCAATAGCGCCAGGTTCTGCTGCCGTGCGGCGTTGCCTCCATCGCATGGCCTGCCGGCATCCTGTTGATATTCTGGTAGAAGGTAGCGACCTGATCATCCCGATCGTATTCCGAAACGAGGTAGTCGAAGACCCTGGATTCATTCAGCCGCGCTTCAATCAGCCCGGTCGCCAATAGGCCCTTGATCTCTGAGGCAAAGGCAAACCAGCCCTTACCCACGTGGTAGTAGAAATGCCGCGTTCCCGCCGCGTCCCTCGCCCCGAACAACCGCCTTTGCCGAGCGTCCCAGATGAAAAACACGAATTCGCCGATGATCCGGTCAGGGGATTCGTCACCCCACACCTCATAGGCCCGCAGCACCAGCTCGGCATCCGAGCGGTCCCTCAGCACCGCGCCCCTACCCAACAACTCGCGCCGCAGTTCCTCACCGTTGTCCACCCGCCCATCCATGACCAACACGAGGCGCTCGTCCTCGTTACTGAGCGGCTGGTTTTCTTCGAGGGATTCCGGTGTTGTGCGCAGCATGCACTGACCCAGCGCAACCGAGCCCTTGACCCAGTGATGAATGCCGTCCGGCCCACGATGCGCCATGGCGGAGGTCATTTTTTCTATCAGCCCAGGCGCAACAGGTGCGCCGTCGAAATGAACGATGCCGGCGATACCGCTCATGAGAATATTTTCGTCAAGACGCGCTGATCGTATGCAGCACTGCGCTTTGTCACTTCGTGGGAATCATTGATTGACAGCATAGCCGATAGACAAGTCGCCAAAATCAGGGGGATCGCCCCCTATGGAATCAAGCCCTTCTCCTTCGAGAAGTCATGGCCATTCCTTCTACCGTACCCATCGAGCCAGCTTGAGTAAGCCGCCCTACGTGACCAAAAGCGACAAGCCTGGGGGGTGAATAAGGCTTTTTCGAGTTTAGTGTGGGTTGCTTCGGCTTGATCATATGCGGTCGGGAGGGAGAAATGAGTCGTTCGTGCGCAGGGAACCTTGGGTGAGCAATCGCCCTACGAATCAACGGGCAAGGATATCACTTGTACCTTTGCACCCCCATATTCCAAGCACAAATGGAGCACATCTTAGGGAATTAGCTTTGAATCGCAGTCATTCCCTTAGTCATGCCGCCAACAGACATGTTCCGGCAGTGATCCCGCCAAACCAGCAAACAAGAAATGCATAAAAAAGGGGAACAAAATAACGAACCCAATTACAAGAACATTTTCGGCAGAACAGGCTGGTCGAAGGCAGCAAAGCGCGTCGCCACATCCAGGCTATCATTGACCGGGATGCCGTCTTTTTCCACCCAGGCGTGAGCGACTAGCTCGTTCCCTTCGAAGCGCACGCCGATGCACAGATCACTGATCGTGCCGTAACGGCAAAGTAGCCAGCGCAACAGCAGCGAACGCGTAAGGCAGGTGGCCGGCCCTAAAACGTGGTTCGCCGCACGGTTGACCGCAACACCCAGCGCAGCTGCTTCTGCCTGAGTCAGCGGTGTCCTCTGGGCAACGGGAGAGCGGTCGAGCCATGCCTGGAAACGCCGCAAGCCAGCCAGCCGCAGACCCAGCCAAAATAATGGCAGCAGGGCCAGCGATGCCAGCAGGACCATCTGCTCGCGCGCCGGAAGTGCGCGATAAATCGAAACGTAGCGGGAAATTTCTGGCACTGCGATCATGGCGTTGCTGATATGGAGCCGATGTTATCACCGTGCATTTGCAACGTCGGTTCGCAATGCTCTCCGACATCGATCCGTCCACCTGCCATGTGGACGACCCGATCTGCCAACTTGAGGCTGGCCGGACGGTGGGTGATGAGAATCACAGTCCGGTGGTGGAGCGTATCGTGGCAGTCTTCGATGAATGATCGTTCCCCCTGCGGATCGAACATCGCGGTCGCTTCGTCAAGCACGAGAATCGGTGGGTCCTTTAGCAGCGCCCTTGCCAATGCGAGGCGCTGGCGCTGGCCGCCGGAGAGCCGGACTCCCTGGTCACCGATGATGGTGTCGTAGCCCTGCGGCAACCGGACGATAAAGTCGTGAGCCTGGGCGGTTTTCGCGGCGTTCTCGATCGCCGCTTCTTCGGCGTCGAGTCGGCCGTAGCCGATGTTGTCGCGCACGCTGCCGTTGAACAGCAGGACATGCTGGGGAACGATGCCGATCTGGCTGCGCAGGCTGTGCAGGCTGACGCTGGCAATGTCGATGCCGTCAATGCAGATCCGGCCAGCGTCGGATTCGTGCAGACGCATCAGCAAATGTACAAGGGTACTCTTGCCGGCGCCATTTTCACCGGTGATGGCGATCGTTTCTCCGGCCTGGATATGCAGGTTCAGATTCTGCAGTGCGGACGGACGGCCAGGATAAGAGAAACGGACGTCGTCGAAGGTGATTTCCCCGCGCACCGCCGGCAGGCTATGGCCGGGGTGAAGTATTTGCTCTGGCTGCTCGGTCAGCACACTCTGCAGACGTTCCAAGGCACCGCGCGCCTGCTGGGTCTGGCCGTAGACACTGGCCAAGGCACTGACCGGGCGCGTCAGTACGGCGGCGTAGAGGAAGAAGCTGACCAGTTCGCCCGGCGTCATGTTGCCGCCGTAGATGCTTTCACTGGCCAGCCAGAGCAGGACGAGTACAGCGAGCGCGGAAATGAACTGCACCGCCGGTTCGAGCGCTGCCTCGATGCGGTGCTGGCGAATGCCGAGGCGGACGATGCGCTGGATTTGCTGGCGGTAGCGCTCGGATTCCCGCTTCTCCCGAGTGAACGCCTTGATGGCCGGCAGCATGCCCAGGTTTTCTTCGGCCATGCCGACGGCTGCGGCGTGTTCTTCCTGCAGCTGGCTGGCAAGCGGGCGCAGCTTGCGCCCGACGATTTTGAGCAGCAAATAAAAGAGCGGAATGGCTGCGGCGATCGCCAACCCCAGCAAGACATCGGTGCGCAACATGACCAATACTGCGCCCGTTACCGTCAGGAGTAGTGGTATCAGGCTGAGCAGGGTCACTGTGATATAGCCTGAAAGCTGGGCAGCTTCGTAGGTCAGCAGTGCCAGTATGTCCCCGCGGCGACGCTGGTGATAAAAGCCCAGCGGCAACGATTGAAGATGATCGTAGATGCGAATGCGCAGGTCGGCCAGAATCCTTTCGCCGCTGACACTCACCAGATAGGCATGGCAGAATCTAAGCAACGCCTGACAGGCAAAGAGCACGAACAGGGCGAGCAGTATCCACCCTACCCGATCCTGGACGCCGGCCAGCATGCTCCCGGCGAACTGCCCACCCAGCCAGGGAATAGCCAGTGTCACACCGGTTTCGGCCAGCATCAGGAGACCAGCCAGCGCCAGCTTTGCACGGTAGGGCGCCGCGTAGCCAAGAAGAAAACGCAGGTTTATGGGGGTCACGGGAAGCGAATCTTACCCTATCCGGCCCCGCCCTCTTCGCCGAGGCGTATGAACACGCAATAAAGGCCCCGCTTGCATCGCCTACAACACAGGAATAAAACTTTGCCGTGGCGCCGATTAGAGTTCAGCTTGCGGGCGCGTAATAAATTCAGCTAATGCGAAGCCAAGCCCGTTCTACTATCAACGCTGAACAGGCTTTTGCTTTTGGTGCTTCGCGCACCGCCGCCGAGTTAACGCACAACTTGCGGGGCGACTGACAAATACTGCTAAAGCGTCGCTCGCTTCTCCCCCTGGAAGCCGGCAACGCTGGAGACACAGGGGCAAGGAGAAACATCATGGTTACACCGATAACGTCGCGTCGGCAATAGTCGCCACGGGGCAGCTACTTACTGCTTGCCACAGCGATCCAACACGCGGCAGAATTTCACTTCCATCGAACTGCACGATATCAATCACGCGCCACGTAAAACACATAGCGATATTGACGATGGTGTGGCCGAGCACAAATGGCATACTAGATGGCATACCAACCTAACCACAAAAATAAAAAAACCCTTGAAATCAAGGGTTTATAGTTGCGCTTTGGCGGAGAGGGCGGGATTCGAACCCGCGGTAGGGGATTACCCTACACACGCTTTCCAGGCGTGCGACTTAAACCGCTCATCCACCTCTCCGGAAGGCGCGCATTGTAGCAGAGGGGGTACCTTTCCTCAAAGCGACATTCCTTGGTGGCACGTCAGGCAGATCCACGATCTGGCAGATCAAATCCTGAAAATAAAAAGGCTATGTAATCGATGCATGTTGGTCGATAATAAAGTTATCTGAATCAATCGGATAGGTGTTGTGATGAAGCCCCATAATTTCCGGAAACTGTCGAGTACGTTGAAGGAACTGACCCCGCACCAACG